>JACCDQ011932858.1_pt1 | contig 13406 bp, 13 predicted proteins | sample 7446031 | NCBI WGS metagenome assembly JACCDQ01 (sample SAMN15323442, study PRJNA562643) | freshwater metagenome | isolation source: river surface water | place: USA:Blue River Watershed | collected 2017-08-17 | reverse complement strand
CGTTGCCGAGGGACGACGCTTTGACCTCGTCACGTCGATGGAGGTGCTCGAGCATGTCGCCGATCCGGCGGCCTTCGTGACCCAGCTTGTCGCCTTGCTTGCGCCTGGCGGGCTGATGATCGTCTCGACTCCCAACCGCACGTCGAAATCGCGACTGATGATGATCACGCTCGGCGAAAGCATCGGCGGTATCCCCAAGGGCACGCACGACTGGGACCGGTTTATTGCCCCCGACGAGCTGGAGGCGATGCTCGAGGCGTCGGGGCTGCGGGTGGTCGACCGTCGCGGGCTGGGCTTTTCGCCCATGCGGGGCTTTCACCTGACTGACGACCTGTCGCTCGATTATTTCCTCGCCGCCGTCGGCGGCTGAGGGTCAGAAGTCGATCGCGATTCCCTTGATTTCCCAGTCGCCATAGCGGACCGGGTCGTGTCCGCCGCGGCCACCATGCTCCTCGTCGTTGCCGGCGGGCGCGGGCTGTGGCACGGGCGGGCTTTTCGACAGATGGGCCGGGGGCTTCACATGGGCAGGGCGTTCGCCGGGCTTGCGATCGGTCATCGGGGCCTCATCCGATTGAAAATGGAACCAGAGGCTCCCACATGGGGGCAAGGAGGTCGCAAGGCAAGATGAACGGTTTCAGGACAGTGATGCTGCTCGCGGCGCTGACCGCGCTTTTCATGGGCATCGGCTACAGCATTGGTGGGCCCGGCGGTGCGTTGATCGCATTGCTGGTCGCGGCCGGGATGAACCTTTTCACCTTCTGGAACGCCGACAAGATCGTGCTGCGCATGCACGGCGCGCGCGAGGTGAGCGCGACCGACTGCCCCGAATTTGTCGGCCTTGTCGCCGAGCTTGCGCGTCGCGCCGCCCTGCCCATGCCGCGGGTCTATGTAATCGACAGCCCGCATCCCAACGCCTTTGCGACCGGACGAGACCCTGACCATGCGGCGGTCGCCGCGACCACCGGCCTGCTCGGCCTGCTCGACCGCGACGAGATTGCGGGCGTCATGGCGCATGAACTGGGGCATGTCCGCAACCGCGACACGCTGATCATGACGATGGCGGCCACCATTGCCGGCGCCATTTCGATGCTGGCCAATTTCGCGATGTTCGCCCCGCGGGGCGAGGGCGATCGTGGCAACGGGCTGGCTGTGCTGGCGGCGATGATCATCGCGCCGTTCGCGGCGATGATCGTCCAGATGGCGCTCAGCCGTCACCGTGAATATGGGGCCGACCGCGCGGGCGCCGAAATTTCGGGGCGGCCCATGTCGCTCGCCTCGGCGCTGGCCAAGCTCGAGCAGGGCGCGCGGCGCATTCCCAACCCGGTGACCGAGCGTAATCCTGCGGCTGCGGCGCTCTATATCGTTCCGGGCTTGTCCGGGCGCGGCGACAATCTCTTTTCGACCCACCCCGATACCGGCAATCGCATCGCCGCGCTCGAGGCGCTGGCGGCCGAGATGGGCGGGCAGCCGCCCCGCGTGCGCCGGGCCAGCGCGCTTGACCCGCTAAACCGCGGCTGAGGCGAAATCTGTTGCGCTTTGCAGCGCAATGCCGCTTGTGGCGGCACCATGACTGACACCTCTCCTCCCGCCACCGATGCTCCCGGCGTCGCCACCCGTCGCGCCGCCCTGCGACTGCTTGACGCGGTGCTGCGTCGCGGCCTGCCGCTCGAAGCGGCACTGGCATCGGCGACGACGGGCCTCGAGCGGGCTGATGACCGCGCCCACGCCCATGCCATTGCGGGATCGGTGCTGCGCTGGCTGCCCGACCTCGATGCGCTGATCGACAGCGCGACGGCCAAGAAGCTGCCTTATGACGCCAAGGCGCGTTTCGTGCTGCGCATCGCGCTGGCGCAGGCGTTGCTGCTCGACACGCCCGGCCATGCCGCGATCTCGACCGTGCTGCCGCTGGTCGATGGCGGCCCGCGCAAGCTGGTCCATGGCGTTTTCGGCACGCTGATGCGCAAGGAGGCCAAGCTGTCGGCCGCGCCGCATTTCCCCGACATGGTGGCGCAGCGCTGGCGCGCGGCGTGGGGAAAGGACGCGGTCAAGGCGGCCGCGTCGCTGCTCGCCACGCCGCCTTCGCTCGACATTTCGCTCAAGCCGGGCATCGCCCCCGACCTGTTTCCCGAGGCACGCTCGTTGATGCCTGGCCATGTGCGGCTGCCAGCGGGCACCCGCGTCGTCGACCTGCCCGGGTTCGAGGCGGGTGACTGGTGGGTGCAGGATATTGCGGCGGCGTTGCCCGCGCGCCTTCTGGGTCCGGGCGACGGCCGGCGTGCGCTCGATCTGTGCGCGGCCCCCGGGGGCAAGACGATGCAGCTCGCCGCGGCGGGGTGGGCGGTGACCGCCGTCGACGCGTCCGAAAGCCGGATGGTGCGGCTGAAAGAGAATCTGGCGCGGACCCGCCTGTCGGCTGTGACGCAGGTTGCGGATGCGCTGCTTTACAGTCCGGAAGAGCCGTTCGATGCCGTTCTGGTCGACGCCCCCTGTTCGGCGACGGGCATTTACCGACGCCATCCGGACGTTCTCCACCGCGCGCGGCCGCGCGTCATTGAGGGGCTTGCCGACCAGCAGCGCGCGATCCTTGCCCGGGCTGCCGGCGCGGTGCGCCCCGGCGGGCGGCTGGTCTATGCGGTCTGCTCGCTTGAACGCGAGGAAGGCGAGGCCGTGGCCGAAGAGTTTCTGGCGCGCCACTCGGGGTTCGTCGCCGGCACGATCGATGTCGCGCTGCCCGATGGTTTGGCGCAAGTCGAGGGTCATTGCCTGCGGGTGCGGCCGGGCGCGTGGGCGGCCGAGGGCGGCGCCGACGGTTTCTTCGCCGCTATCTTCCACAGGAAAGATTGATCCGGAACAAGCCGCGGCTTGCACCGCGACGGGCCTGTGCTAATCCGTTCCGCCATGAAACCGGTTCGCATCGCGCCTTCGATCCTGTCCGCTGACTTTGCCAAGCTGGGCGAGGAAATCCGTGCCATTGACGCCGCAGGCGCCGACTGGATCCATGTCGACGTGATGGACGGGCATTTCGTGCCCAACATCACCATCGGCCCCGGCGTGGTGAAAGCGCTGCGCCCGCACACGGCCAAGACGTTCGACGTCCACCTGATGATCTCGCCGGTCGACCAGTATCTCGAAGACTTCGCCAATGCCGGCGCAGACATCATCACGGTCCATCCCGAGGCGGGACCGCACACGCACCGCACGATCCAGCGCATCAAGTCGCTGGGCAAGAAGGCGGGCGTGTCGCTCAACCCCGCGACGCCGGCCAAGATGCTCGATTATCTGCTCGAGGAGATCGACCTCGTGCTGGTGATGAGCGTCAATCCCGGCTTTGGCGGTCAGAGCTTCATCTCGAGCCAGCTCCGCAAGATCGAGGCGATTCGCAAGCAGATCGACAAGCTCGGCAAGCCGATCGACCTCGAGGTTGACGGGGGCATCGACGCCACGACCGCGCGGATGGCGATCGATGCCGGGGCCGATGTGCTGGTCGCGGGCACGGCGACCTTCAAGGGTGGTCCCTCGGCCTACGCTGCGAACATCGCCACGCTCAGGGGCGCATGACCCCAGGCGGTCCGCCCGACGCCCCCGAGGGGGGAGAGCCGGGCCTCCGGCGAATCCGCCTCGACATGGCGCGGGGTTTTTCGCTGGTCGAGCGATTGTCGCACCATCTCCATCGTTTCACATGGCGCACGCCGCTGCACAGCTTCCGGTTGCGCGGACGTTATCCGCTCAAGCTGCTTGGGGTGCCGCGCGATCCCTTGCCGGGGTCGGCGGGTGCGGGGCGACTCATCCTCGAGGGGCGTATCGAACATCGCGGCGAGAGCATCGCGCTCGACGAACTTGATTTCGCGGCTCTCTCGGTCTCGTCGGCGCTGGTCGACCATCTGCACAGCTTCGCATGGCTGGCTGACCTCGCGGCGGCGGCCCCGCGCGAGAAGGTCGTCCCGCTTGCCGAGCGACTGGTCAGCCAATGGCTTGCCGCGCACGGAACGACCGTGGGCGAAACGGCGTGGCGGCCCGACCTGTGTGCGCGCCGCCTCTTCTACTGGACGGCCTATGCGCCGCTGATCCTTTCCTCGTCCGATATCATCTATCGGTCGGCCGTGTTGACCGGCCTTGCCCGGCAGGCGCGCCATCTCGAACGGACGGCCGACAAGGCTCGCCGGGGATTGAACCGGATATTGGCATGGTCGGGCGTGATCATGGCGGGCCTGTTGATCCCGGGCGGCGAGGACCGGGTCGCGGCGGGCGAGGATGGTCTGCGCCGGGCGATCGAGACCGGCATGTCGTCCGATGGCGGCCTGCGCGACCGTTCGCCCCTGCACCAGCTCGAATTGGTCGAGGCCTTGTCCCGGTTGCGCGCCGTTTATGCCCTGCGCGGGCTCGACCTGCCCGAGGGACCGGCCGGAACATTGGTACGCGCGGTCGCAGCGCTGCAGGCCGTTCTGCACGGCGACGGGGCCTTGTCGAGCTGGCAGGGAAGCGGTCTGCTCGATGCGACCCGGGTCGATGAGGCGCTCGCGGCCTCGGGCTGCCGGGGTGCGCCGCTGCGCGTGCCGGGGGGCTGGGGCTATCACCGGCTGGCGGCGCAAGCTGCGTGCCTGATCGTCGACGCCGCTCCGCCGCCGGCATTGCTGGGGCGCGGGGGCTGCGCCTCGACGCTGGCCTTCGAATTTTCGGAAGGCGCGACCCGGCTTGTCGTCAATTGCGGCGGTCCGGCAGGTGGCTTGGCCGACTTCCCGGCGGGGCTTGCCGATGCCCTGCGCGCCACCGCGGCCCATTCGGCGCTGGTGATCGATGACACCAATTCGACCGCGACATTCCCGGATGGTTCGCTCGGGCGCGGGGTGACCGAGGTGGTGGTCGAGCGCCGGACAGAGGCGTCGGGCGAGACGATCGTGGCGAGCCATGACGGTTATGTGCGCCGCTTCGGCCAGCTTCATCGCCGGACGATGACCCTTGCCGCCGATGGGCTCCAGCTTGACGGCGAGGATCGGCTGCTGCCCGAGGGACGGCGCTGGCGCACCCAGCCCCATCGCTGCGCGATCCGTTTTCACCTCGCCCCCGATATCGAGGTGACGGCGACGGCCGATGGCCATGGCGCGCTGCTTCGCACTGCCGCCGGCGCGCCGTGGCAATTCCGCTGCCGCGAGGGGCAATTGTCGGTCGAGGAAAGTTTGTGGGTTGACGAAAGCGGCTGGCCGCGCATGACGCAGCAGCTTGTGATCATGGGTGACGTGCCTGCGGGTGGCGCTACCTTCGCGTGGAATTTTCGTCGCGCGGGTTGAAGGGACAAGGACTGGACATGGGTGAAGTGAAGATCGCGCGGGCGCTGTTGTCCGTGTCGGACAAGAGCGGATTGGTCGAACTGGGTCAGGCGCTGGCGCGCCATGGCGTCGAGCTGGTCTCGACCGGCGGTACCGCCAAGGCGCTGCGCGACGCGGGCCTTGATGTGAAGGACATCAGCGACCTGACCGGTTTCCCCGAGATGATGGACGGTCGCGTCAAGACGCTGCACCCCAAGGTGCATGGCGGCCTTCTGGCGGTGCGCGACGATGCCGAACATGTAAAAGCGATGGTCGAGCATGGCATCGGTGCGATCGATCTCGTCGTGGTCAATCTCTATCCTTTCGCGCAGACGGTTGCCAAGGGTGCCGACCGCGACGAGGTGATTGAGAATATCGACATTGGCGGCCCGTCGATGGTGCGCTCGGCGGCCAAGAACCATGACTTCGTCGCGATCGTCACCGATCCCGCCGACTATGCGACGCTGACTGCCGAGATGGACGCGCAAGGCGGGGCAACCTCGCTGGCCTTCCGCCGCAAGCTGGCCGCCAAGGCCTATGCTGCCACCGCCGCCTATGACGCGACGATCGCGGCCTGGTTCGCCAATGTCGATCAGGGCGAGGCCTTTGCCGAGAGCCTGTCGGTCTCGCTCAAGAAGGCGACCGAGCTGCGCTATGGTGAGAATCCACACCAGTCGGCTGCACTCTATCTGCCCGTTGCCGCCGGCGCGCGCGGCATCGCGCAGGCCGAACAGGTGCAGGGCAAGGAGCTCAGCTACAATAATTACAACGACGCAGACGCGGCGCTCGAGCTGGTCAGCGAATTTCGCGACGGCCCGCCGACCGTTGTGATCGTCAAGCACGCCAATCCGTGCGGCGTCGCGACCGGCGAGACGCTGATCGAGGCCTATCAGGCCGCTCTGGCGTGCGACAGCGTGTCGGCGTTCGGCGGCATCATTGCCGTCAACCGTCCGCTCGACGGCCCGACGGCGGAAGCGATCAGTGGCATCTTCACCGAGGTGGTTGCCGCGCCCGGCGCCGATGACGCGGCGCGCGAGGTGTTCGCCAAGAAGAAGAATCTCCGCCTTTTGATCACCGGCGAGCTGCCCGACCCGGCGCGTCCCGGCCTCATGCTCAAGACGATCGCCGGCGGCGTATTGGTGCAGTCGCGCGACAATGGCCGCGTGACGCGCGACATGCTCAAGGTTGTGACCCAGCGTCAGCCGACCGCGCAGGAGCTTGATGACTGCCTGTTCGCCTGGACGGTGGCCAAGCACGTCAAGTCGAACGCGATCGTCTATGCCAAGGGCGGGTCGACCGCGGGCATCGGCGCGGGCCAGATGAACCGCCTCGAATCCGCGCGCATCGCGGCATGGAAGGCCAAGGATGCCGCCGACAAGGCCGGCTGGTCCGAACCGCGCACTCTCGGTTCGGCGGTGGCCTCGGACGCCTTCTTCCCCTTTGCCGATGGCCTGCTGGCCGCGGTCGAAGCCGGCGCGACGGCGGTGATCCAGCCGGGCGGCTCGATCCGTGACGAGGACGTGATCGCCGCGGCGGATGCGGCGGGCCTTGCGATGGTCTTCACCGGGATGCGTCATTTCCGGCACTGAGGCCGGGTGGGCTCAGACGGCTTTGCGGAAGAGGATCCTGTCCTCGGCCGTGAAGCCGGTGCGCCAGATGACATAGCCATAAGCGAGCAGCGCGGTCGGGATGCCGAGGATCAGTTCGCCCCATTCGGGGATGCGCGTCGCTGCGCCTCCGATCGGGAGGGCGACCGCGGTGGCCCAGACCAGCGCCCAGCGCCAGCCCGAGACGGGCGCGTCGAGAAGCCGTGACAGCAGTCGCGATTTCGCGATTGCGCCGAATCCCAGCGCGATCAGCAGCGCGATGGCGGGCGCGGTGGCCTGCATCATTGGCGGCAGGTCAAGGTCGCGGGCGCCGATGACAAGGCCGAAGCTGAGCGTGACCTGCAGCGCGATCACGCCGAGCGAGATCATCAGGTTGCGGTGCCGTGCGACATAGACGAGCGCGGTTTCCGAGACCGCGGCCGTCGCCGCCGCGACCTCGGCGAGCATCAGGATCACCAGCGCCGGCGCGCCCGCGACAAAGGCCGGACCGACCAGCCCCATCACCGCTTCGCCCGAAATCGACAAGGCCAGCGCGATGCCGGCTTGGGCGGCGAGAATCCAGAAGCCGACCTGCCGGACATGCGCCGCCATCGCGGCCTTGTCGCCATCGCGCAGGCTGCGGGTCAGCACCGGGCCGAGGATCGGATCAAAGCTCGTCTTGAGCTTCTGGGGCAAGGTGACGACCTGCTGCGCCACCCAATAGATGCCGACCACATTGGGCGCGAAGAAAAGGCCAAGGATCGCGCGGTCGATGTTGCGCGTCGCCCATTCGATCGCATCGGCGGCCGCGAGCGGCATGTTGCGCCGCGCGAGCGCGAAGAGCGGTCCGACTTCGGGGCGCCAGCCATGCGGCAGGCCGTAGCTTTTGAGCATCGGCACCATTGCGGTCACCAGCGCGGCGGCCATCGACAGTGTGTAGGACAGGATCAACCCGTCATGGGGCGTGACGAACCACAGCGCCAGCGCCGCGATGCTGATCGTCCAGGGCTCGACGACCGCGCGCGCCATCACGCTGGCGCCGACATTGTGCCGATAGGCCAGCGCCGCAAGCGCGACCTCGGTCAAGGCGATGGCGAAGACCGCCAGTGGCAGCAGCCGCTCGCGGCCATCATAGCTGCTGTTGGGATACATGATGTGCGGAAAGAACGTCAGCAGCGCGGCGGCGGCGGCCGAGGCGATGCTCGCGATCAACAACCCGTCCCACACGATATGGGCAGGCGGTTCGTCGCTTGTCGAGAGGCGTTCGGCCAGCCCGCGCTTCAGCCCCAGCGTCGCCAGCTGGGCTGCGAATTCGACCACGAGGATCGCATAGGCGAAGCGACCCAGCGCGTCGGGACCATACATGCGCCCGGCGATGAACAGGAAGGGCAGGCGCGCGGCAAGGCGCAGCACAAAGCCGAACACGTTGGTCCGACCGCCCTTGGCCAGTATCGCGGTTGCCGCAGATCCGGGCTCGGAAGAGCGATCAGTTGGGATTGTCGGCTGTTCCGCCACTCTCGCCAACCGACCCGACGCGCCCGATATTACCAAAGAGCTCGCGGAAGAAACCACGCTCGCGGCCGAGGGTCGGCGTCTTGTCTCCGTTGGGGGAGATGTTGGCGACTTTGTCCATGCCGGTCTTTTCAATCGCCACGACATTGTTCGCCGCGTCGAAGCGGATGGCCAGAACGGTCTGGTCGGTCGGGGTCGGCCGGGCAAAAGCCAGCTGGCGCGTGTCGCGCGAGACATAATACCAGACCTTGTCGTCGAAGGCGCTGGCGAAGCTGGGACGGCCAAGCGTGCGCTCGACCGATTCGCGATTGTCGATCCCCGGCTGAACGGTGTCGATCAGCGAGGTATCGGGGACATAACCCTTATGATCGCGCACGCGGGCGCAGCCCGCGCCGAGAAGCAAAGCGGCGGCCAATGTCGCTGCAAGCGGCAGGCGGGCCTTGTTAAACATCCGAAACTCCTCGATCGCGTCACGCCGGGATTGCAATGGCGACGACGCCTCTCAATATGCGCGCATGCGTCGGGCTGCAAGCCGGAGACCAACGAAGGAGCCGTAAACGGGTGTCTTTTCTCAGACGAATATTCGGCGGCAAGCCGAGCGAGGCCAGTACGGCCCGCCTTTATGCGGCCGTCATTGCCGCGGCGCGGCAGCCTGACTGGTATGTTGCGGGCAAGGTCGAGGATACGATCGACGGTCGTTTCGAGATGGTGGCGGCGATGATTTCGCTCGTTTTGCTACGCCTCGAGGCGGAGGAAGGCGCCTTTGGCATCGAATCGGCGCGACTGGCCGAGACCTTTGTCGACGACATGGACGGACAGCTGCGCGAGATCGGGGTTGGCGACGTGGTGGTCGGCAAGCATATCGGCCGGATGATGAGCGCGTTGGGTGGGCGACTGGGGGCCTATCGCGACGGGTTGCGCGGTACGGCCGATCTGTCAGGAGCGTTGGTGCGCAATCTTTATCGTGCAACGGCGCCCGAGGCGCCGGCGCTCGACTGGACGGTTGCCCGGATGCGCGCGCTCGATGCCGCGCTGGCGGCTATGGCCCCGGCGGCGCTGTTGGCTGGCGAATGGCCGGAGGCATGAGCATGACCCCCGAATTTTCCTATCCCTTGCGTCTCGACATGCTCGGGACGGCGCCGCATGCGCTGACGCTGGTCGCCGATCCGGCCGCGTGCACGGCGTTGGCGCGCCGTTTTGGGCTGGTTGCGATCGAGCGGCTCGAGGCCGAAGGCGAGGCCCTGCTCAAAGGCAATGTGGTCGAGATGGCCGGCCGCTTGCGGGCCGAGGTGGTGCAAAATTGTGTCGCTACGGATGCGCCGCTGTCTGCGCGGCTGGACGTGCCCTTTGCGCTGCGCTTCGTGCCGCGCGCCGATCTCGAGGCAGCCGATGCCGAAGAGGTTGAGCTGAGCGCAGAGGATTGCGACGTCATCCCCTATGACGGTGGGGCGGTCGATGTCGGCGAGGCGGTGGCCGAAACGCTGGTTCTTGCGCTTGACCCCTATCCCCGCGCCGCCGACGCCGATGCCACCCTTCGGGCGGCCGGCGTGATCGGCGAGGACGAGGCGGGGCCCTTTGCAGCGCTCAAGGCGCTGAAGGACAAGATGGGCAAGGCTTAGAAGGGCACGTCGTCGTCGAGGTCGACGCCGAACGGGTCGCCACCGCGGCTGCCGCCCGACGGGCTGGCCGCTGCGCTGCCACCGCCAAAGCCGCCCGACGACGAACCGCCGCCAAAGCCGGCATCGTCGCCGCCCCAGTTGCCGCCGCCCGCGCCGCCGCCTTCGCCTTCACGGCGATCGAGCAGGACGAGCTTGGCGTCATAACCCTGCAGCACGACCTCGGTCGAATAGCGGTCCTGTCCCGACTGGTCCTGCCACTTGCGGGTCTGGAGCTGGCCCTCGAGATAGACCTTGCTGCCCTTGCGGAGGTAGCGCTCGGCGGTGTTGGCGAGGCCCTCGTTGAAGATGGCGACCGAGTGCCACTCGGTCTTCTCGCGACGCTCGCCGGTGGCGCGGTCCTTCCAGCTCTCGCTGGTCGCGATACGCAGGTTCACGACCTTGCCGCCATTCTGGAAGCTGCGCGATTCGGGATCGCGGCCCAGATTGCCGACGAGGATGACCTTGTTCACGCTGCCTGCCACTTAGTTTCTCCTTAAAGTCCTGCCGCCGTGGCTAACCAGAAAGTTGCCCCGGCCGCAAGATAGGCAAGGGCGAAGAGATAGGCGAGCAGGAAGCCCGGCCAGCGCCAGCCATTGGTTTCCCGTCGCACGACCGCGAGGGTCGAGATGCATTGCGGCGCAAAGACGAACCAGACGAGGAAGGCGAGCGCGGTCGGCAGGGGCCAGCGTCCGCGCAGCCGCTCGACCAGGGTCTTTTGTTGTGCGGCCTCGTCGTCGCCCTGGATCGCATAGACTGTTCCGAGCGCCGACACGGCGACTTCGCGCGCGGCCATCGCCGGGATCAATGCCAGCGCGATGTCGCGGTTGAAGCCGATCGGCCGGACGAGCGGTTCGATCCCGCCCGCGATGCGGCCCGCGATCGAATAGTCGATCGCAGGTCGATCGGCGCCGACCGGGGGCTTGGGGAAGGTCAGCAAGAGCCAGAGCAGGACAGTCGAGGCCAGGATGATGGTGCCCGCGCGCTTGAGGAAGATCGCGGCACGCTGCCACAGGCCCAGCAGCACGTCGCGCAGGATCGGCATCTGATATTTGGGCATTTCCATCAGGAAGCCGTGGCTGTGGCCGCGGGTGACCGTCCGGCGCAGCAGCAGGGCCGCGCCGAGCGCCGCGAAAATGCCGCCGATATAGAGGGCGAACAGCACTAGCCCCTGCAGACCGACCACGCTGCCGATCATGCGGTCGGGGATGAAGGCGGCAATGATCACGGCATAGACAGGCAGTCGCGCCGAGCAGGTCATCAGCGGCGCGACGAGGATGGTGGTGAGCCGGTCCTTGGGGTCATCGATGGTCCGCGTCGCCATGATTCCCGGCACCGCGCAGGCGAAGGAGCTGAGGAGTGGAATGAAGGCGCGGCCTGACAGGCCGACCCGCGCCATCAGCCGGTCCATCAGGAAGGCGGCGCGGACCATGTAGCCGCTCGCCTCGAGGATCAGGATGAAAAGGAACAGGATCAGGATCTGCGGCAGGAACACCACTACCGCGCCGACGCCGCCGATGACGCCCTCGACGACGAGGCCGTGCAGGAAGCCGGGCGGAAGCTGGGCGTTGGCGAAGGCCTGCAGGGCGAGGATCAGGCCCTCGATCCACGCGACCGGGGCCTCGGACCAGGCGAAGACACCCTGGAACATCAGGAACATGGTCATGGCGAGCAGGATTGGCCCGGCGACCGGGTGCAGCGCGACCCGGTCGATCAGGTGGCTGGCCCGGCGCGCGCCATGTTCCTCGAGCGTCGCCGCGGCGGCGATGGCGCGGGCGCGGCGTTGGAGCGCGGTGAGGTTGGGCTCGGGCGCGGGTGCTGCGTGCCGCACGGGCGCACCACCAGCGATGCGGGCTGTCAGTGCGTCGACCAGCGCCTCGAGACCGCGGCGGCGGACGGCGACGGTCGGGATGACGGGGACGCCAAGCTCGGTTGCCAGACGGTCGGCATCGATTCGCAGCCCGTCGCGTTCGGCCATGTCGACCATGTTGAGCGCGACGATCGTCGGGAGGCCGAGCCCGATCAGTTCGAGGGCGAAGCGCAGGTGATTGTCGAGATTGCTTGCGTCGATGACGATCACCAGCGCGGCGGGTTGGCGTTCGCCGCTCTGGGTGCCGAGCACGACATCGCGGGTCACCGCCTCGTCGGGACTTGCGGGGTCGAGACTGTAGGTGCCGGGCAGGTCGACCAGCTCGACTGGTCGTCCGTCCGACAGGCTCAGGCGGCCCGATTTGCGTTCGACGGTGACGCCGGGATAGTTGCCGACCTTCTGGCGCGCGCCAGTCAGGGCGTTGAACAGCGCCGATTTTCCGGCGTTGGGATTGCCGACCAGTGCGACCAGTGGGATCTGCGTCATGCCGCGTCCCCTGTCTCGACGCTCACGGCCTCGGCGTGACGGCGGCGCAGCGCGATCGTCATCCGGCCGACGCGGCACGCGAGGGGGTCGCGTCCGAATGGCCCCGTGTGAAGCAGCTCGACCTCGACGCCTTCGTCAAAGCCAAGCTCGCGCAGGCGTCGGCTCTCCTGAGCCCCGAGCAGGGCCCAGTCGATCGCGGAGATCCGCGCCGGCTGACGCATGGGAAGCTGGTAAAGGCGCACCTTCGGACAATCCTCGGACATTTCTGCAAGTGATTATCAATAACTCCTATCCGAGGCCATAGCGGGTTTCACCTATTTGTCGGGATAGCGCAGTCGCGCCAGCAGCCGTGCGGGGCTGAAATAGCGGTCGCCTTGCGGGCGCAGCTTTGCCTTGGCGCGTTCGAAGCGCATCACGCCGTCGATGCGGCGATCGAGAAAGGCCTTGGTCTCGATCTCGTTTTCGCTGTCGTCATTGAGCCAGACCATCAGGGTCGCGGCGTAGATGCCGCCCAGCGTCAGGCGCTTGCTATAATGGTTGAAATCGGTCGCGGTGTCGCCGGCGAGGCGCCACATCGTGTCGGCGGCGCGCCAGTCGAGGCGGGCCGCCCGGACAAGGTTGGCGGGCAGCGCCAGCTTGGCGAGCGCCCGGCGAACAGCCTCGCGCTGCGGACGCAGCAGGTCGAGCCGGGTCAGCACCAGCGTACGGATGCGCTCGCGGATCTTGAGCGTCGACAGCGCTTCGGGCGTCAGGCGGCGGGACAGTTCGGCGTCGATGGTTTCGAACCAGGCCTCGATCATGCCGACTGCGCCGCCGTCAAAGGCCAGCCGTGCGGTTTCGGGCGCGATGCCGAGCCGCGCCGCGGCATCGGCCAGCGCGCGGTCGCCCCAGCCGTCGAAGACGGCATTGGCGGCGACAAGCCGCGCGAGCACGGGGCGCATTTCGTCGAGCGTCATGTCGGGGGTCGTGGCGGCCATGGTCATTTTTCCATGAT
>JACCDQ011887435.1_pt1 | contig 13406 bp, 9 predicted proteins | sample 7446031 | NCBI WGS metagenome assembly JACCDQ01 (sample SAMN15323442, study PRJNA562643) | freshwater metagenome | isolation source: river surface water | place: USA:Blue River Watershed | collected 2017-08-17 | reverse complement strand
TGCAGAGGAACTCACACCGCCTGCGATTTTGGCCGAGTCTCAGCCGACGGCGGCACTTCAGTTGCTAGGACTTTTGCAGCAAGAATCCCGTTTCATCGATTTCATCGAGGAAAATCTCCAGCAGCATACAGATGCGGATATCGGCGCGGCGGCGCGTGTTGTTCATGAGGGTTGTCGGCGTGTGATCCAGCAACATTTAAAACTTGAACCCATCATGACTGAGGCGGAGGGTTCTCGGGTGACCCTGGAAAAGGGATTTAATGCAGCGGAGATCCGAATGACCGGCAATATCGTGGGTTCACCCCCATTCCGCGGCAGCCTGATTCATAAGGGATGGAAAGTACGCGAAATCCGGCTCCCATTGATGGCTGAAGGTCATGATCCAAGGGTGCTGGCGCCCGCGGAGGTCGAGCTTTGAGTCAGTCAGTATTTGCGGTCGGAATTGACCTTGGAACTACCAACAGTGTCCTGTCATTTGTCCGTCTGGATGCGGCAGCGGGCGAAGAGGTTTCTGTTGAGGTCCTTCCCATTCCGCAGCTGATAAGTCCGGGAGCCATCGAAAGTCGGCCTCAGCTGCCGTCTTTTCTTTATCAGGCGCACCCGGATGAGATTCGCTCCGAGGATTGCTCGTTGCCTTGGGCCAGTTCCGATCGTGCATTGGTTGGAGAGATCGCGCGGCATCTTGGGAGTAAGACCCCGATCCGCCTGGTGGGTAGTGCTAAAAGCTGGCTATCGCATGGGCAAGTCGATCGTAAGGCACCGATTTTACCTGTCCAGGCCCCCCCGGAAGTGACGCGTGTCTCCCCGTTGGAGGCCTCCACCACTTACCTTCGACATTTGAAGAGTGCCTGGGATGCCCGTTTTCCGGATGCCCCCCTAGCCGATCAGGATCTAGTGATCACGGTGCCAGCGTCCTTTGATCCAGGTGCCAGAGAATTGACGGTTGAAGCGGCTCGCAGGGTCGGGTTGGCGCATGCCGTTTTACTGGAAGAGCCTCAATCGGCTGTCTATAGCTGGATTCAGGCCTCCGGTGGGGAATGGCGAAACCAGGTCAGGCCTGGTGAAACGATTCTCGTGGTGGACGTTGGGGGTGGGACGACCGATTTTTCTCTGGTTGCGGTTTCCGAAGAGTTAGGTCGACTTGCCTTGGAGCGTGTTGCCATTGGGGACCACATCCTTCTTGGTGGAGACAATATGGATCTGGCCTTGGCCTATGGGATCCGTGCAAAGCTCGACAAGGAAGGAAAGCGCCTTGAGCCTTGGCAGTTGCAGTGCCTCACTCATGGTGCTCGGGATGCCAAGGAGAAACTTTTGGGGAATGCCTCACTTTCGGAGGTTGCAATCGCCGTTCCGAGCCGAGGATCATCTCTGATCGGCGGAACATTAAGAACCAATCTCACCCGACATGAGGTCTTGGAAACCGTTGTTGAGGGCTTCTTTCCGATGCTCTCCATCGAGGATCGTCCCCAGCAGTCAGCCAGAGCCGGTCTTACGACGTTAGCTCTCCCTTATGCTCAGGATGCCCGGATTACGGCTCACCTGGCCTCTTTTTTGAGTCGGCATGTTGATGCAAACCACCACGCACAGGCTCTGGGGGTGGGTGAACCTCGGCGTTTCTTACACCCCTCGGCCATTCTCCTGAATGGGGGCGTATTTCGGTCAACGGAGCTGGTTGAGCGACTTTTGGCCGTCGTCAATCGCTGGCTTGAGGCGGACGGTGCTCCCTCCGTTCGACTTCTTGAAGGTATCGATCTGGATCTTGCCGTATCTCGTGGCGCTGCCTACTACGGGAATGTGCGAAATGGACCGGGCGTTCGGATTCGAGGGGGTACGGCGGCTGCATACTATGTGGGCGTTGAAAGCGCGGTTCCAGCCGTCCCTGGAATTGCTCCACCGCTTGAAGCGCTCTGTATCGCACCCTTCGGGATGGAGGAGGGCAGTGAGGCCACACTTCCCCCGTATGAATTCGGATTGATCGTGGGCGAACCGGTTCATTTCAGGTTCTTCTCTTCCAAGGTACGCCGTCTCGATGAAGTTGGGATCCGGCTGGACTGGTGGGCCGACGATGAGTTGGAGGAGTTATCGGCAATTGAAGTCACGCTTCCAACGGAGCATTACCTCAAGGGTGAGGTGGTGCCGGTCATTCTTGGGGCGAGAGTGACCGAAACCGGTACCTTGCAACTCGAAGCCATAGCTCGCGACGGCGGACATCGCTGGAAGGTTGAATTCGATGTGCGTGAGCGGGAAACATCTCCGCAAGGAATTGGTCAGTCCCAGGGCCTATGAGCGCTGATCCCGCCTCAATGAATCCTCAATGGCTTGTCGGGATTGATCTTGGAACAAGTCACACGGTGGTCGCTGCAGCCCCCATTAAGCATGCGGGAGATCCACAGATTCAAGGGTTTCAGATTCCACAGTTGGTGGGGCTAGGCGAAGTCGCCAGCCGGCCTTTGTTGCCCTCGGTGCAATATCAGGCCTCTTTCGATGAGATTCGCTCGAGCGATTGCGGTTTGCCTTGGGAAACGCCCACACAACGTGCCAATCTCCCATGGCTACCGGTCATCGGCGAGCTTGCTCGACAGCTCGGTGCTAAATCTCCTGGTCGTCTGGTCACCAGTGCCAAAAGCTGGTTGTCCCATCCGACAGCTGATCGAACCGCTCCGATTCTTCCCTGGGGCGGGGTGGAAGGGGTTGAGAAGATTTCTCCAGTCGAGGCCTCTGCAGGGTATCTTCGTCACGTCCGGGATGCCTGGAATGATCAACATCCCGATGCCCGGTTGGAGCATCAAGACCTGACCATTACCGTTCCGGCCTCATTTGATGAGGCAGCCCGAACGCTGACCTGTGATGCGGCAAGTGCGGCCGGCTTCAGACAATTTCAATTGATTGAAGAACCTCAGGCGGTTTTTTATGACTGGCTCTGGCGCGAAAGGCGACAGATTGCAGCACATCTGCACGGCATTCGTTTGGTCCTTGTCGTGGACCTCGGCGGGGGAACCTTGGATCTCACGCTCATTGCCGTTCGCCAAGGTGAGCATGGGCCGGACTTCACGCGAATCGCTGTGGGCCAGCATCTTATGCTCGGCGGCGACAATCTGGATCTTGCACTCGCCCACCTGGCTGAAAACAAGTTAGCCAGTGCCGGTCAGGTGATCAGCCCGCTTGAGTTTTCCCAATTGGTTGAACAGTGCCGCCAAGCCAAGGAGATGCTTCTTTCGGACACAGCGCCTGAACGCGTCAAGGTCACCGTGTTAGGGGCCGGTAGCCGTTTGATTGGTGGCGCTCGCTCAGTCGATTTTGAATGCTCTGAGGTACAGAACCTTTTGGTCGAGGGGTTCTTTCCTTATGTCGAGCTTGGGGATTTGCCCGATCGGCGTCGAAGTGGTGTTGTCGAATACGGCCTACCGTTTGTCAAAGATCCAGCGATCACGCGCCATATTTCAGCGTTTCTTACAGAGCACCGTCATGTGATCGCGGAGGCTTTGGGGCAGGCCAATGACCGCGGCATTTTGCCTGATGCGTTGCTCCTGAATGGTGGGGTCTTCAACAGTCCGCTCCTCAAAGGGCGGCTTATCCAGCAGATGGAACGCTGGGGTGCGCATCAAATCCGCTGCCTTCAAAATCCCCATCCCGAGGAAGCTGTGGCCCACGGTGCTGTCGCTTCAGCATGGGCGCGTCGGGGTGGAACGGTCAAGAAAATAACCAGTGGAGCACCGCGGAGCTTATTCCTGGTTCTCGAAGGCGAAAAAGAGGGCGTATCCAAGCTCTGCTGCCTTCTCCCGCGTGGAACAGAGGAAGGGAAAGAAATCGTCTTAAGTGATCGACGTTTCAAGCTCAAAGTCGGCGCAGCAGTTCAGTTCCATCTGGTTGCATCACAGGATGACTTTACTCCGCTTCCAGGCGCGCTGACTGATCTGGATGACTTGGCGTTCAAGGCTCTTCCACCCCTGAGGTTAGTGATGGATACGCGGGGGAGAAAGGAGGACGCGGTTGAGGTTCAACTGGTCGCTGCGCTTAGCCCGATAGGAACGCTTGATCTTCACTGTGTCGGCGTGGAAGATCCCAATTTAAGCTGGAAAATTGAATTTGAGTTGCGCTCTCATTCAACCACTGCGGTCGCTAGGATGCAGCATGAGGAACATCCCAAGCTTTCGGAAGCGCGAGAGCTAATACTCGGGGTTTTTGGGCCCCGGAGCAAGTCGGTGGATCCCAAGGCCGTGAAGCGACTTCGCGCTGACCTTGAGCGTATATTGGGACCCAAGGAGGGTTGGAGTCTTCTTTTGCTGAGAGGTCTTGCCGAGACTTTGGTGCAGGGACTTACAAATCGAAGGCGTACACCGGATCATGAGCGGGTCTGGCTCAATCTGACAGGATTTTGTCTGCGCCCGGGATTTGGACATCCCCTCGACGAAGATTTGGTGGCACGCGTCTTTGATGTTTTTCCGCAAGCGCTCCAGTTCAGTCAGGAGTCGCAAGTCTGGTCAGAGTGGTGGACTTTGTGGCGACGCATAGCCGGGGGACTGGATGGCCCTCGTCAAAGTGCCATTTTTGAATCAGCGCTTTCTTACCTCGAGCCCTCAAGACTTCGTCGATCCAACCAAATGGAACTGGCCAAAAAACGAGGTCCCGAGGATCTATTACGGATGGTTGCAAACCTTGAGCATCTTTCTGCCACGGATAAGGTTCGAATCGGGGGTTGGCTTTTGACGCGAATTGGGAAGTCTGGTGACCAGCGCGTCCTCTGGTGGTCCTTGGGCCGACTTGGAGCACGAAAGCCATGGCACGGTTCATCGCACAACGTGATTCCCGCAGACGATGTGCGTCCCTGGCTTGAGCGCATCATGGGTGAGGAGTTTAAAAAGAACTCGGATGCAGCCCTCTCTGCAGCGCTCATGGCCCGCTACACTGGCGATCGTCTTCTCGATTTTGATCCTTCTACCCGCGAGGCATTGGTCAACCAGCTTCAGGAGGCAAAGCTTCCAGACAGTTGGGTCCGCCTCGTTAGCGAAATTTCAGACTTGAATGACTCGGATGAGCAGCGCGTTCTGGGTGAAGCGCTGCCACCGGGATTGGTGTTAATCAGTAGCTAAATAACAGGTGGGGCGAATAAACTACCTGAAACCTGTTGTTCTCGAATATGTTGTGAGGTCCGATAATGTTTGAACGAAAGACCGTGATGGCGATGATGGCTTTAGGCGTCGCGGGCTGCTCAACGCTGACGCCGACGACACCCGTCTCAACAACAGAGGTGAAGGCGACTGAAATGCCAGAGAGCGAGTCCATCGCGTGTGCCAATCAGGTCAAGGCATACACGCAGACTGGCGCATCTGCATCAGGCAAGTCGCAGAAACCCACCGTGGATCTTCTTTTTTGGTGCACCAAAGCCGCTGAAAAGGGAGATGCCCGCTCCCAGTGGGTGCTGGCGGGGCTATACGAGCGAGGCATTGGCGTCACCGCGAGCCAGGCTGAAGCCTTGCGTTGGTATAAGGCCTCCGCAACGCAAGGAAATGCGGACGCTCAGTTCAGGGTCGGGCAGATTTATGGCCGTGGCGAAGGTGTGCCTCAGGATCGAAACGAGGCAACGCGTTGGTACCTAAAAGCGGCAGAGCAGGGACATGTCGAGGCGGCTTATTACATGGGATACCGCTACCAGCATGGCAAGGGCGCAACTCAGAATTTTCCGGAAGCTGTTCGCTGGTATTCCAAAGCGGCCGAGTTGGGCAACGCTCAAGCGATGCATGGTTTAGGATCGCTCTATCTTCTGGGACAAGGCGTCCCGCAAAATCAGGTAGAAGCTTACAAATGGTTCAATCTCTCAGCCATTTCAGGGGACAAGGAATGTACCCAGAGTCGAGATCGCTTGGCCAAAAAGCTCAGTTCTGCCCAGTTGGCAGAGGGCCAGCGGTTGGCGAGTGAATGGGTAAAGAAACACCCAAAGAATCCCGCCAAGGCCCCCTAACTAGGCCTCGATGAAATCCTGAGATCGCCCCAACCAGCGCTGTATTAGCGCATCGGCGATTTCGGGGTGATCATTTCGAAGGGTTTCTGCCTGCTGATGAATGGCTTCAATGAGATGGCCATCCTCCACCAGATCAGCAATTCTGAAATTGAGTTGCCCCGTCTGTCGTGTTCCCAGTAATTCGCCCGGCCCCCGAATTTCCAGATCTTTTTCTGCGATGATGAAGCCGTCATCTGTTTCGCGGAGGATCGCGAGACGCTCTCGGGCGATTTTCCCTAGGGGCGATTGGTAGACCAATACGCAGTGTGCATCTCCGGGCCCTCTGCCGACTCGCCCCCGAAGCTGGTGGAGTTGGGCAAGTCCCAGACGTTCTGCATTTTCAATCACCATCAACCCGGCGTTGGGAACATCAACCCCAACCTCAATGACTGTCGTTGCAACCAGAAGGTCAATCTCCCCGTTTTTGAAGGCCTGCATGATGGCCTCCTTGTCACGCGATTTTAGACGGCCGTGGACTAACGCCATGCGAATATCGGGGAGCGACTCCCTTAAAGTGGCAGCGGCACTTTCGGCTGCCTCCGCCTGAAGCAGTTCAGACTCTTCGATCAAGGTACAAACCCAGTAGGCCTGACGCCCCCTGCGCACCCATTCCTCGATACGGGTAATGATTTCTGATTTACGAGTTTGAGGGAGAACGGCCGTTTTCACCGGCGTTCGGCCGGGGGGGCGCTCATCGATGATGGAGAGATCAAGATCGGCATAGCCCGTCATCGCCAAGGTTCTCGGAATGGGCGTTGCCGTCATGATCATTTGGTGCGGCACCATACCGTTTTGAATGCCCTTCTTTCTGAGGGCGAGGCGTTGATGCACCCCAAAACGATGTTGTTCGTCAATGATGATCAGTCCGAGACGATTGAACGCGATATCGTCTTGGAATAGTGCATGGGTGCCTATCGCAAGGCCTGTATTCCCGTTCGCCAGATCATTCAGTGCCGCTCTGCGCCCCTCCGCCTTAAGTCGCCCAGAAATGAAGCTGACGTTGATCCCAAGGGGCTCAAGCCAATGAGAAAAACTTCTGGCGTGTTGATCGGCAAGTAGATCTGTCGGTGCCATGACAGCGACCTGATAGCCAGACGCCAGTGCCGAAAGGGCGGCAATGGCGGCAACCACCGTTTTTCCGCTACCGACATCCCCCTGGACTAATCGCATCATGGGGGTCGGGCGGTTCAGGTCTTTAAGGATTTCCTCGATGACCCTCTCTTGTGCCGCTGTGAGCTTAAAGGGGAGGCCGGCCAGAAATGGACTGCGGACAGCGGAGGGGAGTGTGAGTTCTGGGGCCCTTTGATTGCGCATTCGACTTCGATGGCGACTCAGGCTCAAGTGATGGGCCAAAAGTTCTTCGTAGGCCAATCTAATCCGGGCATTGGTTAGCGATTGACTACCGAGCCCAAGGCCTGGAGGGGGACGATGAAGCGCGATGAGGGCTTCTCTCAGCGAAGGCCTTAAGGGGAAAGGCGAAGAGACGCCTTCCAGTACATCCTGTAACTCGTTGATGTGCTCCAAAGCCTGACTGACCAGCTGTCTCAACGTTTTCTGATGAACACCTTCGGTGACGGGATAAACCGGTGTCAGGCAGGATTCAGGCGACGACAGGGCTTCCTCTTGGGGAAACTCGTAGTCCGGGTGGCTGAGCTCTAGCCCCTGGAATCCGTAACGGACCTCGCCAAAACACCGCAATCGACGGCCGTGAACAAATTGGAGTTCCTGATGCCGGGTGAAATGGAAAAAACGCAGGGTCAATCGCCCGCTTGCGTCTTGAATGTGGACCAAGTGGCTTCGGCGGGTGCCCTGTCGGATCTCGATGGCCACAATATCCCCTTCGACCAGGACAGACTCACCAGCTCTGGTCTGGGCAATCGGCGTCAGTCGTGTCCGATCTTCATAGCGAAGTGGTAAGTGGAAAAGCAGATCTTGTACAGAGAGAAGATCGATCCGCTCCAGTTTTTGGGCGGTTTTGGCCCCCACCCCCTTCAGTGAGGCGATTGATCGGCGATGCAGGGGGGGCAATCTAACCAGGACTTTTCGAGACGCTTAGCCCACAAGGACCAAAACAGCGTCCATTTCAACTTGCGCACCACGGGGAAGGGCGGCGACACCAATTGCTGCCCTCGCCGGATAGGGTTGAGTGAAATAGGTGCTCATGATTTCGTTGACCTTTGCAAAATGGCCTAGGTCGGTAAGAAAGACATTCAGTTTGACGACATCATCCAATGATCCGCCGGCAGCTGCGGCGACGGCACTCAAGTTTTCGAAAACGCGATGAATCTGAGCTTCAATCGGCCCCTCGACTAAATTCATCGTCGTTGGATCTAGTGGGATCTGACCTGAGAGGTAGACCGTATTGCCGGTTTGTATGGCCTGCGAGTAAGTGCCAATAGCTTGAGGGGCGAGATCGGTTTGAATGGCCTTCTTAGTCATGTGTGCTTTTTTTGCGGAGTTCAGATTTAACACGGGAGATCTTGAGCACAATCGAGAGTTTGCGCAGTTCTTTGACTACCTGTGCCAGGTGGTTTCGATCTCTGACCATGAGCGTAATGTAATCAATCGACAATTGGCTATCTTGATTGACGATTTGTACATTCTCGATGTTGGCGCGCATTCGCGAAATGGTAGCCGCAACTTTGGCAAGGGTCCCGACCTGGTTCATCAATTCAATTCGGATCAGTGCCGGAAATTCACCGCGAGCCTGCTTGTCCCATTGGACGTCGACCCAGTGACCATGTCGTTTACGAAGTTCTTCGATGTTGTTGCATTCGGTGAGGTGAACAACGATGCCCTTGCCTGGGTTAAAGAACCCGATGATGGGGTCGCCAGGGATCGGGCGACAGCACTTGGCAAGATTCACCACCATGCCCTCAGTTCCACGAATGATGAGGGGCGTCAGGGAGGGATGCTTTTCAGACGGCTTGGCGCCGATCTGTTCGGGGCCCAGATCAACGAGCTGTCGTGCAACCAACATCGGCAGGCGATTGCCGAGTCCAAGGTCTTCAAGCAACGCATCGCGATCAGGAATATCCAGTCGTTTGAGTAGTTTCTGGATCTGCTCTTCAGATATGGATTCGTAGGTGTACCCGAGGGTTTCGAGTTCTTTCTCCAGGAGCCGTTGACCCAGTGCAATACCTTCCTGCATCTTGAAGTTACGCAGGTGATTTCTGATGGCCGCACGAGCCTTCGCAGTGACGACAAAGCTCAACCAGAGCGGATTCGGTCTTGCCCAAGGGGCGGTGATGATTTCGACGGTCTGGCCGTTCTGGAGGACAGTCTGGAGGGGCGCTAGCTGGCGGTCGACGCGTGCTGAAACACAGGTATTACCGACGTGCGTGTGAACGGCGTAGGCAAAGTCCACGATGGTGGCCTGACGCGGCAGCTTGATAATCTGGCCCCGTGGAGTGAAGACGTAGACTTCGCGCTGAAAGAGATCGACCTTGAGGTTGTCGAGGAACTCCAGAGAGTCACCCGCGCTTTTCTGGATTTCCAGGAGATCCTGAAGCCATTCATGGGCTCGGGCCTGGCTCTGTGCTTCGGCATCCTTTTCGTCGCTCTTGTAAAGCCAGTGGGCAGCGATGCCAGCCTCTGCAAGTTGATGCATGGCTCGTGTTCGTATCTGAATCTCTATGGGCTGACCAAAAGGACCTGCCAGAACGGTGTGAAGGGATTGATAGCCATTGGCCTTTGGAACGGCAATGTAATCCTTGAAGCGGCCGGGTACGGGCTTATAAAGGTTGTGGACAACCCCCAGCGTTCGATAGCAATCATCAATGCTTTCAACGCTAATGCGAAAGGCATAGACATCGAAGACTTCTGCAAACGGCCTGCGTTTGCGCACCATTTTCTGGTAAATGCTGAAAAGGTGTTTCTCTCGACCGATGACTTCAAAAGTCCCAAGCCCCGCATCATCGAGGCGTTTTTTTATCGAATTTTCTATGCTCGAAACGACTTCCTTTCGGTTTCCACGCGCCTTCTTAACTGACTGGGCGAGGACTTTCGCTCGCAAGGGGTACATGGCCGCGAAGCCGAGATCTTCCAGTTCAAGTCGTAACTGGTGCATGCCCAGCCGGTTGGCAATCGGGGCATAGATATCGAGAGTTTCAGAGGCAATTCGTCTGCGCTTATGGCTTGCCATCGTTTCAAGCGTGCGCATGTTGTGAAGACGATCTGCAAGCTTCACCATGATGACCCGCAGATCCTTGACCATCGCCAGGAACATTTTTCTGACGTTTTGGGCTTGGGTTTCAGCGCGGGATTTGCTGTCAATGCGGCCGAGTTTGGTCACGCCATCGACCAATTCGGCCACTTCCTCACCAAATTGGTCGATGAGTTCGGCCTTCGTGATTGGGGTGTCCTCAATCACATCGTGCATGATGGCTGCCATGATTCCCCGCATATCCATGCGCATGTCGGCAAGGATCAGTGCGACGGACAGGGGATGGCAAATGTAGGGTTCCCCGGTTAGACGGGTCTGGCCTTCGTGGGCGCGATTGGCAAGTTCGTAAGCTCTGACGACCTCAGCGACTTGTTCGGGTTCCAGATATTTGGACAGCGCCGCACAGAGTCGCCGGATCAGCTTATCTTGGGGTTCTTCGATTTCCTCTCGAGCCGCGAGCATGTATTTAAGGGAATGTCATGTTGCGGTTGTCCTCAAGCCCCCGGAATGGAATCAGTCAAAATCCTCGTCGTCGAGGTCAGGGCCCGGGGTGGGGAAAGGGGGGCGCGCAAGGGTAAAACGATCCTGCTTCACCGGTACGCTTAAGTAATCGCGGGTAATATCGCCCGATGCAATTTCGCGCAGAGCCACTACAGTTGGCTTGTCATTTTCCCAAGCTACCTTGGAGTCTTCAGGATGGATGGTAAGCTGGCGCGCACGTTTTGCGGCGACCAAAACCAACTGGAAACGATTATCTACATTGTCGAGACAATCTTCTACGGTCACTCTTGCCATGAAATTTAATACTCTCAATAAATAACTTTCTTTTGAATGGGTTTTACCCCAAACGTTACGATTTGTATAGACCAAACGCATGCAAGCCCTGCGTGAATCAGGGCCTGCGCGGTATTTGAACTAAACTTAGTTGCGGCTTTCCAGCATGGCAACGGCAGGCAGTTTCTTGCCCTCAAGGAATTCGAGGAAAGCACCGCCCCCAGTAGAGGTGTAAGACACGTCCTTTTCGATGCCGTATTTTTCGATCGCGGCCAGCGTATCTCCACCGCCAGCGATGGAAAAGCCCTTGCCGGTAGCGACAGCTTTCGCGACAGCCTGCGTGCCGTGGCTGAATTGTTCGATTTCAAAAACCCCGACGGGCCCATTCCAGACGATGGTTCCAGCTGATTTGATGATTTCGGCATAACGAGCCGCTGTTTCCGGCCCGATATCGAGGATCAGGTCATCATCGCTGACATCCTGAACTTTCTTGATGGTTGCGGCTGCAGACTCTGAAAACTCCTTCGCAGTCACCACATCGGTAGGGACTGGGATCTCGCCGCCACGCGACTTCGCCTTTTCCATAAGGCGCTTAGCTTCCGGAATCAGGTCAGCTTCATAAAGTGACTTACCGACAGGATATCCAGCTGCCGCAATGAAGGTGTTGGCAATGCCGCCACCGACGATCAATTGATCGCAGAGATTGGACAGTGATTCAAGGACTTCGAGCTTCCCGGAAACTTTAGATCCCCCGACTATGGCCAATAACGGGCGCTGAGGGCTCTTCAGTGCCTTGCCAAGCGCATCCAGTTCTGCTGCCAAAAGAAGGCCTGCGCAGGCTATGGGGGCGTGGATGCCGACTCCATGCGTGGAGGCTTCAGCTCTATGCGCGGTTCCAAAGGCGTCCATGACGTACACATCGCAGAGCCCGGCCATGCGTTTGGCCAGGTCTTCGTTATCCTTCTTTTCACCCTTGTTAAAGCGAACATTTTCGCAAAGGACCACTTCCCCGTTTGCGCTGTCTACGCCATCCAGCCAGTTCTTGGCGAGTGTCACGGGCTTACCCAAAAGAGCGCTCAGGCGATCCGCGACCGGCCTCATGGACGATTCTTCAGAAAACTCGCCTTCAGTCGGACGACCGAGATGGGACATGACCATAATCCGGCTCGCACCCGCTTTAAGGCAGTGTTCGATGGTCGGGACGCTGGCGCGAATGCGCGTTTCACTGGTCACTTTGCCGTCCTTGACCGGCACATTGAGATCGGCACGGATCAGAACACGCTTTCCCGTCAGGTCAAGTTCGGTCAGTCTCTTGAAGCTCATGTAAAGATTCCTACTGGTTGGATGGAATGGAGTGGATTTGGTGGGGCTAATTCAGGCAAGTCGCCATTTGATGGAGCAGCCCATACTGGCCGTTTGCTCTAAGGGGCCATGTCCCGTATCGGCAATCGTCCGCATGGCCTCAAAAAGCTCACGGCGGACCTCTGGGCCTGCTGGCTCGCGACCGCTTTCGTCAATTCTTCCACGATACTGGAGGCCCAAGTTACGGTTGTACCCGAAAAAGTCAGGCGTACAAACTGCACCAAAGGCTTTCGCCACCTCTTGCGTCTCATCCATGAGGTAAGGAAAGGGATAGCCATGTTGATCGGAGATCCGCTTCATGTTTTCGAAGCTATCTTCCGGGTAGTCGGTGGGATCATTGGACATGATGCCGACACTGCCGACGCCCAAGGCCTTTAATTCCATGGTGTCGCGAACCAAGCGGTCCTGAATGGCTTTTACGTAAGGGCAGTGGTTGCAGATGAACATGACCAGAAGGCCATTGGGTCCACAGCAATCCTGAAGTGTCCAGAGGCGGCCATCGACCCCGTGCAGCGAGAAGTGAGGGGCAGGCGCACCAAAATTACAGAGGGGCGTATGGATCAGAGCCATCAGAATTCCTTAATTAGCGCCTGATTTTAGCAAAAATCAGACCCTATAGTCCCCCGAGCAGGGTTCTGCACTGTTTCAGAAATTAGCTGATCTTCATTCGCCAAAGGACCCAGGTAACGATGCTGAGCGCCAAAAATCCGGGGAATGCGACGGAGAAGAGGGGGTTCATTTCATAGACGAGCCCCAAATGGCCAAACATCTTGTCAAAAAGGTGGAAGCCTAGCCCGATGACGACCCCAGCCACAATTCGTTGCCCGGTTCCGACTTCGCGCCGAACCGTCATGACAAAGGGGACAGCAACCATCAACATGATGAGAGTGACAAGCGGATTCATGATCCGACCCCAGAACGCTTGTTCGACAATTTGAGAAGCCTGTCCGTTTTCCTTGAGGTATTCCATGTAATGAAGCAGTTCAATCACGGAGAGGTTTTCAGGACGAATGACAAAGGCATTCAACAAATCAGGGGCAAGGACAGATGACCAATCCGTATCGTCCTGGTGCTCGGTCACCGTCTTGTTGTCTTGAAAATAAGTGG
>JACCDQ010336849.1_pt1 | contig 13410 bp, 11 predicted proteins | sample 7446031 | NCBI WGS metagenome assembly JACCDQ01 (sample SAMN15323442, study PRJNA562643) | freshwater metagenome | isolation source: river surface water | place: USA:Blue River Watershed | collected 2017-08-17 | reverse complement strand
TTGTTTACATTCATTTTATTTAATAATTGATTTAAAACAGAATTTGTATTTGTTAATAATGCCCAAAGTAAATGTATAACTTCTACTTCTTGATTTTTATTATGTAAAGCTAAAGCTACACTTGAGTCTATTGTTTCTGTTAATTGATTTGTTAGTTTTTCAAAAATTTTATTCATATTAGCACTCCTTTAATTTAACTGCTAATAAAATTATAGCACTTGAGTCATTCTTTGTCAAGTATAATTATTATAGATTTATGAAAATCTTTTTCTATCTATGTTAAAATAAGATAATATCAAAAAAGGGTTTTAGAATGTTATGTGGTATTGATGAAGCAGGAAGAGGTCCAATTGCTGGTCCATTAGTTGTTGCTGGAGTTATTTTAAGTGAAAAAATAATTGGATTAAATGATTCTAAAGTTTTAAGTGAAAAAAAAAGAGAAAAATTATTTGATGAAATTGTAGAAAAATCAAAATATCATATAGTTTTTACAAATGCTAAAATTATTGATGAAAAAGGTTTAAGTTATTGTTTGAAAAGTTCTATTGAAGAGATAATGAAAACTTTAGAAAATGATTGTAATGAATTTTTAATGGATGGAAATACAGCTTTTGGAATATCTAATCTAAATTTTAAAATAAAAGCAGATGCAACTATTCCACAAGTTAGTGCCGCTTCAATTTTAGCAAAGGTTAGTCGAGATAAATATATGTTAGATATTTCAAAAGATTTTCCCAATTATGATTTTGATAAACATAAAGGTTATGGAACAAAAGCCCATGTTGAAGCCATAAAAAAATTTGGTAGAAGTAGTGAACACCGATATAGTTTTAAACTTAAAGCTTTAGGCGAAGAAAATATTGGTATTCAAAAAAGTCTATTTTAGACTATTTTGAAACCTCTCCTATGTATTTTTCAACCGATTCAATTTTTGTTTTTAATCTATTTTCATGACCTTTTCTAATATCAAATTTTAAAGTTGAATAAACCCTATTACAACCCAATTCCTCAAGCCTTAAATAACATTTCTCAACCAAAGCTAAAGCTATTGAAATATTTTCTGTTTCTATTATTGTTGCCATTGCAGTTAGCTGATAGCTTACACCACTTTCTCTTATTATTTTTATAACTTCTGCAACTTCTTTGCTTTTACTTTCACTTTTATCTGTGGGAAACATTGTAAATTCCAATAATACAGACATAATAACTCCTAAATAATATATTAAATTTTTGAATTATAACATACCAATTATGGATAATCTAATTTGGTCAAAATATATACACTTTAAATTATTTTGTATATATTTTTTTATTTATTATTCAAAATTATTTCGATAGTATTAATAATAATTAAATTTAAAAGGATTAAAATGCAATTAGAAGTAACTTCGGAAGTAATATTATCGCAATTAGGTTATCCAAAAAATGAAGCTTTAATTAAACAAGCTGGAAAAATAATAGAAGAAACTACAAATTTTAATAAATTCTCAAAACATATTTTCGCATTAAATGACCACTTAAAAAAAATGAATGCTTATGTGGGATTATCAAATAAATATAATCATTTAAAAGTAAAATGTGATGAAAATGATTCTACTGAGATTTTAGAAGAATTTCATAATGAAGTTTTACATTGGGCAGATAAATACAATGTAAAACTTGAAAAATCAGATAAAAAACACTTATACTATATTTTAGGAACTATCTAAAATATTTCTTTATATCTATGACAATAAGGCACTTTTTTGTGCCTTTCATAGTAATCTTGATGATAATCTTCTGCTTCATAAAATCTTACTAACTCATATAAAGAAGTAGCTACTTTATAACCTTTATTTTGTAACTCTAAAATCAATTTTTCACTTATAACTTTTTGTTCATTATCCGCATAAAAAATTGCAGATAAATATTGACTTCCAATATCTGGACCTTGACCATTTGTTTGAGTAAAATCATGTATTTCAAAAAATAATTTTGCCAAATTTTCAAATGAAACTATATTTTCATCAAAAGTAACCTCAACAACTTCTAAATGTCCTGAAAATCCACTACATACAACTTGATAATTTGGATTTTCTATATGACCACCCATATATCCTGAAATTGCACTAATAACACCTTCTAATTTATCAAAATAAAATTCAATACCCCAAAAACAACCACCAGCGAAATAAGCCTTTTTAATCATATTTTATGCCTTTTCAAAATTTAAAGAGATTGAATTTACACAATGTCTAGTATTTTTGTTTGTAAATCCCTCTCCTTCAAAAACATGACCCAAATGTCCACCACAAGAGGCACAAACTATTTCCACTCTTCTCCCATCCCTATCAGGAACTCTTTTTACAGCTCCTTTTATTTCATCATCAAAGCTTGGCCATCCACAACCTGATTTAAATTTAGAAGTTGAATCATAAAGGGGAGCATTACATTTTTTGCAAGTAAAAATTCCTTCTTCATAAAAATCATTATACTTTCCAGTAAAAGGATACTCTGTTCCTTTTTTTTCTATTACATATTTTTCTTCATCATTTAATTCATTATATTTCATCATAATTTCCTAGCTATTAAATCTTATTATGTATTTTAGCCCATCATCACTTTTTTTTAGCATCAAAATACCAAAGTTTTTTTCAACAAATACTTTTACTAAATAAAATCCCAAATCAAAATTATCTTGTTTAATTGAATTATCTATATTAAAAAAATTCTCTATCTCTTTCTCATCATAAATTTTTGAATTATCTTCATATGTTATAAAAATTGAATTTTTAATATTTTCGAATGATATATTAATAAATTTATTTTCTAAGGATTTATTATCTTTAAAATTTGACAAGGATTTATTAATTAGTTTAGTAAAAATATGTTTCATTTCATCAAATACCATATTTAATGATAATAAATTATCTCCTTGAATATCTACATTAACTTTTAAATCATTAATTTTGTCCTTAAATACAAAAATAGAATTATCTAAAGCAACTTTAATATTTACATTCTCTTTGTTTTTTTGATTATTGAAAAATCTATGAAAATCTAACATTGTTTCATCAAGTTTGTTTACTTGTTTTAGAGTTTTTCTAAATGTATCATCTTCTTTAAACTCTTCTAAATTCAAAAATTTATAGTCTAATGACTGTAAATAGAGTTTTATTTTATCTAGAGGCTTTCTCCATTGTGAAGATATAATATCAATCACAGATGCAATGGCAGAAATTTTTGCCTGTTGAACAATTATTTCATCTTTTTGTCTTAATTCTTTTATCTGTTCTTTTACTATTTCACTCAAATTTGCATTCATTTGTTCTATTTCATTCATTGCTGTTGCTAATTTTAGATGAACTTCTACTCTTTTTAGTAAAACTTCACTATAAAAAGGTTTTGTTATATAATCAACAGCACCTAACTCAAAACCTTTTACAATATCTTTTTCATCATCTTTTACTGTTAAAAAAATAACTGGAATTTTCTTAGTTCTTTCATTTTTTTTTATTCTCGAGCAAACTTCATATCCATTCATTATAGGCATAACAACATCAAGCAAGATTAAATCAAATCTATTTTTTTCTATTAATTCAAGAGCTTTTTCGCCACTTTGTGCATAAATAACATTGTAATCTTTTAGAATACTCATGGCTACTTGTAAATTTTTTGAATCATCATCGACCAATAAAATTTTATTTTCATATTTTTTATTCATTTATATCTCCCAACAATTCAAATTTATCTTCTAGTTGCTTTAATCTTACATATGAATTTACTTTTGTAATTAACTCTATAGTTATAAATGGTTTCACAACATAGTCAATTCCACCACACTCATATGCTTGTTCAATATCTTGAGATGAATCTTTTCCTGATAAAAAAATTATTGGTATTTTTTTTGTTTTATCATTATTTTTTAATTTTTCGCAAACATCAAAGCCATTCATATCTGGCATCATAATATCAAGTAATATCAAATGAAAATCATGTTCTTCTACTAACTTAAGTGCCATTTCACCACTTTTAGCATAAAACATTTTATAACCCTCATCTTTTAAAATATTCATTGCCATTTGAATATTTTTTGGAATATCGTCAACTATTAAAATTTTATTATCACTTTTCAAGTTTAGCCTTTAAGTTTTCTATTAATTCAAGATATGTATTCATCAAATAATCTACTTTTTCTATATCAAAAGAGTTTATATTTTTTAATAGTTCTTCTGAATAATTTTTTAAAATATAAATATCTTGCTCTATTGATAGGTTAATTAATTTATTTGCAAATTCCTCCATCAAAGAAAAGTCTCCACCATCTTTTATATTTTCCCATTCTATTTTATAACCATTTTCAAGTTCATTTATAACAAATTCTAACTTATTTTTATCGATTATAATGGAACTATTATTTGAAGAGATCTCATTATTTAAAAACTGATATTTTAAATATTTTCCTAATTCAACTATTAAATCATCAAGGATTACAGGTTTTCTTAGATATCCATCAAAACCATATTGAGATACTTTTTCTAAATCTTTTCCCATAACAGATGCCGTTAGTGCAATTAATGGTATTTTTTTCAATCTTTCATCATTTTTAATAACATTTGCTGCTTCATATCCATTCATAACAGGCATTCTTAAATCCATAAGTATTAAATCAACATTAACATTTTTTAATTTATCAATTGCCTCTTGACCATTTTGTGCCATTATCAAGTCTATATCAAAATCTTTTAAACTTGCTTGTACCAATTTTCTATTCTCTTCAACATCATCTACAACTAATATTTGTGCTTTTTCAAATAAAATATTTGAAGCTGAAAGTTTTTGAGATATTATTTCATTTTCAACGGAACTAACAGGAATATCTCTTAAAATTACTGTAAAAACAGAACCTTTATTTTTTTCACTTTTTACATTTATTTCACCATTCATCATATGTGTTAATTTTGTACAAATAGCAAGTCCTAATCCCGTTCCTCCATATTTTGCTACATCATGATTGTTCTGTTGTTCAAAAGCATTGAAAATATTATTTAAATTTGTTTCATCTATTCCAATACCTGTATCTTCAATACTAAATATCAAATCAACTTTACTTTTAATATTATCTTTATATATATTTTCTACTTTTAATTTTATATGACCTTTTTCAGTAAATTTAATTGCATTTCCAATCAAATTAAAAAGAATTTGCCTAATTCTAACCCCATCAATTATTATATATTTTGGGATAGTTTTATCAATATCTACTATAAATGAAATGTTTTTACTTATAATTTTTGAATGAAAAATTGACTCTATCTCTAAAAAGATATTTGTTGGATTTAGAGATTCATTTTTGATTTCAAGTTTTCCTGCTTCTATTTTTGATAAATCTAAAATATCATTAATTATTCTTAAAAGTGCATTTCCACCCTTTTTTATTGAACTTAAATACTCTTTATGAATAGGATTATTTATCTCTTTATCAAGTATCTCTGTAAATCCAATAACTGAATTCATTGGAGTTCTAATTTCATGGCTCATATTTGCCAAAAATTCACTTTTCTGCTTAGCAACATTTTCAGCTATCTCTTTAGCTTTTGTTAATTCATCATTTAGTTGCTGAATGTTATTTCTCTCTTTTTCTAACTCTTTTTGTACTTTCTCTTTTGCTCTTATTTCCTCTTTTAATTTTCTATTCCAATAAATAGTACCTGCTATTATAAATAGTGCAAATACAACTATTTTTTGAATTAAATCATAATCAATTTTTTGTTCATACTCAATTTTTACCCATTTTCTATATATTTCATCTTTTTTTGAAGATGGTACATTTTCAAGTAATTTATTTAAAATAGAGACTAATTTCTGATCATCTTTTTTTATACCAAATCCATATTTATAGTTGTATCCTGTTGGACCTACAATTTTTAAATTACTTAAACTATATTTTTTACTATAAAACTCAAAAGATGGTATATCTAAGATAAAATAATCGATTCTTGAATTTGATAAATCTTTTAAACCTTCCAATGGTGTTTCATACTCTTTAATATTTTTAATTTGAGGAAAATCCTGCTTTATATCTTCTATTATTGAATAACCCTTTACGGTTGCAATATTCTTATTAGTTATGTTAATAAAAGAATTTATATAATTTGTCTCTTTATTATTTGCTATTATTACTATTTCTGCACCAAGATAATTACTTGAAAAATTCAAATATTCACTCCTTGATGGAGAATAAGAGATAGCATCAATTAAATCTATTTTCTTGTTTTTTATTAAATCTACAGTATCAGCCCAAGAATTAGTTTTAACATACTCAACTTGAAGATTACTATTTTTAAAAACTTCATTTATTAAATCAGGTATTATTCCAACATAATTTCCTTGTTCATCAAAAAAAGAGTATGGTGGCCAGAATGGATCTCCAGCGATTTCTAACTTTGAATTATTTCTAATCCAATCAAATTCTTCTTTTGTAAAGTTAGCTTTTTTTTCTTCTTTTTGTTCAAATATCCATTTCTTATTTATTTTTTCTTGTTCTTCTTCTATTATTTTTGGCATTACTTTTTGGATAATATTAAATAAAATTTCTTTATCTTTTGTAACAGCCATTGATAAATCTATTTTTTCAAAATCTGCTTTAAATTTTACTTCTAAATTTGTAAGTAATTCTTTTCCCACAAAATAAGAAAATACAGGCATATTTCCTATAAAAATATCTGCCTTTCCGTAAGAAACCATTTCAAAAGCTTCTTTATTTGATGTTGCAAAAACAAATTCTATATTTGGATATTTTTTAAGTAATTTTTCATATACAAAATTACCCTTTTGTACAGCAACTTTGTATTTTTTCACCTCATCAAAGTTATCAATTTTAAGCTCTTTTTTTGCAATTACAACAACATCTATATTCAAATAAGAAGAAGTAAAATTAAGGTATTTTTCTCTATCAGATGTTTTTGCAACACATGCTAACATATCTAAATTTTTATCTTTTATTTTTGAAATTGTTTCATACCAACTATTAGCATCAACTTTAAACTCTAAACCTGTATATTGACTAAGCAAAGATAGATAATCAGAAGCTATTCCCTGATATTTTCCCGTATCATCTATATATTCAAAAGGTGGCCAATTTGCATCTGCACCAATCTTTACTATTGGATTATTTTTTATCCATAATAATTCTTCTTTAGTAAAATTAAAATTCTTTTTTTCATTTAACGAAAAAGCCCATTTTTTTTGAATACTCTTTCTTTCTTCAGCAGTTATCTCTTTTAATACTTTCTCAATAATATTTTTTAGTATATTCTTCTCTTTTATAACGGCAATTGAAAGTTCTGAAGGTTCAAAATCTGTATTAGTTTTTATCTCAAGATTTGTTAGCATATTTTTTTCAATAAAATATGAAATTGTAGGTAAATTATCAATATAAATATCTGCTTTTCCATAAGATACAAATTTTAAAGCATCACTATTTGATTCAACAAATACAAATTCTATTTCAGGAAATCTTTTTTTTAAGGCATCATATGTGTAGTCGTTTTTTTGTACAGCAACCTTATATTTTTTTATATCTTCAAATGACTGTAATTTTAAATCTTTCTTAGCAACTACAACAGCATCTAAAGATAAGTAAGGATTAGTGAAATCTAAAAAACTCTCCCTATCAGGAGTTTTAGCAGCACAAGCTAAAATATCCAATTCTTTATTTTTTATTTTATCCATTACATTGGACCAACTACTACCATAAATATTGAATTTTAGACCTGTTTTAGTGGAAATAATATTTAAATAATCAGAGGAAATTCCACTATGTATTTTATTATTAATGAAATCAAAAGGTGGCCAATCTTCATCAACACCTACATTTACTATTGGATTATTCTTTATCCATTCTAATTCTTCATTCGAAAAAATAGACTTATTATTTTCGTTTACTGAAGCAAATAAATAACTTATAAAAAAAATCATAAAAATAAAATAACGCATTATTCCTCCACTAACAATAATTCTATTATTAGCTCTATTATATCATAAGAATAATCTTTCTTATTATATAAATATTATATTTTTATTAATACTTTTCTAATAAATCTCTTATAATAACTGAAGTAATTCCCCAAATAACATCATCATTATATTTGTAAACCCAAACTTTATGTTTTTTATTTCCCCATGGTTTTTTATAAGTATCAGGAAGTCCTAATTCTTCAACAGGAAAAAGAATCTCTTTTTCTCCATTTTTATCTATTTTGTATGGTTGAATTTCATGGGATAAGTTATACTCATCTGGTTCATTATTTTTAAAAAAAGATAAAGGTATCAAAATTGTTTTTTCAACTTCATTATAGTCAATTTTCATATTTTTATAAGCTTTTTTCTTAACTTTTGCTACAAATAGTTCGATAATAGCACCAATAGGAGCCATATATGTATCAAGTCGTCCTATAATCTTTATATCTTTTCTTTCAATTCCTAGTTCTTCAAAAGTCTCTCTTAAAGCTGTATCCTTAAAATCCTTATCAATACCCATTTCAAATCTTCCACCAGGAAAACAAATATCTCCACCTTGTCTTATATGGGCAGCTCTTTTTTGAAATAACAAATGATATTCACCATTCATTTTTACAAGTGGAACTAACACTGCACTATTAAAAAATCTATCTCTTCCCAAAATATTTGGATGTTTTGGTAGATTTGATATTAACTTTTTTAAATTATCTTTTTTCATCTATTTTTCTATACTTTTAATTGCATCTATCATTGTTTTTACTATTTTTCTTAAATCATTTTCATTTATAGTATAAGCAACTATTGAATAAACTAATTTTCCAAAAGGTCTTAACCAAACACCATTTTTTACACAATAATCCTGAACTTTTTGAGCATAACAATCATCTATCAACTCAATAACTCCAATAACTCCAATATTTCTAACATCTTTTACAAGTTCTAAATCTTTTGCATTTTGTAACTCTTGAGTAAAAATATTTTCAATATTTTTTACATTATCTTGCCAATTACTTTCAAGAAGCAAATCAATACTAGCATTTGCAATACTACATGCCAATGGATTTGCCATAAATGTTGGTCCATGCATTAAAACACCAATTTCACTATTTGAGATAACCTCACTTACATTTCGTGAAGTAACCATAGCAGCCATTGTCATATAACCACCAGTTAATCCTTTTCCTATAGTCATAATATCTGGTTTTATATTTGAATGCTCAACTGCAAACATTTTACCCGTATGCCCAAAACCAGTTGCTATTTCATCTGCTATTAATAACACATCATATTTGGTACATAATTCTCTTGCTTTTTTGAGATATTCAGGATTATAAATCCTCATTCCACCAGCACCTTGAACTATTGGTTCAACTATAAATGCAGCAATTTCTTCATGATGTTTTTCAAATGCTTCTTCTAAAGCTTTTATCCCTTCATTACAATCTGTTGAAAATCCTAATTTTGGAGTTTTTACAAAAATATTTTCACTCAAATATGAACCATAAATAGAGTGCATTGAGTTTTTTGGATCACAAACACTCATAGCACCCAAAGTATCTCCATGATAGGCATTTTCAAGTGCAAGAAATTTAAACTTCTTTAATCCTTTTGCTTTTTGATAAAGTATTGCAGTTTTTAGTGCAACTTCTACTGATACAGAACCACTATCACATAAAAATACACTATGAAGTCCAGTTAAATCAGCCAATTTTTTAGAAAGAATACTAGCTTGTTCATGTGCTAATCCTCCAAACATGATATGAGGCATAATTTCAACTTGTTTTTTTAATGCTTCATTTAGTTTTGGATGGTTATAACCATGAATAGCACTCCACCAAGAACTCATTCCATCAATTAACTCTTCACCTGTTTGTAAAAAAATTGAGGTTTTATTCGTAGAAACAACTGGTAATATTTTTGTTTTTGAGGGAAGTGAGTTGTAAGGATGCCATACATGTTCTTTATCAATTTCTAGCCAAGTCAATAGTATTTCCTAATAATTTTAATTAGGAAAATTATATCTAAAGATAATTACAGAACTACTAAAGCCTTATTTATTCAGTAACTGCAATATCAGATAATACTATTTTTACCAAGGTACCTTTATAAGGTTTATTTTCATATTCAAAAGAAACATTAAAAATACCAATTGTTCCATTCATATGTTTCTGAAGTATCTCTTGACACATATATAAACCTATTCCTGTTCCTTGTGATTGATGTTTAGTTGTAAAATATGGTTCAAATACTTTATGAATTATTCTTTCATCTATTCCGCCAGCATTATCATTTATTTCAATGATGGCTTTATTATCTTTTTTAAAGATATCAATAAAAATTAATTTTTCCTCATTCGAAGAAAATTCTAATGCATCTTTTGCATTATTTAAAATATTTATTAAAACTTGTATCAATTCAGTTTCATAACCATAAATCATAATATCTTCAATTTTATAAACAATTTTAATATCTTTATTTAGAAAATTAGGATTAACTAAATCTATAGTTTTTTCACAACATTTTTCTAAATAGAAATTCTCTTTTTCCTTTTGAGGTTTAAAGAAATATCTAAAATCATCAATTGTATTTGACAAATACTTTGATGTATTTAATATGGAATCTATAGCTTGTTCTAAAAAAATATCATCCAAATCATTTATCTGTTTTTTTAGTTTTATACCACTTGCACTTGTAGTAATTAAAGATAAAGGTTGTCTCCATTGGTGGGCAATATTTTCAATCATTTGTCCCATTGAAATCATTTTTTGTTGCTGAGTTAAAAGTCTATCTTTTCTTAAATTCTCTTCTACTTCTTTTTTTATTCTACTTTCAAGTAATGAATTAATTTTTTTCAACTCTTTTGTTTTCTCATCTACTTTCTCTTTTAATGAGTTATTCAAATTTTTCAAAAGCTTTTGTCTATACAATATTGCTAATAAAACTACTAATGAGACAAACAATATTTTTATTAAAATAGAATAATCAAACTCTTTTTTATATTCAATCGAAATCCATTTATTTAAAATATCAGCTTTAACTGTATCATCAATACTTAAAACTGCCTTTTGAAAAATATCATATAACATATCATCATCATTTCTAACAGCAATTGATAATTTTGATGTTTCATCTAGTTTCGCAGATACTGATATTTGAGATAAATACTTAGTTTGTAACTTATACCATGCAGTTGACATAGCATCTATATGTCCAAAAGTTTCACCACTTATAATTTTTTGTAAACCCTCATCTATATCTTTTACTCGTATAAATTGTATATCTTTATATTTTGCTTGTAATGAATCTGAAATTGTATAATCACCTACTATAGAAATTTTTTTATCTTTTATCATCGATAGATTATTTATAAAAGATGTACCATTTTTAGTTAAAAGAACATATGGAACTTCTATATATGATTTTGTAAATTTAAAGTAATTTTCTCTTTCTTTAGTCCAAGATAAAGATGATAAAATATCACATGTTCTATTTTTTGCCAATTCTAAAGATTCATCCCAACTATTTGTTGGAACTAGAGTCAATGGTTTACCTATTTTTTTCTGGATTAATGCCATATAATCAGATATAGCTCCAGTTAATTTTCCATCTTTTATATCTCCATAAGGCATGGAATTTGGTAGTATACACATCTTTATAGTATCTTTTTGTTCTATATATTTTTTTTCTTTTTCTGTAAATGCATAATTACTCAAACTATCAATATCAAAAACAAATTTATTTATATCTATAGGATTTTGTACTAATCCCATTACATTATATAAATCATATATTCTTTGAATCTTTTCTTTTTTTATTTCACCTAAGTTTGTAGTTTTAAAATATGAAAGTTTTTTAAGTTCTGTCCCCTCATATATTAACTCATCTTTTTCAAGCTTCTCTGTATTATACTTATTAAAAATTACATCTGCACTCTCTTCAATATTAGTATAGGCATATTCCCAACCCTTTAAAGATGCTTTTTTAAAAGCTAAAACTGTATTAAGATTATCATTTATAAGATTTTGACTTGTAAAAAGTAAATCACTATACATATCAAAACCAAATTTTTTTGGATCAAAAATATTGTACTCAATACCTTGTTTTTGTAATGTAAATGGAGCTTTAGATATATAAGCAGAAATAATATCTGTATTTTTATTTAATAAATCATTAATATTATGTGTATGTTTTAAAAATGTAAGATTGTCAAGTTTCACTTTATTTGAAGTAATCATGGCTTTTAATGATACTTCACTTGCATCATCGATAGTAGTCATAATTTTTTTATTTGAAAAATCTGTTATATTATTTATTCCTGATTCTTTAGTGCTCATTAATATCAAAGGTGTTGATTGAAAAAGTGCGTATAAGGCTACAATATTTGGATTTTTTATTTTTTCAAGAATTAAAGTTTCTCGTCCTACTGCAAAATCAATTTTTCCATCATTTACATCTTTTGGAATATCTAATCCAAATTGAAATGGTCTGATTTCAACATCTAATCCTAACTCTTCGTAAAAACCTTTTTCCTTCGCCATATAATATCCAGCAAATTGAAATTGATTAAACCAAGAAAGCTGTAAAGTAACTTTTTTTAATTCTTGTGCAGATAAAGTACAAAAAGAAAAAATAACAAGTAATAATAACTTTTTCATAATTTTAGTAAAATACACTTAATACCCTTAAACAAATTGGTAAAGTATATCAAAAAATGGTTTGAATTTATCAAAAAAAGAAGAAAATAACACTATAAAACATATAGTGTTATTTAAATTTTAATCTATTAGTGTAAGAAGTGTCTAATTCCTGAAAAATATAAAGCCATTCCATATTCGTTTGCAGCTTCAATAATTTCATCATCTCTTATACTTCCACCTGGCTCTATTACACATTTTACACCAGCAAGAGCAGCTGCATCAATGCTATCTCTAAATGGGAAGAATGCTTCAGAAGCTAATACTGCACCTGTAACATCAATTCCCATATCTTCTGCTTTTCTTAAAGCAGCTTTAGAAGCATCAACTCTTGAAGTCATACCCATACCAACAGCAACCATTGCAGAATCTTTTACATAAACTACGCAGTTTGATTTTGTTAATGAAGCAATTTTATAAGCTATTTCCATATCTTTTACTTCTTGTTCTGTTGCAATTCTAGTTGATTTTAACTCTGAATTTCTAACTTCATCATCAGCAACTTTATCAGCATCTTGGAATACAAATCCACCATCAACTCTTTTAAAGTCAATTGCATCATTTGCAAGTTCTAAGAATTGTGTTCCTTGCTCAAATAGTTTGATTTTTTTTTTAGATTCAAATACTTCAACAGCTTCAGGAGTAAAATTAGCAGCAAATACAACTTCTAAGAAAATCTCATTCATTTTTTCTGCTAACTCTTTATCAACGCATC
>JACCDQ011291828.1_pt1 | contig 13411 bp, 10 predicted proteins | sample 7446031 | NCBI WGS metagenome assembly JACCDQ01 (sample SAMN15323442, study PRJNA562643) | freshwater metagenome | isolation source: river surface water | place: USA:Blue River Watershed | collected 2017-08-17 | reverse complement strand
CCCACGTGGCGGGCCTGTGGCGGCATGAAAATGCCAGCCGCGGTGTCGCACCACACCTGCCCGGCCACCTGCACCCGGCCCGCTTGCGGCCTGAGCAAACCGGCCATCACCCGCAACAGCGATGTCTTGCCCGCCCCCGACGGCCCAACCAGCGCCAACATTTGCCCCGCATTGCAGCGCACATGGCCCCGCAACGGCATGGGGTGGGTTTGTTCAATGTCCAGCTGCAGGCAGGGCGTGGGGGCTTGTGTCATTTGCGTGCACCCAGCCGGGCGGTGGTCCAATACGAAGCAGCAACTGCCCCCAGCGACAACACCAGCAACAACCCAGCCATGCGATTGGCCGCCACATAGTCAAAAGCCTGCACCCGGTCGTAAATGGCGATGGCCAGGGTTTGGGTCTCGCCAGGAATGTTGCCACCCATCATCAACACCACGCCAAACTCGCCCAAGGTGTGCACAAAGGTCAACACCGTTGCCGACACAATGCCTGGCCAAGCCATGGGCAACTCCACCCACCAAAGGGTTTGCCAGGCGTTGAGGCCGCTGACTGCCGCCGCCTCTCGCAGGTGAGTGGGTATGGACTCGAAGGCGCGCTGCACCGGCTGCACCACAAAGGGAATGTTGAACAGCACCGAAGCCAGCACCAGCCCCGAGAAACTGAAGGTCAATTGCACGCCAAATGTTTGCTGCAACCACAGCCCCACTGGCGAGGCCCCGCCCAACGCCACCAGCAAGTAATAGCCCAACACCGTGGGTGGCAACACCAGCGGCAAAACAATGGCCGCTTCCACCCAGGCCTTGCCGGCAAAGCGCCTGTAAGCCAATGCACGCCCCACCCACAGCCCCAGCGGCAACAGCACCACCAGGGTAGCGGCCGCCAATTGGAAAGAAAGGGTGAGCGCTTGCCAGTCCATCTACGTCAAGGGGCGGCGGGGGGTATGGCAAACCCGTACTTGGCCATCACCGCCTGTGCCGCTGGGGTGGCCAAATGGTCGTAAAAGGCCTGGGCTGCAGGCGGCGCCCCTTTGAGCACCACCATGCGCTGGGCCAAGGGTTGGTGCCAATTTTGGGGAATCAATTCAAACCTGCCCAGGCGGGCCAGTTGAGGCGCCAGCGCCAGTGAATAGGCAATGATGCCGCCTTGCGTGGCTCCCGATACGGCGAAGTGGGCGGCCTGCGAGATGTTTTCACCAAAAACCAGGTGCGGTTGCAGGCGTTGCCAGAGCCCGGCGTGGGTCAAGGCCTCTTGGGCACGCGCTCCGTATGGGGCGTGCTCGGGGTTGGCCATTGCCAATTTGTTCAACCGCCCGTCGGCCAGGGCTTGGCCCAAGTCTTTCAAGCTGCCATCGGGCTGCAAAGGCGAACCGTGTGGCGTGAAAACGCCGATGCGCCCGAACGCGTACAAACGGCCACGGTTCAGGGTTTTGCCCGCATCGGCCAACTGGAACACCAAGCGCTCGTCGGCCGACATAAACACCTGAAAGGGGGCGCCCTGCAAAATTTGGGCATAAAACTGCCCAGACGAACCGTACACCACGCGCAACCTGTGGCCCGACCGTTTCTCAAAATCGGCGGCCACTTCGTCCAGCGCAAACTTCAGGTCCGACGCCGCCGCCACAGTGACGACTGCACTGCCCGGTTGCGCGAGCCCGATGGAAGGGGCCAAAACACCGCCCATGGCACCAACACCTGCCCCCAGGCTGGCTCCCAAAAGCGTTCGCCGGTGCATCATGGGCAAGGTTTCAATGAACAAAAAAGAAAAAAGCCGGTCACCTTGCGGTACCGGCCTTGGGCAAGGCACTGCGGCCCACCGGATTCAGGCCATGAAAACGGCAATAAAAGCCAGCAAAAACATCAAAACTCCACCTGCGAGCGGCAGCACCCAAGGAATCACACCAATGATGCTTTCAACGGGGTCTTGTTCGTGAGAATCGGCTTGGTGTTGGGGGGCGTGAGACATGACGCGGCTCCTGCAAACGGTTAAGACAGCAAATAATTTGGAGCGATTTTACGCGCAACCGTTGTTTGCGTGGCTTACACGCCTTTTCAGACGCGCCAAGCTGCGATATGGTTGGGGTCAACAGGCTCTGTTGGCCTGGAGGTGGCTCGCATGGTCAAGCGTTCTGCATCGCCCAAAGCACAGGCCCCGCTGGTGCAACAACCGCCGGCCAAGGGGCTGCTGCGCGACCGCGACACCGCCCTGCTGAACGCCCCCCACAACAGTGTCAACCATTCGGTGGCGCCGGTGTTGGTGCCGCCTTCGGTGCAAGGCGCACCCCTGCTGGACCTGACGTGTTCGCATTTTTTGCTGACCTTGGCCACCCAGCAAAGCCCGCGCCTGAACGTGCGGCGCGACCTGAACACGCTCTTGGCGCTCACGGGCCGGCACTGGGTGTGGCCTGCCACGGTGCTGCAACGCCTGCGGCTTTTCCTCGAAAAACAGTGCCAAGGCAACGAGCTCTGGCAAGATCAAACCGCTTTGGAGACCGACGATTTTTTGGCGCGTTACGGTGCATGGGCTGGCCCCTACGAAGAAAGCACCTTGTTCTTTTACCTGGACGAATACGCCAAACAAAGCCCCAAGGACATTTGGGCTGTGCTGACCACCACGCAACAATGGCTGGCTCGGGCTTTGACCACAGAACGCAGCGCTTTGCAAGACAACGTGGACACGCTGGTCGAGCTGCTTCAACTCAACACTGGCGAACGGGCTTTGCTGCTGTACGGAACGCTGGCGCGCTACCAACGCGACCTGCGCACCCTGCTGGTGGAGTTCAAGGCCCACAACGCGGCCGATGCACACGCCATGTTTGCCCAGGTGGCCGGCGTGAACTGCCTGGAGGTGGCCGAGGCCTTGCGCGCAGGCTCCCGCCTCGAACGACTGGGTTTGCTCGAAAGCCTGCTGCCCGAGCACCACATCACCGATTTAGGCGACTTGATGAAGGTGAGCGAACGGCTGCCGTCTGTGTTGTTGCGCACCTACCAGCACCCCCAGGAATTGATGGCGGTGTTTGCGCGACGCGCACCCGACTCCCATTTGACGCTGGACGACTTTGCCTTTGTGGCCGAAGACGCGCGCCTGCTGAGCCAACTGCTCCTGAGCACACGGCAAACCCAAGCGGCCGGGGTCAACGTGCTGCTGTACGGGCCACCGGGCACCGGCAAAACCGAGCTGGCGCGTGTGGCCGTGCAAGCCGCAGGGCTGCAACTGTACGAAGTGGAATCGGCCGACAAAGAAGGGCACTGCCTGAGCGGGCGCGAGCGCTACCGCTCGCTGCAAGTGGCGCAGGCCTTTTTGCAGGGCGCCCCCCATGCCGCCCTGCTGTTCGACGAAGTTGAAGACGTGTTCCCTGCAGACCACGGCCCCACCGGAGGCAAGGCATGGGTCAACCAGTTGCTGGAACACAACCCGGTGCCAACGGTCTGGATCACCAACAAAATTGAACACATTGACGCAGCGTTCAGACGCCGTTTCGCTTACCACCTGGAGCTCAAGAGCCCGCCACCGGGCGCCCGCGAACAACTTGTCCAAAAAGCCCTTGCCGGGCAGCCCGTGAGCGATGCTTTGGTGCAGCGCCTGAAAGAGCGGCGCGGCTTGACGCCCGCCCACATCCACACCGCCCTGCGGTTTGCCAAGCTGGCCCAACCCGACGCGGACTCCCTGGACGCGCTGATTGAGCGCCAACTGGCCCACGCTGACCAAGCCATGGGCCAAACACTTGCCGAAGTCCAGCGACCCCACCCGGTGCCCTACGCACTGGACTGGCTGAACACCCAAAGCCGTCACGACCTGCAACGCATGGCCAACGCCTTGACGGCCCGGGGCCACGGCACCCTGTGCTTGTTTGGCGCGCCCGGCACTGGCAAAACCGCCTGGGCCGAACACCTTGCGCACACCCTGCAAAAGCCCCTGATGATTCGCCAAGCCAGTGATTTGCTGAGCAAATACGTGGGCGAAACCGAACAGCAAATGGCCGCCATGTTTGCCGAGGCGCAGGCCGAGCAGGCGGTGCTGCTGCTCGACGAGGCCGACACCTTTTTGCTGGACAGGCGGCAGGCCCAACGGCACCACGAGGTCAGCGAAGTCAATGAAATGCTGCAGGGCATGGAACGCTTTCGGGGCATTTTTGTGTGCACCACCAACCTGCTCGACCAGATGGACCCGGCCGCCCTGCGGCGCTTTACCTTCAAAATCCAGTTTTTGCCTTTGCGGCCAGAACAACGTTTGGGGCTGTATGTGCAAGAGGCCTTGCCCACGGGCGCGGACGACGCTCCCCCAGGGTGGCGTGAGCGCCTTTTGGCGCTGGAAGGCTTGAGCCTGGGCGACTTTGCGGCCATCAAGCGCCAGGCTGATACGTTGCAAGAAACCCTCTCGCCCGAGGCCTGGCTGGAGCAGCTGGAACAAGAACACCGACTCAAACCCGAAGGCCGGCAGCGCGGACACATGGGTTTTTTGGCACACTAGCCATTGCTTGCAGCGGCCCAGGCTTGGCGCGGCTGTTGAACGAGATCGAGGAACTCTTATGTTTTTGAAAAACACCTGGTACGTGGCCTGCAGCAGCGACGAATTGGGCGAACGCCCCTTGGGCCGCACCTTGTGCAACCAACCCGTGGTGCTTTTCCGGCCCAACCCAGGCCAAGTGGCGGCCCTGGAGGATTTTTGCCCGCACCGGGGGGCCCCGCTTTCGCTGGGGCGGGTGCAAGACGGCAAGCTGGTGTGTGGCTACCACGGCCTGGAAATGGGCTGCGAGGGCAAAACCGTGGCCATGCCAGGCCAACGGGTCGGGCATTTCCCGGCCATACGCAGCTTCCCGGTGGAGGAACGTTACGGCTTTGTTTGGTTCTGGCCCGGCGATCCGGCCTTGGCCGATACCGCGCTGATTCCCCACCAGGAGTGGTTCAACCACCCCGAATGGGCCTACGGCGGCGGGCGTTACCACATCCAGTGCGACTACCGCCTGATGGTGGACAACCTGATGGACCTGACCCACGAAACCTATGTGCACGCGAGCAGCATAGGCCAGCGCGAAATTGACGAAACGCCTTGCAAAACCGCGGTCAAAGAGCACGAAGTTGTTACCAGCCGTTTCATGGAAAACATCATGGCGCCGCCGTTCTGGCGGGCCGCCCTGCGCGCCAACGGCCTGGCCGACGATGTGCCCGTGGACCGCTGGCAAATTTGCCGCTTCACGCCCCCCAGCCACATCATGATCGAGGTGGGGGTGGCCCACGCCGGGCATGGCGGTTACGACGCGCCCGACGCCCACAAGGTGTACAGCGTGGTGACCGACTTCATCACCCCCGAAACCGACACCTCCATTCACTATTTTTGGGGCATGGCGCGGCGCTTCAACCCGGGGGATGCCGCTTTGACCGACCAAATACGCGAAGGCCAAGGCAAAATTTTTTCCGAAGACATGGAGATTTTGGAACGCCAACAAGCCAATTTGCTGCGTTGGCCCCAGCGCAAGTTGCTGCCGCTGAACATTGACGCGGGGGGCATACACGCCCGGCGGATGGTGGACAAACTGCTGGCCGCCGAAGCGAATCCATAACTTGCGCGCAAGGGTTCGAGGTCAAACCGGGCTAGGTGTCAGGCATCGAATACAGGCGTTCCCGCAGGGGCCATTGTCAGCACCCGGTCACCCGTTTGCCACCACCCGCAGCACCTCGGCCCCATAAGCCTCCAGTTTCTTTTGCCCCAGGCCGGGTATGCCGTTCAAGTCGCCCGCCGTCACGGGCTGGCGTTCGGCAATGGCGCGCAGCGTGGCGTCGTGGAAGATGACATACGCCGGCAGGTTGTGCTCGCGCGCCACCTCGGCCCGCCAGGCTTTCAAGGCCGCCAAGGCCTCGCGGGCGGCCAGCGGCAAGGTGGCCTCGCTGGCGACCACCCGTTGGCGTTCGGCCTTGCGTGAGCCGGTTTTGCCCGCCAACCGTTCGCTCGATTGAACCCGCAAGTACACCTCGGCCTCGCCTTTCAGTATGGGGCGGGCCGCATCGGTCAGGCGCAGGGTGTTGAAATGCTCGCTGTCAACCCACACCGCTTCACGGGCGATCAGTTGTCGCAGCAAACTGCGCCATTCGGTTTCACCCAAGCTGGCACCAATGCCATAGGTGCTCAGGTGCTGGTGGCCGTGCTGCTCCACTTTCTCGGTGGGTTTGCCGCGCAAAATGTCTATCAAATGCCCGGCCCCGAACGCACTGCCGCTGGCTTGCTGCACCCGGTACATGCACGAGAGCATTTTGCGCGCAGCCTCGGTGGCGTTCCAAGTTTGCGGGGGGTGCAGGCAGTTGTCGCAGTTGCCGCAGGGTTGGCTGGTTTCGCCAAAGTAGCCCAGCAAGCGCACCCGGCGGCAGTCGGTGGCCTCGGCCAGCGCCAGCAAGGCGTCGAGCTTGCCGCGCAGCACTTGTTTGAACTCGTCGGCCGCCGGGCTTTCGTCGATCATGCGGCGCTGGTTCACCACGTCCTGCAGGCCATAGGCCATCCAGGCGTTGGCGGGTTCGCCGTCGCGGCCAGCTCGGCCGGTTTCCTGGTAGTAGCCTTCTATGTTTTTGGGCATGTCCAGGTGCGCCACAAAGCGCACGTCGGGCTTGTCAATGCCCATGCCAAACGCAATGGTGGCGACCATGACGACGCCTTCTTCGCGCAAAAAACGGTCTTGGTGGCGCTGGCGCAGCTTGGCGTCCAGCCCGGCGTGGTAAGGCAAAGCGTTGAGGCCATGCGCGGCCAATTGGGCGGCCACGTCTTCCACTTTGCGGCGGGACTGGCAGTACACCACCCCCGCGTCGTGCACCAAGCGCCCGCTGGCGGTGCCGCTGTGTTCGCGCTCAATAAAGCGCAGCAACTGCTGCAGGCTTTCTTTTTTCTCGACGATTTGGTAACGAATGTTGGGCCGGTCAAAACTGCTGACGAAATGCCGTGCATCCTGCAATTGCAGATGGTGCACGATGTCGGCCCGGGTCAGGGCGTCGGCGGTGGCGGTGAGGGCCACGCGGGGCACGTCGGGAAAGCGTTCGTGCAGAGCGGCCAGGCCGCGGTACTCGGGCCGAAAGTCGTGGCCCCACTGGCTCACGCAGTGGGCCTCGTCTATGGCGAACAGGCTCAGCTTGCCGCGCTCGTGCAGCGACTGCAGCTGCGCCATGAAGCGCGGCGTGGTGAGGCGTTCGGGGGCCGCGTAGAGCAGGGTAATTTCGCCCCGAAACAGACGCCGTTCAATGTCGGCGGCTTCATCGCTGGTCAGGCTGGAGTTGAGGTAGGCAGCGGGCACCCCGGCCTCCAGCAGCGCCCCCACCTGGTCGTGCATCAACGCAATCAAGGGCGACACCACCACCGCCACACCCCGGCCGGCCGCCTGCCGAACAATCGCCGGCACCTGGTAGCACAGCGATTTGCCGCCGCCGGTTGGCATGAGCACCAGGGCATCCCCCCCAGCGCTGACGTGGTTGACGATGTCGGCCTGCGGACCCCTGAAGTGGTCGTAACCAAACACCTCTTTGAGCACGCTCAGGCAGGTTTCGCTCCCCAGCGCCTCAGCCCCCGCTGCCAGGGTCACATTTGTTCCCAGGGCAAACCCGCAAAACGCCAGCCACTGATGCGCGAGCGGTGAAAGGCGTCGTCCAACTCGCCTTCAAATCCGTGCACCACGTGGGCCACATCCGTGAAACCGGCGGCCTCCAGCGCGGCCCCCGCATCGAGCGTGCGCTTGCCACTGCGGCAAATCAGCAACACCGGGCGGTGCTTGTGGCCCGCTTCTGCTTCCACCAGGCGGGCAAAGCGTTCTGCGTCGGGGGTCAGGTCGGGGTATTCGTACCACGGCACATTGACCACGCCTGGGGGGCGACCCACATACAGCGACTCAATCTCCATGCGCACATCCACAAACAACAAGGCCTCGTCGGCGGACGCGCTGGCGTGTTGTTGCAAATAGGCCCAGGCCTCGGTGGGTTGCAAGTGCTTCATGGGGGTGTATTGTCGTTGTTGGGCCAAAGACTGCGTTATTGCTGGTGTTCCAAGTACCGTTTGCGCCAAAAGTACACCACTGAGGCTGCCGCGATCAGGACCATAGACCCCATGGCCCACCAGAACCCCCAGGGCAAATCCAGCAAGGGCATGGTTTGGAAGTTCATGCCAAAAATACCCGCAATCAGGTTGAGCGGCAGAAAAATGGCGGTCAGCGCCGTGAGGGTGCGCATGATGTCGTTGGCACGGTGGCTTTGGGCCGAAAAGTGCATTTGCACGGCGGTTTCGGCGCTTTGCTCCAGGCGCCGAACATGGTGCACCACGCGCTCAATGTGCTCCAGCACATCGCGGCTGCGCACCCTCAGCAGGTCGCGCTCTTTTTGCGCGGCGCTGTCGGCGGGCTCGGGCCAGTCGTTCAAGGCCGCAATCCAGTCTTGGATGGCCACACGTTGGTCCTCGCCAATTTCGTCGAGCTGGTGCAAACCCAGGCGGGCATCGAGCAAGGCGTTCCAGTGGGTAAATTTGGCCCGTGGGTTGAGCAGTTCGGCCTGCCAGTGGTCGAGTTGCCGGGTGAGCTCGCGGCGCAAGTCCAAATACCCGTCCACCACTTGGTTGACCAGGCGCAGCATCAAATCGGCCGGGCTGCTGGGCATGATGCGCACCGGCGCGCTGCGCCCAGGTTCCGAGGTCTCCTCGCTGCCCAGCAAGCGGGCCACGTAGGCATCGCGCACCGCACAGTCGGTGGGGTGCACCGTGATCAGCAAATCGTCAAACAACGCAAAGCCCATGGGCCGGGTGTCAATGCGGTGCAACACCGGCGGGCCCCGGCGGCGGCTTTTGTGCAGGGTGTGGTCGGCGGCCACTTCGTGGGTCGTATGCAAGGCATGCGCCAGCCGACGAAACACCAGCACGTCGTACTGCCCGGTGTAGTCGTAATGCGAAGGCAGTTGCTTGTTCAGCAGGTCTGAGACGTGCAAATCCACCAAACCGGCGCCAAACCACCGTTGCAAATGCGCCTGCAAGTCACCCAGCATGGCGGCCAGTTCGTCTTGCTCCAGCGCGAGCCACAAGAAACCTTGTGCAGGCAAGGTCTGCGGCAGCTCGTGCCCGGGTGTTACGGTTTGGTTGTAAAAGTGGAACAGGCGCATGGTTGCCCGATCAGCCTTGGCGCAGCAGGCGGGCGGCGTCGCGGGCAAAGTAGGTCAGCACACCGTCTGCCCCCGCCCGCTTGAAGGCCAGCAGGCTTTCCATCATCACCGCGTCGTGGTCCAGCCAGCCGTTTTGCGCGGCGGCTTTGAGCATGGCGTATTCGCCGCTCACTTGGTAGGCAAAGGTGGGGGCCTTGAACTCGTCTTTCACGCGGCGCACCACATCCAGGTAAGGCATGCCGGGCTTGACCATCACCATGTCGGCACCCTCGGCCAGGTCAAGGGCCACTTCGCGCAGGGCTTCGTCGGTGTTGCCGGGGTCCATTTGGTAAACCTTTTTGTCGGCCTTGCCCAGGTTGGCGGCGCTGCCCACCGCGTCGCGGAAAGGGCCGTAGAAGGCGCTGGCGTATTTGGCGCTGTAGGCCATGATGCGGGTGTGCACCAGGCCGTGCGCCTCCAGCGCCGATCGAATCGCTCCAATCCTGCCGTCCATCATGTCGCTGGGGGCCACAATGTCCACGCCAGCAACGGCCTGGCACAAGGCCTGTTTCACCAGCACCTCCACGGTCGGGTCGTTCAGGATGTAGTGGTGCTCGTCCAGCAGGCCGTCCTGGCCGTGGCTGGTGTAGGGGTCCAGCGCCACGTCGGTCATGATGCCCAGGTTGGGCACCTCGGCCTTCAGGCGCGCCACCACACGCGGGATCAAGCCATTGGGGTTGTAGGCTTCGCGGCCGTCTGGGGTTTTCAGGCTCTGGTCAATCACCGGGAACAACGCCATCACCGGTATGCCCAGTTCAACACACTCTTGGGCCACAGGCAGCAGCAGGTCCAGGCTCAGGCGCTCCACGCCGGGCATGGACGCCACGGCTTCGCGGCGGTTTTCGCCGTCCAGCACAAACACGGGGTAAATCAAATCGTGGGCGGTCAAGCGGTGTTCGCGCACCAGGTTGCGGGTGAACACATCGCGGCGCAGGCGGCGCGGGCGCGACAAGGGGTAGGGTGCAGCAGTGGTGGTCATGGTGGGTATTGTGGCAAAACAGTGCCGGGGCCAGGCAACTTCAACACAGCTGCGCTTGCGTGCTTTTAGAGATTGGTAAGATGTTTGGCTGATCGGCACCCCCACCCACCCTCTGGACAACCCTGTGCACGGCCATTTCGCTCTCCAACAGTACAGCCGCGCCAGCGCTGGCCCTCGGCTCGGTTGGAGCAGCCCCATGCGAAACCCAGGTGGGTCATGAACGCCGCTGTCACCCATATTCCACACCACCAGTTGCTGGTAGAAACGCTGCTGGAAATATTTGGCGAGCTGGACCCAGAATTGCTGGCCGGCCTTTTGCCCAAATTGAGCACGCTTGAGCTGCCGGGCGGCTCGGTGCTGATGCGGCAGGGTGACCCCTCTGATGCCATGTACCTGGTGCTGTCGGGGCGCCTGGAAGCCACAGCCCGTGACCGGGACCAACCAGAGCGGGTGTTGAGTGAGATTGGGCGCGGCGAGCCCATTGGAGAAATGGGTGTCATCAGCGGTGCGCCGCGCAGCGCCACGGTGCGTGCCTTGCGCGATTGCATCCTCGCCCGCCTGGACGGGCAAGATTTCACCGACGCACTGCAGTCTTGGCCCAAAGCCGGCCTGCCCTTGGCCCGCAAGCTGATCGACCGCTTGTCGGGCAGCAAGCGCCCCACACAGCACCAGCGGGTGGTCAACCTTTGTGTGTTGCCGCTGCATGCCTCGCTGGACGCTCAGGCTTTGGCAGAAAAATTTCGCAAAACGCTGGCGCATGAACTGGAGCGGGCCGGCAAGCCGTGCCAAGTGTCGTTGCACACCCGAAACAGCGTAAACACCCTGCTCGGCCAGGACATGGCCGATGCAATGGCCGACCGACCAGACCCCTACCGCCGCTTGCTCACCTGGCTGGATCAGCAAGAAGCCATGCACGCCATGCAAGTGTTTGCTGCCGACGCCACCGATTCGGCCTGGACCCAGCTGTGCCTGCGCCATGCCGACCATGTGCTGCTGGTGGCCGACGCCGATGGCAACACCCAACTGCACGAAGTGGAGCAGCGCCACCTCAGTGGGTCGATGCCGGCCATTGCCGTTCGCCAGAGTTTGTGGCTGTTGCACCCCAACGACCGTTCTACACCGAGGCAAACCTCCCGGTGGTTGGCGCCCAGGCCGCATTTGCCACTGAATGGGCTTTCGCATTTTCACTGCCGACGCGACCACCACGAAGACTGGCGACGGCTGGCGCGCATTGTGTCGGGCCTGGGGTGCGGCATTGTCATGGCGGGCGGAGGTGCAAAAGGTTTTGCACACCTGGGCGTGCTGCAGGCGCTGGAGGAACACGGCGTGGACTGGGACATGGTGGGCGGCACCAGCATTGGGGCCATCATGGGCGCTTTTGCCGCCACCGGCTTGCCCACCCGGGAGGTGGTCGCCCAAGCCAAAAAAGCCTTTGAACGCAACCCCACGAGCGATCTCAACTTCCTTCCCATGATGTCGCTTTTGCGCGGTCGCCGCTTGCACCGCATCATTGCCGATGCGGTGGTATCGGCCTTGGGCGAGCGGGTGCACGTGGAAGACCTGTGGAAACCCTTTTTCTGCGTGGCCTCAAATTACTCACGCTCCGAGGCGGTGGTGCTTCGCGATGGCGATTTGGCCGACTCGCTCATGGCCAGCGTCTCGATTCCCGCCGCCCTGCCCCCTGTATTGCGCCACGGCGATTTGCTGGTGGATGGCGGCGCTTTCAACAACTACCCGGTGGACGTGATGCGCCAAGCCGGGGCCAGCCGGGTCATAGGCATAGACCTGAGCCGCGACCGCTACCGGCCTTTGAACCACCGGGTGGTGCCATCCCCCTGGGCGCTGTTTGTGGACCGATTTTTGCGCCCGCGGGCCAAGCGGCGTTACAAAGGGTTTCCGTCTTTGGGTGCCATTGTGTTCAACGCTGCGGTCATGGCCAGCACCTCGCACCAAAGGAGCATGCGCGAACTGGCCGACCTGTCGTTCCAACCCGATGTATCCCGCATTGGCATGTTGGACTGGAAAGCATTTGATCGGGTGGTGGCGCTGGGGCTGGAGTGCGGGCGCGAACGCCTTGCAGCCGATGAGAATGATTTGAGCCGGGAGTGGTACACCACCCAATTGGGGTAACGGTTCGGCGTGGCGGCCGTGCACAGTACACTACGCGCAGGACACGCAACCCACCTGGAGTGATGTCGAATATGCTCCCCAGCGAACTGCCCGCAGTTCCACCCCACGACACCGAAGCTGCGCCCAGCACCCAGTGGCGCATGGCCGAGCATTGGCCCGAGCTGGTGGTGGCCGTGACCGAACAATCCATCGAGTCGGTCAGCCTGCTTTTGCGCGGCCTGGACATGTTGGTGAGCAAAGGCAAAATCAGTCCCGCCGAATACAAAGTGCTGGCGCTGCCGGCAGACCGGTTGAAAAACTGCGGTATGAGCGCACAACAGATCGTGCGTTTTCAAAGCGGGCGGGTGCGGCAGTCCCACGAAAAAATCGACCTGGCCTACCTGCTGGAATGTGTGCTGCAAGAGCGCCGCAACGAACTGGCCTTGATGGGCATTACCGTGCGGCGCAAGTTCAAACCGGTGGACGTTTTGATCGACCCCACCTTGGGTTTCAGCCTGACCAAGGCCATGCTGGACTGGAGCACGCCGTTCGGCAACCGCATCGACCTGCGCTTGGAGCTGCAAAACACGCCCTCGCGGGCCCGGTTGTGGATGAAAACCTACGGCGACCGCGCCCCCACCGCCAGCGCCGTGTTTGAAGACGGCATCAACTGGCTGCTGCTGCGGCAAATTGCCGCCACCGACGGGGGCATTGAAGTGGAGCGCAATGCGGTGGAAGATGGCGCGGAACTCACCGTTTGGTTCAAACGCACGCTGACCCAACTGCCCCCCGAAACCAGCGCCCATGCCGGCCCCGAGTCCATGCAGCATTCGGTTACCGGGGCCCACGTGGTGGTGCTGTCGCCCGACACCGAATTGCGCCTTGAAGTGGTGGGCGCCTTGAAAAAACTGGGCGTGATGGTAGATGGCGCCGCCCAAGTGGCGCAAGTGCGCGACGCCCTTAAAAACCATGCCATGCAGCTCATGGTGCTGGACACGGCACACACCACCGCTGAGGTAACAGCCTTGGTGCACGAACTGCGGGAACAGCACGCCCACCTGCCCATTGTGGAAATATTGCCGGCCAACGCACCGCCCCCCGCCGAAGGCAACAAGAACCTGATTGCCCGCAACGCGGTGGGCACGGCGCTGGGTTCGAGTGTGATGTTTGCGCT
>JACCDQ012061500.1_pt1 | contig 13416 bp, 18 predicted proteins | sample 7446031 | NCBI WGS metagenome assembly JACCDQ01 (sample SAMN15323442, study PRJNA562643) | freshwater metagenome | isolation source: river surface water | place: USA:Blue River Watershed | collected 2017-08-17 | reverse complement strand
CCACTGGCATAAACGTTTAGCCCAATGTCACTAGGTGTAATACCCAATGTGGTATTAGTGACCTGTATGACAGTTTCAGTAGGGGCAACTACTATATTGTTAATTATTTCACTCATATTACTGGTATCTTACAATCATACCAAATGGTTCACGGTTTACGTCTACTAAACCACTTAGTGCATCTGTTCTGCTTACACTCATTGTAACAATAACAAGAATGCTGTCAGTGTCTGTTACTGTGGGTGTTGGGCTAGGATTTGGTGTACCATATCCACCAGTAATTACAGTAGGTACATAAATGTAACCTTCACCTGATGCTGCAGTTGTAAACGCTGCTGCTAGTCCTGTGCTTGCACCTGCGCTAGGTTGTGGACTATCTAATGTTAGGTTACTGATTATGATTTCGTCAGTAATTTCTGTACTGTAAGTTACGTTACAAGTATACCACTTAGCACTAATGCCCAGTGTCCAACTTGTGCAGTCAATAGCATTGCCACTACCATCTGTAAACGTGAATGGAAAAGTGTAAGCCTCGCCCGTGTAGATTTCTATACATTCCATCTCTGTGCCAGCAATCGTAATCGTTTTGGCACCATTTAGTAATAGACTCATATTTTATACCTCATTGTGGAGCAAATTCGCCAAAATACTTTTTTTCGGCTTCTTTTCTAACGGCAACGGCTTCTTCTTTTGTTTTGTAACGACCTAAATAATGTAACTGTTTATTGACACGAATTGATGCTACATATCTATTTTTAAAAAAGGTATAACCTTTGCATTTCTGGTTACGCCCATTTTCACTTACAGTTGCTTCCCTAAGATTTTCAATTGCATTGTTTTGTTTATTTCGATCAATATGATCTAATAATTCTGATGGCAAAATGCCTTTATGCAATAGCCAAATTAATCTATGTTCATAGTAAGATTTATTGTTAATATTCAGTTGCCTATATCCATCTGGTCTAATGGTGCCTGCACGATCTCCTACTTTATTTTTACGATAGGCTTTTTTGTAATACAAACCATCATGTTTGTATTCAAACCTATCATTTAATATTTGTAGTAATGACATAGCGTGATTCCTTTATATTATTTATGTATTTTTAGAGTTTTTAACTCAAATTGGTCCAAATTAGGATTGTTGACACAGTACCAGTGCCAGTTGCACTTAAACTGTCGGTAACTGTTAGGCTCCAACTACTGGTGTATGGATCACCATCTGGTATGTTGATGCCACCAAACGTTGGTGCTGCTGCTGTGTTGCTGCTGATATTGGTTGTACCATATGTATCTGCAATCTTAGTCCATGCATAGGTGTAAGGTGGAGTACCACCACTTACAACTACGTTGGCTGGATTACTGGTTACAGATCCACTTGGAGCAAAGCCACTTGCGCCCTTGCTTACAGTACCAATAGTGACCACAATGTTACCAGTGTCAACTGGTACGCTGCTACCTGGCTGTGCATCAACAACGCCACTCATAAACACAGTACCATCTGTTTTAATGTAGAAGATACCGTTGGCTTCATCCTTAGTCCCTGCACCATACCATAGTGCAAAGTTACCAAAACTGCTCATTTCCATACGGAAACCCGTGCTAGCAGTTTGGATGTTACCCGATGTTAGCGTACCCATGTTTGCGCTAATTGCGCTTAGGTCTGTAACTGATAATTTGTTTGCAGTAATGGTGTTTGCTGCAATGTTAAGATTGGTAATACCACCAACGTTATTGCCTGCATCATACTGTGTTACGCTGGGTCCTACCCAGGTATATGGTGCGCTGTTGCTGCTAATTACGCCTACTGTTTTATTACGTGCTGTTGCACTCCAATAGTATGTGTCTGCAGGCAAATCTGTTACAGTAATTTCTGTAGGCGTATCTGCAACAAACTGTTCACCCATACTTGGTGCTACAGTAGTATACAATTGGTGATTTGCAACGTTGCTATCTAAACCGTAATTGTAGTCCATTAACAATACTGTACCTGTTGTAGGCACATTGGCTGCTACTGTAAAACTGGCTATTGCACCATTTGCAAGTGGTGTAGTTGCAACTACAGGCGTAGTTGGTGCGCTTAGAATGTTAGGATCAGCAACACCTGTGTTTTCTTCTGGCACAAAGTCCTGTACAGCATTATCTGAGTAAATGCTATCATTGTATTCAAATGCTTGTATACGTGCACCTAGTGTGCTATCTGGATACTTTTCTTCACCAATAGTACTCACACGGAACAGTTTTTCTGTCCAACCGTACTTGCTAAAGGTAACACGTATTACATCACCTGCTGTAACTTGTATGCCACTATAATCTGTTTGCACAGTAATTGCTAGGTCTTCTCTGCCCTGCAGCAATCTACGCACACCTAAATATTTGGCTTGCACAGCATTGTTAACCAATGGCAATTGAATGATTAACTTGTTAAGTGCTTCGTTTGGACTCATTACTTCAGGAGCAATGGTAGTTAATTTTAACAACTGCGTGTCAGTTTGATCGCGTATGTTGGTGTTTGGATACTGTAGTTCTACTTGGTTATAACTTTCATTTAGGTCAATTGGTGCAATGTTTAGTCCACCTATAATGTTATTATCGGTTAGGTGATACAGTTGACCTAGCGTGGTATAATCTGTGTAACTTTGATTAATGACCATGCGCCATAGACCAGTTAGTTCACTGTACTGCAGCCAACTGTCGCAACTGTCTGCTAGGTACTGCAGGTTATCCAAACAGGTTGAACCAGTATTCAATGGACCATTGATTCTATAACGTGCTTGTGTTGCAGTACCACCGCCTACTGGTACATATGTGATTAATTCGTCACTATAGGTATCTAGTGCATCAAGGCTGGCTGTGTCAATACGTGATAGCGGAATGCCGCAACCATAGCGTGTGTTTAGGAAATAGTCCTTAATTACACTACCTGGTTTATCCAAACTGTTAATCAATTCAACTTGCAGTGTGCTAAGATTGGTTGTGCCAGCGTCTGTGTTGTACACAATTTTAACAATAGCAAATGCTGCATTGTTCATAGTATAAGTGCTGTCCCATTTTGGTACAACATCATATGCGTTTAGATAAGTGTTAACACCGCTAGTTATACCATCTGATCCGTTCTTATATAGGTAAATGTTAATGTAGCCATTGATTTTAGTGTCTACTTGTACAGGATCGCTGTTTGTGGTTAAACTTACCACTTTGGTAGTATCTATGTTATCAAATGTAACTTGTTTGCCATCATAATAAACATTGCCATAACTGTAAGAACTACCTGCTGTGGTATCAGTTACTTCTGCAAGCGCACATACATACCACATGGTCTTGTTGTCTGCACTAATGTCAGCGTCTGTAATTACCGGGCTAATCCATGCTTTACCATATACAACTGGCAGTTTGTTATCAGTAGCAGGAGGTAATTGAATACGTGCGCCAATGTCTTGTGCACCTGTACCAACACGTCCTAATCGATTACTAATAATTTTTGCAAGAGCAAGGTACAATACTGCTTGTACACCATAGTATACCAAAGCACCTACAATAGTTGCGGTAGTTAAACCTACAGCAGTTAATACGGCTGCTGCAATTGTACTGAATACTACCATATTAGATCCCCGCTACCCATGTTTCTTCTACTTTTCTAAAGCCAAAACGACCATAGTCTAAGTTTGGGCTATTGGCTAATTTGCTGATAGTGTACATTTTGATGCGTTCTTGATCTAGTAATAGATCTGCTTCATCACTATAGCGTTTAAGCAGTTTATAACCTGCTGTGCCGCCACGGTATTCTGGTTCTACCCAATACACAAGTTCACGCATTACATAAAGTTTTGGATCCCATATGGTACCATCTATCATACCAATGCACATGCCTGCTATCTTATCTTGTTCTTCTGCAAGTACTATTACACCGCCACCATTTATAAGCACAGTGTATAAACGTGTGATATAGGCTTCGTCATTAACACCACGCATAAGGTCAATAGGTGTTTGGTCACGGAAATGTTTAAGCATTTCTATTACGCGAGGCAAATCATGTTTAGTTGCTAATCTTGTTTTCATTTGTTAATTCCTTCTTATCTCGCCTTCTCTAGGACGAAGCGGAGAACCGCCAGGACTACTTGCTGTAACTGGTTTACCAAAGTCAAATGTGCGTCCTGCAATGCTGTACACATTGTTCATGCTTTTATCACCAGGACTAAACGTTTGCCATGACTCTTGGTTAGTATAACGACCTGCTACACGATTTTCTAATACGGTTCTATAACTGCTAGCACTAACAGATACTGTGAAGTTATCATCAATGTCTTCACGGTCGTTTAGCACAGCATAGTTGGTAATAATGCCAGTAAAGCGTGGGTAAGTGTTGGCTAATTCATAGTTATCATCATAAAAACCACGTATAATTTCCATTTCACTACCGCGTATCTTAGTGCCTAATACAAGCGGAATGTTATTACCACTTACGCCACTAAGCGCAATAGTTGTGTCACTGCTTGTTACACGCAGGTCACGATTTTGCACACCTACTTGTAATAGACCACCCATTGGCAAGTAGGTAACACCATCAATTACTTCTGCGCGATATGCACTGGAAAATGTGTATACGTTTGCATTGGCAATGTTGCCATATTCATTGTATATGGTAAGTTTGATAAACTCCGCAGTGTTAATGCGCGGAGGACTACTTGCAACTTCAGGAATGTTATCCACCGTATGCTACCTCCTGAAGTTTTTTAGCAAGTCTATTCTTTTGTGCTAGACTAATTTTTCTTTTAGTTTCTTCTGAGTGTATTTTACCTAGCATACCATTAGGTGTTGTTCTTGCTTTATTAATTTTGCTTAATTTTTGTTTTGCAGCATCAGACATAGGTTTACCTAAATTAGGTCCTATTTTACCAGTGTTTGCTTGTCTACTATTTTCACCATGTAATTGAATGAATACATTATCTGCACGATAAGGTCCTTCATCATTATAACGACTCATGCAATATTGACCTTTTTTATTTCCGCGTTCATACCAATGTCCGCTATCAAGCCAAAACTGAAGCCATTCATTAAAAGAAAAACAAAAATCAATACCACGCAGTTGTGCACCAACTTTATGCACAACATATTTTTGTTTTGCTTGTTTAAGTTCTTGTTTGTTCATTTAAATTGTTCCTTATGCTGTTGCTACCCATTCATATAGAGCAAAATCATCACTCCATTCTAAGTAAGCATTGTTTATTGTTGTTGAACCACGTACCTGCCATCCACCAGGCATAAACTTGTAGGTAGGCATGTTAGGACAGAACATGTAGAATTGACATGGATTGCCTACTATAATGCCATCGCCTACAACACTACCTGTAATGATGTTGGGTCTGCTTGTAGTTAGCGTAACGGTTGCACCGGTGCCGCGTAACACGCGATTGTTACTAGTAAATGGGAATGGATGTTGATCCAGTGCACCAATTTGTATTAGGTCGTTAGGTTCAAACAGTACTCTTGTGCTAGGTAGCACTGGCAAGTTGCCTAATGTAAGTTGATCACCTACGTAACTAGTTACTGTAATGTTGGCAATTTGACTAGGTGTCATTGTGCCCTGATAACGAAAGAACCAACTTAATTTAGGATTGTTGCTAAACGTTATTAGTTGTGGTGTAAAACGGTCTAGTGTGTCTAGTGCCTCCATTAATCCACGTGCATCACTATAACGAAAACTGTTTGGCATAGTAAGTGTCATCTTCCAGGGATTAAGTGTTGGAGTCTGACTAACACGTGGTTCTTCATTACGTGTAAATTGAATACCCGCAACCCTACGTCGGTCTATGCTGAGACTATCGCAAGCATTTAATATTGTTTGTAATCCTGTTGCCATATGCGTTCCTTAGTAAGTTGCTGTACGGTATGATTGTTCTTTCTGCGCATAACGCACTGTGCCCAATAGTGTCTTGCGATTTTCTGCAAACAATTGGGCAACACTCTTAGCGTCAATTGCGCTTATGTTGTTGGTGATGTAGGTATTTTGAACTGGACCGCCCATACCAGCATTAGTACCTCCACCTACAAGTTTATTATTTGGTATAACAGTACCACTTGATTTAGGCACAAACAGTTCAGGTCCATTTTCACCTACAATGTAGGGTTTACCTGCTGTTGCTGGACCACCACTTGCAAGACCAACAATAGCCAAAATCATTCTTGTAATGGCGGCACGCAATTGTATCATAATAAGGTCACGTATAATGCTCATTGCAAAGTCTTTGAACTTAAACTTACCAGTGCGTACAAATTCATCTAATGCACTTTCCATATTACCAAATGCACTTGAAACACTATCCAATGCTACTTGGAATGGATCTACACTACGTGCTAAACCTTCCATATATTGTGCAACACCGGCAGCACCATTTTGACGTAATGCTTGTTCTTTCTTCAGTCTTTCTTTTTCAATTTCATATTTACGTTGTGCGTAATCAACTACTGCGGCTTCTTCTTGGTCAAGATTGGCTAGTTCTTGATTAACACGTTCCTGCCCAATCGTTGCTAATCGTGCTTGTACTTCTGCTCTGCGTAAATCAATGTCTAATATTTTTTGTTTTGTTTCTGCTTCAATTTGCAGTTTTAGATTCTGATCAGCAAGTGCATCACCAACAAGGCCTATTGTGCTTAATTGCGCAGACATTCCTTCTAGATCTAAATTATTACGCGCAGTTTGTGCAGTTATTTCAAGTTCGCGACGCATTTGTTCTTGCGCATGAACAAAATTATTAGTATCAATAACTGCTTGTGCAGCAGCCGCAGCACTTACTTCTGCACGATCGCGTATTGCAGCAATTTGCGCATTAATAGTTGGAATAACTGATTGTTCTTCAGGCTTTAGTGCTTTCTTCTTATCAATTAATGCTTGTATTTCTCTTTGTGCTTCGTTCATTACTTCATTGTAAGCACGAGTAGCAGCGGCTTCATCTTCTGTCATTTTAAGATAAGCAAGATCTAAACTTAATGACTTACGCATGTCATCTGTTTTGTTTTTGTAGGCTTCACCAACTGCTATGATACTAGCACGTAATTCCTGATTACGATCGGCTACGTCACGTGCTGCTTGGGCTTGCCCTGCTACAAATTCATTTTGTCCAGGATATCTACGTGGATTAGTTGGACCACTAGGTTGTGGATTACGTGGCTGTTCTGCAGGGGCACCACCAATTCCTAATGCTTGTTTGGCTTTGTTATAGTATTCAGATACTTTAGCAATTAAACCATCCCATTGCGAACTTAACCATTTGGTTGCTTTGCCATCATTTAGAGTTTTATCTAAGAAAGCAAATGCTTGTGCAATAGTATAAATGATGCCAATCCATCCTAACATTCTTACAAACAATTTACCTAATATACCAAGAGTGGCTGCTACTGCAAGTAATGCTTTATTCCAAAAACCTGATAATTGTGCTATTTGTTTCATAGCCAACCACCAGTTTTTAAGTGGACCAACTACTGCATAAAATGCACGAGACAGTAAATTCATAGTAGATGCAAGTAAACCTGATCCATATACTACGGTTAGCATTCTATTACCTAAACCGGTAAAGAATCCAATTAATGGTGCTGCTGCTCGAGTAAAGAATAGATAAGTTGCTGCGGCACCTGCAACAAATTTAATTAAATTTTCAAATGCATCACTAGTGATATTAATTTGCGCTGCAATCTTGTTAAGTGGTTCTAATACATTAACTAATGCAACACGCAAATTTTCTAAATTGCGTTCTAATGCTTGTTGTGCGCCAGCAGCGGCTTTAATTGCACTACTGCTTGCACTGGCTTCTGCGGTAGCACCTGGATAGGCTTGTGCTAGACCTTTTAGTTCTACACCACGTAGACTTTTACCTAGCAGTTCATTACTAAGTCTAGCCTGTTTTGCCTTATCTGATATTCCTGCAAGACCATCAATAGTCTTTTGAAGTATTTGTTGTTCGCTTAGTGTAGACAGATCTTTTAGACTTACACCAACTTGTTCAAATGCATACTGTACTTTGGCGCTACCGTCTGCGGCTTCACCAATGCTTTGAACCAATTGCAATATGGCTTTTTGTGCACCTTCTACGTTACCACCACTAGCAACTACTGCACTACTGAATCCCTGTATGTTTTGTACAGCAATACCTGTAGCATCACTCAAGTCACTTATTGCATCAGCCCAACGTAGGGTACTAGTTATAAATGAACCAATGGCTACACCTGCAAGCGCATTTCGTAATCCAGTAAATGCCTTACTTACATTGCTTACTTTAGTATTGAGACGGTCAAGATTACGTGTGGCGTCACTTACATTAACTTGCACATCATATGTTAAATCTGCTGCCATATGTTACTTGCCTCTCATTATTTTGTTGACTTCGCGTTGTATAAATTCACCAACTGGCTTGCTCATACCTTCTGGACTTTGTTTGCTGTAGCCTTGGTCCAATCTCTGCGCATATGGATACTGTGCTTCAATGGTATCCTTGCGACGGAACTTGGTACTACGACGTGCATTACCCGTGCGTACAGGAGTGTTTTTAAGCCACTCTTTGTACGCACGTCGAGGTATTGCTGCTAACTTACGCTTGATGCGATCAGTTTTAGGTTTAATAGTGTTGGTAACTTTTACTGTGACGCTTATTGCCATTATGCTTTTACTTTACCCATTATGGCTTTAAGTTCGTCGGTGGTATACTCAGGTATAGGATCGCGTCCATTGTTCATAGCCTTCTTGTGATGAAAGTTTTCAAAACTTAGTGCTGCGTCCATAATATACAGATCAAAAGTATCCGCCTTTCTTAAAACCTCGCTGGGTAATAGACCATAACGTTTTCCCAAAGTGTCAATTTGCATGATAGTTGTTATCTTTCCACTTTTGGGGTCAATATCGTCACTGGTTATTTTCCCAACTGTTCTGTGACCTTAGTGATTGCTTTCATAAGCACAGCAGTTGGTAGCATCTTCTTATCACTTAGTACTGGTTTGCCATCTTCGTTTAGGATTAGGTTACGCACCACTTCTACAATCTTACCAGCATTGCTGCCGTCAGTGTTTGCCAGTTGCATAAACACATCCATTGGTTGACGGTCCCAAGTATAAAAACTTAGAGCCTCGCCAAACTCTTTTACAGTGGCCTTATCGTCCAGTGTGATTTCAATTAGTTTTGGTTCTGCTGAGATATCACTTAGTTTCATTTGTTACACTCCTTAAATGGTTAATGATATTTATTTGGATTCGCGATTTTCTAGCAGTTGGTTGAGCAGTGCTAGTCTAAACGCCTGCTTGGCTTTCATCTGCTTGATTGTGTTACCCATGCTGTCTAGCATAGGCGTCATTTTGGCTTCGTCTGAGATTAGACTACGGATTTTTTCTTCTTCCGTGTTTAGCCATACATCTCGTTGGGACATAAGTCCTCCTTAAATTGTTAAAAACAGGGGCAGTTGCCTGCCCCCGCTAGTCCTATTAGACTACGTCGTTGGTTAGTGCACCGTCGACCGCTACGGTCAATGGGCTTACCCAAACTGGAGCATCAGGACTGGTTGTTGGGGCTAGACTTGTGATAAAGCCCGTTCCAGTTGTGAAGTATGCGCCAGTCGCATTACCTGAGTAGTAAACCTCAAAGTAAATGGGACGCTTGTTGATTGAGATATCGCTTAGTCCGAAGTAGGCTGCGCTGTTTGCAGTAGCGCCGCTGTTTCCAAACCAAACTTCAGCATCCAATACTACGTTTGTGCTGATTTCATTATCTGCAGGTGTTGATAGTTTACGCATGTCTACGTCCGAGAACGTGGTATATGAGTAAACGCCAGTGCTGTTAGTCACTGTTATATCCTGCAAGAATGGAACCGTCAATGCATTGCCCATGTTGCTTTCTAGGCTAATGCTTAGTATTGGCTGTGAGCCAGTGGTATTTGTTGCAATTCTTGCCATCTTTTTGTCTCCTTAAGTTACGGCATCATTAAATTCTAGTCTCTTAACTGAATAGGAATAGGTGTACTTTTCGCTACGGTTTCCTATCTCAATATCCTTACTAAAGTCAACTTCATGATAGCCATTAAAGAACGTGACATTTGCTGCCATATTCTCAATGACTTCTCTCATTTGATAAGATTGTGGATCACCTTGGAATGATATGAACACAACTTGGAAAGTGTCAGTTTCTGTGTAGATACTGCCACCATACGTTACGCCTAGTCTATAGGGCTCACGTGTTTCCGTGTTTACATCCTTAACATATACACCATATGGTGCAATGCCATCATCTCGTGGGTACGTTTCAAATACTTCAATAACAGGACTCTGTGGCGCACGTACACGTAGGTACTCCACTATTTGAGGCTGTGTTATATACGGCATTGCCATTAGAAGTATCTCCGGTCCCCATTAAAGTAGTCCACGTCTGCAGTCCAATTTTCCTCCAACTTGGTTGTTGGTCCATCAGGTGCATCTTGAAACAAGTCATAGAAGTTCATCAACTCCAGCGCCTTTGTCCATTCTCTATCATAACGTGTACGTGAGTGAACAAAGTTTGCTTGGTCCACGTCGTTAACGTTGCTGATATCAGATACAATACTTTCGTAGAATATCTTAATAGCCATAAAAGTGTCTAACCGTATTAGGGTTTGGTCACTCTTAATAAGCAAGTTTGGATTAAACGCTGAGATCAATTGACCGTTAGGTAGATTGCTATAGTATGTGGCACCAATGACTGTGTCTGCATATTTTTGCCACCAGCCAAACTCCAGTTGATAGAGAATCTCCTGGCTTCCTACATTGAAGTAGTTGTCCCAGTTAACTCCCATCTGGCTTGCACGTCTTTCCGCTGCAGGATCGTAGAACACAATGTCTGCTACTGTTGCATTAGATACACGTTGAAATGGTACACTCATAGTTTATAGTTCCTGTTCCCGCAGTGGGGAGAGTTGCCCCTCCCCACCTAGTTCAATTATGGGTTCTGTAGAATGTTAACAGCACCGCCACGACGCAAGTCGCCAACGCCGGCACCAAAGTAGCCTACGCCAGTCAACCACATCTGGAGTCCGCCTGGGACTTCACCGCTCTTGATCTGCAGACCTTCCTTGATTACAGTGAAGATTGCACTGTCACCAAAGTATCCGCCAACCAGTACTGGCTGACTTGACAGACCAACAAACGTGCGTGAAGCACTTGGTAGGAACGTTGTGAACATGACTGTGCAGCCATATACACTTTCGATCTTACCAGTTGATAGCAGTTCATTACCCAGTGCGCTGAGGTTTGATCCACCGCTCTGACTTACTGCACCACCAGTTAGTTCTGCTAGCATGCGGTTCAGTGACGAACCAACCTGATTTACATATACGCCAGTAGCAGTGCTGCTGTCTGCATCACCGTTGCTGTCAAGTACGATGACTGGGTTACCAGGCATACGTGCAACTTTGAAGTTCTGCTTGATTAGACGTACTGCGCCAAGGATGCTGTTGGTTGTGAAACCGTCGGTCCAAGTACCACCAGTGTTGTTTGCACCAATAACTTCGATAGCACCCAATTGCAGGACGCGAGCAAAGCCGTCTGCTGGTGTTGCTGTGTAGTATGTGTTGCCAGGTGTTGCCTTAAATGAAAGGAATGCCTTAGTTACGCGCTGGTCGACCTTTTCAGCAAAACTGTCACCAAGTTCAGCACCTAGTGTAGCAGCCAACTGGAACGATGTGGTCCAGCCGTAGAAAATGTCGAATGCAGTTGTTGCAACTGCAGGACTTGCAGTGATTGAGCCCTGGTTTAGTGCAGGGTTCTGTACGACTGCGTTACCTGTTCCCCAAGTTCCACCTGTACCATTTGGATTGTAGTCCGCATAGGTAATTGGTGCAAAGTTAGGTACTAGGAATTGATTACCCTGTGTTGGGGTAACAACGTTTGTCATGTTAACCAAACCTTGTGATTCGTGCATTGCACGTAGAGCAAAGTTTGCGATTGCGGTTGTGAAGCCATCTGCTTCGTTATTTGGACCGCCTAATACGTATGCCATTGTTAGTTTCTCCTATTGGTTGGCAATTATAATATCTTACGACCCATCGATGTTACGCTTGCTTCAACGTTCATGGCTTTTAGACCAACTCGTTTACCAAGACCATTGCGTTGTGCCCAAGCATTAAATGCTGCTGGGTCCTTGCTATAGTCTGGGACGCCTTCTTCAGCAGCGCCTGCAAACATACCATTTCCGGATCTAGTTCCTGATCCGCCACCTAGTGTGTTTTGCTTAAGTAACTTTGGGTTAACTTTTGCAACTTCACTTACTAGGCCAGCAATTGTGAGTGGTGAACCATCCATTGCGTAACGTTCCTGTCCCTTGCTGTTCACTATGCTATATGTGCCGTCATCGTTCCATTGAACATTTGACTTTACCTTAGTAAGTGCATAATCAAGTAGATCAGGATCAAACTTGTCACCCATGGCTCGCATGATATCACCGTCTAAATCTTTTTCACGCAGTCTCTGTTCCTTATGGGCTAGATCCTGTTGAAGTTTGTTAAACTGTTCATGCAAATCATTAGTAGTAACACGTCCTGTACGCTGTTGAGGGCGTTCCACTGGCTGTTCGTTGCCACCGGAGTTTGAAGAATTAGCAGTCCTTGCCATATACGCTAGTGCGGCTTCAACACTTTCAAACTGTTGACCGCTTGCATTACTTAGAGCATTTAGTATGCTGTGCGTAGTGCTCTTGCGTATAGCGCCTGGATTTACCCGTCCTTCTGAAGAATTATCCTGTCCTTCGTCAGCGGCTGTAGCGTTGCCATCGGTATATTCGTCTCTAAAATCACTCATTTGTTTTTCCTTAGTTGTAACGTAACCAACGTGGTTGTAATTTATTTATGTTCAATTAAAAATATCACTTCATTAGTGCGCCTAATTGCCAACGATATTTGCCGTGCGCAGTTTGGCGATCAGCAATAAAGTTAGCAACTCCGTCCTTTTTCTCCGTTGTTGCTTCAGCAAATGCTTTTACAAGCAGTGCTTCTAGTTCCATTGTGTCACTATGCAGTTCTTTTACCATTAGTTCCCATTTAGGTACTTTAAGTTGGTCTTTGATAATGCTTAGTTCACTGTAACGCTTAAAACTACCTGGAGCATATTCGTCTAGTGTGCGAATGTACTCTGCAAGTGGATCAATTGCGTTGTCTGCATCCTCATAGATTTCACCAAACATTTCATGTAAACTTTCAAAGTTAAATCCTTCTACGTTCCAATGAAATGCCTGTGCTTTAATGCGGTAGGCAAAGGTTGAGGCCAATAATGTTTTTAATGTATCTGCTAGCATTTGTTATCTTCCCTTTTGTTGTTTCTTTTTAACCCAAGCAAGGCGTTTACCCTCACTTACACGGCGATTATTTTCTGCTTGTTGTTCTGGTGACCATGCTGCTCTAGTAGCAGCAATCTTTG
>JACCDQ012139776.1_pt1 | contig 13420 bp, 9 predicted proteins | sample 7446031 | NCBI WGS metagenome assembly JACCDQ01 (sample SAMN15323442, study PRJNA562643) | freshwater metagenome | isolation source: river surface water | place: USA:Blue River Watershed | collected 2017-08-17 | reverse complement strand
TTCTGCTGGCGGGCTAGTAGCGAGCGAACGCGACAGGGACAACGCCCCGGCGCTGTCGATCTCCGAGATTTCGGCGCAATTGAAGCGCACGGTGGAGGACAGGTTTGCCTTCGTGCGTGTGCGCGGCGAACTTTCGGGGGTGAAGCGCGCGGCGTCGGGCCACCTTTACCTGTCGTTGAAGGACGAATCGGCCCGGCTCGACGGGGTGATGTGGCGCGGCAACGCGCAACGCCTGTCGTTCCGCCCCGAAGACGGCGTGGAAGTCGTCGCCACGGGCAAGCTGACCACCTATCCCGGTCGTTCGAACTACCAGATCGTGATCGACCGCATGGAGATCGCCGGCGAAGGCGCGCTGCTGGCGCTGCTGGCGAAGACCAAGGCCCGGCTCGAGGCCGAAGGACTGTTCGCGCCCGATCGCAAACGCCCCCTGCCCTTCCTGCCGCGCGTGATCGGCGTCGTCACATCGCCCACCGGCGCGGTGATCCGCGATATCCTGCACCGCCTGCGCGACCGCTTTCCCAGCCACGTCGTGATCTGGCCGGTGCTGGTGCAGGGACAGGGATCGGCACAGCAGGTGGCCGCCGCGGTCCGCGGCTTCTCCGCGATCCAGCCGGGCGGACCGGTGCCGCGCCCCGATCTGGTGATCGTCGCGCGCGGCGGCGGCTCGATCGAAGACCTGTGGTCGTTCAACGAGGAGGAAGTGGTCCGCGCCATTGCTGAGTGCTCGATCCCCGTGATCAGCGCGGTGGGGCACGAGACCGACACCACGCTGGCCGATTTCGCCGCCGACCTGCGCGCGCCCACGCCCACCGCCGCCGCCGAAATCGCGGTGCCGGTGCGGGGCGAACTGTCCGCCACCCTGAGCGACCTGCACGCGCGCAAGCAGCGCGGCATGGTGCGACTGCTGGGCCTCGCCCGCGAACGGTTGGTCGCGCGCAGCGAACGCCTGCCGCCGCCGCAGGCGCTTCTGGCAGCGCAGGCGCAACGGCTCGATGACCTGTCAGACCGGCTGCGGCGGGGTCTCGTCCACCGTACCGAGATCGCGCGCGGCGCGCTGGGACGTTCGGCAGGCGCGCTGCGGCCCGCACTGCTTTCGACGCGGCTGGCACGCGAAGGCGACCGGCTTGCCGCGCAGCGCCTGCGTCCCGAAGCGGTGCTTGCGCGGATCGAGACCCTTCGCGGCCGAATCGATGCGCTCGACCGCCTGCGCATTTCGCTGAACCCGGAAGCACCGCTCCAGCGCGGCTACGTTCTCGTCACCGACCGCGACGGGGCGGTGGTCAAGGACCGCGCCACGGCGGCGGCCCGCGTGGCGCTGACGCTCAAGTTTGCGGACGGGGCACTCGACGTGACCACGGGCGGGGCGATGCCCCCCGCACCGTCCCCCGCGCCGCGCGCCGCGCCGAAACCGCGCACCGCGACCGGCGGGGATGCACAGCCGAAATTGCTTTGATCGACAGCAGGGCGTAAGGTCGGAGCCATGTTGATGTCTCCGACCGGGCGCCTTGCCCGCCTACACTATCTTCCCGGCAGCTTCCGCCAGCTTTCGGCGGGCGACCACGTGCTGTGCGCGGTGACGGCCGCGATCATCCCGCTCGACATGCTGCGCTACTGGTGCGCCGAGCGGCAGGAAGCTTACGCCAGCGCCGATATCGCCACCAGGCGACTGCTGGAACGATAAGCCGCGCGGACGCGCGACGGGATCATTCGCTTTTCCAGCGTCCGGTCTGCACCCGTTCTGCGCCCTCGCGCTGCTGCGCGCGCATGGCCGCCCACTCGGCGGCACTGGCGCAGACTTTCTTCGCGCCGAATCGAGTGCCGATCTGTTCGACGTTGCGGCAGATCATCCGGCCGCTGTCGCCCACGTCTTCCTTGTCATTGACGGCCTTGGCCGAGGTTTCGGTCGAAATCGCCTCGCCAGTCGCGACGCTCGACACGGCAGGGTCGGCATGGGCCGTTCCTGTCGCAACGAGCATCGCGACGGCAAACGGCACGGCAATGCGTTTCATGCGGGTCTGTCTCCATGCGGGCCGCGAGAGAGCGGGGATCAAGGCGGGGTCACGCCCGCCTGCCGCACCACGGCACTGGTTGCATTTGCATAGAATGCGGCCACAATCGAACGGGGTCAATTGCTTGCGATGTGCACGGTCGGTGCCTTGTCGCAAAAGGGCGGGGTCTTGATGGAAACCGAAGAACGCGCGCGCCGGGCCGCCGACGTCGATCGGGCGCTGGCGCGGCGCGACACTGCGACGGCGCTGCGCCTGATGGAGCAGATGCTGGCCGAGCAGCCGGATACGTTCGGGCTCGACGAATGGCGCCGGATCGGCGCGGTCCGTCGCGCAGCGGGCGACCTGCACGGCGCGCTGACGGCGGTACGCCAGGCGCTGACCCATGCGCCGCTTGATTTCTTCAGCCTGCTGTCCAAGGCCTCGCTGCAGGAACAGTTGGGCGATGGCGCTTGCGGCGAAACCTTCGGGCAGGCGTTGGCGCAGCGCCCACCGGGCGATTTGCCGCCCGCGCTGCAGGGCGCGGTCGCGCATGCAGAAAAGGTCTATGCCGAGCACCAGGCGCGGGTCGAGCGCGCTTTGCTGGCCGGCACATCGCCGGTGCTGGACCACATGGAGGACGCTGCGCGCAAGCGGGCGGAGCGGTTCGTGTCGAACATCAGCCGCCGTACCCGCGCGTGGCACAGCACGCCCACCCACTTCCATTACCCCGCCCTGCGAGAAGACGAATTCCACGAACGCGCGCTGTTTCCCTGGCTTGCAGCATGGGAAGCGATGACCGACGTGATCGCGGACGAATTCGCCGCCGTCGTCGATGCCGAATCCGCGGATCTGCGCCCCTACCTGACCTATGGCGAGGACGAGCCGCTGGCGCAGTGGCGCGCGCTCAACCGATCGCGCGACTGGACCGCGATCCACCTGATCCAGCGCGGACAGGTAATCGAGGCCAACGCCCGCCATTGCCCGCGCACGATGGCGTTCCTCGAGAGCGTGCCCCAGCCCGCCATCCCGGGGTGCGGGGCCAATGCGATGTTTTCGCTGCTGGCGCCGGCCACGCGCATCCCGCCGCATGTGGGCGTCGCCAATTTCCGGCTGGTGGCGCACCTGCCGCTGATCGTCCCGCGCGACTGCTGGTTCCGCGTCGGCGGGACGACCCGCCCCTGGACGCGGGGCGAGGCCTTCGTGTTCGACGACACGATCGAGCACGAAGCCGCCAATGACAGCGACGAGTTGCGCGTCGTCATGATCATCGACTGCTGGCACCCGGACATCGCCTCCGCCGAACGCGCGGCGATCACAGAAATCGTCGCGCGCAGCCCGAACGCGGGCGGCGGGCTTTGACCGGTCACTCCACCCGGCGCATCTTCACGCCGGGCTGGCCGTCGATGCTGGCGCGGTAGCTGCCGAGCGCGCCGCGCTTGATCGTCACCTTGTCGCCCGCGCGCGGGTCCATCACCAGTTGGTCGGTGCTGATCTGTTCCCACACCGCGCCATCGGCCAGCGTGATGCGCCAGCCGCCGCCGGCAACCGGACGCGCCGCAGAAACGGTCGAGGCGATTTCAGACACCTCGTCGTCGTCCTCGCGGCCCTTGCCGAAGATGTTGAGCGAAGGCAGCTTGAAGCCGAACAACCCGCGCCGCGCGGACTTCATCTCGGCCTTGTCGGCAATCACCACGTCGCGCGCCTCGACCGCCTGGTTCAGCGCCGCCGCTTCACGATCGTAGCAGGCGAGCCGCGCCGCGCCGTCTGCCAGCGTACGACAATCGACCAGCCGGCGCACGACGTCGGGCGTGGTGGAAGCCATGTCCTTCGGCGCGCGCGCATCGACAGCGCCAGCCCACGCGGCGGACAGAATGGCGGCTGAAACCGCAAGGGTCGAATATCGCACGGCAGGCCATGGAACTGAGCGCATATCGGAACATCCTCCTCGACGCCTGCAGGTTGGCCAAGCGCGCGAGCTCTGGCAAGCGCCGGGGAGATGGTTTCCATAGTGTGGCATAATGGTTACATCAGGAACAAATATCCGTCCCTGCCGGGCGCCCCGCCTTTACACTCGCGTGCCGTTTGGGGCACCCGGACACGATCCGGGGGCAGTGTCCACGCACGCAACGCGTGGAGCCGCGCCCGGCCTGAACCTGGCGGAACCGACGTTCCGTCAACGTCATAGGGGCTGGAACTCATGAACACTCGTAACCTGCTGAAGGCGACCGTCGCGCCTGCAGCGCTGGGCCTGGCGATGATCGCCGTCCCGGCATTCGCGCAGGAGGCCGCGCAGGCCTCGGCCGACGACGCCGCACCCGCACCGATCGTCGTGACCGGCTCGCGCATTGCCTCGCCGAACCTTGAATCGGTCAGCCCGGTCACCGTCGTTTCGGCCCAGGACGTCAAGCTCACCGGCACGACCCGCGCCGAAGACCTCGTCAACTCGCTGCCGCAGGTCTTCGCTGGCCAGGGCTCGAACGTTTCGAATGGCGCCACCGGCACCGCCACGCTGAACCTGCGCGGCCTCGGCTCGGACCGTACGCTCGTCCTCGTCAACGGCCGCCGCGTCGTCCCGGGTGACCCGAGCAGCTCGGCCGCCGACATCAACATCATCCCCGCCTCGATCCTCAAGCGCGTCGACGTGCTGACGGGCGGCGCCTCCTCGGTTTACGGCGCGGACGCGGTCGCCGGCGTCGTCAACTTCGTGATGGACACGAAGTTCGAAGGCTTCCGCATCGACGGCCAGTACAGCCTCTACAACCACAATAACCGCGCCGGCACCGCGATCACGCAGGAGCTGGATCGTCGCGGTTTCGGCTATCCGAAGGGCACTTCGACCAACGGCGGCGCGGTTGACGCGACGCTGTCGTTCGGCACCGGCTTCGACGACGGCCACGGCCACATCACGGCCTACCTCGGCTACCGCAAGGTCAACCCGGTCCTCCAGTCGACCCGCGATTACAGCTCGTGCTCGCTCTCGGCCCGTTCGCAGGCCCAGTTCTCGGCCGACGGTCGCCTGTTCAGCTGCGGCGGCTCGGCCACCTCGGCCAACGGCACGCTGTTCCTGTACGACACCATCGACGGCGCGTTCACCTCGACCGCGTACCAGATCGGCGCCGGTCGCACGCTGGACCCCGGCTTCACGCCGTACAACTTCGCGCCGCTGAACTACTACCAGCGTCCCGACGAGCGTTACACCGCCGGCCTGTTCGCGGACTACGAGATCAACGACGCGCTGCATCCGTACATGGAATTCATGTTCATGGATGACCGCACCGTGGCGCAGATCGCCCCGTCGGGCGACTTCGGCAACACGCTCTCGCTCAACTGCGACAACCCGCTGCTGGGCGCTGCGCAGAAGTCCGTGATCTGCGACACCGAGAACCTGCTGGTCAGCGCCGATCCGCGCGAAGCCTTCAGCGTGGTGGGCAACACCCCCGGCTCGACGCCGTTCCTGTTCACCGACCCGACCACCGGTCAGCAGTACACCAAGGGCTTCGCCCAGATCCTGCGCCGCAACGTCGAAGGCGGCGCCCGCCGCGACGACCTGCAGCACACCAGCTACCGCGCCGTTCTCGGCACCAAGGGTACGCTGAGCAAGGCGTGGAACTACGACGTGTACTACCAGTACGGTCGTACCAACTATGCCGAGACGTACTTCAACGACTTCTCGGTCTCGCGCCTGACCAAGGCTCTCGACGTCGTCACCGATCCGTCGACCGGCAACCCGGTCTGCCGCGTCACCCTGCAGGGCGACAACAGCGGCTGCGTGCCCTACGACATCTTCAACCCCGGCGGCGTGAGCCAGGCTGCGCTCAACTACCTGCAGATCCCGGGCTTCCAGCGCGGCGTGAACACCGAGCAGGTGCTGAGCGGCTATGTCTCGGGCGACCTGGGTGAATACGGCGTCAAGACCCCGTGGGCGACCGATGGCGTCGGCCTCGTGCTCGGCGGCGAATACCGCAAGGAAACGCTCGATTTCACCGCGGACGCGGCTTACCAGACCGGCGACCTTGCCGGCCAGGGCGCGGCCACCCTGCCGGTGCAGGGCAGCTACGACGTGAAGGAGTTCTTCAGCGAACTTCGCGTTCCGCTGGTGCAGGACAGCTTCATCTACAACCTGACGGTCACGGGCGGCTACCGCTACTCGAGCTACAAGGTTGAAGGCGGCAACAGCTTCACCACCAACACCTACAAGGCCGAACTGGAGTTCGCTCCGGTCCGCGACATCCGCTTCCGTGCCGGCTACAACCGCGCGGTGCGCGTGCCGACCCTGCAGGACCTGTTCGCTCCGCAGCGCGTCGCGCTTGACGGTGCGGAAGATCCCTGCGCCGGCTTCACCATCACCGCTGCGGACACGGGCTGCCTTGCCCAGGGTCTGAGCGTGGGCCAGTACGTCGCGCCGAACCCGGCCGGCCAGTACAACGGCTTCATCGGTGGCGAACGCACGCTGCAGCCGGAAACCTCGGACACCTACACCGTGGGTGCCGTGTTCACGCCGACCTTCCTGCCCGGCTTCAACGCCAGCGTCGACTACTTCGACATCAAGGTCGACGGCGCCATCCAGGGTTACGGTTCGGACGCGATCGTGTCGGAATGCACCACCACCGCCAACCCGACCTATTGCAACCTCGTGCATCGTGACGCTTCGGGCTCGCTGTGGCGCAGCTCGGACGGCTACGTCGTCAACCTGCCGCATAACGTGGGTGGCCTGCGCACCAAGGGCGTCGACGTCAACGTCGCCTACAGCCGTCAGGTCGGCAACCTCGGTCGCATGACCGCCAGCTTCGTCGGCACCTACCTGGTCGATCTGATCACCGACAACGGCATCAGCAAGGCCTACGAGTGCGCCCAGCGTTATGGCGCGATCTGCGGCACGCCCAACCCGCGTTGGCGTCACCAGATGCGCGTTGGCCTCGAAACCAAGCGCGGCTTCGGTCTCTCGGTCCGCTGGCGCTACTTCGATGGCGTGGACCAGGACCGCACCAGCACCAACCGCACGCTGACCGGCGCGGTGCAGCCCGCCAACAAGCACATCCCGTCGGTGAGCTACATCGACCTGGGCTTCAACGCCCGCGTCGGCGATCACTACACGTTCCGCCTCGGCGCGAACAACGTGTTCGACAAGGCGCCGCCGATCGTCGGCACGCCGGGTTGCGCTTCGTCGTCGTGCAACGGCAACACCTATGCGCAGGTCTATGACGCGCTGGGTCGCTACATCTTCGCCGGCATCACGCTCGACTTCTAAGTCGCGCGCAAGCTGACAGGATCAGAGGGGCGGGTCTCGCAAGAGGCCCGCCCTTTCCATATTTGCGCCTCGCGCGCGCAGATTCGAGCGGCTATTCGTCATTCATGAACCCCAACGTGGCACCCGCTCGTTTCCTTCGGGACGATGCCTCCCTTTCCGGGCCGACCGCGCCCCTGACCGTCGCCTTCGACATTGCTCCGCCACCACAGGGCCCCCGATGACGCCAGATCCCCAACTTCTGCCCGCCCTGCACGCGATGCGCGCGGGCGACATGCGCGGCGCGCTGGAGGCCGCCGAGCGCGTGCTGGCCGAGCAGCCGGAATCGCTGCCCGCGCTGGGCATCGCAGCGCTCGCCGCGCTGCGCATGGGCGAGCGCACGCGAGCCGAAGGCTGGCTGCGACGGCAGATCGCACTGGCCCCGGACGACAAGGCGGCGCGCGGCAACCTTGCCACGCTGCTGGCCGAGACCGGGCGCGAGTCCGAAGCGCTGATCCTTGCGCGCGATCACGGCGGCGCACATCGTCTGGCGCGACTGGCGGGCTACCTGCACCAGAAGGCCGGCGCGCTGGCCGAAGCCGCCGCATCCTACGAAGCTGCGCTGGCGGCCCGGCCCGAAGACGCCGAGACATGGAACAACCTGGGCAACGTGCGCGCCGCGCTGGGCGATGTCGCGGGCGCCGCCGTGGCTTTCGACACCGCGATCGCGCGCGGCCTCTCGCATCCGAGCGCGTTCCTCGCGCTGTGCCGCGCCCTGCGGGGATTTGAGCGCCGCCACGACCGCCTTGCCGCCGCGCGAGAAGGCTACGCCCGCTTTCCCGGCGAGCGCGAACTGGCGCTGGAATATGCCCTTGCCCTCGCCGCCGATGGCCAGTTCGACGCCGCCGAAGCCGAATTGCAACGGCTCGCTGCGGAAGAAACCGCCTTCGGACCGGCGCACGTCGAACTGGGCCTGCTGCTTGAGAACCTCAATCGGCTCGACGAACTCGACGCCCATGTCGAAGCGGCGCGTTCGCGGGGCTGGGACGGCGGCGAACTCGCGTTCCTGCGGGCATGGAGCCTGCGCCGACGCGATCGGTTCGAGGAGGCCGCGATCGAGGCGGAAAGGATCTCCCCCTCGGTCAGCCCGATCCGCGCGGCGCAATTGCGCGCCGAAGTGGCCGACCGCCTAGGCAGGGCCGACGAGGCCTTCGCGTGGTTCGAGACGATGAACCAGGCTGCTGCGGCGGAGTTTCCTGCGCCCCCCAAGCCGAGCTTCCGCGCCGATGTTATCGCTGCCTGCGCCCTGCCCTTCACCCCGCGCACGGACAAGGATGCCGGGGCCGGGACAGCACGCGACCCGGTCTTCATCGTCGGCTTTCCCCGTTCCGGCACGACGCTGCTCGACACGCTGATGATGGCGATGCCGCAACTGACCGTGCTGGAGGAGCAGCCGATGCTGGCGATCGCGCGCAGCCGCTTCCCCGACCTTGCAACGACGACCGACCCGGTGCGGCGCGATGCGGCGCGCCGGCTCTATCGCGAACAGGCCGGCCAATGCGGCGCGGCGGCTGATCGGTGGCTGGTGGACAAGAATCCGCTGCACATGGCGCACATGCGCGAAGTCCACGCGCTGTTCCCCGATGCCGCGGTCGTGCTGGTCGCGCGTCACCCCTGCGATGTGGTGCTGAGCTGTTTCATGGCGAACTTCGTGCTCAACCACGCGATGCGCAGCTTCACCTCGATCGAGGAAGCGGCAGCGACCTACGATGCGGTGTTCACGGCGTGGGAGCAGGCCTGCGCGGCCCTGCCACTCAAGGTTCACAAAGTGCGCTACGAACGCATGGTGACCGACCTTGGCGGCGAAATGCGGCCGCTGCTGGACTTCCTCGACCTGCCATGGCGCGACGAAGTGCTCGACAACCGGGGACTGGCGCAGACCCGGGGCCACGTCCGCACTGCAAGCTATGCGCAGATCGGCCAGCCGATCTATGATCGCGCGCGCGAACGGTGGCGGCGTTATCGCCCCCATCTGGAGCCAGTCCTGCCCGTGCTCGCGCCCTGGGTCGAACGACTGGGCTACAGCCTCTAGCGCTTATCCGAGCTGGCGGTCGGGCGCTTCGTTCTGCGCCTCGCGCAATGCGGTGCTGAACTGCAGCGGGGCGGCAAGCCGCGCCAGTTCATCGAGCTTGAAGGTCTGCTCGAAAACCAGCCCGTAGCGCGGGTGGCTGCGCCAGCGGACCTTGCCGTAGATCGGCGGCATGACGCCGGTGTCGATGCGCACCAGTTCGTTCATCAGCAGCCACTTGTCGCACTCGATGCCAGCGCCCTGCTGCGAAATGTCGCGGAAGGCGATGCGCACCGCTTCGCCACCCGAATGCAGCATGGCGTCGAGCGCCACGCGCAGGCGCACCTGGCGCCGGGGAAAGCCCCCGTGGCTTTCATCGAGCAGCCGCGCGACCTCGACCTCGTTGTGAAAACGGAAGCCGGCATAGTCGTCCGAATGCCAGACCAGATCGACCGGATGACGATCGCCGTTAGCAAGCTCGATCCGCACGTCCTTGTGATCGGGCAGCGGCGCGAACAGGCGCACCTTGGCACCGCTCGCCGAAACATCGCGCAGGATGCAGAGGAACTCGGCCCCGTCCACCACCAGCTTGGCGGCACGGATCAGCAAGGTGAAACGAGGCGTCGCCCGCTGGTCGAACATCGCTGCCTCCTCCGACGCATCCTCGCTATGGTCCAAACCCAATTCCCTCGCCCCGATTATCGACTCCTGCCGCCCGTTCGAGCCGACGGAAGCCGTTGTACTATCGGGAATCTTGCCGAGGCGTTACCTAACGAAACGGATTTGGCGACACGATTTGCAGTCGCAATCGAATGCCGCAATCATTCCGCGCGAAAAGCGAGCGATCATCGTCCCGCCATCGCCTTGGCGCGTTGCAGATAGGTGCGTCCGATTCGCAACATTGCCCCGTCCACCAGTTCCGCCGACCAGACCCCCAACCCTTCGTGCCGCAATCCCGCGATGCGATCGCGCCGGACGATCGTCGAACGGTGCAGGCGAATGAAGCGGTTCGGGTCGAGCCGGTCCTCCAGCCCCTGGATGGTGTGCAGCATCAGGTAGGAGCGCTCGCCCACGTGGAGGCGGACGTAATCGCGCTCGGCATCGACGCGGTCGAGGTCTGCCGCGGCAATGCGCACCAGTTCGCTGCGATGCGGCACCCAGAACTCCTCAAGCCATTCGCTTTTGGCGAGCGACGGCGCGGCATCGGCGGGGCGGCGGGCGGCAAGGCGCTCCTGCGCGCGCTCGACGGCGCGTTCCAGCCGGTCCTGCGCCACCGGCTTGAGCACGTAGTCCACCGCGTCGAGGTCGAAGGCCTCGACCGCGAAATGATCGTGCGCGGTCACGAAGACCACCGCGGGCTTGCCCGGCCGGTCGGCCAGCGCGCGCGCCACCGACAATCCGTCAACTTCCGGCATGGTCATGTCGAGCAGCACGAGATCGGGAGTCAGCGCTTCGGCCAGACGTAGCGCCTGCGCACCGTCGCTGGCCGTGCCGACGACCTGAAGCACGGGAATGCGCGCGGCCAAGATCTGCATCCTTTCGACCGCCAGCGGTTCGTCATCCACGATCAGCGTGCGCAAGATGTCCCCCAAGCCCATGAATTATCAACACGCATTGCGTATCACGGGCAGCGTCAGGACGGTAGCGTATCCCCCGGCCGGCAAGGCTCCGCTTTCGACGCTGGCGCGATGGCCGAAACGCGCCGCGAGTCGCTGGCGAACGTTGCCAAGGCCAATGCCGGTGCTGCCCGATTCGCCCACCTTGCCCGGGCCGTCGTCGGCCACGGTCAGCACCAGCAGCCCTTCGGCCTCGCGCGCGGCGATGCGGATGGTAACGGGCCGCGTGCTGGCCGAAACGGCATACTTGATCGAGTTTTCGACCAGCGGTTGCAGGATCATGCCGGGGACGCAGGCCGTCATCAGCGCTTGCGGAACGTCGAACTCGGTACGCAGCCGATCGGGGAAGCGCACGGCCTCGATTTCGAGATAGTGGCGCTGCAGCGCGATCTCGTCCGACAGCGGCACGTCCGAGGTGGGATCGCTGGCGAGGCTGTGGCGGTAGAAGCTGGAGATCGTCTGGATCATCCGCTCGGCCTGTTCGCTGCGCCCGACCATGACCAGCGCAGACAGCGAATTGAGCGTGTTGAACAGGAAGTGCGGGTTCACCTGATAGCGCAAGCTGCGCAGCTCGGCGGCCTTGGCCGCGCGCCGGTATTCGCCCTCGCGGCGCTCGGCCGCACGCGCCATCTCGCCATTGCCGAGCGCGAGATAGAGCGCCGCCCACGCGATCAGCAGGAAATAGCGCCCCAGCGCGACATCGGTCAGTTGCCGCCACAGGCCTTCGTCCTCCACCGCCTTGCGGATGATGCCGACGTGCGCGGCAGGGGCCGCCTCCGACGCGCCCGCGGCGGGCGATGGCGCGGGCTTCGGCGCGGGTCGCGGCGCTGGCTTCGGAGCGGGTGCAGGCGTGGCAACCACGCGGTTCGGTTCGGGGGGCTTTACCACAGGCGCGACTTTCGCCTTCACCGTGGACTTTTGCGGTGCTGCCGGCGCTGGCGCGGCGGGTGGCATCGGGATGCCGGCCTCGGCCATCGAGCGACGCGCTTCGGCCATCGAACGGCGCGCTTCGGCCAGCGCGGCGCGGCGGGCCTCCTCGCCTTCGCGCATCTGACGGCGGGCGTCTTCCAGTTCGCGCGCGATGCCCTCGGCATCTTCGCCATCGACCCGCAGCACCATGCCGCCTGCACGGATCTGGGCGGTGCCATCGGCATTGTGCCGGATCACCACGCCGCCGGGCGCGAGCATTTCCGAGCTGCCGTCGGCGTGGTCGCGGATGACCGGCGCGGGATCATGCGGCACGACCGGTGGAACAGGGGGGGCGGGCGGCTCTGGCGGCACGATGCGCGTGGGCGCAGGCGGCGGTGCCGGCATGGGATCGGGCACGTCGATCAGCACGTTGCCCGAAACATCGTGGCGGATGCGCACGCCCGGGATGACCGTGGCCGGGTCCGGCTCCCCCCTCGGCGATGCAGCCGCGGAAGGCATTGCGCCCGGTGTGGGCACCGCCGCGCGCAGCGCTTCGTCCTTGGTCATGCGTTCGACCATGCGCTTTTCAACGGGCGCAAAGGCCTTCTGGTTGACCACGGCCAGCGCAAGTGCGGCAGGCAGCATCAGCACCAGCGACGCCGCGATGCGCAAGGGAATGCTGCGCCCGTCGAAGCGCCGCAGGATCGGCCAGACCAGCAGCGTCACCGCGATTCCCGCCAGCGTGACCAGCGCACGCCGCCACAGCAGTTCCTGGAACTCGCCGAGTTCCACCACCAGCCCGCGCAGGGTGATCAGTGTGAAATAGCAGAGCCACAACGCCACGGCGGACAACACGACCTGCCGCGCCGGCACGTGCGGGCGCGCCGGAATAGCGGAATCGTCGGTGGATGTTTCGAAGGCAGTGGCCATTGGCGGCGTTCTACACCGCGAAGCCGCGCCAAGACCAGCGCGCCCGGTCGAACGGATTCGGCCGTTAGTGGAATCGGCGGCCCCATCGGGAGCCGCCGATCCGTTACCCATCAGGCCGGGAGCAGGTGCTCGTCGGCGATCTTCTTCTTCCACACCAGCGGGGCAAGCTGGTGGACGTTCTGGCCTTCGCTGTCGACGGCCACGGTCACCGGCATGTCTTCCACGGTGAACTCGTAGATCGCTTCCATGCCAAGGTCTTCGAAGCCCACGACCTTGGCCTGCTTGATCGCACGCGCGACGAGGTATGCCGCACCGCCCACCGCCATCAGGTAGGCCGACTTGTGGTTGGCGATCGACTGCGTGGCGGCGGGGCCACGCTCGGCCTTGCCGACGCTGGCCAGCAGGCCGAGGTCGAGCATCTGGTCGGAGAAGCTGTCCATGCGCGTTGCCGTGGTCGGGCCAGCCGGGCCGACGACTTCCTCGCGCACCGGATCGACCGGGCCGACGTAGTAGATCACGCGACCCTTGAAATCGACCGGCAGTTCCTCGCCCTTGGCGAGCATGTCCTTGATGCGTTTGTGCGCGGCATCGCGGCCGGTCAGCATCTTGCCGTTCAGCAGCAAACGATCGCCCTGCTTCCAGCCCTGCACCTCTTCCGCCGTCAGCGTATCGAGGTTCACGCGCT
>JACCDQ010876172.1_pt1 | contig 13425 bp, 12 predicted proteins | sample 7446031 | NCBI WGS metagenome assembly JACCDQ01 (sample SAMN15323442, study PRJNA562643) | freshwater metagenome | isolation source: river surface water | place: USA:Blue River Watershed | collected 2017-08-17 | reverse complement strand
TTGCGGTCGAACTTGTTGATGGCCACGAACTCGGCAAAGTCCAGCATGTCGATTTTTTCGAGCTGGCTGGCGGCGCCGAACTCGGGCGTCATCACGTACATCGGCACGTCCACGTGCGGCACGATGGCGGCGTCGCCCTGGCCGATGCCGGAGGTCTCGACCACGATCAGGTCGAAGCCGGCGGCCTTGCAGGCGGCGATCACCTCGGGCAGGGCGGCGGAGATCTCGCTGCCGAAGTCGCGGGTGGCCAGCGAGCGCATGAAGACGCGCGAACCGTTATCGGAGGCGGCCGTCCCGGTGGACGGCCGGCGCCACGGGTTGATCGCGTTCATGCGGATGCGGTCACCCAGCAGGGCGCCGCCGCTCTTGCGGCGCGAGGGGTCGATGGAGATGACGGCGACCCGCAGGCTGTCGTCCTGGTCCAGGCGCAGGCGGCGAATCAGTTCGTCGGTGAGCGAGGACTTGCCCGCGCCGCCGGTGCCGGTGATGCCCAGGACCGGGACCTGGCGCCGGGCGGCGTCGGCCTTGACCTGCGCCATGAGGCCGGCGTCGGCCGCGCCGTTCTCCAGCGCGGTGAGGAGCTGCGCCAGCGCGCGCCAGGCCATCTCGCCGTGGCCCTGGATGGCGTCCAGCTTTTGGGGGGCGTGCGCGGACAGGTCCTGGTCGCAGCGCATCACCATCTCGCCGATCATGCCCGCCAGGCCCATGCGCTGGCCGTCCTCGGGGCTGTAGATACGGGCCACGCCATACGCCTGCAGCTCGCGGATCTCGGCCGGCACGATCACGCCGCCGCCGCCGCCGAAGACCTGGATGTGGGCGCCGCCGCGCTCGCGCAGCAGGTCCACCATGTACTTGAAGTATTCGACGTGGCCGCCCTGGTAGGAGCTGACCGCGATGCCCTGCACGTCTTCCTGGAGGGCGGCGGTGACGACCTCGTCCACGCTGCGGTTGTGGCCCAGGTGGATCACCTCGGCGCCCATGCCCTGGAGGATGCGCCGCATGATGTTGATGGCGGCGTCGTGGCCGTCGAACAGGCTGGCCGCGGTGACGAATCGCACCTTGTTCTTGGGGCGGTAGTTGGCCAGGGCCTGGAATTCGGCGGAAAGGTCGGTCATGGGGCAAAGTCTCCTGAACCCCGGAGATTAATTGACGTTTACGTCAACGTCAATGGGAAGGCTACTCGCGAGTAGCAAAAAAAAGGGCGCCCCGCGGGGCGCCCTTTCGTGGGGAGGCGAGGCCTCACCCGTACAGGTACTTCGGCAGCCAGAGGGTCAGCCCCGGCCAGATGTACATGAGGACCATGCAGACGACCACGATCAGCATGTAGGGCATCATCCCCGCGAAGATCTGGTTGATCGTCACATGCGGGGGCGACACGCCCTTGAGGTAGAAGGCCGACATCGCCACCGGCGGCGACAGGAAGGCCGCCTGCAGGTTCACGAACACCAGCGTTCCCCACAGCAGCGGGTCGATCTGGAAGTGCGCCAGCAGGGGCAGGAAGATGGGCACGAAGATCACGATGATCTCGGTCCACTCCAGCGGCCAGCCCAGGACGAAGATGATGGCCTGCGACAGCAGCATGAACTGCACCGGGGTCAGGTCCATCGACATCACCCAGCGCTCCACCAGGCTCTGGCCGCCCAGCAGCGCGAACACCGCCGAGAACAGGGCCGAGCCGACGAAGAGCCAGCACACCATCGAAGTCGTCTTGGCGGTGAGGAACACCGCCTCCTTGATCTTCTGGAAAGTGAGCGACTTCGCCTGCCAGGCCATGAGGAAGGCGCCCGCCGCGCCCACCGCCGCCGACTCGGTGGCGGTGGTGATGCCGAACAGGATCACCGCCAGCACCACGATGGTCAGAAGGGCCAGGGGCATCACCGAGGACACCAGCAGGCGCAGGATCTCGTACTGCTCCGCGTCGAAGCTGCGGTAGTACCAGAACAGCAGCGCCGCGGCGAAGGCGCAGGTCACCCAGAAGCCGGTGTAGAAGCCCTCGGGCACATGGTCGCGGGCGGCGGCTGCGGCCGCATCCGCGGAGGCCTCGGTCGCGGCGGCGGAAGCCGGCTCCGGAGAAGCGGCCGTCTGCGCGGTGGCGCCGGGCGGCTCCTGGACGCCGGAGGAGGCACCCGGGGGTTCCTGCACGCCGCCGGAAGCGCCCGGAGGCTCCTTGACGCCCGCGGAGGCCGCGCCCGGAGGCTCCTGCACGCCGCCCGAAGCCCCGGGGGGCTCCTGCAGACCGGAGGAAGCGCCAGGAGGCTCCTGCACACCACCCGAGGCGCCGGGCGGTTCCTGCACGCCGCCGCCGGCCGGCGCGGCCGACTTCAGCGCGTCGGCCGAGGGCGGCTCCTGCACGCCGTTGCCCTGCGCGGGGGCGGTCACCGCCTCGCGGGCTTCGGTGCGGGCCTGCTGCTGCGGCCAGACCACCACGTACCAGTAGCTGGCGGCCAGCGTCGCCACCGCCAGGATCGCCGGCGTCAGCGCCCGGGTGAGGGCACCCAGCAGGCTGAACCAGCCGCGGCGCAGGCCGTCGCCGTCGAAGGCGAGGGCGCGGCCCGGGCTCACCAGGGCGCGGACCAGGGTGGGCAGCATCCGGGGTGAGTAGCTGGAGGCCATGTGGGCGACCCAGGGGCTGATCGGGGCGCGCATCTGCTCCTCGGGCAGCTTGGGCGCCACCTTCGGATTGAGCAGGGCCCAGCCGATGATGTACACGAGGTACAGGAAGGCGAGGAAGAAGCCGGGGAACATCGCCGCGGCGTACAGCTTCACCACCGACTGCCCCGCGACCGCGGCGTAGACGATGATCATCACCGAGGGCGGGATCAGGATGCCCAGCGTGCCGCCGGCGGTGATGACGCCCGCGGCCAGGCGGGTGTCATAGCCGGCGTTGAGCATCGGGCGCATCGCGATCACGCCCATGAGCACCACCACCGCGCCGACCAGGCCGCTGGCGATGCCCCAGAAGGTGCAGATCACCAGGGTGGTCACGGCCAGCGAGCCGGGCACGCGGCGGAAGGCGAGCTGCACCGCATGGAACATGCGGTCCACCAGCGCCCCCCGTTCCATCACGTACCCCATGAGCACGAAGAGCGGGATGGACAGCAGCGTGTCGTTGTTCATCGCCCCGAAGGCGCGCTGCACCATCAGGTCGAAGATCTTGTTGTCGAACCAGTGGGCCGACGGGTCGTAGAAGGCGGCGAACCCGAACATCATGCCCAGACCCATGAGGGTGAAGGCGGTCGGGAACCCCATCATGATCGCCACCACGATGAGGCCCAGCATCGTGAGGCCAAGCGCGGCGTCGGTCATCCTTTAAGTCCCTTCGATTGTTCGATTGCGAGCTTGCGGGCCTCGTCGTCGACGAACTCGCTGTTGGCGAGCTGCTGCGCGACGACGTCGGATTCCTCCGCGTCCTTCAGGCGCTCGGGCCAGGCGCCGGTGCGCAGGCACACGACGCAGCGCACGATCTCGGCCAGGCCCTGCAACAGGACCAGGCCGCCGGCGAGCGGGATCATGAACTTGAAGGGGTAGACCGGCAGCGGGTCGGCGTTGAAGGTCTGCTCGCGGATCGCCAGCGAGTCGTGGAAGTAGTCCCAGCCGGAAATGGTCAAGGCGGCGATGCCAGGCAGGAAGAACAGGATGTACAGGGCCAGGTCGATGGTCGCCTGGCGCCGCGGCGGCATGCTTCCGTAGAGGAAGTCACCACGCACATGGCCGTTCTGGGCCAGCGTGTAGGCGCCGCACATCATGAACAGGGTCCCGTAGAGCATGTTGCTCGCGTCGTAGACCCAGGCGGTCGGGGCGTTGAGCGCGTAGCGCTTGAACACCTCCACCACCACCAGCACCATGAGGGCGACGATCAGCCAGGCGAAGGCCTTGCCCACCCAGGTGCTGAGGGCGTCGGCCCTCTGGAGAAGCTTTTGGACTTGCATTTTTCTCCCTAGTCAGATGGAAAAAGACCAGCCGGTCCCTTGTCGGTCCGGCTGGTCTGTGACGGCGCTTCCGCGTCAGGCCTTCTTGGGCGCGGGGCGGTTGAAGTAGCGGTTGTAGGCGGGCTTGAAGTCGACCATGTAGTCGTTCTGCCAGCGGCCGGCCTTCTCGGCGAAGGCGCGCTGGGAGTCCATCACCTTCTTGAACATCGGGTTCTCGGACGCCTTCTTGGCCGTCACCTTGTCCCAGGCGTCGAGCTGGGCCTGCAGGATGGCGTCGGGCGTCTTGTAGAACTTGATGCCCTGCTTCTTCATCTCGTCATAGTCCTTGGCGTTGCGGTCGATCGCCTTCCAGGACATTTCGGCAGAAGAGGCCTGCACCGCGATGTCGATGATGGTCCGCAGTTCGGCGGGCAGCGCGTCGAGCTTGGCCTTGTTGAACAGGATCTCGAACTGCTCGCCGCTCTGGTGGTAGCTTTGCAGCATGCAGTTCTTCACCACGTCGGGGAAGCCCAGGACGCGGTCCGAAGACGCGTTGTTGAACTCGGCGGCGTCGATCAGGCCGCGGTCCAGGGCCGGGACGATTTCGCCGCCGGGCAGCGGGTTCACCGCGGCGCCCAGTTCGGTGAAGATGTCCACGGCCAGGCCGACGGTGCGGTACTTCAGGCCCTTGATGTCCTGCACCTTGGCGATCGGCTTCTTGAACCAGCCCAGGGGCTGGGTGGGCATGGGGCCGTACAGGTAGGACACCACGTCCAGGTTCAGGGACTTGTAGATCTCGGACAGCAGCGCCTTGCCGCCGCCGTAGTTGTGCCAGGCCAGGACCATGTTGGGGTCCATGCCGAAGGCCGGGCCGGAGCCCCACAGGGCCAGCGCGGTGTTCTTGCCGTAGTGGTAGGCCACCACGCCGTGGCCGCCGTCCAGGGTGCCCTTGGCGACCGCGTCCAGCAGCTGGAAGGCGGGAACCACGGCGCCGGAGGGCAGCACTTCGATCTTCAGGCGGTTGCCGGCCAGGTCGTTGACCTTCTTGGCGAAGTCGTTGGCGTACTCGTGGAAGATGTCCTTGGCCGGCCAGGTGCTCTGGAAGCGCAGGGTGGTGGTCTGCGCGGTGGCGATCATCGGCGCCGACATCGCGGCGCCGGCGACTGCGGCTCCCTTGAGCAGGCCACGGCGGCCGGTGGTGGTCTTCTTGGCTTCGGTCATGCTTGTCTCCTTCTGGTGGGTTTGACGGTGCAGTGCACCATCCCACTGTCACGGAATCGATGGGCATTCAGAAGAGGGTTTTCACCGAGACGATGGCGGTCGGATCAATAACCCTTGAGCGGCCGGTAATGATTTGGCGCTGAGCCCCAACGGCCGGTCCGGTTGCGCTAGCCGGGCCCCGGCCCGCCGCCCTCCCGGCGCTGGCAAAATCGGGCCCCATGACCGATACCCACGACGACATCCGCCCCGCGCCGGGCTACGCCGGCGACGTGCTGCCCGAGCTCGCCTGCCGCTGGTGGCAGGCTGGCGAGGCCGTCCTGGTGGACGTGCGCACCAGCGCCGAGGTGGCCTGGGTGGGCTTCGTGCCCGGCTCCGTCCACGTCCCGATCAAGGAGTGGCCCGGCATGGCGGCCAACCCCCGCTTCGACGAGCAGGTGCTGGCGGCCGTTCCCCCGGGCGGCACGGTCGTCTTCCTGTGCCGCAGCGGCGTGCGCTCCATCGCCGCCGCCGAGCGTGCGACCGACCTGGGCCTCACCGCCTACAACATCCTCGAGGGCTTCGAGGGCAACCCCGACGCCCAGGCCCATCGCAGCACCCTGGGCGGCTGGCGCGCGCGCGGCCTGCCCTGGGCCCAGAACTGATTTCCTCCCCCGAAAGTACGAGATGCCCGTGAACCTGTCCGCGCCCCGCGCGGGAGAACTCCTGCCCGTCCCCGGCCTGCGCATCGGCGTGGCCGAGGCCGGCGTGCGCAAGGCCGGCCGCAAGGACCTGACCGTCATGCTGCTCGAGCCCGGCGCTGCCGTCGGCGGCGTGTTCACCCAGAACCGCTTCTGCGCCGCGCCGGTGCAGGTGTGCCGCGAGCACCTGGCCGCCGGGCATGACCTGCGCGCCATCGTGATCAACACCGGCAACGCCAACGCCGGCACCGGCGAGGACGGCCTGATCCGCGCCCGCCAGACCTGCATCGCCCTGGCCCGCAAGCTCGAGGTCGCGCCCGAGCAGGTGCTGCCCTTTTCCACCGGCGTCATCATGGAGCCGCTGCCGGTCGACCGCATCCAGGCTGGCCTGCCCGCTGCCCTCGCCGACGCGAAGGAAGACAACTGGCTGCGCGCGGCCGAGGGCATCATGACCACCGACACCGTGGCCAAGGGCGCCAGCCGCCAGGTCCAGATCGGCGGCCGTACCGTCACCGTGACTGGCATCAGCAAGGGCGCCGGCATGATCCGCCCCAACATGGCCACCATGCTGGGCTACCTGGCCACCGACGCCGCCATTGCCCCTGCGCTGCTCCAGCCCCTGGCCTATGCGCTGGCCGAGGGCTCCTTCAACCGGGTCACGGTGGACGGCGACACCTCCACCAACGACTCCTTCGTCGTCATCGCCACCGGCAAAGCCGGCAACGCGCCCGTCACCTCGCTTGAAAGCGCCGAAGGCAAGGCCCTGTTCGAGGCCATGCTGCAGGTGGCCCGCCAGCTGGCCCAGGCCATCGTCCGCGACGGCGAGGGCGCCACCAAGTTCATCACCGTGCGCGTCGAAGGTGGCCGTGACGCCGCCGAGTGCCGGCAGGTGGCCTATGCCATTGCCCACTCGCCCCTGGTCAAGACCGCCTTCTTCGCCAGCGACCCCAACCTGGGCCGCATCCTGGCGGCGGTGGGCTACGCCGGCATCGCCGACCTGGACCAGACCCGCATCGACCTGCACCTGGACGACGTGCACGTGGCCACCGGCGGTGGCCGCAAGGCCGACTACCGCGAGGAGGATGGCCAGCGGGTGATGAAGCAAAGCGAGATCACCGTGCGCGTGGGCCTGGGCCGCGGCCAGGCCGCGGACACGGTGTGGACCTGCGACTTCAGCCACGAGTACGTGAGCATCAACGCCGACTACCGGTCCTGAGCTGCGCATGAACGACAAATTCGAGCACCTGATCGAACGCGCCAGCCAGCTGATCGACCGGCTGGAGCAGGTCCTGCCCCAGCCTCTGTCCGCTCCCGACTGGTCGGCCAGCATCGCCTTCCGCTACCGCAAGCGCGGAAGCAGCCACGGCGTGCTGGAGCCGGTGAACAACGTGGGCGCCATCGCCCTGTCGGACCTGCAGGAGATCGAGGGTCAGAAGGAAAAGATCCAGCGCAACACGCTGCAGTTCGTGAAGGGCCTGCCCGCCAACAACGTGCTCCTCACCGGCGCGCGCGGCACCGGCAAGTCCTCCCTGATCAAGGCCTGCCTCAACGAGTACGCCGCCCAGGGCCTGCGCCTGATCGAGGTGGACAAGTCCGACCTGACCGACCTGCCGGACATCATCGAGATCGTCGCCGACCGGCCGGAGAAGTTCATGGTGTTCTGCGACGACCTGAGCTTCGAGGACGGCGAGCCCGGCTACAAGGCGCTGAAATCCATCCTCGACGGCTCGGTGGCCGCGTCCACGCCCAATGTGCTCATTTACGCGACGAGCAACCGGCGCCACCTCCTGCCCGAGTACATGAAGGAGAACCTCAGCTACACCCACACCGAAGACGGCGAGGTCCATCCCGGCGAGGTGGTGGAGGAGAAGATCTCCCTGTCCGAGCGCTTCGGCCTCTGGGTCAGCTTCTATCCCTTCAGCCAGGACGAGTACCTGGCCATCGTCGACCAGTGGCTGAAGTCCTTCGGCATCGGCGCGGCCGCCTGCGAGGCGGCGCACCCCGAGGCCCTGGTCTGGGCGCTGGAGCGCGGCTCGCGCTCGGGCCGGGTGGCCTTCCAGTTCGCCCGCGACTTCGCCGGCCGGCAATGAGCGCGCCCGGTGTCCTGGTCGCCGACGGCGACCGCCCGCGCGAGGGCGGCCCGGACCGGCCCGAGGTGCAGGTGGCCGTCGGCGTGCTGGTGCGCCCCGACGGGCGCTTCCTCCTCACCTCCCGCCCGCCCGGCAAGGTCTACGCGGGCTACTGGGAATTTCCAGGCGGCAAGCTCGAGGCCGGCGAGACGGTCGAAGAAGCCCTGCGCCGGGAACTGATCGAGGAGATCGGCCTCACCATCGGCGCGGTGCACCCGTGGAAGGTGGAAAGGGTCGACTACCCGCATGCGCTCGTGTGCCTGCATTTCTGCAAGGTCTACGCGTGGAGCGGCGAGCTGCAGATGCACGAGGGGCAGACCTTCGCCTGGGAGTCGCTCCCGGTGCAGTCCGGGCCGGTGCTGCCCGGCACGGTGCCGGTGCTGGCCTGGTTCGCGCAGGAGCGGGGCTTCGAGGGCGAGACGCACCGCGGCGCCTAGCCCGCGCGCGGCCTCACTGCAGCCGCGGGTCCCCGAAGGGCTGGTCGTCCGGCGGCGTCTCGGCTTCCATGCGGAAGCTCTCGCTGGCCCAGGCGCCCAGGTCGATGCCCTTGCAGCGATCGCTGCAGAAGGGGCGGTAGGGGTTGCTCGGGCCGTAGACGCTGTCGCCGCCGCATTGCGGGCAGCGGACGGTGCGGGCCTTGGCCTTGGCGGCCTTGTCGTCGGTCTTCTGGGTCATGGCGCTTGTCCTGGCCTGCTGTGCGCAGGCGAAGGGGCGGGCAGGAGGGTCAGGCGCAGAGCGCCAGCTCGAAGCTCACGTCGTCGGTGCTGGCCTGCAGGCGCTCGGCGGGTTCATGCTTCATGAGGCGCACCGACACCATGAGCCGGTTGCCGCTGATCTCGGGCACCAGGTTCAGGGCGGGGTCGATGCGCAGGCGCAGCAGCTGGAAGCTCTTGCCCTGGGGCAGGCTTTGCTGGAGCTGGCCGGCGGTGGCCATCACCTTCTGCGGCGAGCCGGAGTCGCGCAGCAATTTGAGCAGCAGGCGCACTGGCGCGATCATGGGGGACAGGGTCTCGGCCCAGCGGCGCAGGTCGTCCTGGCGGCGGGCCGGGTCCAGCTGCTGCCAGGCGTGGTAGCCGGGCAGGTCGAATTCGCAGGTGCCGCCGGGAATGCCGATGCGGCTTCGCACGCCCATGAGCCACTCGTTGTCGGCCAGCGCCTGGCCAGGCTTGCCGGTCTGGTCCTGCAGGGTGGTGTAGCAGGCATCGAGCTGGCCGATCACCTCCTCGAGCGCGGTCTCGGAGATGGCAGGGTTGCCGCGGTAGGCCGCCAGGGTGGTCTTCTGGCGGTCCAGGTCCTTGAGGACCTCGGACTTGAGGTCGGAGCGGCCGGCGACCTCCATGATCTCGAACAGGGTGGCCAGCGCGAAGTGGTGGTCCACCGGGTGATCACGCGAGACCAGCAGCGACAGGCGGCGGAACAGGTGCTCCAGCCGCAGGTAGGTGCGGACGCGCTCGTTGAACGGGTACTCGTAGAGGATCACGGCAGTTCGGTGGGAAAACCCCGGGGATCATAGCCCGAAGCCGGCGGCCATCTCCCGCACCTCGGCCTCCAGCTGCGCCAGGCTCAAACCTTGGTTAAAGATCACCGCGTCGGCCGCCGCCAGGCGGGCGGCCCGCGGGGCCTGGGCGGCGAGGATGGCGCGCACCTGCGCCTCGGCCAGGCCGCTGCGGGCCATGACCCGCTGCACCTGGGTCTCGGGCAGGCAGTCCACCACCAGCACCCGGTCCAGGGCCTGGCGCCAGCGGCCGCCCTCGACGAGGAGGGGAATGTCGATCACCAGGCAGCGGCGGCCCTCGGCCTGGGCCTTCTCGCCCTCGGCCCGGATGGCCGCCCCCACCAGCGGGTGGATGATGGCCTCGAGCTGCTGGCGCGCGGCCGGCCGGGCGAAGACCTCGGCGCGCATGCGGTCGCGGTCCATGGCGCCATCCACGCCGACGAAGCCGGGGCCGAATTCGCGGGCGATGGCCGGCATGGCCGCGCCCCCTGCCGCCGTCGTGGCGCGCGAGATCGCGTCGGCATCGATGGTCGCCGCGCCCAATGACGCCAAAGTGGCCAGCACCGTGCTCTTGCCGCTGCCGATGCCGCCCGTGAGTCCGATGCGCCACATGCCGGGTTTCTGTCCTTGTTCCTGGTTCACGGGCCCGATTGTTGCAGGCCCGCTTGCCGCGGTCCCGTGTGTCACGGGTCCGGTCTTCACAGCCCCAGCAGCTGCGCCAGCCACACGGGGCCGCCGGCCATGGCCACGAAGCCGGCCACCGCCAGCCAGGGGCCGAACTGCACGTACTGGCCCTCGACCAGGCCGATGGTGACCTTCATCAGCCCGCCGGCGACGGCGCCCAGGACCGAGGAGATCAGGACCAGGGGGATCAGGGCCGGCCAGCCGAACCAGGCGCCCAGGGCCGCCAGCAGCTTGAAGTCGCCGTGGCCCATGCCCTCCTTGCCGGTGAAGAGGCGAAACGCCTGGAACACCGACCAGAGGAACAGGTAGCCCGCCACCGCGCCCCACAGGGCGGTCGGCAGGTCGACGCCGGTCCAGCCCAGGGCGCTGGCCAGGAGGCCCGCCCAGGTCAGGGGCAGGGTCAGGTCGTCGGGCAGCAGGGTGGTGTCCCAGTCGATCAGGGCCAGCACCAGGAGCGTGGCGCCGAAGGCGGCCCAGGCCGCACCGGCCGGTGTGAGGCCCCAGCGCCAGGCGCAGAAGCCGAAGATCGCGCCGCCCGCCAGTTCGACCAGGGGGTAGCGGACGCTGATGCGGTCGCCGCAGTCGGGGCAGCGGCCCCGCAGCCACAGCCAGCCCAGAAGCGGGATGTTGTGCTGCCAGCGGATCGCGTGGCCGCAGTGCGGGCAGCGGGAGCGGGGGCGCAGGAGGTCGAGAGGGGCTTCCTCGGTGACGGGCGATGCCTCGCCAGGGGTGCCGGCTGCCTGCGCCACCGGGGGCTGGCCCTCGGCCGCCGCCCCGGCCTCCGGAGCGGGCCGTGCGCCTTGCTTCTGCTCCGCCAGGTACTCGGCGCACTCCCGGGCCCAGCGTCGTTCCAGCATCAACGGCAGGCGGTGCACGACGACGTTGAGGAAACTGCCCACCATCAGGCCCAGCAGGGTGGCCAGGGCGATGCCGAGGGCGGGATTGCGGAGTACTTCTTCCATGTCCCCCCGATTGTCTGTGCAGTCGGTCCAGTCTGTCCGCGCTGTCCCGCCCGGGCCCTGGTCAGATGGCCTCAGACCACCTGGCCAAGACGGAAGACCGGCAGGTACATCGCCACCACGATGCCGCCGATGAGCCCGCCCAGCACCACGATGATGATGGGCTCGAGCAGGCTGGACAGGCCCGCCACCGCATCGTCGACCTCGGCCTCGAAGAAGTCGGCGGCCTTGCCCAGCATCTGGTCCAGGGAGCCCGACTCCTCGCCGATGGCGCACATCTGCAGCACCATGGGCGGGAAGACCCGGCTGCCGGTCATGGCGCTGGTCAGGCTGGTGCCGGCCGACACCTCCTGGCGGATGCGGTCGGTGGCCTGCGCGTAGACCGAGCTGCCCGCGGCGCCGCCCACCGACTCGAGGGCCTCCACCAGGGGCACGCCGGCGGCGAACATGGTCGAGAGGGTGCGGGTCCAGCGGGCGACCACGGTCTTGTAGATCAGGGGGCCGAAGACGGGGATCTTGAGCGCCAGCCGGTCGATCGACGCCCGCAACGCCTCGCTGCGGCGGAAGGCGCGCAGGAAGGCCCAGCCGCCGCCGACGGCCAGCGCCAGCATGGCCCACCACCAGGCGACGAAGAACTCGCTCATCGCGATGACCAGCAGCGTCGGCCCTGGCAGGTCGGCGCCGAAGCTGGCGAACACCTCCTTGAAGGAGGGGATGACGAAGATCATGATGACCGCCACCACCACCAGGGCGACCAGCAGCACCGCCACCGGGTACATGAGCGCGGAGCGCAGCTTGGACTTGATGCCCTCGATCTTCTCGAGGTAGACGGCCAGGCGCTCGAGCACTGCGTCCAGGATGCCGGCGGCTTCGCCCGCCTCGATGAGGTTGCAATACAGGGTGCTGAAATACGCCGGGAACTTGCGGAAAGCGGCCGACAGCGAGGTGCCGGTCTCGACGTCCATGCGCACGTCATTGAGCAGGCGCGCCAGGTTGGGGTTGGGGTTGCCACGGCCGACGATGTCGAAGGACTGCAGCAGCGGCACGCCCGCCTTCATCATGGTGGCCATCTGCCGGGTGAAGAGGGCGATGTCCTTGGGGCGGATCCGCGGGCCCCGGCCGACCCGGCGCTTGCGGATGCGGACCTGGCTCAGGCCCTGGCGGCGCAGCGCCGCCTGCACCTGGTTCTCGCCGGCGGCCCGCGCCTCGCCGCGCATGATGCGACCCTGGCGGTCGCGGCCCTCCCACTCGAACACGAACTCTTCGACCTTGCCGGTGGTGAGGGTTGCCATGGGTGCGTGGGGTGTGAGGTTGCGGGTGGGGAGGGGAGGGCGGAGCGTGCCGGGGGCCTTACTGGTTGGTCACCGCCAGGACCTCCTCGAGCGAGGTGAGGCCGATGCGGACCTTGTGCAGGCCCGCCTGCCGCAGGTTGCGCACACCTTCGGCCTCGGACTGGCGGGCGATCTCGACCGAGTTGCCGTCCCGCAGGATGATGTTCTGGATGGACTCGCTGATCGGCATCACCTGGTAGATGCCGACCCGGCCCTTGTAGCCCTCGTTGCAGGCCGAGCAGCCCACCGGGCGATACGGCTTCCAGCTGCCGTCGAGGTCCGCGTCGCTGAAGCCGGCGTCGACCAGGCTCTGGCGCGGCAGGTCGACCGGCTGCTTGCAGTTGGGGCACAGGCGCCGCGCGAGGCGCTGGGCCGAGATGAGGATGACGCTGGAAGCGATGTTGAAGGGCGCGATGCCCATGTTGCGCAAGCGGGTCAGCGTCGAAGGCGCGTCGTTGGTGTGCAGGGTGGACAGCACCAGGTGGCCGGTCTGGGCCGCCTTGATCGCGATGTCGGCGGTCTCGAGGTCGCGGATCTCGCCCACCATGATGATGTCCGGGTCCTGGCGCAGGAAGGCGCGCAGGGCGCTGGCGAAGGTCAGGCCCGCCTTCTCGTTGACGTTGACCTGGTTCACCCCGGGCAGCACGATTTCCGAGGGGTCCTCGGCGGTGGCGATGTTCACCCCCGGCTTGTTCAGGAGGTTGAGGCAGGTGTAGAGGGACACCGTCTTGCCCGAGCCGGTGGGGCCGGTGACCAGGATCATCCCGTAGGGACGCTTGATCGCGTCCATCAGCCGGGCTTTCTCCTCCGGCTCGTAGCCCAGGGCGTCGATGCCCATGCGGGCGGCCGAGGCGTCCAGGATACGGATCACGATCTTCTCGCCGTAGAGGCTGGGAAGACACGAGACGCGCATGTCGTAGTCTTTGTTGTTGTGTCGGAGTCCGATGCGGCCGTCCTGCGGGATACGGCGCTCGGCGATATCCAGCCGCGACATGACTTTAATACGCGCGGCGAGCTTGAT
>JACCDQ010495179.1_pt1 | contig 13425 bp, 5 predicted proteins | sample 7446031 | NCBI WGS metagenome assembly JACCDQ01 (sample SAMN15323442, study PRJNA562643) | freshwater metagenome | isolation source: river surface water | place: USA:Blue River Watershed | collected 2017-08-17 | reverse complement strand
GCTAAATACGGGCTTGATGCCCCGAGTTTGCAAAAATTGAATCCACGTTTGATTTATTGCTCCATCACAGGCTACGGTCAAGACGGTCCGCTTTCACATAAAGCAGGCTACGACTTTGCGATTCAGGCCGAAGCGGGCCTGATGAGCATCACTGGCGAAAAAGGTGGAGAACCCCAAAAAGTGGGAGTCGCCGTGACTGACTTGATGACCGGTGTGTATGCGACCACCGCGATTCTTGCTGCGTTGTACGAACGAACCAGCACAGGGTTAGGGCGCTACATTGATGCATCCTTGTTTGATGTGCAGGTCGCCATGCTTGCGAATCAAGCAAGCAATGAGTTGGTAGGGCATACACACCCAACGCGGATGGGTAATGCGCACCCGAACATCGTGCCTTATCAGGTCTTTCCAACACGGGATGGTCACATGGTGTTGGCCGTCGGCAACGATGGTCAATTTGAACGCTTTTGCATCGCCTCTGGGCACCCAGAGGTGGCCACTGATCCGGCTTATAAAACAAATCCAGCGCGTGTCCAAAACCGTCAAACTCTCGTCCCTATGCTGACGGCTTGGACGATGCAGCGCGATACGGTTGAGTGGGGGCAGTTACTGGATAGCGCGAGTGTGCCGTGTTCGCCAATTTTGGATGTGGAGCAGGTCATGAACCACCCGCATTTACTGGCTCGCGGGATGAAGCTCACATCTGCTGATCCAGCTATGCCGCCCATGATTGCGCATCCTGTGCTAATCGATGGTCAGCGCATGACCGCAGAACTTGCACCGCCCGCCTTGGGGACTGGTGTGGCTGCGTGGCATGAGAAAAGTTGAGTGCATATGATTTATCCACTTTGCCCTTTGGAACCAAGCATCTAATTGGGCGTCGATGGATTTAATACGTAAGTGCGTTGCAAAACCGTTTAGCCCCGTAAGGGGCTTTTTGTTTTGTGCTCTGAATTGGTCTTGTCCTTCACCTGTCCTTCAAGGTGAACACATGGCGACTTTTCGCAAACGCAATGACAAGTGGCACGCCCGAGTGCAACGCGCTGGTTAAAGCCAGACACAAAGTACGGTGACATCAGGCCACTGACTAGTTTCAATTTGTTGGATGTATTGAACACTTGTTAGGTTGCTCATTGTGTCCGTTAAAGCGGAATTAACTTCCGCAGTTCGCCTTCTAAATACCGGTATTGAAGTTCATGTCCTGCAATCATTTACCCCATTAGAAAAAGTAAAGGCACTTTGTGAATTCCAAAGAAATAAACACCAGTCAACTTACAGTCATAGTTTCTAATTTAGCTGCATTGCATGAGTGGGAATTGGAGTTTTGTCCATTACTTGCCACTCTTACAGGGCGGCATCTTTACTTTCGGATTGCACAAAGAGCTATTGGAGACAGGGCGCTCTTATCTAAAGCGCTCAAAGATCTCATGGGAGGGGCTGGCTATACGGAAAAAGGCCTGCGAAATCGTATCCATCAAATGGAAAAAGAAGGTTACATCGTCTCTGTCAATGGCGAAGAGGATGGGCGATCCAAATACCTAATGCCTACTGAGAAATTTTATGAAGCCATTTATTGGCACGCAGATCAGGTTCGGAGAATTTTTGAAAAAGATTTTTTGATTATTGAGAAGCAGAGATGAATGAAAAGTATTTGTCACTGCAAGGCGGAGCCATCAATGGCGAGTCGATGACCTACGACATCAAAAACTTGGCGAATATCTGATGAGTTCAATTGCTAAGTTCATCGGTCGAGCAACGACAGCGTTGTGCTTTGCACTCACCATCGGTGGGGCTGCACATGCACAGTTGCAAGCTCAAAACCAATCTCAGCCCCTGCCCCTATCACTGAGGTATTTGTTGGATGCGGCCTCCGCCACTTATCCTTCTCTACTGGCTGCGCGTTTAGACGCGCGAGCATCTAACGAAGACGTGTCGGCCACCGAACGAATTCGCTGGCCGACGGTTTCTGCGACCGTTGAGTCATATAGCGGTAATTTGCGTTCATATCCATCCCGTGCCGTGCAGGTCGATCAAACCGTGTGGGATTTTGGGCGCAACACGGCGCGTATCTCGGAATCTAAAGCACTGGCCGACATTAGCTTGCTTAAGGTGTATCTGCAGCAGCAAGAATTATTTGTACAAGTTGTTGCTGCATGGCAAAACATGATCGCCGCGCGCGAACGAGTCAAAGCGGCCAAACTCACGGTTGCAAGACTTGAAGGATATCAAGCGCAGATGCGTCGACGAGTTGAAGCCGAGGCTTCACCACGGATTGACCTTGAATTGGCTGATGCTCGGCTGCTGCAAACTGCAGTTGAACTCACCACAGCGCAAACCAGTTTGCAGATGGCCATGACGCGGTTAGAGCAGCTCACAAGCGACGCACGATTGACATTGCGACTATCCAATGTGTTTTATCCATTGACCTTGGCCGACACTGATTTTTTCAGTCATCAAATTGCAAATACAGATTGGTTCCTCGTTGCCAGTGAGCATCCTGTCGCGGCAAAAGCGCGCATTGAAGTATTGCAAGCGCGCCACCGTCTTGAAGCCAAGCAAGCCGAGGCCTATCCGCAAGTGTTTGTGCGTGTTTACAAACCAATTGGCAGCATTCCTACTAGCACAGACACAACCACCACCACCTTTTTAGGCATGCGCTATTCGCCTGGCGCAGGCTTTGCAAACTTCGCCGAAGCTCAAGCCATGGGCACGCGTATACAAAGCTCAGAACAAATGGTTGAAGTAGCGATACGGGAAATGCAACAAGCTCTTCAAAACGACAGAGAAGAATTTGTCAACGCGCGCACTCGCATTGTTTCTCTTGAAAAGTCTGTAAACAGTTCGGCATTGGTGTTGGAGTCATACCAGCGGCAATTTCAAGCGGGCCGTAAGCAATGGCAAGACCTGCTCAATCAAGTTCGTGAGTTGGCACAAAACCAATATGCCCTAGCCGACGCGCAAGCCGCAATGATTGGCTCAATGTACCGCCTCCAAATTCGCATGGGTCAAGACCCAAAGTAAATCTCCATTGCTATGACCACATCCCCACCCGAGCCCACCATTCAGCAGCAATTCGTATGGGCCATGCAGCGCTTGGCGCAAATGCAAGGTGGCAGCATTGATACGCTCAGTTTGCATGCCAACGTCTCTGCGCTAGAGCAGTCCATCCCTTCTATTCAAACATTGGTGCAAATATGCCGGAGCATGGGTCTCGTCAAACCCAAGCTGCTTCGGCAACCCGATCGCGTGCACTTGCCGATGTTGTGTCATACGCCTGAACTTGGCTGGGGAGTTGTTGTTGACCTGAATCCCTTGGGGGCGTGGATTGTTATGACACCACAAGGCGCAAAAGAGGTGGAAGAGGCGGCTCTCAAAAACTCAGTCGCTATTCTTCGTCTTGGCCCGGTCATTGATTTAGATTTCGGATTTGGTTTGTTCAAACAAGAACGTGCCAAGCTTACTTTTTTTGCACATGTCCAAGAGGCGCTGAATTTATACCGCCATGAATTGATTGAAGCTTGCATAGCTTCAGCATTCATTGGCTTTTTAGCACTGGTCACTTCGTTGTTTTCGATGCAGGTTTATGACCGAGTCATACCTACGCGTAGCGAATACACCTTAGTCATTCTTGGCCTTGGCGTATTACTAAGCATCTTGATCGAACTCGCCATGAAGTTTGCACGTTCCCACCTCATGGACTATGTGGTCGTGGGGTTGGACAACCGGTTATCTCGCGAAATATTTAATCGTTTACTTCAACTTCGTGTAGATCAAATTCCTACTTCGGTGGGAAGCTTGGCAGGCCAAATGCGTGGCTATGAACAGGTCAGGGGGTTTTACACAGCTTCGACTTTGTTCACTTTAATTGATTTGCCTCTGGCCCTAGTTTTTATCGCAATCATCATGTTTGCTGCCAGTCCATGGGTTGCGGCTGTGCCTTTGTTTTTTGGTGCAGTTGCCCTATTTGTTGGGCTATCCATTCGAAAAAAAATCATCATCCAAGCCAAAGAAGGCGCTGCGCTCAGCAACATGAAAACGGGATTGTTAGTTGAAGCAGTGGAAGGCATTGAAACCATCAAAGCCGGCTCAGGTGGCTGGAAGTTTTTATCGCGGTGGATAGGTGTGAATGGCAAAACCATTGAAAGTGACTTAAAAATGCGCAACGCAACAGAAAGCGTGGCGTACCTTTCTGGCACGGTGCAGCAAATCAGTTATGCCGCATTAGTTTTTGTTGGCGCGTTAGTCGTCATGCAAGGGCAGATGACCATGGGCGCTTTGATTGCTAGTTCAATCCTAAGTGGCCGCATTTTGGCCCCCATCATGGCTATACCCGGTTTGCTAGTACAGCATGCCCACGCACAAGCCGCTCTAGAAGGGTTAGAGAAACTTTACACACTCAAAACTGATCATCACGGGACAGATCGTCCACTTACCCCATCGCTCATTAATGGACATTACGCCCTCAGTGACATCAAGTTTTCATATGGAGACAACCCTCCTGCTTTGGTCATTCCTAAGCTAGAAATACAGCCGAAAGAACGCATCATCATCCTCGGTCCGATTGGCGCTGGCAAATCCACCTTGCTGCGCTTGCTTAGTGGGTTGTATCACCCACAAGAGGGGCGCGTGTTGTTAGATAACCTAGATCTTGCACACATTAGCCGACAAGTGATCAATCAATCCATCGGTTACTTGCAGCAGGATCATCGTTTGTTTCAGGGTACTTTGCGTGAAAACCTGCTGATTGGCTTGCCAGATCCTGGTGACGATGCACTGCTAAATGTCATGCGCCGTACCGGCATGGACCGTTTTGTTGCCAGCCATCCTAAGGGGCTTGACCGCGCCATCACGGAAGGTGGCAAAGGTCTCAGTGGCGGGCAAAAGCAACTCGTTGCTTTCACACGGTTGGTTCTTTGCAGCCCCAATGTCATGTTGCTAGACGAGCCCACGGCCACCATGGATGATGAACAAGAGAGACGCTGCTTACAAGTGTTGGCACAAGAAGCACAAGCAGGCAAAAGCATGGTCATCGTGACACACAAAACCAGCACATTGCCCTTGGCGACACGCATCATGGTCGTCGTTGGTAACAGCATCGTTCTAGATGGCCCCCGTGATGAAGTCTTGCAGCAACTTCAAAAAAATAATGCAGAGCAACAGACCGCTCAAACCGAGCCAAAAGCAACATCAATATGACCCAACCCAATCCAAATCCTATCGATGACGACGTCATCGATGTAGAAGTCAAGCCCAACTTCAAACAACGACAGCGACAGCGAATCATGCGTGTTGTGGAAGCGACGTTCAACGCTTTTGAACGTCTGGTGGAATTCATTACCCCCCAATCGGCTATTGATGCAGCAGCCGTTTCCAGTGCGCATGATCTAAACGCCCCGTTACGAGCGCGCTGGAGTGTTCGTGTCATGGTCGGCGGACTGCTGCTGTTGTTGCTTTGGTCGGCCGTCGGAAAAATTGACCAAGTGACCCGATCCTCAGGGCAAATCATTGCCGCAGAGCGCACACAGCTAGTTCAGTCATCTGACGGTGGTGTGCTCACGCAGCTGCATGTCAAAGAGGGTGATGTAGTCAAAGCAGGTCAGTTGCTTGCTACCTTACAAAAGGAGAGGGCGACCGCCGCGGTATCTGATAGCAGGGCCAAAGTCGCTGCATTGCAAATCACGCTCACTCGGTTGCATGCGGAGGCCTATGGCAAACCTTTGGTCTTTGACAAAGAACTGCTGACCTATGCCGACTACATCCGAAATCAAACAGATCTTTATAACAAACGACAAACCGCTTTCAAAGACGACATTCGGGCACTTGAAAACATTTTGGTACTTGCTGAAGATGAATTCCGCATCAATCGCCAGCTTGAAATGACAGGCGACGTGAGTCGTGCGGAAGTCTTGCGTCTACAACGAGGTGTTGCCGATATCAAGGCGCAGCTTGCAAGCAAACGCAACAAATACTTCCAAGAGGTCCAAACCGAAATGACCAAGGCGCAAGAAGACCTCAGCACTCAAAGCGAGCAACTCAAGGATCGGTCTCAAGTGCTTGAGCACACCGAGTTGGTCGCTCCTATGAACTCTGTCGTCAACAGCATCAAAGTCACAACCCTTGGAGGCGTCGTCAGACCTGGTGAAACCGTGATCGAGCTTTTACCTATGGGTGAAGAATTAATTGTTGAGGCCAAAATTCCTCCCGTTGACATTGCATTTGTTTCCTTAGGGCAAACAGCCAGCATCAAGCTAGATGCTTATGACTCTTCCATTTTTGGAGGTTTGCTCGGCAAGGTTGAGTACATCAGTGCCGATGTGCTTTTTGCTGAAAAAGCCAGCCCAGGTGTGCCCATTGGCTTCAACAATCCACCCAGCTATTACATCGTACGGGTACGGATTACGGATACCGAGTTCCATGGTGACAAAGCCCGAGAAATCAAACTTCGCCCAGGCCTAACTGCCAGCGTCGAAATCAAGGCCGCAGAACGGACCGTGCTTAGCTACCTCACAAAACCCATTACCAAAACCCTAAGTCAAAGCTTGGGTGAACGGTGATTTAGTGCGTATTTTCAATAAATCAAATGACTTAAATGTTAATATAAAAGAATTCAAACTTGATTTATATTAAAAATAAGGGGCTATTTATGCGGCAAATTACCATCACTCTGACCTCTGCACAAGGCGATGTCACACGCAAAAACATCGTTAAACCGCAAGGCCAGCCAGTACAGCTGGCGATTTCAGCGGGCACAACAGTAGACATCGTTGTCCAAGGGGAAGCTGCAAGGAAATCAAATGTAGAAAAAAATCATAAGCCTGAGCTTAAATTCAAACAAATCGGCAAGAACCTGATTGTTGAAGGCGATGAGGAGGCTTTGGTTGAAATTACTGACTTCTATGACACGCCCAATACATCCGTGAAATCAGTCAGCTGGAACTATGCGGAGCCAGCTTTCGGTGCTGATGTCAATACATTGGGGGTGGCATCTGTAGGGGGCAGCACGGTCGAAATTGGTGAGGCAGAATTGTTAGCCCTGCAAGCGCCTGCTGGTTTAGCTGCATTTGAATTCCTTGGCATCGGTGCAGTTGCAGTGTTAGCAAACGCAGCGACAGCAATCAATGCAGTGACGGCCCCCGTTGGGGGTGTGGCGCCTACGCTGACCATCAGTGACAGCGTAGCTGGAGTCACAGCCACAGGTGCGGTGCAATACACCTTCACCTTTAGCGAAGCAGTGAGTGGTTTTAATGTCAGCAAAGTAACCCTCAGTGGAGGCGCCGCGGGCACCTTAACCAAAGTTAACGACAGCACCTATACGCTGATCGTCACGCCCGCAGCCAACAGCACGGGCACCTTGAGCGTGACAGTTGCAACAGCGGGCGTGAGTGACTTGGCAGGCAATGCGATCACCCAAACCACGGGCCTCTCAGCCACACAGGCATACAACACGCAACACATTGCAGCAGACACCATCGCGCCCACATTGCTGATCACTGATAACGTAGGTGTCACCACCGCCACAGGCGGTGTGCTCTACACCTTCACCTTCAGCGAAGCCGTGAGCGGGTTTGATGCCAACAAAGTAGCCATCAGTGGCGGTACAGCAGGCATCTTTACCAAAATTAATGACAGCTCCTACACCCTGTTGGTCATGCCCGAGGTCAATGCCACTGGCACCCTCAGCGTCACCGTGGCAACAAATGGCGTGACAGACATTGCAGGCAATGTCATCACACAAACCACGGGTCTCACAGCCACACAGGCTTACAACACAGTTGGCGTCGTTCCTGATACCACAGTCCCTTTGTTGTACATCACAGACAACGTCGCGACCTCGGTCGTCAAAGGGGCGGTGCTGTACACCTTTACTTTCAGTGAAGACGTCACAGGCTTTGACATCAGTAAAGTGCAGATCACGGGCGGCACGGCAGGCGCCTTTGCCAAAGAAACGGATCGCCTGTACACGCTCAACGTGACCCCCACCGACAACGCCACCGGGCAACTGGTGGTCAGCGTGGCCGCTGACGCTGCAAGCGACATGGCCAGTCACACCCTAGGTGCGTCTGTCAGCACCACACACGCATTTGACACCACGTTCACCACATGGAGCATCGAGGCCGCCACCCCTAGCGTTGATGAGTCGGGCAGCTTTATCACCTACACCGTTAGCCGCACAGGCTCTAGCGGTCAGGCCAGCATCGACTTTAAAACCGCAGGTGGTACTGCCGCAGCGGGCAATGGCACCACGGGCGACTACACCGCTGTGAGCCAGACTTTGAGTTTTGCTGCCGGCGAGATGCAAAAAACCGTCACCGTCGCCGTACGTGACGATGCAGAGGTTGAGCCAGATGAAACTTCTGGAGCATTTGTAACAAACGCGTCATCAGGAACTATCGCTTCGGGGGTGGCAACTGCCACCATCTTAGACAACGACCAATCCATATGGTCGGTGGCAGCAGCGACCTTGAAAGTAGACGAAGGCGCGGGTTTCATTACCTACATCGTCAGCCGCACAGGCTCTAGCGGTCCAGCCAGCATCAACTTTAAAACCGCAGGTGGCACAGCCACAGGTGGCGATGGCACCACGGGCGACTACACGGTGGTAAACCAAACCTTGAGCTTTGCTGCAGGTGAGATGCAAAAAACCGTGACCGTAGCGGTACGTGACGATGCAGAGCCGGAGGATAACGGAACTGTAACTGCATCTATTTTGAATGCTTCCACGGGTTCAATTTCAACAAACTCAGGCGCTGCCACTACCACTATTTTGGACAATGACCAATCGACATGGTCGGTGACGGCCGCGTCCAGTACCTTAGGTGAAGGTTCGGGCTTTATCAGCTACACCGTTAGCCGCTCAGGGTCTAGCGGTCAGGCCAGCATCGACTTCAAAACTGCAGGCGGCACAGCCACAGCGGGCAATAGCACTACGGGCGATTACACGGCGGTAAGCCAAACCTTGAGCTTTGCTGCAGGTGAGATACAAAAAAACGTGACCGTTGCGGTGCGTGATGATGCTGATATAGAAAGCGATGAAACCGTGACGGCATCGATAGCCAATGCCACGACAGGGAACATTGCCACAGCCAGTGCCGCGATCACAATCATTGACAATGAACAGAGCGTTTGGAAAGTCACCTCCGGCTCGTCAAACCTTTACGAAAGTGCGGGTGCGCTTGTATGGACTGTTAGCCGTACAGGTACCAGCGATGAAGCAACCATTCATTTCCAAACAGCGAATGGCTCCGCCGAAGGCGGTAACGACACCACGGGTGATTACACCTCGACAAGCCAAACAATGCATTTTGCTGCAGGGGAAATGTCTAAAAATGTGCATGTAGCACTGCATGATGACTCAATCGCCGAACCTTCCGAAAGTTTATACGGCGTTATTTCAGATGCATCTACAGGAACCATCGCATCCTATGGTTCACAAGTGTTGATTTTGGACGATGACCAATCTATCTGGGATATCAGTACGCCTTCGTCCTACATAGACGAGAGTGGGCAGTACCTCACTTTCATTGTTCGTAGAAACGGGAAGATGGATGCCGCAACCATCGACTTTAAAACAACAGGTGGTGCCAGCGCCACAGGTGGCGATGGTACGGCAGGTGACTATACGGCGGTCAACCAAACCCTGAGCTTTGCTGCAGGTGAAATGCAAAAAATCGTTACCGTGGCTGTGCGTGAGGACTCAGTCAAAGAAACAAACGAAACCTTTTTAGCAGGCATATCTAATGCGTCAAACGGAACCATTGATGCTGAAACGATCTTAGTTACCATTATGGATAACGACCAATTCAGTTGGTCAATGGCTGCATCTACTGCGACGGTAGATGAAGGCGCTGGCTTTATTACCTACACCGTGACACGCACGGGCAGTAGCGGGATTGCCAGCATTGATTTCAAAACAGGTGGCGGAACCGCCACAGCAGGCAACAGCACCACAGGCGATTACACGCCCCTTAGTCAAACATTGAACTTTGCAGATGGGGAAGCGAAAAAAAACGTCACGGTTGCCATCCGTGATGATGCCGTGTTCGAAGTCAACGAAACCGTAGTTGCTTCAATTGCCAATGCAACGGCGGGCACCATAGTTACAACAAATGCGTCAGTAAAAGTCATCGATAACGACCAGTCTGTATGGGCAGTGGAAGCGGTGGGCCCAAGTTTAGAAAATGCTTCAAGCTCTTTGGTTTTCGTTGTCAGCCGCACGGGCGCCAATGGGGATGCCAGCATTGACTTTAAAACACTGAGCTCATCAGCTACCGCAAATAGCGACTACACACCGCTAAGCGCAACGTTGCATTTTGCTGCAGGAGAAATACAAAAAACGCTCTATGTCCCAGTTCTTGCTGATAGCGAAGAAGAAGCCAATGAAATATTGGTAGGCGTGATTGGCAATGCGACAACGGGCAGCATTGCCACCTCGTCTGCTGAAGCCACGATAGTTGACGATGACACACTAAATTGGTCGATATCAGTCAGCACATCCACGGTAGATGAAGGTGCTGGTTTTATTACCTATTTGGTTTCTCGTACAACGGCTGATGTTGCAGCTAGCATTGACATCAATACATTAGGTGGCACTGCCACAGGGGGCAATGGCACGACCACGGGCGACTATACGCCCTATAGCCAAACACTTAATTTTGCTGTTGGTGAATTAGCAAAAGCTGTGACTGTCGCTGTGCGCGATGATGCAGATGCAGAAGTGAGTGAAACGGTCATTGCTGGTCTTAGCAACCCGTCTACAGGGCGCGTCGACATCAGCAAGGAAACTGCAGTCATTCGGGACAACGAGCTCATGCAGTGGACCATATCTGCTGCCACATTAACTGTGGACGAAGGTGCGGAATATGTTGTTTACAACATCACCCGTGTTAGCGCATTCGATGCTGCCACCATCGAATTTGCGACGGTGGGTGGCTCTGCTGTGGGTGGGGCAGATTTCACATCCACACACCAAATGCTGAGCTTTGCTGATGGTGAAGCAGCGAAAGTGGTCAGAGTTGCCATCAACAATGACAACTTGGCTGAGTGGAGTGAGACCATCATTGGGGCCATTGGCAATGCCAGTGCAGGCAGCATCAGCACAACGAATGCAACGGCCACAATATTAGACGATGACCAAAGCGCATGGACAGTAGCTAACAAGGTACTTATCAATGAAAGTGCGGGATATACAGCTTACCAAGTGTCTCGCACAGGTCCGTTAAATGACGCCACGGTAGAGTTCTCCACCGAAAGCAACGCGCTCATTGCGGGGGTGGACTACACCCCGACGCATCAAACTCTCAGATTTGCCGCAGGCGAAGCTATGAAAACAGTGTTTGTGGCGGTGGCCAACAACACGGTGTCCAACGTGAGCAAAGCTTTGTATGGAGTGTTAACCAATGCCACCACGGGTAATTTAATCGCCAGCGCGGTCGCGGTAGCAGTGACAGACGATGCCGACACCACGCACGTGAAGTTTGCCATTTCGGTGAGCAATACGGACGAAAGCGCTGCGGTCATGAACTATGCCATCACCCGCACGGGCGATTTAACGGGCACGCAAACGGTGGACTACTACATTTCTGGTGGCACAGCCGTGGCAGGCACAGGGGGTGACTACACCAACGTGTCTGGCTCCGCGACGTTTGCGCAAGGGGTAAATACAGTGCTTGTCAGCGTGCCATTGTTGGAAGACACAGCAGTTGACGGTTCCAAAACCATCATCATGACTTTGCGCAATGCGTCGGGCGGCACCATCAAAACAACCAGTGCCACAGGCAGCATTGCCGACAACGAACCGTCGGCAGTCGCCTCCTCGTATTCGATGGGCTCATTCACTAGCACAGTCAACGAGGGGACAGGCACAGTCGGTGTCAACATCACGCGCAGTGGTGATAGTTCGCAAGCCGAGGTGGTTTATTTCCGCACATTGGATGGCACGGCGCTAGCGGGCTCCGATTTTGTGGGGACCACCTCGCAAACACTGAACTGGCAGGCCGGTGAAAAAATCAAAATGGTGTTTGTGGATTTGATCAACGACGCTATCTTCGAAAGCGACAAGTCGTTTACTGTGCAAGTGTCCAAAGATGTTGCTTTTACCAGCATATCTTCGGCGACTGTCACGATCACAGACGACGACGCCATAACACAGGGTACTGTGAGTTACGCCATGGCTTCGCCGTTGGGTACGACCGTCCTAGAAAGCGCTGGCGATGTGGCATTTACCATCACACGCAGTGGTGATTTGACACAAAGCAGCACCAGTTATTTCCGCACAAACGGGGGCACGGGCGATTTCACCGCCATCACCAGTCAAACGCTGAACTGGAGCGTGGGGGAGTCTGTCAAAACGGTGTTGGTGCATCTGAATGATGATGGCGTGAACGAAATTGACCAAACCGTGATCGGCCAAATCACAACAGACGCAACGTTTTCGGCAGGTCTAAGCACGCTCACGATGACCGTGATGGACGATGACTCATACACCGCCAATGCTGGTGTGGCAGACACCTTCACCATAGGCACAGCCAGCGGCAGCTATGGCGGCGGTCGATTGATTGACACGGGAGACGGAAACGACGCCGTCACAGTGGCTGCATCGCAAATGTCATGGTCCATGATCAAGCTCGGCGATGGCGACGACACGTTGACGGGCTCGATGACCAACTTGTTTGTTGATGGTGCGCACTACATAGGCGGCAACGGGATGGACACACTCAACATCAATTCCGCAGGAAATCTGTCGCAGCTCAGCCTGAGTACAGCGGGTGATATGTTTGCAGGTTTTGAAATTTTGAATTTTGGAACAGGTAACCAAATCAATACCATGTCACTGTCGGATATCTTAGAGTTTGTCAAAGGCAATGCTGTTAGCAATACCCTTCGCGTGAACGGAACTTCGGGCGATCAGTTGAAAATTCAAGCGCTGGGTAAAACGCTAACGACGGCTGCAGCGGGCAGCACCATCATCGATGTGGATGGCCAAACCTACACCGTGCAACAAAGCGCAGCAGGCAACACCAATACCAACGATGTGAGCATCGGCGGCATCACCTATGACGTGTACCAATACAACCACGATGGTCAGATGTTGAAGCTGCTAATGGCTACAGCGATGACGACGACTATGGTTTGATGGTTCGGAGCCCTCAACTGTCCGAAAAATCTTCGACCGCCGACACGCTGAGCAACGAAATTACTGATGAATCAGGGCTCCAAGGCGTGGTGAATTAAAAGTTACTCTTATATTTTAAATGGTGGAAAGAAGTGCATAATCCCCATGCGTTCGTAATAAACCACGGGCGCAAATCAGGTGATAGGTCAGTTTCGCGCGCTACGGCGTTACTTCTTGGGTTAGTTGTGCTTTCGGGACCCCTTCGCTTTTTCTTGTATTTAAGGAGTCCCCATGGGCAATAAACTTTACGTCGG
>JACCDQ011458691.1_pt1 | contig 13426 bp, 14 predicted proteins | sample 7446031 | NCBI WGS metagenome assembly JACCDQ01 (sample SAMN15323442, study PRJNA562643) | freshwater metagenome | isolation source: river surface water | place: USA:Blue River Watershed | collected 2017-08-17 | reverse complement strand
CGCCAGATCATGGCTTCATCCTGGTCGACCAGAAAGCCGATCGACATGACCTGCACACCATAGTTCTCCATGGGCTCCATGGTCTGGCCGTCCTCACTTTCGGGTCTGCCTTCGATGCCCATCATCATGGGCTGGCTGGGGCCGTAGATATCGGCGTCCAGCAGGCCCACCTTGGCCCCCTCGGCGGCCAGCGCCAGCGCCAGGTTGACAGCAGTGGTGCTCTTGCCCACGCCACCCTTGCCCGAGGCCACGGCCACGATGTTTTTGACCTGCGGCAGCAGCGCAACGCCGCGCTGGGCAGCATGGGCCACGATCTTGCTTGTCACGTTAGCCGACACATTGCTCACGCCCGCCACGCCTTTGGCAGCGGCAATCAGCGCCTGGCGCAAGGCCGGAATCTGGCTCTTGGCGGGATAGCCCAGCTCCACGTCGAACGACACATCGCCGCCTTCAACGCTCAGATTTTTCAGTGCTTTGGTGGAGACGAAATCTTTGCCGGTGTTCGGGTCGATGACGGTTTGCAGGGCCTGCAGGAGTTGTTCGGAGGTCGCCATGAGGTTCGGATGCTTTCTGCGCTATCTGGAAGATGGGGCGCAGTTTACCGACATGCGCCCCCTGCACCCTCTAAAATCACTGATTCCCCTACAAATTGCCCCACCATGTCTGCCCCCAACGCGCCCCGCCAGCTGTTTGTCACCACCGCCTTGCCGTATGCCAACGGCAATTTCCACATCGGCCACATCATGGAATACATCCAGGCCGACATCTGGGTGCGGTACCAAAGAATGCAGGGCCACCAAGTCAACTTCGTGGGCGCAGACGACACACACGGCGCGCCGATCATGATCGCGGCCGAAAAGGCAGGCAAAACACCCCAACAGTTCGTGGCCGACATCGCGGCAGGCCGCAAGCCTTATTTGGACGGCTTTCACATCGCCTTTGACAACTGGCACAGCACCGATGCGCCTGAAAACCACGAACTGGCCCGCCAGATTTACCGTGACCTGCGCGACATCTCCGCGGCCGATGGCGGCTCGCTGATCGAAGTGCGCGCCGTGGAGCAGTTCTTTGACCCCGAAAAGAACATGTTCCTGCCCGACCGCTTCATCAAAGGCGAGTGCCCCAAGTGCCACGCCAAAGACCAGTACGGCGACAACTGCGAAGTGTGCGGCGCGGTCTACGCCCCCACTGACCTGATCAACCCGTTTTCGGCCCTGTCGGGGGCCAAGCCTGAACTCAAAACCTCGGAGCACTTTTTCTTCAAGCTGTCCGATCCGCGCTGCGTCGAGTTCTTGACCGAATGGACGCAAAACGGTCGCCTGCAGCCCGAAGTGGCCAACAAGGTCAAGGAATGGTTCAGCGTGCGCACCAACCCCGACGGCACGACCAGCGAAGGCCTGGGCGACTGGGACATCTCGCGCGATGCGCCTTACTTCGGCATCGAGATCCCCGATGCACCGGGCAAGTACTTTTATGTCTGGCTGGACGCGCCTGTGGGCTACCTCGCGTCCCTGAAAAACCTGCTGGACAAACGCGGCGAGGACTACGCCGCCTACATGGCCAACCCGAATCTGGAGCAGTACCACTTCATCGGCAAAGACATCGTGACCTTTCACACGCTGTTCTGGCCCGCCATGCTGCATTTCAGCGGCCGCAAGACGCCAGACAACGTGTTTGTGCATGGTTTCCTGACCGTCAACAACGGTGAAAAAATGAGCAAGAGCCGTGGCACAGGCCTGGACCCGCTCAAGTATTTGAGCCTGGGCATGAACCCCGAGTGGCTGCGCTACTACCTGGCCGCCAAGCTCAACGGCAAAAACGAAGACGTGGACTTCAACGCCGAAGACTTCATGGCCCGCGTCAACTCGGACCTGGTCGGCAAATTCATCAACATCGCATCGCGTGCCGCGGGCTTCATCACCAAGCGCTTTGGTGGCGCGCTGGGCAGCTTCTCGGCCGATGGCGATGCCCTGATCGAACACCTGCGCGATGGCCTGGCCCCGGTGGCCGCGCATTACGCCGAGCGCGATTACGCCAAGGCCCTGCGCGAAGTGATGCAACTGACCGACCGCGTCAACGCCTATGTGGACGCCAACAAACCCTGGGAGCTGGCCAAGCAAGAAGGCATGGAAGGTCGCCTGCAGGACGTGTGCTCGACCTGCATCGAGGCCTTCCGCCTGCTGACGGCCATGCTCAAGCCGGTCTTGCCCGCGCTGTCCACCCAAGTGGAAACTTTCCTGAACATCGCCCCCATGACCTTCGGCAACGCCCGCCAGGCGCTGGGCGCAGGCCATGTGATTGGCGAATACAAACACCTGATGCAACGGGTGGACATCAAGATGCTCGATGCCCTGTTCGAACCACCGGCCGTGGTCGAAGAAAAACTCATCCCCGGTGGCGAAGAGATCGCACCTACCATCGGCATCGACGACTTTGCCAAGGTCGATTTGCGCATCGCCGAGATCGTCAACTGCGAGCCGGTCGAAGGCTCGGTCAAGCTCTTGCGCTTGACGCTCAATGTGGGCGAAGGCAAGACCCGCAATGTGTTCAGCGGCATCGCCAGCATGTACAAGCCCGAAGACCTGATCGGCAAGCTCACCGTGATGGTGGCCAATCTGGCTCCGCGCAAGATGAAGTTTGGCGTCAGTGAAGGCATGGTGCTGGCCGCCAGCCACGCCGACGAAAAAGCCGAACCCGGCATCCACGTGCTGCACCCCTGGCCTGGCGCCAAGCCCGGCATGCGGATCCACTGAACCCCTCACGGCAACAACACTGCACATGTTTCCACTGATCCGAGGATGGACCGATGTGCAAAGAAGCCCCGAGGCCAATTTGCGCCTGGGGCTGGTGCTCAGCTTTGTGGCCGGCGCCACCAACGCCGGGGGGTTTCTGGCGGTGGGGCGCTACACCTCGCACATGACGGGCATCGTCTCGTCCATCGCCGATGATTTGATCCTCGGCCAAGTGGGGCTGGCACTGGCTGGCATCGCTTGCCTGCTCGCTTTCATGCTGGGCGCCATGTGTACCGCCATCATGGTTAACTGGGGCTTGCGCCAGCGCTTGCACAGCAGCTACAGCCTGCCTTTGATGCTGGAGTCTTTTGCGCTGCTGATCTTTGGTCTTTTTGGCGCAGCCATCACGGCCCACTCATTGATCTTCATGCCCATGACCGTGGTCTTGCTGTGCTTCATCATGGGCTTGCAAAACGCGGTGATCACCAAAATTTCCAAAGCCGAAATCCGCACCACCCACATCACGGGCCTGGTGACCGACATGGGCATAGAGCTGGGGAAAATGCTCTACATCAACCGCATGCAGGACAGCACCCCGGTGCAGGTCAACCGTGAGCGTTTACGGGTGCAGGGCACGCTGGTGACGGGTTTCATCGCAGGCGGCCTGATCGGTGCCTGGGGTTTCAAGCACCTTGGCTATGTGACCACCATTCCCTTAGCCGCCTTGCTGTGGTTGCTGGGCCTGCGCCCGTTGATCAATGACTGGCACCAGCGTGGCGCATAATTTTCTGAAGACTCTTCGCCCTCACCTCATGAACTGGCTGCAAGCAACCCATTTTTTTCGTCCTCGTTTGCTCGACAGTTTGCACGGCTACACCCGCCAGCGACTCACCCAGGATGTGGGCGCTGGCATCACGGTCGGCATCGTGGCTCTGCCGCTGGCCATGGCTTTTGCCATCGCCTCGGGCCTGAAGCCTGAAGCGGGTCTGTTCACCGCCATCATCGCGGGTTTTCTGATCTCGGCGCTGGGCGGCAGCAAGGTTCAGATTGGCGGTCCGGCAGGCGCCTTCATTGTCATCGTCTATGGCATCTTGGAGCGCTATGGACTGGCCAACCTGATTTTGGCCACCGCCATGTCGGGCGTGGTGCTGTTTCTGATGGGCTTGTTCCGGCTGGGCAGCCTGATCCGCTTCATCCCGGTGGCGGTGGTCATTGGTTTCACCAACGGCATTGCGGTGCTGATCATGCTGTCGCAAATCAAGGACTTTCTGGGCCTGAAGATCACGGCCATGCCGGCCGACTTCTTTGGCATCCTGAACGCCTTGGGCAGCCACTTGAGCAGCACCAATCTGGCCGCCTTGCTGGTGGCCCTGGGCTCTTTGTCACTGCTGGTGGGATGGATGCGGCTGGGTCGACGCTTGATGGAAACGCCTTACCAATGGATCAGCATGGTCCCTGGCTCCATCATCGCCTTGTTGTTTGCCACCGTGGCCACCATGGCCTTGTCCTTGCCGGTGGAGACCATCGGCAGCAAATTCGGCGGCATCCCGGCCACCCTGCCTTCATTTCATCTGCCTGAGTTCAGCTGGGACAGTGCCCGCTTTCTGATCATGCCCACGATGACGCTGGCCTTGCTGGGCGCCATTGAGTCGCTGCTGTGCGCCCGCATTGCCGACAGCATGGTAGACGACCGACACAACCCCAATCAGGAGTTGATGGCCCAAGGCGTCGCCAACTTCGTGACGCCATTTTTTGGCGGCATGCCCGCCACCGGCACCATTGCGCGCACCGTCACCAACATCAAAAGCGGTGGCACCAGCCCCGTCTCTGGCATGGTGCATGCACTGACCTTGCTGGCCGTGGTGCTGGTGGCCGCGCCCATGGCGGGACACATTCCGCTGGCCGCACTGGCCGCCATCTTGATGTTCGTCGCCTGGAACATGGGCGAGTGGCGGGAATTCATGCTGCTGCGCCAGTACCGCACGCCTTACCGTGTCACCCTGCTGGCGGTATTTTTCCTCACGGTGGTGTTTGACCTGACGGTCGCCGTGGAATTCGGCCTGATCGCAGCCTGCCTGACCTTCATCTACCGCATCTCCAGCCTGAGCCGCAGCGAAGCGGTCAGCGCCGTCGAACACCCCAGCCTGGCAGCGCATGGCACCACCGTTCAGGCTTGGCGCCTGTACGGCGCGCTGTTCTTCGGGGCCGTGAAATTGATCGAAGAGATCGAAGACCAACTCAACACGCCCGTGCTGGTGATCGATCTGAAAAACGTGATCTACGTGGACTCTTCAGGTGCCGATGCCCTGATGAACCTGATCCACACCTGCCGCAAGAAACAAGTTCAGCTGATTGTTTGCGGCTTGATGAACCAGCCCCTGGACATTGCGCGCCGCAGTGGCCTGATTGAGCACCTGGAAGGCCAACTCGAAGCCGACTTACCTGCAGGTCTGGCCCGTGCTGTCAGTCTGGCGAACACACTGGACCGGTAAAATGCAAGGCAAAGCCCTTTGCTTTTGAAAAGAACAGCACCATGTCCATCTTCCGCCGCCCCGACTACCAATCCGACACCACCCAGTTCATCAACCAGCTCAAGACCCAGCGTCCTGAACTGGATGCGCAGCAACAAGAAGGCCGCGCCCTGCTGTGGGACAAACAACTGAGCCGCGACGAGCAGCAAGCCTTCAAGGCAGGCCGCGTGGCCCAAAAACCCTACGTCTACCAGACTCAGGCCTGATCTGAGGTCCAGCGCGTTGGCATTGCAACACCCATGAACACCGACCGCACCGAGCTGCCCCAGCCACTGGACAGCACGCCTGCGCCCATGCCGCAGGTGGTGGACCAGGTCGCCCTGGCCCGCCTGTACGGCGAGCCCCTGTTCTCGATGCCCACCGACCTGTACATCCCCCCGGATGCGCTGGAGGTGTTCCTCGAGGCCTTCGAAGGCCCGCTGGACTTGCTGCTGTACCTGATCCGCAAGCAAAACTTCAACATCCTCGACATCCCTATGGCGGGCGTCACGCGCCAATACCTGAGCTATGTCGACGAAATCCGCCAGCACAACCTGGAGCTGGCGGCTGAATACCTGCTCATGGCCGCCATGCTGATCGAGATCAAATCGCGCATGCTGCTGCCGCCCAAGAAAGTGGCTGATGGCGAAGAAGTCGAAGACCCCCGTGCCGAGCTGGTGCGTCGCCTGCTCGAATACGAGCAGATGAAACTGGCCTCGATGCAGCTCAACGCCATCCCCCAATACGGGCGTGACTTCATCAAGGCCGAGGTCTACATCGAACAAAGCCTGCAGCCGCGCTTTCCGGATGTGAACCTGGACGAGTTGCAATCGGCCTGGCGCGACATCATCAAACGCGCCAAACTGGTCCAGCACCACAAGATCAGCCGCGAAGAGCTCAGCGTACGCGAGCACATGAGCATCGTGCTCAAGCACCTGCAAGGCCGCAAGTTTGTGGAGTTTGAACACCTGTTCGACCCCACGCTGGGCGTGCCGGTGTTGGTGGTGACCTTCATCGCCCTCTTGGAGCTGGCCAAAGAAACCCTGATCGAGATCACCCAGGCCGAGGCCTTTGCGCCGATCTACGTGCGGCTGGCCTACACGCCCAACTGAGGCAAGATCAGACCGATTCGCCGCGTGGGCCTCGGCCCATCAAAACCTGCACCGCTTCGCGAGCCTGCAGGTGACCATCGAGCAGCGCCACCACCGCTTCGGTGATCGGCATGTCCACCGACAGGCCTTGCGCCCGTTGCCAGACGGTGCGGGCGCTGTACACGCCTTCGGCCACATGACCCAAGGAGTCCACTGCCTGCGACAACGTCAGGCCTTGGGCCAACAAAAGGCCCACTTTGCGGTTGCGGCTCAAATCGCCGGTGGCCGTCAGCACCAGGTCGCCCAAGCCCGACAAGCCCATGAAGGTTTCGGCCCTGGCACCCAGGGCCAGGCCCAAACGCGTCATCTCGGCCAAGCCGCGCGTGATGAGCGCGGCGCGGGCATTGAGGCCCAGGTCCAGGCCATCGCACAAGCCCGTGGCAATGGCCAACACGTTTTTGACGGCACCGCCCACTTCCACGCCCACGATGTCGTCGTTGGCGTACACGCGCAGCGCCGAGCCGTGGAAGGCCTGCACCAGCGCATCGCGCACAGACGCATGCGGGCTGGCCGCCACCAGGGCGGTTGGCTGACTCCGGGCCACTTCCTGAGCAAAGCTCGGGCCACTCAAGGCACCAGCTTGCAAATGGGGGGCAACTTGGGCTTGCACTTCGTGCGGCATGAGACCGCTGCCGGACTCAAAGCCCTTGCACAGCCAGGCCACAGGGCCGGGCACGTTTTGCAAAGCCTGCAAGGTGCCGCGCAAACCCGACATGGGCGTGGCGACGATGAACAGGTCTTGCGCCTGAGCTTGCGCCACCAGCGGCGCCAAAGGGCCGCTGAGGATGTTCAGGCTGGGGGGTAAATCCAGGCCCGGCAAATACCGGGCGTTTTGCCCCTGATCTCGCAGGGCTGTGGCTTGCGCCTCATCACGGGCATGCAGTCGGACCTGGTGGCCATTTTGACGGCAAGCCGCCATGGCCATGGCTGTACCCCAGGCACCAGCACCGATGACCGTGATGCGCATCCGCGGCTACCCCGTCAATTACTGCTGGGTCGCAGCAGCTTGCGCTTGTTGCTGCTCGTACATGGCCTGGAAGTTGATCTCGGCCAAGTGCACGGGCGGAAAACCGGCACGGGTGATCATGTCGGCCACGCTGGCGCGCAGGTAGGGATACACAATTTGTGGGCAAGCGATCCCCATGATGGGGCCCATCTGGTCTTCAGCCAGGTTGCGGATTTCAAAGATGCCACCTTGCTTGCACTCAACCAGGAACACGGTCTTGTCGCCAATCTTGGTGTGCACCGTCGCGGTCACGCAAACTTCAAAGACGCCGTCGGCTGCAGGTGTCGCTTCCACGCCCAACTGGATGTCCACGCTGGGTTGTTGTTGTTCGATCAGGATCGAAGGCGAATTGGGCTGCTCCAAAGAAGCTTCTTTCAGATAGACGCGCTGGATCTGAAAAACAGGTTCTTGAGCGACAGTGGTGTTGGTATCGGACATGGTTCTTCCCTTGAGAAAAAAGATGGGCAGTCCAAGCGGGACTGCCCTGAATGAAACAGCGGAATTATCCGCGATCAGCCCGCCTGATTTTTCGGGGTCGAGCCTGTGAAAACCCTGAGGGCATCAAGCCGCTTGCAGCAAAGGCACCAAACCGCCCTTGGCGTCCAGCGCGATCAGGTCATCACACCCGCCCACATGGGTGTCGCCCACATAAATCTGCGGCACGGTGCGGCGACCAGTGATTTGCATCATGTGATCACGCTGGGCAGGATCCAGGTCAATGCGGATCTCTTCAATCTGCTCCACGCCCTTGGCTTTGAGCACCTGCTTGGCGCGGATGCAGTAAGGGCAAACAGCGGTGGTGTACATCTTGACGGCTTGCATCGGATTTCCTTTCAGGCTTTTTCAATCGGCATGCTGGCCGCTTGCCAGGCCTTGAGGCCGCCAGCGAGCGATTGCACATTTTCGTAACCAAGCTTTTGAGCGGCAGCGGCGGCGCGGGCCGAGCGGGCGCCAACCTGGCACACCATCACCACCGGGGTGGCTTTGTTCTTGACCAACTGGGGCAATTTGGCCTCCAGCTCGCCCAAAGGAAGATTCTTGGCACCAATCACATGACCTTGCGCAAACTCGCCGGGCTCGCACACATCAATGACCACAGCTTTTTCACGGTTCATCAGCTGCACCATGTCTTGCGGGCTCAGGCCAGAGCCTTTGCCCAGCACGGGCACGATCAAGGCCACGCCAGAGGCCAGGGCCACGGCGATCAACATCCAGTTGTCGAGGAGAAATTTCACGAATCAAACCTTTGTAAGGCATCAAAAACACCGGCCCGTCAGCGAGCCGCCAAGCCACGATTCTAAAATGGCGGGCTTGTCCCTTGTTTTTCACAGCTACTGCTGCCACTCACCATGTACAAACTTGTCCTGATCCGCCATGGCGAATCCACCTGGAACCTCGAAAACCGCTTCACCGGCTGGACCGATGTGGACCTGACCCCCACCGGCGTGAGCCAGGCCATGTCGGCCGGCAAACTGCTCAAGGCCGAAGGCTGGGATTTCGACCTGTGCTACACCTCGGTCTTGAAGCGCGCCATACGCACCCTGTGGCTGACGCTGGACGAGATGGACCGCACCTGGCTGCCCGTGGTCAAGGACTACCGCCTCAACGAGCGCCACTACGGCGGCCTGCAAGGCCTGAACAAGGCCGATATGGCCAAGCAATACGGCGACGAGCAAGTGCTGATCTGGCGCCGCAGTTATGACACCCCGCCACCGGCCCTGGAGCCGACCGACCCACGATCCGAGCGCAGCGACCGCCGCTACCCCAGCCCTGACGTGGTGCCCTTGACCGAGTGCCTGAAAGACACCGTGGCGCGCGTGCTGCCCGCTTGGAACGACAGCATCGCCCCCAGCATCAAGTCCGGCAAGCGCGTGCTGATTGCAGCGCACGGCAACTCGATCCGCGCCCTCATCAAGTACCTGGACGGCATCTCTGACAGCGACATCGTTGGCTTGAACATTCCCAACGGCATCCCGCTGGTGTACGAGCTGGACGAGAACCTCAAGCCAATTCGCCATTACTACCTGGGTGATGCCGCTGCAGCCGCTGCAGCTGCGGCCGCTGTGGGCAACCAGGGCAAGGCCTGATCCACCTGAGGCGGCGCTTTGTCGTCGCCCTGGGTCTTTACCTGAAATTACAGGCCCACCCCTGCAGGGGCTGGGCCTGCGGTGTATATTGATCCGCATCTCCTACAGGGAACAGACAGCAATATGGGACAGAAACTCAAGATCGTCGGTTGGCTCAGCGTGGGGGCCCTGGCGGGCGCTCTGACCACCGTCTCGCTGCAAACCGTGGCGCGCGGCAACATGGCGCCTTTGCCTCTCGAGGAATTGCAGCAGTTGGCAGCCGTGTTTGGCATGGTCAAAAGCGACTACGTCGAGCCGGTGGATGAAAAAAAGCTCATCACCGAAGCCATCTCCGGCATGGTCTCGAGTCTGGACCCTCATTCCCAATACTTTGACAAAAAGAGCTTCAAGGAGTTTTCCGAAGGCACCTCGGGCAAGTTTGTGGGTGTGGGCATCGAAATCAGCCAGGAAGATGGCCTGATCAAGATCGTATCGCCCATCGAAGGCTCGCCGGCAGACCGTGCAGGCCTCAAAACCAATGACCTGATCACCAAGATCGACAACACCGCCGTCAAAGGCCTTTCGCTCAATGAAGCCGTCAAGCGCATGCGGGGCGAGCCCAACACCAAGGTCGTCTTGACCGTCTTTCGCAAAGATGAAAGCCGAACCTTTCCGGTGACCATCGTGCGAGAGGAAATCAAGACCCAATCGGTCAAGGTCAAACTCATCGAGCCTCACTACGGCTGGGTGCGGGTGTCGCAATTCCAGGAACGCACCGTGGAAGACTTTGCCCGCAAGGTCGAGGACATGGTCAAGCAGTCGCCAGGGCTCAAAGGCCTGGTGCTGGACTTGCGCAACGATCCAGGTGGCCTGCTCGACGCCGCCGTGGCCTTGTCGGCTGCTTTCCTGCCCGAGAACGTCACCGTGGTCTCCACCAATGGCCAGCTCGAAGAAAGCAAGTTCACGTACAAGGCATCGCCCCAGTTCTGGCGTCGCAGCCCCAGCAACGACCCGATCCAGCGCCTGACGCAAGCCACCGGTGGCCTGCTCAAAAAAGTGCCTCTGGTCGTACTGGTCAACGAAGGCTCCGCGTCTGCCAGCGAAATCGTGGCGGGTGCCTTGCAGGACTACAAGCGCGGCACCTTGATGGGCAGCCAAACCTTTGGCAAAGGCTCGGTGCAGACGGTGCGCCAGCTGGGCCCTGACACAGCCCTCAAGATCACCACCGCCCGCTACTACACGCCCAACGGCCGCGCCATTCAGGCCAAGGGCATCGTGCCGGATGTGATGTTGGACGAAACCGAAAACGGCAACCTGTTTGCCGCTTTGCGTACCCGCGAAGCCGATCTGCAAAAACACCTGTCCAACGGCAAAGGCAAAGAAGACGAGAAGCTGGACCCCGAGCGTGAAAAAGCACGCGAAGAAGCATTGAAGAAACTGGAAGAAGACGCCAAGAAACCTGTGGCAGAACGTCGTCTGCCCGAATTTGGCTCGGACAAAGACTTCCAGCTGCAACAAGCGCTCAACCAACTCAAAGGTTTGCCCGTGAAAGCCAGCACCACCTTGGCAGAACGCAAGGCCGAGAAAAAAGACGAGTGAGCGCCATGGATGACGCCCAGCTGCTGCGCTACTCGCGCCATATTCTGCTCAATGAGCTGGGCATCGATGGGCAGGAAAAACTGCTGGCCTCGCACGCGCTGATCATTGGTGCGGGGGGCTTGGGGTCACCCGTCAGCCTGTACCTGGGCAGCGCCGGCGTGGGGCACATCACCGTGGTGGACCATGACCAGGTGGACGCCACCAACTTGCAGCGCCAGATTGCCCACACCCTCGACCGCGTAGGCCAATACAAGGCCGACTCGGTGCGCACCGCGATTGCCCAGATCAACCCCGACGTGCAAGTTACCCCCATCACCCAACGCGCCGACGCCGCCTTGCTGGACACCCTGGTGGCTCAAGCCGATGTGGTGATCGACTGCTGCGACAACTTTGAAACCCGCCATGCCGTCAACCGCGCCTGCGTGCTGCACGGCAAACCACTGGTGTCGGGCGCGGCCATCCGCATGGACGGCCAGGTCTCGGTGTTTGACAGCACCCGCACCGATGCCCCTTGCTACGCCTGCATCTTCCCGCCCGAACAAGCGCCCGAGGAAACCCGCTGCGCCACGATGGGGGTGTTCGCGCCGCTGGTGGGCATCATCGGCACAGTGCAAGCGGCCGAGGCCCTCAAGATTTTGAGTGGCATGGGCAGCCACATGGCCGGCCGCCTCTTGATGCTGGACGGGCGCGATCTGTCGTGGACAGACATCCGCATGCAGCGCAACCACACTTGCCCAGTATGCGGACCGACTCCCCGTAGGTCGGCGGCTTCAGCCCCGACATGAAGCCTGTGCCAAACCACCAGCGTCGGACCTGAAGGTGCCAACCTACAAACTAAAGCCACCGACAAAGTCCTTCAATTCACAGACACATGGCATGAACCATGAAATTGCCTGAACACCGGCGGTGCCATGGCGGTGTCGGATACGGCAAACAAACCGCGCTTGTCTTTTTGCGCCGCTTTTTGCAGCTTGGCATACGGCCCTGCACCCACCCGGTAACGGTAAGCCCAAGCCATGCCACTGCGCACCATCTCAGCACCCAGGTCCATCCCGTCAATGCTCAGGCGGGCCACTTGCCGACCATAGTGGTCATGCCCACGTTCATCCACCTGCACCGATTTGCGCAAAGCCAGACGGATCATCGCGTCTCGCGACATCTCGCCTGCGGGCTGGCAAATCTCGGGCGCATCAATGGCGTCCACCCGCAACTTGACGGGCTCGTCCTGCCCCGGCTTGACCAGCAGCACCGTATCACCATCCATGACCCAACTCACCCAGCCGGTCCAGGCGCCCTCTTGGGCGCACAGTGGCGTTACCCAGGCGAAGAAGCAGGCCAGCAAGCAACGCTTCACAAGGCTTCCTTGCCCAAGCGCCCCAAGCGCCGATTGGCCATGGGCAAAGCGGGGCCTAATTCCGACAACAAACTTTCGGCACGCGATTGCAAACGCTCCAGCGCAGCATCAAAGCGTTGCGCATCCAGAGGCGACAGTACCGCCAAAATTTGGCTGTTGATGGCCTGCACTTGTGGCATCAGCTTGCCGTAGAGTTTTTGCCCCTCGGGCGTCAAGCCCACGATGGCGCTGCGCCGGTCATGCGCAGGCGTCGTGCGCAACACCAGTTGCTTTTGAATCAGGCTGGTGAGCACGCGCGAGGTGCGTGCCCGGTCCCGGTGCATGCGCTCGGCCAAAACGGATGGCGGCAAACTGCCATTTTCGTAGAGTTGCGCCACCACTGCCCATTCGCGCCGGGTGATGCCGTAGCCACCCTCACACAAGCGCACCACCATGCGGCCCGCCACACCCGACAAGCGGCCCAAGCGGTAAAGCAACAGGTCGTCGATCGAAGCCAAGCGCTGGGACGGAGAGTGCGGCATCAGGGTTTTCCGGTAGAACGATTGATTAGATCAATTGTCGGTCATCGCACTACAGTCCTGCATCCACTGGTGAATTCGCCAAAGAGACGGATCATCCAACCGAAACATTTTCCGGAGACTTCATGACCTCGCACACTTTCACACGACGCTTGGGCCTGTTGGCCGTGCTGGCCTTGTCAGCACTGCCCCCCGTGGTGCATGCGCAAGAAAAACCACCGCTGAAAATCCTGGTGGGTTTTCCGCCCGGGGGGTCGGCTGACGTGTTGGCACGCATGGTGGCGGATGCACTGCGCAACGACTTCAGCGCCATCATCGTAGAAAACAAACCCGGTGCCGGTGGCCGCATTGCGCTCAATGCCGTCAAGTCCGCCAAGCCCGATGGCCAAACCGTGATCGTGCTGCCCAGCGGCCCCATGGTGCTGTTCCCGCATGTTTATAAAAAGCTCGACTACGACGCGGTGAAAGATTTCACACCGGTCTCGCAAAT
>JACCDQ011052803.1_pt1 | contig 13426 bp, 12 predicted proteins | sample 7446031 | NCBI WGS metagenome assembly JACCDQ01 (sample SAMN15323442, study PRJNA562643) | freshwater metagenome | isolation source: river surface water | place: USA:Blue River Watershed | collected 2017-08-17 | reverse complement strand
CTTACGATACACGATCTCTTGAGCTTTATCGTCGATCGAAGCATTGAACATCGGAAATTCTTTGATCGTCGCAATCAACGCTTTCATCACGAACGGAAGGTAAGTGATCTTCGTTCCGTTTTTCTCAGCGTAGTCTTTCAAAGTCTCACGTAGTTTTACTAATTGAGAAACATCAGCTTCATCCATCAATGTGAAATGAGGAATGATTGATTTCGACATTTGTAAATTCTGAGCGATTTTCTTACGGATGCCGATCAAATCAACGCGCTCTTCAAGCTGCGCATTTGTTGAATTGAAAGCCGGTTTCGGGAAATTCATTGACGGAGTTCCCGCTGAAGTTGCGCCTGAACCGTTACCAACTGCTGTTGAAACTGAAGCTGATCCACCTTTAGCACCCAATACATCTTCACGAGTCACGCGGCCGGCTAAGCCAGAACCAGACATACCGTTGATGTCGACTCCCATTTCGCGAGCTAATCTGCGTGTTGCAGGCGTCGCTAAAACTTTTGAATCTGCCACAGGCGGGTAGAAACCATTCACCGTAGCAGAAGCCCCAGCCGCAGGTTGCGCCACCGGAGCTGATTTTGTGTAAGCTTGAGTCGGAGCATTTGCCGCAACTGCAGAATGTGCAGAAGCTTGGGGGGCTGAAGCAGCTGCGCCGTTAGATGTTGCGGCAGCTGCGCCGCCAGCACCAGACAATGTGATGATCACAGATTCAACTTTGATCACGTCACCTTTTTTAAATTTCAAAGCAGTTACTGTTCCAGCGTACGGGGTCGGAACTTCAACCGTCGCTTTGTCTGTCATGATCTCTGCAACTGTTTGATCGGCTTTAACAACGTCTCCAACATTCACAGTCCATTTAACTAATTCACCTTCGGTGACGCCTTCACCTAATTCAGGAAGTTTCACATCGATATTTTTTCCACCCGTCGCTGCCGCTGCTGGAGCCGGAGCTGTCGGAGCAGGGTGAGCACCGTTAGATTTCGCTGCTGGAGCAGAAGCGGTCGCGCCCGCGCCAGCTTCCAAGGTCAAAATCACAGATTCAACTTTGATGACTTGGCCTGGTTTGAATTTCAATTCTTTAACAGTTCCAGCAACGGGAGACGGTACTTCAACAGTTGCTTTGTCTGTCATAATTTCTGCAACAGTTTGGTCGGCCTTAACAGAGTCGCCTGGTTTCACTAACCATTTAACCAATTCGCCTTCAGTTACGCCTTCACCTAATTCAGGAAGTTTTACATCAGTTGCCATTTACGAGATCCTTTCAGAGTTTTCACCAGTGGCTGCATTTAAAGCCGCTTCGTTGTTTTTGCGATTTTTTTCGATAATGCCCTTCATGAAGAATTCTCCCGCACGATACGAGCTTCTGACAAGAGGGCCTGACGCTACATACAAAAAGCCAATGCTTTCCGCAGTTTTTTGCCAGTATTCAAATTTTTCTGGAGTGATGTATTCGATCACCTTCAAATGCTTCTCGGTCGGTTGCAAATATTGACCGAAAGTCACCACGTCGCAATCGACGCCGCGCAGGTCTTTCAAAGTTTGCAAAACCTCTTCATCGGTTTCGCCAAGACCCAGCATGATTGAAGATTTCGTGTAAACACCTTTTTCAAATTCTTTAACCGATTGAAGTACGCGCATTGACTGCCAGTACTTCGCACGAGGATCACGCACACTCGGAGTCAAGCGCTCAACAGTTTCGATGTTGTGGGCAAATACATCCGGACGAGCCGCAGCTAAGTGCGCCACTAATTTTTCGTCTCCGCGAAAATCAGGGGTTAAAATTTCAACGATTAAATTTGGATCTAATTTTTTGATTGTTTTTACTGTACGAGCGAAATGATCAGAGCCTTGATCAGGCATATCATCGCGATCGACAGAGGTAATAACAACGTAATGCAATTTCATTTGCGAAATCGAGTAGGCCACTTTTTCTGGTTCAAAAGGATCAACCGGAGGAAGGCCTAATTTTGCGTTACCGGTTTTCACGTTACAGAAACGGCAACCACGTGTGCAGACTTCTCCCATCAACATGAAAGTTGCTGTTCCGCCTGACCAGCATTCGCCCATGTTCGGACACTTTGCTTCTTGGCAAACCGTCGCAAGCTTAAGCTCACCAAGCATGCCTTTGATGCGCGAATAATTTTCTCCGCTTGGAGCGCGGACTTTCAACCACTCTGGTTTCGGAAGACGAGGTTTTTGAGCACCTTTTTCCATGTGTACCACCTATGCCTTTATTTTGGGCATTTACGAATGAAATTTTGGTTCTGAGATGTTGTAACGCCACTGGGGTTTTCAGGCAAGTTGTATTGGCAATGTCTATGGGGCGCTAAAGCAGTTAAAAGAATGCGCTGAGGACAGCGTAAAATATAAGGCTGATCACAAGGGCAGCGAAAAGCAAGGGAAGTAATTTATGCACATAGAAGTTGATTTTTTTCTTGGCTTGCTGGTGATTATCACCGATTAAGCGGCGGAAGGCATAAAGTAAAATGTATATTAACAAAATAGCCAATAGGCAAAGCAGGTAACCTACAGGATTTTGTTTCCACCTATAAAAACTCATGCGATTCTTTTGAAGAACTTGGCCCAATCCGTCTACAAATTTTAAATAAAGTTTAAAAAATCGCGATTGAGTAAATAAAAAAGTAAAATAGTATAAACCTATGAAAAAAACGATTTACTTGTTGTTGATTGTGTTCGCGATTTTAGTTTTTTTATTTATGCGGAAAGAAAGTCGTATCGATGGGCCTTTGGGGCAGAATCAAATAATCAAAAATCAAGTGGGCTATCAGGTTGAGCGGCTGTCGCAACAAGTAGCGAGCGAGCAACAACCGCAAAAAAAAACAGAATCGACCTTGATTTCTGGTTTGGAAGAAAAATCAATTAATCGAACTATAAACAGTGAAAAGACAAATCATCAGGTCGTTAGGAAGAAAATGCTAAGCTACACCATAGATCATGGCGTTGCTGTTCTTCAAAGAGATATGGTTCTAGGAGAAGTTTCGGCTTTAGATTCAGGTGATACTTCACCAGGTTTTGCGACTGAACCTCAGATTCGAATTTGGCCAACCAACGAAATTCCTTTTTTTATTCAAGCAGATCTTCCAAATCAAGAACGTGTAATAGAAGCCTTACGAATGTTTAGTGGAACGCGTATTCGATTTGTTCCCTATGCGAGTCAGGCTGATGCGATTGTTTTTGAAAGAAAAGAAGGTGTTTGTAAATCATATGTCGGTTACATAGGTGGCTTGCAAAAAATATATTTATCAGATAAATGTGGCGCGACCGAAGTGGCTCATGAAATTATGCATAGCCTAGGTTTCGTTCATGAACAAAATCGATCAGACCGAGATCAATTTATTCAAATATTTTGGGATAACATAGATCCTCAAGAAAAGATTAATTTCGAAAAATTTTCTGAATTTGCAATGAAAGCTTCGGGGGCAGCATCGTTCGATTTTGAATCAATCATGATGTATCCCGATAACATGTTTTCGCAAAATCATAATTTGACCATGAAGCCAATTGTCGAGGGGCAAAAAATCGAACCCAGTGAAACTTTGAGCGCTAAAGATATTGAAAGATTAAATAAAATTTACTAATAAGCCGAGCCTTGTTTTTTCGATCAAGCTTCAGGTGCTAAATATGCAAAAGGCGAGGCTGGCTCACACCATCTCGCTTTTACACAGACATTAGGATCAACCCCAGAAAGGAAAATCCGAATGTCGAAAAAAATCCGTAACTTAACCCATTACAGAAAAGATCGGAGAATTTATCGGGTGACTAAAATGATTTTGATCATTTTGCTGATGATTCTTCAAGTGATACAAAGAGTTTTTGATCTGAAATAGTTTGGAGCTACCGACGTGTAGAGTTGATGGCTTTTAAACAGTGTAGGTCTTAAGTCTGGTTTTAAAATGAGATGGTGTTGAGTCTCTTTCTGCAGCTAATCAGCGAACAATTTATCAAAAATTATTTGGTATAAAATTGAACGCTAAATGCGAAACTTCTTTCATCAAAGATAATAAATTTCAGCTTTTTTCTGGAGATACGTTGAAAGATTTGCATGGAGAAGCCTTTATAGAGAAGCAAGATTTAAGTGCCGTTTTTTTTCCTCTTGGCGGGCTTGAAATTATTAATTTTTAGATTACACCGAAGTCTTCGGTCTTGGCGGTTTTTAAGAATTTGCAGGGCTGTACGAACATAAATTTTGAACTTTATTTGACCAAAATTTCGCAAAAATGACCTGACTTCAAAGGGCCCTCTGGCTTAAGATGGCCCGATGACAACACTTTTGCATGAACCATTAAGACTTAGTTTGACTCAGCCTATTTTGAAGGCCTTGGTAAGCATTCAAGCCCAAGCTTCTGAGGCTGAAATTTACAACGCTTTAGTTGAGCCGCCCAACCCAGAAATGGGGCACTTGGCTTTTGGTTGTTTTATCTTTGCTAAGGCTTTGAAAAAGTCTCCGGCCATTGTAGCGCAAGATCTACAAAAAGCTTTAGGAGAGGTTGTAGGCTTGCAATCGGTAGAAGCGGCGGGGCCGTATTTGAATTTTAAATTTAATGCAGCCAAGTTATCTGAGATCGTCGTGAAGCCTTTATTAAATGGTGAAGCCTACAAGCGCCAACTGACAGAAGCGGCTCCAAAAACGATGATCGAGTACTCTCAACCGAACACCCATAAAGAATTGCATGTGGGTCACATGCGAAATCTCTGTTTGGGCGATGCTTTGATTCGTCTTTTACGTCGTAGCTATGGCGACGAAAAAATTATCAGTTCGACTTTTCCGGGTGATGTAGGAACTCACGTTGCAAAATGTTTGTGGTACATCAAAAAGCATGTTGGTTTAGAAGTTCTTGCGCAAAAACGCAATGATCCTTTACGTGGCGAGTGGCTAGGCCAAATGTACTCGGCAGCTAATATTAAATTAGAAGACGAAGAAAAAACCGACGCTTACGAAAAAAATAAAGCTGAGCTGACTGAAATTTTGAAACAGCTTGAGGCCCACAAAGGTGAATTCTACGATTTGTGGAAAGAAACCCGCGAATGGTCGATCGACCTGATGAATAAGGTTTACAAATGGGCCGACGTTTCTTTTGATCGTTGGTACTGGGAATCTGACGTTGATGCGGATTCTGTAAAAACGATTAAAAAATATTTCGCCGAAGGTAAACTGCAAGAGTCACAAGGCGCAATCGGCCTTGATTTCTCGGCTGAGAACTTAGGTTTCTGTTTGCTTTTAAAATCAGACGGTACTGGCTTATATGCCACGAAAGACGTTGAATTAGCTCGTCGTAAATTTGAGGATTTTAAAATTGAAAAATCAATTTACGTTGTAGATATGCGGCAAGCTTTGCACTTCAAACAAGTTTTTAAAACTTTAGAAGTATTAGGTTTTGAACAATCGAAAAATTGTTATCACTTACAATACAATTTTGTTGAGCTTCCAGATGGGGCGATGAGTTCTCGTAAGGGAAATATTATCCCGTTAATTTTACTAGTCGATAAAATGAAAGCTCATGTCAAAAGTGAATACTTGGCAAGATATGCGGGTGAATGGTCAGCTGAAGAAGTTGAAAAGACAGCTGATATCGTCGCTAAAGGCGCCATCAAATACGGAATGGTTCGGCAAGACACGAACAAAAAAATCGTATTCGATATGAACGAATGGCTAAAACTTGATGGCGAATCAGGTCCATTTATTCAATACAGTTACGCACGAATTAACTCTTTGATTAAAAAATTAGGTCCCGTTGAAAATAAATGGGACGGATCAATGTTGGCTCATCCAACTGAAATGAAGTTGATGCAGCACTTGATGAATTTAAATACCGTTATTTTAAGCTCGGCTGAAAATTACAAACCTTCAACTTTGTGTACGTATCTTTACGATACTGCGAAAAAATTCAATGGCTTCTATCACGACTGTCCAATTGGCTCGGCGGAAACGCCTGAGCTTAAGCAGGCACGCTTAGCTTTAGCGGCAGCGACAGGTTCGGCGTTGAAAAATGGTTTGTCGTTATTGGGGATTCCAGTTCCAGAAAGAATGTAAAATGAAACAGGTGACGGTCAGTGAAAAAATATTTCTTTCGATCTCGGCCATAATCTTTTTATTAAGTGCGATTAATCCCCATGACTATTTAACATGGTTTATGGAAGTTTTCCCAGCGATGATAGGGTTTACAATTATCGCTTACAAATGGAATAGTTTTCGTTTGAGCCGCTTCTTACTGATCTTAATTTGTATTCATAGTTGGGTTTTATTTATCGGCGGTCACTACACTTACGCTGAAGTGCCTGCGGGCTTTTGGGTGCGTGATGCTTTTGGATTTGCCCGTAATCACTATGACCGCTTAGGCCACTTTCTTCAGGGCTTTCAGCCCGCTTTTTTAGCGCGTGAACTTTTAATACGAAATAAAGTAATTAAAAAAGACGATTGGTGGTTGAAGTATATCGTCGTTTCAATTTGCTTGGGTTTCAGTGCATTTTATGAATTAATCGAGTTCGCTGCAGCCATGATTTTGGGCGGTTCTGCCGAGTCTTTCTTAGGAACTCAAGGTGACGTCTGGGATACGCAAAAAGATATGCTGATGGCGTTCATTGGAAGTCTTGTCGCTTTGATATTTGCTGGGCTTCACAATAAATCGATTCAAAAAGCCGAAAGAATCTGATCACCAAAAAAAAAGCTAACCCTTTCGAGTTAGCTTTTCATGACCAAATTTATTTAAAAATTATTGGCAAGTGTAGTTAGCAGCAACCAATTTGTTTTTTACAGAAGTCATTACTTCTTCACATTTTTCGCTGCCGTTGATTTGGCTAGCGATTGATTTTGTTTCGCCGGCTTTAGTGTAGTTCAATTCACAGCCAGAACCTTTTACTTGGATTGCTAATTTTCTTTCGTCAGATCCAGATTTGCAGTTCACTTCAGCAGTGCCAACAGCTGATTCTTTAGCTTCAGTTTCAGTCTTAGCGTCTTTTTTTGCTGATTTTTTAGCACCTTTAGCAGCTTTATCTTCTTTTTTAGCTTCAGCAGCTGGCTTTTGAGCAGCCATAGTTGCTGGAGTTTCTGTTTTAGTCGCAGGAGCGTCTGCTGTTTTTTTAGATGCGCAAGCAGATAATGTGGCAATAGCTAACAATGTGATGATTAATTTCATTTAGAGTCTCCGTGTGTGTTGTGAGAATTTATTAAAAAGCATATCAATGAGGTTCACAACAAAAAGTTTTATCCTCTGTGCGGCAATGGGTGTGCTTTTTAGGCTCTATGGGTAAAAAGACAGGATGAAATTTAGCCAAACTTTAGTCGAAGGTACTTTGATCAAACGATATAAGCGATTTTTTGCTGACGTTGAATTCGTCGATCTTGCAACCAAAAAGAAAAGATCACTGACTATTCATGTGCCCAACACCGGAAGTATGAAGTCTGTATTAGCAAAGCCTACTCAGCCTCAAAAATGTTGGTTTACCCTCAATGAAGACCCTGCTCGAAAGCTAAAGGGAACTTTGCAGGCCGTACAAACGCTAGATGGCGTTTGGGTTGGTGTGAATACGTCGAATCCAAACAAGATCGTTCAAGAGGCAGCTCAGCAATCGATCAATTCGGGTAAAGCTTTTTTTAAACATTGGGAAAAATTTAAATATTACAAATCCGAACATAAAATTTCAAAAGAGACTCGTCTTGATGGTGTTTTTTATCAAAACGCTGACGATCTTGAAATGAAAAATAGTAAATTGCATTACATTGAAATTAAAAACACAACATTGATGACTGAGATTGATGGCGTGAAGAATGCGCAATTTCCGGATGCGGTTACTGAGCGCGGGCAGAAACATTTACAAGAATTAATGAATTTAATCGATGAAGGCCATCAAGCTGAATTAATTTTTACTGTTCAACGTGATGATGCGAAAAAATTCTCGGTCGCAAAAGAAATTGATCCAGAGTATGCCCGACTGTTTGATAAGGCTATTAAGAAGGGGCTTATTGTTACTCCGGTTGTGGTCAAGGTCGATCAAGAATCAATTTCACTTTCGAAAAAGGTTTTATCAATCGAATAACCGAAAAGATAGATTATCTAAAAAAAAGCCAGAGAGAAAAATCGCTCTGGCTTAACAACAAAAAGGCCTATATCCAGTGGCCATTTCGTTTTTATGTCGAGACAGGGAAACCATAGCGTTCCAATATGAGCGCTATGGTGTTACGACAACTACTGCAATGTAAAACGACCAGAGATTTCAACCGTTACTGTTTTACCAGTAAGTAAACCTGAAGCCACGCCTTTGCGTTTAGCGTGAATGCTGAACTTAATCACGCGTCCGGCTGTTAAACTTTTTTGAGCCGAAGCCACGTCTTTGAAAACAGTTGCAAGCTTGATCGCCATGCCTTGTTGTTTCAAAGCCTCGCGAGAGATTGAAGTTGTTTTCAATGCTTGGTTTCCGCCGTCAGCTGTTTTTAAAGTTAAGAAAATGTCGTAACTTGAAACCAAATCTGAAAATTCAGCAGTTTGATCGATCAATTGAAAGCTTGATTCAGCTCCGTTACCAATAACTTGACCACCAATTAATTTAGCATCTGATAATGAAGCTACGTCATCTTTAATCAAAGCGCGTTTTTCAAAGTTGACTGCCGTTTCGAAAGCCATTTCATTGTTGGCGATCAAAATTCCAGAACGTTTTACTTTTAAAGTTGCTTTAATTTTTGCATTTGAATCTAATGCCGCGTTGACAACGGCTCCCAATTGGCCGTTCGCCAAAGAGCCAACAGCTAATTCTTCAATTTGAACTCCAGTGGCTAAATCAGAAATGACAAGAGAGTAAGATGATTGAACACGTGAAGACGTGATGCTGTCAGCGAAGCTCACTTGAAATTTTTGCGCAGAAGCTACGTAATCAATGCGTAAGCCTTTGATTGATGAAATACCAGCATTGCTTAGGTCATATTTCGGAGCTAAAGCTAAAATCACTTGAATTGAAGCGCCATTCGAAGTTTGGCTAGCTACTTTGTAACCGTAAACAGAATCGACAATATCAACTTGAACTTGTGCGCTATTTGCGTCAGCAGAAACCAGTTTAATATTTAATGTTTCGTTTTCGTTTCCAGCAAGTTGTGCCTCTTGTGGGAAAACAACTTCGATGTTAAATGATAGCTGTTGATCAAAGACTTGACGTGTTTTCGTTACGCAGCATTTTTCTTCACTACGATATTTTGTGACTTCGCGAGTGCGAGTCTCGGTGCGAGTTTTAGTCACAGTGCGTGTGCGCGTTTCATTTCTGTATTTTGTTACAGTGCGCGTGCGCGTTTCTTGACGGTAACGAGTTTCTTCTCTGTAACGAGTTACTTCGCGACGGTATGGAACACGAACGTTGCTGCACTCTTGATCGTTGTAAGCAACATCGCGACATTCACGATCTGTGTAAGGTACGTTGTTGCAAACTTGTTGTGTGTCGCAGCGCTGCGAAGTTCCCGAGTCGCCATCGCTACATAGGCGACGTGTTTTACAGATACGTTGTCCTAATGCGTTTGTTCCGCATTCTTCGACGTCACGGCATTGTTGGCCGCCACCTGGAACTAAATAACATCTTTGTTCATTGCGACATTCTTGGCGGTAGCGAGTTACGTTACTGCAATCATTGCGGTAACGAGTCACGTTACGGCATTGATATTCATCGCGATATTCAGTTTCGTAATCAGAGTATGGTACATTAACTGTGTAAGGAACATTTTCTGTGTAAGTTTCTGTGTCTTGGTAAGGTACTTGAACCGAGTAAGTCTCATCGACTTGATATGGAATTTCGACTGTATAAGTTTCAGTAGCTTGATAAGGCACCTGAACTGTGTACGGAGCCTGGTACTCTTCTGTGCGGAAAGTGTTTTTTGTAAGTCCCGCAGAGATTGAACTTCCCGAAGTCGCGAATCTTTTAATTTGTGCCGATGTTTTTTCGGCAGGTGTTTGAGCATATGCTTGTGCAGAAATTAAGCATAGCGTAGTTATGATCGCTCGAGAAAGCGATGTGAGTTGGTTCATTTTGTCCCCCTTATTTAGACACACGGGAACTAAAGCAAGTCGAGTGCCGAATTTTGGCGCCGGAAATAGGATCTAAATGACTCTTTTACAAAGTTAAGTTTCTTTGTTGAGTTGAGTTAGAAAGCAAATTGAGTATTTTTTACGAAAAAAAAGAGCGACTGGTGTCGCTCTTTTTTGCTCTTTGTCTATATATAGATTCAGATAAAGAATTGAATTACTTAACAGTTGTTGCTAAGTGCTGATCGATAATCTTTTTGAATTCTGGGAATGGGTAAGCTCCACGTAAAGATACACCATTGATGATAAAGCCAGGAGTACCGCTCATGCTAAATTTACGGGCTTCTTCCATGTCTTTTGCAATTTTAGCGGCGATTGATTCATCTTTAAGATCAGTTTCAACCTTCTTCAAATCAGCGCCAACTTTTTTAGTTACTTCTTTGAAATAAGCTTCGCCTTTATCTTTCAACATGCCTTGGTTTTCGAAAACCATGTCGTGAAATTTTTCAGCTTTTTCTGGGCTTTGTTTAGCAATAGCTTCGAAATATTTAGCAGCGGGCATTGCTAAAGGGTGAAAATCCAAAGGTAAATGTTTGAAAACGATACGAACCTTGTCACCGTATTCTTTTCTAACTTCTCGCATAGTTTGGTAACCACGAGAGCAGTATGGGCATTGGAAATCAGAATATTCTACGATTGTGATCGGAGCAGCTTTATTTCCGAAAACAACGCGATTATCTTCGATTTCAGGTTTAAGTGGATTTTTAAATTCTTCATCACGGGCTTTTTTCTCGTCTTCAGCTTGCTTTTCTGCTTGGCCACGCTGAGCATCTTGCGCTGCTTTGTTAACGATTTCGATAAATTTTCCTGGATCTTTTTCGATAGCCACGAAAACGATTGAAGGATCTTTTTCGATCGCTTCTTTCAATTGTTTTGCAGATGGAGCACATGATGCCATAGTCAAAGCGGCAAGTGCAGTAACCAACGTTGATAAAATCTGTCTTGAAGTCATTTCGGTATACCCCTTGTTAGTGATCAAATAAGATCATTTTTATAAGCTCAAATAGTCTTGCATAGACTGATAGAAACGAAAAGAAAGATTTTTAGTTCGACATTCCTCGTCTGAAGTCTGGTTTGCGACATCTAAAACTCAACGAGACCCATTTACTGGTTTAAGATTTGATTATGAAAAATTTTTTTGGATTTATTTTGGCAATAACTTTATTCGTTTTTTCGAGTTGTTCTTCTGTGTCTCCGAAGGTTGATACTTCGCAGCTTAGATATAATTATGCTCGTTTGAAAGTCATGGATTTGGATCAGATGAATGATCTGGTGCTTGAGCAAGCCCGAGAATTTAAAAAGACCAATGATCCTCAAGCCTTGAAAGAAGGGCTTTTGATATGTTTATCTCGTCCAGATGAAGACGCTTTGGTCGACAAGGTGATTGATACAGTGAAAACTCCATTGGAAGACAACGGCTTTTGGGAGTCTACGATTCAAAGCTTGATCGAAGAAAGTGTGGCGGCGATCAAAGATTCTAATCGAAGTTCGGCAGATCAAGTCACTTATAGTATTGTTTTAGAAAATCTGATTTCAGATTTACGCCCTGAATTCATCAAGCAATACAAAAGTCCAGGTTTTGAAAGTCGTATGATTGAAAAAATCGCTGCGACCGAAGTCGAGCTGAATGCGTCGGCGCGCGCTGAAAGAAAATTGAATTTAATGAAGGGCGGAATTTCTCCGGCTCAAATTGCGAAAAGACTTTTGGATAAACGAGAAGAAGTTTTGAAGTCTGAAAAGAATGAAAAGTCTGATAAAAAATTCGAGAAAAAAACAGACTACTAAAAACCAAAAGCAATTTTTTACTTTGGCCTGAAAAAAGCAAAAGCGAGTCTGACTGACGCCAACTCGCTTTTAAAGACACTTGAACTCTCGACCTAAAGAAGGGAATTCATATGTCGGATTTTTCTATACGCTATAGAAAGTATCGGAGAGTTTTGAAAATAACTAAAAATATTTTAGTTATTTTGATCCTCTTTATTAAGATGTTGAAAATGCTTTTCGAGTAGTTTTAAAGTTGCTGCCAACGTGTATAGCTTTAAAATCACTTAACCAAGGTCGAGCACTTCGTGTTCCATAGAGTGGTTGGTGCTGAGTCCAGTTTTCTATTTTTCAGAGTTACTTGTCTCAAAGTGACTCAAGTTTTTTCTGTAAATCTCCGATGAGTTGTTATGAAAAAAATCTGTCAGGAAGACGGATTTATTAACAACACAGGAGGTCTCAACATGTTTATTCAAGGTGATTTACAAGCGGTATTTGATGCTTTGTACACGATTGGCGCGATTGATCCGGTTTTGAAAATGGACTGGGAGAAATTAAACGCTGAAATGAATAAAAATCCACAAGTGATTTACCAAGTTTGTGAATCAATCAACGCTTGTCGCGGAGACCAATCGAAGTTGGTAACTATTTTAAATTCAATTGATAAAAAATTATTGCATTTTGTTACGATGGAGGTTGCTCGTGAATTCAGTGAATTTCAAGATCGCAAAGAGCTACACTAAAAGCTTTTTACGCGGATTTTTATTTGCCTTCTTTTATTTTGCACAAGTAAAAGTGAGTGCATTTGATTTGCCGATCGATATGTCTCGTCGTGCCCCGGCTTCGATGCCTGAAGCAGTCTCGGAAGTGCCAGCTAAGGTCCCTTCTAAAAGTCTATTTGCGGCTCCGAAAAAAATGGTGGAAGTTCAACCTGAATTTTCGGCTAGACAAAATGACGCCGAATTGTTGAAGGCTTTGAAAAAGGCGATGTTGCCAACGGATCCATCGAATGAAATTGTAATTTTGAATACTGAAACTGGATTTGTTCCATCTAAAGTTCAATTGCGCAAAGGCGAAGCTTACAAAATTCACGTGGTGAATTTAAATATGCGCGAAAAGAACACAAGCTTTTTGATGGATGCATTTACGCAATCACACAATACAGTTTTTGGATTGCAAAAAACTTTTAATATCGAGCCTCAAGTAGAAGGAATTTTTTCATTTCAATGCCCTGAAACTGGAATTCAGGGGCAAATGGTTGTCGTGCAAGATCCTGCAGATAATCGTAAACCTGCAAGCACTGGACGCGAACACTAAAAAGGTGAATTATGTCTGACGGTCAATCAAACTTTAAAGAAGTCATCGCACGGGCCCTTGCGCCTGTGGCTGAACATTTAAATGATCCCGGAGTTTCCGAGGTGCTTATTAATGGGCCCGATCAAATTTTTGTCGAGCGCAAAGGTAAGTTAGAGTTGACCACTTCTAAATTTCCGGATGAAGACAATCTTCAGGCGGCGATTAACAGTATCGCGCAATCAGTAGGTCGTCGTATCAGCAAAGATGAGCCAAGATTGGACGCG
>JACCDQ010153882.1_pt1 | contig 13429 bp, 11 predicted proteins | sample 7446031 | NCBI WGS metagenome assembly JACCDQ01 (sample SAMN15323442, study PRJNA562643) | freshwater metagenome | isolation source: river surface water | place: USA:Blue River Watershed | collected 2017-08-17 | reverse complement strand
TCCCTTCGACTCCCGAGTGAGTCAATTGATATACAAGCTTCGGCTTGATGATTCCGTAGCTCAGTTGGTAGAGCAATACACTTTTAATGTATGGGTCCTGGGTTCGAATCCCAGCGGGATCACTTCTAAAATTTAAACCCACGAATTTCGTGGGTTTTTTTGTTTCTGATATTCTATCAAATTGATTTTCTCAATATTGATTTACCATTAACCATTTTAGTGTGGGATAATGGATCATCTACATCAAAAAACCTCCCGCGAATAGCTTGGGAGGTTTAAAAGATTTAAAATTTAGGATCTACAAATTCCCATTCTCTCACATGTGATGGCCGATGCTGTTTTTTTGCAATCTCGTCCATCTTTTTGATGATTTCAGGATTTTCCTTGGCTATGTCATTTTGCTCACCTGGATCTTTCGATAAATCGAATAATTCCCAAGGAGCCATAAGGTTCATTTTCATATTGGACTTAATACCTTTATAATTTCCAATACGCACTGCTACTTGTCCCGATTTTTCAGGAAACTCAAAATAGATAAAAGCGTGCTTTGTTTGAGACTTTCCTAAAAGGGTTGGCAGGAAGGATATCCCATCTGTTTTGACCGGTATTTTTGCACCTGTCAGATCAGCTAAAGTTGCCATTAAGTCAAATTGCGCGGATGGGTGATCTGTCGTTTGACCGGCTTTTATTTTGCCAGGCCAACGAGCTAACATCGGTTCGCGGATACCCCCTTCATAGAGGTCTTGTTTGCGACCACGTAATCCCGCCACTGAATTGAAAAATTGAGTATTCACACCTCCCACATCAAAGGTCGCCCCATTATCGCTCGAGAACATAATTAATGTATTTTCATCGATTTGATATTTTTTCAAGGTTTCGATGATGCGACCTACTTGCTTATCTAAATAGGTGATCATCGCGGCATAGGTCGCCAGCGGGTATTTTGTGGGCACATACCCCGATTTATATGAAGTATAAATTGTCTCAGGGAATTTACCTTGATATTGCTTTATTTCATCCTCAGGTGCTTGCAATGAAAGGTGTGGAAGTGGCAATGGAAGGTACAAAAAGAAGGGCTTTTTTTGATTCTTTTGGATAAATGCTAAAGCCTTTTCCATCATTTTGGTTGCCGCATAATCTTTCCCTTTAAATTTCTCAAAATCTATCGAGTCAATACTTACTTTTTTATTTAGGTATTCATGAACAAATTGATAAGTATTTTGTAAAGTATCCCATTTTCCATTTTCCCACAGATGCGTTGGGTATAAATTATGGGCTTGTTTTTGGTCCAAGAAACCATAATAATAATCAAAACCATGCAAGTTCGGATCCCCTGTATTATTGTTCATACCCAAACCCCATTTCCCAACTAGTGCTGTTTGATAACCTACGGATTTCATTAATTTGGCTATGGTAAATGTATTTTCAGGCAATGGCATTTGGCCCCCTTCCCTATCATCTTTAAAACCACCTAATTCATAATTTCCCCTAATGTAAGCATGCCCGGCATGTTGGCCCGTCATCAACATACACCTTGCCGGTGCGCAAACTGGCGCACCCGTATAGTGGTTTGTGAATCGAATGCCTTCTTTTGCCATGGCATCTAAAAAAGGCGTTTTGATTTTTTGTTGGCCGTAGACACCCAACTCCCCATAACCTAAATCATCTGCATAAATGTAAATGACATTGGGTTTATTTTGAGCACATAATGTGATGGATAACATCATCAAATTCAAGGTAGCAAAAATTGACTTCTTCATGCTTCAATATTTTAAGGTATTTTCTTTGATTCACTTTCCAGCCTCTCTATTTTCCTTCCCTTTTCTGTTGGTCAAATCGTCCCCTAATTCTTCCCGTGCTTTTTCAGCTAATTCTTTTAAATCTGCGAAGACTTGTGGATAAAGGGATTGTACATCATAACGCTCACCTGGATCTCGTCTCAGATCATATAGTGCTTCGGTGAACGGAAAATCCTCTTGGAGGTTTCCTGGAAATCCATCCTGGCCTGGCATAAATCCTTCATGAGTTCTACCTGGATGAGCTAGAACTAATTTCCACTGACCTTTTCTGACAGCTTCCAAATTATTTTTTCGGTAGTAATATAAAAATTCTTTACGGGGTTCAGCCTGATCATCACCTTGCAAAAGGGATAAAACATTGACTCCATCAATTTTTTTCGTTGGTAATTTTGAATTGGTGATTGCACAAATCGTAGGTAAAAGGTCGATGTTGGAGGCCAATCCATTATTAACTTTTCCTCCTTGTATTTTCCCATCCCATTGGGCTATAAACGGAACTCTTTGGCCACCTTCGTATGAAGAACCTTTCGCTTCTCTTAAGCCTCCTGTTGAACCAGCATGGTTACCGAAATTCTGCCACGGGCCATTATCTGAAGTGAAAATCACTAACGTGTTATCATTTATTTTTAGTCGTTTGAGCGTTTTCAAAATCTCACCCACAGACCAGTCTATTTCCATCATCACATCCCCATAGAGTCCTTGCTTACTTTTTCCCTTAAATGCTGCTGAGGCATTGATCGGTACATGAGGCATTGGATGTGGCAAGTAAACAAAGAAGGGTTTTGACTTGTTTTTTTCAATGAATTCAATCGATTCTTGGGTCAGAATTTTAATTAATTGAGCTTGGTCATCTAAGGTTTTGATGTATTTTTCTGTCTTAGAACCTCGGATTAAAGGCAATTCAGGGAAGTTCTTTCTCTGATTTGTGGCATTTCTAGTTCCATCATAATGTACTGGCCACATATCGTTTGAATAAGGAATACCCAAATACTCATCAAATCCATGATTAGTAGGCAAAAATCTCTCCGAATCGCCTAAATGCCATTTGCCAAACATACCTGTGACATAGCCATTGTCTTTTAAGACCTCTGCGATGGTCTCTTCCTCTTTATTTAACCCAATGGGAGAATTTGGAAAAAGGGCACCTGAAATCCCTATACGATTCGGATAGCAACCTGTTAGTAAGCCTGCTCTTGAGGCACTGCAAACGGCTTGGGCAGAAAGGAAATTAGTTAGTCTGATTCCATTTTTAGCCATTTCGTCTAAATTGGGTGTTTGGTATTGACTAGCACCATAGCAACTTAAATCCCCATATCCTAAATCATCCATTAAAATGAGGATGACATTGGGTTTTTTTTGAGCGTAAATGTCCGTACAAACAAAGGCCAAAAAGCTGACCAGGACTAGGAATTTTTTCATAGGTTTATTGGATAATTGAAAATACGTTACCTGATTTTTATACATAATATCACTTCAAAATGCTTTTTAAAACATAAAGAAGTGATATTAATGACACCTTTTAACAAGGTTTTTATTTAAAATAATTGCTTACCATCCGGGATTTTGACCAAGATTAGGATTCAATAATTTTTCTTTTTGAGGAATCGGCCATAAATAATGTTTTGAGGCATCAAAAGCCCTGATTGCAATAGGTAATTCAACGGTAGTAAATGTTGAACCTGTTGGGTATGAAATTCCGTAGACTTTACTAACCATTACTTTTTCAGCTATTTTCCATCTGCGAATATCAAACAGTCTCAATCCCTCAAATGCTAATTCGATATTCCTCTCTTTCCGTACGGCCTCTCTTAATTCACTTTGAGAAAGTCCTGAATTGAGCGGTGGCAAACCGACATCCGATCTAGTTCTTACTAAATTAATCGCATCATAAACCGACTGGTCGATTTGATTAAGTTCTATTTTAGCTTCTGCATAGGTAAGTAAAACCTCAGCATAGCGCATTAAGATAATATTTAACCCACTAGCTCCTGGACTTCCATAATCTTCAGCTGAAACATATTTTTTTAATGAGAAACCTGTTGTGGTATTATATTGTGTTTTGCCAATTTCATCAGCTCCTCCACTCCCGGGAACCGGTTTAAAAGGTATTCCACTAGGTAATAAATCACCATCTACATACATCGTAAACCTCAATCGCGGATCTCTATTATTATAGGGTGATTTTTGATCAAACCCAGATGTTGGATCATTTATATCTTTTCCATTTTTCATTGGAAATGCATCTGCCAGAGCTTTGGTAGGTACAAATGAACTACCACTCGTTTTTTGACTGTAAGGTCCCATGAATGCAAAAGCATTATGGGTAGCTGAACCAGCTAAAAATTGTTTATCAAAAATAACTTCTTTACTATTTTCATTTGCATAGGTAAACAGCTTTCCATATTCAGGAATTAATCCATAAGCATTTAGATCCATTACTGATTTGGATGCTGCGGCAGCTGTAGCAAAATTTCCAGACCAAAGTGCGGCCCTTGCTTTTAGGGCCAATGCTGCCCCCTTAGTTATTCTGCCTTTTTCCGGACTTGAATAAGAAATAGGCAAAAAGTTACTTACCTCAGTCAATTCTTTATCAATAAAGGACCAAACATCTGAAGACTTATTCCTAGTAATTTTTAAACCATCAGCAGGAGATAAATTTTTTGAAATTAAAGGGATATCTCCATATAGTGCCACTAGCCTCATATAAAAATATGCTCTTAAAGTTCGTGCTTCTGATTTATATTGATCTATCAGAGCTGTATTCGATGAAGTTTTTACTTGGTCAATATTTTCTAACAGGTAATTTGCTAAGAAAATCCCTCGATAATGGTTTTGCCATTCTGATTGAATTCTAGAATGAGATGCATCATATGTACCATTTTCGATATTGTATTCAACGGTAAAGACGGTATTTGTATGTCCTATGTCAGTAACACCATCCAGCACAAACAAATTAGTGCCATCTAAGGATGAATATATAGCATTAACTGCATATTTCGCATCTAAATCCGTTTTCCAATAAACTTCAGTTGACACTCGATCATTTGGTATGGTGATCAAAATATCCTCTTTGCAAGAAGAAATTACAAAAGTTGAAATTCCTAAAATAATGAATGAATTTCTTATATATTTTTTCATGATTTACGAGCTTTTAAATTAAAAATTAAGCGATACACCAACCGTATAAATGGCTGTTTGAGGATAATAAGTTCCTCGCCCAGAATCAGCTTCTGGGTCTAAATTCCATTCGTTTAATTTAGAGAATGTTAATAAGTTGGTTGCAGAAACATAAACTTTCGCTGCACTAAGGCCAACTGTCTTAAGTCCTAAACTTGGGATTGCGTAGAGAAGTTGTAAATTTTTGATTCTCACATAAGACCCATCAATGATTAACCGATCTGAAGTATTTACATTTCTTTGATTATTTTTTCTAGGAAGTGGAAATCTTGCATTTGTATTTTGAGGTGTCCAATAATTATTCGTGACAATTTTGTGTGTAAAACCTTCAAAAATTCCCAATTCTGATAACGCTCCAGAAAGCCTTGTGTCAACTTCAGCTGCTCCTTGAATAAGCATATTTAAGGTGAAATTTTTATAAGAAATTTCTGATGTTAGTCCAAAAGTATATTTTGGAAACGGATTGCCAATCACTGTCCAGTCATCAGCATTAATTTTTCCATCGTTATTTAGGTCAACATACTTAACATCACCCGGTTTTGTGCCAGAGGCAATAGTTGGATAATTTGTAATTTCACTTTCTGATTGAAAATAGCCATTCGTCTTGTATCCCCAATGTGCATTAAAAGGAAGGCCGACTTTTACAATGTACCTAGGATCTAAATCATAGGAGCTATTAATAAAAGGCCCTGCGCCTTTTAAATCAACAACTTCATTTGTATTGATCGCGAGATTTCCGTTAAATGAATATTTTATCTGACGCGTATTTTCTCTAAATCCAAGCGAAAATTCCCAACCTTTATTGTCGATTACACCTGCATTTTGAGTTGACGATGAAAATCCTGTTACAACAGGTAAAGGAAGCGCTAGCAAAATTCCAGAGGTTCTCTTTAAATAATAATCAACTGTAAAATTTAATTTATTATTAAATAGTTGGCCATCGATACCTATATCTGTTTGAGTATTTGTCTCCCAGGTAATTGTTGGATCGGCAAGATTTGTTTGAGAAAATGTAGGAACTGATGCCCCACCAAAAACATATGAGCCTTGAGATAAAGAGGCAAAATAACTATATAAAGGAACAGTTTGATTACCGGTTTGTCCCCATGATCCTCTAATTTTTAGGTCATTAATGGATGGTAAGCCCTCAAAAAATTTCTCTTCTGTAATTCTCCAAGCAGCAGAAAATGATGGGAAGAAGCTATATTGATTTTCACCTGTAAATCTCGATGATCCATCATATCGTCCATTTACCTCAAATAAATATTTATTATCAAAGGCATAATTAATTCTGGCAAAAGTTGATCTTAATCCAAATTTATATTCACCACCCCCATTGGTTTTCGTTGCATCATTCGCCCCTTGGTTAATGGATTGAATACTATTATTGTAAAAACGTTCTCTATATGCATTTAGAGTTGATGCAGTTGAAAATATTTCAGAAAATCCCAATAAGCCTGATATTTCATGTTTTTGAATACTTTTTGAATAATTTAATAGATAATTTGTTGTTATATCTGTCGTTCTATCCCTAGATTCAGTGAGATTATTGTTTGCTACAGAAAATGTTCTCGCATTTATCGCATCGTAGTTTGTAAATGAATTTTGAAATGCTTTCGTTTCAGTATAATTCATAACTCCTGATACTTGACCCGTAAATTTTAAATTCTTTAAAATTTGGTAATCCAATTTAATATTTCCAAAAAGGTAATGTGTTTCAGCATTATTCGAACCCGATTTTTCAGCTAACATTAATGGATTAAAACCCTGTTGACTTAGCCCATAAGTTCCATCGGAATATTTAGGTGCCGCAAATAACGTACCATGAAAAAATCGATTAAACACATCCGTTGAATAAGGCCGATAAGATTGATTAAATCGATAATTAATGTCCGTGCTAAATACAATTTTTTTGCTCAAAGTAAGGTCATTATTAATTCTTACCTCTCTGATTTTAGCCCCATAATTAGCTACAATTCCATCTTGGTCGAGATATCTTAAACTAACTCTTGTTTTTGATAGATCACTTCCTCCGCTTATCGAAAAATTATGACTTTGTTGGGGTGCTGATTTCAAAACCGTTTGAAACCAAGTATTTGGCAAGGGATATTTATCTCGATCAGTTGATGAAACCCAAGTATTTATACTTTCATCTGTATAGCGTGCAGGAATTGCTATTCCCGAATTTTTATAAGCCAATTGTTGATAACGCATATAATCCTCAAGCCCCATATTTTCTGGATTATTAATTGATTGCTGTGATGCATAATATCCATTATAAGAAACCTGAATTTTACCTGATTTACCTCTTTTGGTGGTTACCAAAACGACACCATTCGCTGCTCTTGATCCGTAAATTGATGTTGAAGATGCATCCTTTAAAATGGATATATTTTCAACGTCTTCTGGATTTAAGTTGAATAATGTTTGCTCTACCCCATCCACAATAATTAAGGGTGAGCTATTTTCAGAACTATTTCCTGAGAAAGTCGTAATGCCTCTAACTCTTAATGTTGCTGATGACCTTCCAGGTTCTCCACCTCGATCTAATACAGTTAATCCAGGCGCTTGTCCCTGTAGGGCCTGTTGTAAATTTGATACGGGTCTTCTTACCAATTCGGCACCTTTCAGCTGAGTAACAGCACTTGTAATGGATAATTTTTTTTGTGACCCATAACCTATGATAATGACTTCATCTAAGGATTTTACATCAGGCTTTAAGGAGATGTCTAAAAAAGTTTGATTTCCAACGACGATTTGTTGGGTTTCATATCCTACAAAACTAAAAATCAAAATTCCTTTTTCACTTACTTCTGTTATCAAAAACTCACCATCTTTATTGGAATTTGTTCCGCGAGTTGTTCCTTTAATTGTTATGCTAACTCCAGCTAGACCTTCACCTTTTTCATCAGTAACTTTACCTTTGATAGAAAATCCAGCTAGCGTGCTATTATCGGATTTCAATTCTGATTCAGATTCTGAATTAAAGCTAATGGGATGTTCATCAATTTTACGCAATACAATCCTGTTGCTAACTTGAAAATATTGAATATTTAAAGGTTTTAATAACTTGTCTAAAACACTTGATAACGCTTCCTTATTAGCGAAAACGTTAACTTTTTGTCCAAGTTTTAATGCACGTGAGTTATAAGAAAACTTTATTTGAGCAGATTTTTCAAGCTCTATTAATGAATTTTCTAAACTTACATTGCTTAACGAAATAGACACCTTTGTATCTAGTATTTCTTGAGCCTTTACAGGCATTGCAAAAGTGATGCCTGAAAACAACAAAACAATAGCTAATTGGGATAAGGATATTTTCACGATCTTAGATAGTAACCGTCGTTTAATAAAACTTTTTTTCATAATTTTAGTCGTTAATGTTGATACTTTTTGTGAGTTTCAGCTGATTTCCAAACCTTTGCAGAGGAAATTGGAAATTCATTAGGGCGTCTGAAATGTTACCGCATTTCGACGCTTTTTTTATTGTTTTTCATTTTCTCATACGCCTTTATTTACATCCATTAGAAATTATAATAATTGAATTCCCATTCATTTCATATCGGCTATTATTGCCCAAGCTTTCACAGATAATCTTCAATTTTTCAGGTAAGGGAACATCAATAAGTGATGTTGTCAAATAGCAATCATTCAATTTTTCTTCAGGGAATTCTATCGATATTAAATAAGCCTGTTCTAAAGTTTTAAATATTTGATGAACAGGTATATCCTTGAAATCAAAACTTAACTGCTCCATGGAATTGGTCGTAGCCATCAATGGTTTGTCTTGAGTGATATCTAATATTTTTTCAAAAAGTTGCTGTTTACGTACAAATCTTGCCGCTTGATTCGGCAAAAGCATTAATTCTTCTTTTGAAGCATTAGCTACCGTTTGATTTGAGCTAACTTTAACTTTACCTGTACGTACCAAAACTTCTACGTTCGGTTGATTTGCATAAGCGATCACCCTGAAACTAGTTCCATAAACTTTGGTAACTGTTTCATTAGCAAATACATAAAATGGTTTCTTGGGATTTTTACTAATTTCAAAAAAACCAGCACCCGAAAGGTAAACTTTGCGTTCGTTGCCTGTGAATATTTTAGGGTAGCTTAGTTTACTCTTTGGTTGGAGTAAAACGGAACTTGCATCTGACAAGGTAATTAATTGAGGTTTGTCAGAATTATTCGTTTGTTCAATTAATCCACTGGAATCATTTTTTACTAAATCCTGATAGGTGATGGATGACTGTTTAGTGGATATAGATAATTCAGTCCAATAAAAAAGGCTAGTTAAGCCGATGATCAAAACGGCAGCCGCGGCTCTAAACCAAGTTAGTTCCCAAATTTTACTGAATGATTGGTTATTAGCAGACTCTATTACTCGAATATTTTTCCAAGTTTTTTGTAGTGCCAATTGAGTTTCCTGAACTGAAATCTGATTTTCTTCAACTTTAGTAGCTAATATCCATAAACGTGCTTCCTCAACTAATCTGGCACGATATGGGTTTTCTAATGTCCATTCCATCCAATTGGCTTGGTCATTGTTATGCCTGATCCATTGTTGGAATGACTCATCAGATAAAAAATCTTCTATCTTTTCGTACGAATCTCTTTTTCGCATCTATTTTAGGGTTTCAAAAATAGAGAGGACATGAAATAAAAATGGTACTCACTTGAAAAGAACTTTTTTCCAATTAATTAATCGAAAAGTTCAAAAATAGAAATAATACAGAAATTGGTAAGTCTTTGCGAAGTTGGAGTATCGCTCGATGTATCAGGTTCTTTGTGGATTGATAATTCAAATTTAATACCTCAGATACTTGTTCAACTGACAGTCCTTGATGGTATCTTAAATAAAGTGCTTCTTTTTGTCGATCCGAAAGTTTATTGATGCTCGCATTCAATTGTTCTACTTTTATAGCATTCGTTTCATCAATGATTAATTGATCTTCAATTGAGAAATCTAATAAGAATTCAAGTGAATCGACACGTTTAATATTTGAAAAGATGTGATCACGACTATGTAATCTAGCTATCCGTTTTCGAACGCACGATAGTAAATAAGCCTTTACGGCATTGGCCTCATTTAATTTATAGCGATAGGTCCAAAGGTCGACAAATACATCTTGGACACAATCTTTAACGATATCCTCCCCTTTTACTAATGTTTTACCATAATTAACCAGTGGACTGTAATATCGTTCAAACAAATTAGAGAATGCTTCTTCATCCCCATTACGTAACTGGTTCCAAAGAGAACTGTCACATAATTTGTCAGCATATACTTTTAATTCGTCCAATTCTTGTCGTTTTCAGTGAAATTTCGGGTGTTTTTAACAATTACTAAATCAACATGGGAGCAATTGTCTGCCGAAAATTATAAAAATGTTTTTATAAAATGGGTTATTTAATAAAAATCTATCTATTGAATATTACAAATATTTAGTAATAAAATCCTATAATAGCCTTGTGTACTTTTAAATTCACCGAACAAGATGTATTGGCTTAAAAAGAGATTATTTGAATACAATCCAACAGAGTTGGCTTTTAAGATTGTACTGAATAATGGTTTTTCATGCTAAAGATAAATTTTAAATATTCTAAAAGTGAATAACACTTTTTTTGCTCATGTTGCTAATATTGGTAATGAAAAAAACGCCAATATTATGCGAATATTTACTAGATTTTTAATAATCCTTTCAGCTTGGGGATTAATTGATTGTCAAAATAGAGCTCAAAGGAATTTTGATTATTGCTTAGGAAATATTTAAATCAAATTAGTATGAATAATTCAACTATGTTATTTCTTCGCAAATACAGCATCACTCTTTGTATCGTACTTGATCAAATCATTTGTTTTATGCTACCACGTGGGCATGTATTTGATGCACCGAAATTGTATGTACATGCTATAGCATTGATCGCCATTGCTTTCCTCGCTTATGTTAATCGAGCCTATGTTAACCTACATGGGAAAGCGGCAATTATTTTACTCGCCCTTTTAACTTTGTTTTTTCTGCTTGTTAAAGTTTAATTCAGACCTCCTATTGAAAGGAACATCAGTGATAAATATTTTATCGGGGATTTTTCGAAAGTGGATTAATTAAATCAAAATTGGACAGAATAAAATATCATGCATTTAGTTTAAAAATTTGTTTAATGACCATATAAGTCTATTATAACTACCCAAGTCTATTGCTCTTTGGCCAGTCAACATGGATGTATAGTAAACAGCCATCCCATGTTTATTTATCGGAGTTCCAACCTCATTTAATTTAAAACTTTTGAATTCAAAACTTGGAAAATAATTCCGAATCTCAGGATGACTTGAATTTATCAATACATCTCGAATGAAAGAATTTTCGATTATTATCGCCTTAGGAGAGATTTGATTCAATGTTGAAAGAAAAATATCAAAACAAGCATCAGTAAAATCTTGATTTTGACCAATTAGTTTAGTTACCAATTTCTGAGATGTCTCTCGAACGGGGAAAAGATCAAGGTGCTCTAAGCTGACATTAACTTGTGTAGCAATTTCATTGAATTTTTTAAAGTAGGGATAATGCTGTTTAAACACTTTATGGATATCTCCTAATTGTTTACTATTTGATTTAACAGAATCTAAATCGTAAAAAAGTGCTTCAAAACTCACTTTATCTAAATTAGATAAATAGGCTGTTGCATTGTTTTTTGTACAATTGTCTTTAATGAATTGATGTGATTTTTCAATTTCAATAAACGAAGGATTGACTCCTACAAACAAGATATCGCTTTGATTTAATTCGTCATAGATCATAGGAGCTCGACCAAAGAAACTATCAGAAGGGCTTTTTGAAAATAGGTTAATGGTTTGATGATTGTGTTGTGTAGAAATCATAAATACTTAATTTTAAAACAGTTAAAAGAATAACAAATTGGACCCAAGGGCCCAATTTGTTAATTCAAAATCTCCTTTAGAATATACTTCAGTATTTCATCATAGATCTTTCAATTCGGAACAATGACATTAATAGATTAATTAAATGATATTAAAATACATTAATATTAGGCTAAAGACATAAAAAGCAACAGTTCCAGCCATCCCTATTTTTGTACTAAAAATTGCAAATCCACTTTTTGTCCAAAAATCTCTTGGTGCCATAAAAAATGATGATACAGACCAGGTAAAAATAAATGATGTCAAAGAGGTGATTATCGCCAAGAGATAAATTAATATTTCCATCTTGTACTAATTATTTTGGCAGCCTTACAGCATCTCCCAAACTGATTTTATTATCTATTAATTTGGAAGCTAATTTGTCTTTAATTTGAACGGTAACCCCAAAAGTGTCCATAAACAATTGCTCTACAGCTCCCACTTTCATACTCGCTTTAATTTTAAGCTCTTCTGTGCTTTTTGTAATTATTGTTTTTGATATTTTGTTATTTAGAGCTGCTAATGTCAAAGTTTCTTCAGCAATAATATTTCCCTTATAGAATACGAGTGACAAGCCAAAAGCCTCTTTAAATTCCTTAGAAAGGGTCTTTAGTTTCTTGTTTGGCGAAATTGAAAATTCTGCATTCGTAAAGTGATCCTTGATTTTATCTAATATTCCCATCTTATTTTTTCTTTTTCTTTGCGTCTTTTATTTTTTTAAGTGACTCTCGCTTTTTTTCCCTTTCTTTTCGAAGGGCTAATTGAATTTGCGCTTTTCTTGCTTTTTGATCTTGAGCTTCTTTCTTTTTTAATTCTGCTATTTTCAATCTCGCCTCCCGACTTCTTTGCGCCTCCTTCTTTTTCAGTTCAATCAGCTTTTTCTTTTCTTCTCGCTGTTTTTCCGCGGTATGCTTTTTTTGCTCAGCCAATCGTTTGCGCTCCTTAATAAGTTTTTCCCGCTCAAGCTTTTTGCGTTCGGCGTCTTTTTTTCTTAAATCATTCATAACATGTTGGAATTAGGCCTTACCCGCTTGATTGAGTGTAGCATCATTGGGAGCTAATTTGCTGTCGTCTTGGTTTGAGATTTGAACTTTAATTCCGAAGCTTTCTTGAAAGTATTTTTCAACATTACCAACTTTGCTTTTTGGTCCAATCTCTAATTCTCCACCTGCAGCATCTTTTTTTGATAAGTCAGCAATTTTCATTGATTCTTCAGCTAACTTTTGTCCATTGTAAATTCGAATGTTACAATTAAATTCCTTTGAAAATTGTGCTTTGATACTCTTTACCGAGCTTGATTTGATTACTTTGATCGTTGACATGATTTTTATATGTTTTGTTTCTGCCAAATTCTCATAATCCCAAGACAATTCCTTTGTCCATTTGAGTCCATGCTTGTCCAAATGAGTTCACGTAATATTTTAATGTTTTGATTAACAGTGACTTAGCTTATAATCCAACAAAATAACCTTCCAATCTCCATCTTTTTCGTATATTGAATAATCAATATATGTTCTAAATGCCTGCATCTATACCT
>JACCDQ011095358.1_pt1 | contig 13430 bp, 22 predicted proteins | sample 7446031 | NCBI WGS metagenome assembly JACCDQ01 (sample SAMN15323442, study PRJNA562643) | freshwater metagenome | isolation source: river surface water | place: USA:Blue River Watershed | collected 2017-08-17 | reverse complement strand
GTTAAGTTCAGTGCCGCATAGCGTATAATGGGCGCTCGGCCGCAATCCGCCTCACCTGTCCCCGGGTGAAAGGATGTGCAAAGAGCACCGCCTTGTTGACGCCTCCCGTTTGGACCGTCAGCGCGTAATCGGGGTCCGCTGACAGAACTGAACTGGAGTGCCCATGGCCACCGTCTCGTTTCATCCCGGCGCCATCCACGCGCTGAAAGCCCAGCTCCGAACTAAGCTGCCCGCGGTGAAGTCTTCGCACCTGAGCGAAGCCATCGCGGCAGGGTTGGGTTTCGCCACCTACGCCGCCCTGACCGCCGCAATGAAGACCGCCTCCTCGGATTCGCCCGCGCGGAGCTTTCAAGCGGCCGCGTGCACGCAGCGCCTGGCGCAGCTTGGCTACACCCTCGACGTCGACCTGGCGGCCTGGCTCAACCCAGAGACCAAGACCGCGCTGCCGTGGACGTTGCGCACCTACCAGGAATACAGGGCCCTCGAGGCCAAGGTGGCCAGCGAGCCGATGGCCGTGCAGAACGCCCTGCTGGCCAAGACCCCGATGGAGCGTTGCCACGCCTGGGGCGTGCAGCTCAGCCGAGACAGCCGCGGCTACTGGGCCTTCCATCTGACGGCGGGCGTTTGCGGACCTGAGCAGAGCGAGCAGGCGCTCGCGGAGGAAGTCTGCCGGGAGTGGAGTCTTTGAGCGCGGCGACTCACCTGCAGGTGATGGTGGTCACCCCGGTCGCCAAGCATCCGGCTGATGACAGCCCCTGCTTCGTGCAGGAGGAAGACCTGTCGGGTGTCTACCAGAAGCTCAATGGCCGGACGCTGTACAGCCCTGAACGCGGGGTGTTTATAGACCTGGACCGGGCCACGATGGCCGCGGCCATGCGGGGGCAGCCCCTACGGGTCGGGCGACGCGACGTCAGCTGACGTTGCTGGCGTCGCGGACGCCGCGGTGATGGGCCAGCAGCGCGAGCGCCTGGTCCGTCAGCTGCTCCACCAAGTCCCCGAGCGCCTGGGGGCTCGACAGCAGCGCAGGTGCAAGTTCTTCGACACCACTGGCCGAGGCGATGTAGATGGACGCCATCCCTGCCAGGCTCAACGCCAGGCGGGTGATTCGCTCCCGAACCGTGGGCTGACCGAGCTCTCGCTCCAGAAAAGCCACCACCCGGTCATGCGCCGGCCGGGTCTCGGTCTGTCGAACCGACTGCAACAGGCCCGTCGGCTCGTACTCCTCCCGCGCGTAGAGCTTGGCAATCGCCCGTGCCTGCCGACAGCCCAGCAAGGGCGACAAGATGCCCTTGTAGTAGGCCCGGAAGGCCTCCTTTGCAGGCAGCCGCTCAAATGCGGTCGTGGCGTCGGAGAAATCGTGCGCATGCCGCTCAAACACACTGCGATACAGCCCTGCCTTGTCCCCGAAGTGGTAGTGGATGGCAGCGTTGTTGGCCTGCGCCAAGGTGCAGATTTCACGCACGCTGGCCGACTTGAAGCCACGTTCGGAGAAGATGAGGAGGGCTGCGTCCAGAAGTCTCTGGCGCGTTTGGTCTGATTGAGGCATACGACTAACTATTCTGAGGAATCAACGCTCCGTATAGCGAGTTTTCAAGAGAACTGTTGATGCGATTGATTGGTTGGACGGGCACGCACCCATCGTTGAACGAATGGTTTGAGCGACCTGCTGCAGCTCGGCGGGGCATTGCCCGGCCGACGCGGCCTCCACGGCACAAGCCAACTGGAGGAGCTGTCGTTCGAGACAGCGGATGCGCTCATCCAGTGCCGATTCGCGAGCGAGAACACCTTCTGCCCAGGTCAGCTTCTCCTCGTCGCTGAGCGCGTGCCAGCGCTTTACCGCGTCCTGGGGCGCCCCGCCTTTGACCCGAAGCAGAGACTCCCGGAGCAGCGCCCGGACTGCATCGGGCGATACCACGTCTCGACAGGAGCCCGCCACGCAAGCCGACTTCCCGCAGAAGGGGCAGCCACCCAAGCGCAGGTCGCGATTGGTCTCAAGCATGCGCCAGGCCCTGGTGACGCGAACCATCATCGCGCGCCATCGGGGCCGCCCATGCGCCGATGCGCGCGAGGCCTTGAAGCGTCGCGCGGCGAAGGCCGGGCAAGTTGGATTTGGGCACAATGGGTCCTAGACTAAATCTAGTATACCATTTGTTGAGCGTTTTTGCAACTGCGCTTAGAGCGCCGCCAGCGCCAACTCATGGAAGTGGCTGAAGAACAAGGGCGCCAGCTGGTCGTAGTCCGGCACGCCCACCAAGGGAAATCCGATGACTTCGTCGAGGTAGTCCGTCAGCTGCTGCGTCTGCTCATGAACACGCTGGTAGTCCTCTTCATGCAAACGCCGAACACGGTCGAGCTCCACACCGCGAACGGCCGCGACATAGAACGTGCACAGCTCGGTGTGCCGGAGGGCCTTCTCAGCCCCATCCAGGCGCCCGGCGGAGTTGCTCATGAGGTAGCGCACGACGGCGTGCTGAAGGCTCAACCAGCAGGCTTGGCGAAAAGGGTCGACTCGAGTCATGCCAGTGCATTCCGGGGCTCCAGCCCGTGCAGCCCTTGCGCCGGCGGGCAGTCCGGGAAATCGGTCCAAGCTTGGCGCGCCAAGGCCGCGGCACGTTGAGCAGCGTCGAACGCCTGCGCAGGGTCAGCGGTGTGACCGTGGTAGGTGGCCAGCGTGCCCACCAACGCCATGGCACGCTGGCCGTGCCAGTCGGTGCGACGAAACCAGATGGAGTAGCCGGGGTTCGGGCCCCAGCCGCGCTTGGTGAGCTGGTCCTCCGAGTCCCAACCTTCTGCCTGCATCTGCAAGCGCAGCGCCATCAGGTCCGTCGCCGGCGCAGGGCCTTCGAACTCCACCAGGTCGAAACGGTCGGCGGTGATGGAGTGACCGCTGAGCTCCCAGTAGGCCGAATGGTCGGCCTTTCAGAAGGCATCGTCCTCGAATTCCTCCGGGTTGGCCGGGCGGAAGATGACCTGGCAGAAGTCGCCGTTGCGCATCTTCACGAGCACCGCGCCCTCGGACAGGCACCGAGCCTTCAAGGCCAGGGTGAACGGGTTGTAGACCTGCTTGGACTGGAACACAGCGTCGTTGCGCATCAAGCTGCCTTTGAAACCTTGGCCATGAGGAAACCACCCACAGCGCCACCCACATGGCTCTGCCAGGACACACCCGGGAACACGGGGAGCAGGCCCCAGGCCATGCTGCCGCCATAGAGGGCGCCCGCCACCAGAGCAAGTGCCACCCCCGCGAACTGCCGCTGGTACAGCCCTCGCGCCATCACGTAGCCAAAGAAGCCGAAGACCAGCCCACTGGCACCCAGGTGCACGGTGTGAGCTCCTCCCAGCAACCAGGCGGCTGCGCCGGCACCGACCAAGCCGCCCAGCACCGCCTCCCCAAAGTCAGCCTTCCGCGGCAGCATCGTGAGCCACCCCAGCACGAGCAGCGGGAGGGTGTTCGACAGCAGATGGGCCCAGTTGGCGTGGAACCATGGGGCCACCAGGATGCCGAGCAGGCCCGCAACGCTGCGAGGCTGCACGCCCAGGCGCGCATTGAAAAGGAAGCCCCCCAGGCTGACCACCCATATGGTGGCGACGAACAGCAGCAGCACCGTCGCACGCTCGCGCGCACCCGCCACCGCACCCTTGACCATAGACGTAGCCATGTCAACGAACCTCCAAGCTCGGAAACATCGGCACCGGCTGCGCGTCCGACGCCAGCCATTGCTTGAACGACTCACGGGACTCGGGGCGCACCATCCAGCAGCGCCGCTCACCGTTCCAGCGTGCGCCCAAGTCCTCCGTACGAGCCAGGCCTCGATTCGCTGCCTCGCGCGCCAAGTCGTCCTTCCGGACGCCAACAAGCAGCAGCACCGCCATGCTGAGGACCAGGGGCCCCGGGTGCACCGGCACCCCCGCGGCCTCTACCGTGCGGCCGGACGCCTTGAGCAGCTCCCCGGCGGGGCCCACCAACGCATGGTGGTAGCTGGCGGTTCCGCCCGCGGCGCCGAAGCCCTGCGAGACCAGGCAGAGCCGCCAGCCCTTGCGGGCCTTCGACTGAACCGTGGCCACGGAGGCCGTGGCGCAGTCGAGGAATTCCCAGAAGTGCACGGCGACCGCGCTCACAGGACGCCGGCGGCCAGCAGCTTCTGCTCGAGCCAGGCGACGTAGCCGAGCGGCGACTCCTCGGCCTTGTAGGCGGCGTAGACGCGCTCGGCCGCGGCGTCCTCGACGGTCAGCAGGCTGTACAGCTGCTCGTCACGGTCGAAGTACAGGTCTTCTTGCGGCTTGTAGTACCCGGCTTCCCGCGCCGTCAGGCAGGCGACGCCGCTGCGGTCGTAGTAGTTGCGCGATTCCAGCGGACGGTTGTGCGCCTCGAACTCTTCGAAGTCGAAGCGAATCTTGACGACCCCGTCGCGCTCCTGCTCCACGCTGAGAAGGCGTGCGCGCATGCCCTCCTCGGCATAGCTTTCCTTGTCACCGATGCCGTCCTTGAAGGTCACGACGGGCTGCGCCCCGGTCTTCACGCGTCGGATGAGGTCTTGAATGGTTTGCATGTGGGTTCTCGGCGGTAGGTCGATTGCGATGGCTTCAGGACGCCTTCGGCAGCAGGTCCAACACCCGCCGAGCAATCAGGTCGGGGTCCCCGTTGAGCAGGGGATTCGGATGCAGAGGGGCGCTCGCGCGCTGGTCTTCGGTATGGGGCGTGCCGCCGAACGCACGCAGGTCGTAGGCACGGCGCAGATAGGTCTCATCCCAGCTTCGGACGGTTTCCTTGGAGAAGTGGAGCGAGCCGAAGCGGCGGCGCTCGACCCGGCCCAGCTCGCGCCAGAAGCGCGGCACGCCGGCGACGTCCGGCACTGCGAATCGGTTGAAGAGGTAGTCCTCCAGCGCCGTCAGACGCTGTTGGCCGTCCAGCAGGATTTCGGAGTGCAGGCGGAAGTGGGTGAAGTTTTCGCCGTCCTTCACATACTCGTACAGGTCGTTCACCATGTAGCTTCCGACGGAAACGCCGGCCCACAAGGATTCGATGAAGCGAACCTTCTGCTCCTCGGTCCAGACCAGCGGGCGCTGCCACGAAGGCAGCGGGTAGCCCATGGCGAAGCGGGTGGCCCAGGGATGCAGGTGCGCACCTTCCTCACCAGACGTGAAACGCTCCAGCCGGCCCAGCAGCTCGGAGACGCACACGTTGTGCAGGTTCGCGCCCAGCTCATCACGGGGCATGGCGACGCCTGTGTCAGGGACATCACAGTCGTCATAGCGCTTGAATGCGGAGGTCATGGTGCAGTTCGGTGTCGTTTCGGTCCAGTGAGCAGTATACAATCAATAAGCGCATTATGCAACTAACAAATGGCTCCACTTCACTTCAGATGTTGTCTGTAACGCTATACAGATGACTCCACCTCGCATCTCAAGACAACTCTCATGAATCCTGCCCGCCGCCCCCTCCGCCCCGCCGCGGTGATGCTGTTGACTGCCGTTCTGGGCACCGCAGCCGCCCCTGCCATGGCATCCGACTACTTTGTCGTCGTGCCCGTGAAGAACAAGGTCGCCACGGTGGCCAACATTGCTGTGGCATTGAGCGGCTACGCGCTACCGGCCGCCGCTTTGGGCCAAGCCTATGCGGGCTTCGACTTCAAGTCGGTGCTCCAGGTGACGGGGGACCCGACCTACACCGGCAGCGGCGCGAGTTTCGCCCTTTCGGGTGGCGCGCTGCCCACGGGCCTGACGCTCAATGCCAGCACCGGGAGCCTGTCGGGCACGCCGACGGTGGCGGGCTCGGCCAGCTTCCAGGTCTCGGCGACCTACAAGACCAAGACGGCCGCGAAAGACTACAGCTTGAACGTCCAAGCCAGCCTGGTCAACCAAGGCAGCTACCGCAGCTGGGCTGACGGCACCTTTGCCGCGAGCTGCAACGGCTACAAGAACCCGACCGGCACCTACAGCTACGCGGGCGCCACCGGGGACGGCGTGTATCGCGTGAAGCCCGACGGCAGTGCCGCCTACGACGTCTATTGCGACATGACCACCAATGGCGGCGGCTGGACCCTGGTGTTCAACCAGATGGGCGCCGGCTACACCCGCATGATGGCCCGCAACGCCAGCCTGGTGACCCTGGCTGCCGCCGGAAGTCATGCGCAGATGGGTCGCATCTTCAACGTCGCCAACGAGTTCCGCTGGACCGATAGCGCACTGGTGCGCGTCATGCAAGGCAGCACCAACATGGCGACCTGGTACACGAAGATGACCACGCAGGGTTGCAACGTGGCGGGGAGCACCATCGACGTGCAGTTCGAAGGCGGTTGGCTCAACACCGCAACGGCGCCGCGCAAGGTCGAGAGCTGCACGACCTACCCGTTCGGCATGCGCAACAACTTCAACTACGCGCCGTTCCGGGACGTCGCCGGCTACAACAACAACACCACCCACATGTGCTGGATTGATGAGAACGCGGGCGACCGGATGTTCTTCTACTCCTACGACAGCTTCAGTCCTGACCGGTCGCACTGCAGCCAGTACGGCTACAACTTCACCACCGCCTCGAACCGCGGCGGAACGATGAATTACCTGGTGTGGGTGCGCTGACCGCCACACACCAAAGCCAAAGCCGGCCTTCGTGCCGGCTTTTTCCATGGGCGCCACGCTCGAGCGGCGCAAGACTCAGCCCACCAGCCGCCAGCCTTCGGGCGCGCACGTTCCCGTCCTGCCGTAAAAAAGCCGCCTGAAGGCGGCTTCGTGGTGAACCGATGCGGCTCAGTTCGTGCCAGGCACGTAGGGGGCCGTCGGAACTGGCAGCGACGTGGCGCCGAAGTTCTTGAGCACGCGAACCTCGTCGAAGTTGTGCACGCCGGTGTTGCATCCGTTGCCGGTGCTGATGGGCTTTCCGAGGACGAGCGGAACATCTTCGTAGAAGCGCGTCAGCTCAGTATTCCCTGCGTAGGTCCCCGAGGCCACCTGGTTGCCGTTGATGAACAAGCGAACCGTACCGGCCTTGCGCGACACACCAATGTGGTTCCACGCCGCCGTCGGCATCGTGGCCGTGCTGGTGAGCTTGAACGCGGAGGTCTGGTTGTCGTTGTAGACCTGGAAAATCAACTGACCCGTCGAGGATGTCTCCACACTCCAGCTGCGCGTCCAGACGCTGTTGGCATAGTCGTATTGGCCGTAAGTGATGTACTGGGCCCCGTAACAGCCAAAACTGGATGACTTGACGAAGGCATCGACCGTGAAGTCGAGCGTTTTCATGGCAAAGCGCCGCTCACCACCACTCTGCACCGGATAAGCCGCATAGGCCGCTCCCCAGGATGCCCCACCCCAGGTGTTGACCATCTTCAGGGAACCCCCACCCAGCGCCGAGGTGGTGTTGTCGATGGTGACCGTGCCAGTGGGGCCCATCGTCGCGAGCGGAATCGGCGAAGGCGAAGAGTCCACCACGCTGCCGGAAGACGTCGAGCCCTGCGTCGCGCCTTCCACGTGCAACAGCAGCCGGTAATCCGAAGCCAGGGGCGCCACATCCGCCACCTTGACGAGGTAGGTCTGCTTGGCCGTGCGGCCCTTGTAGACACTGGTGACCTCATGTGAAGTGCCCGCGGTGTTCGGCGTTGACGGAGTGCCGCTGAGGACGCCCGCAGCGCTGAGGGTCAGCCACGACGGCAGAGCCGGCGAGACCGACCAGGTCGCCGAGCTCGGTGTAGGCGTCGGGTCGCCTGAAATCGACAGGTTGGCCTTCAGGTCGTAGCTGAAGCTCTGCCCCACCGTGGCGAGCGGAATCGTTGCGGTGCCGAGAGCCACCGTGATGTCGCCAACCGCCACCGTGTAGTTCTGGATGCCGGTCTTGGTCTTGTAGGTCGCCTGAACCGAGAACGGGAACGACCCCTGCGTGGTCGGCGTGCCAGACAACACGCCGGTGGCCGCATCCAGCGTCAGGCCCGTCGGAACTACACCGGAACTCACCGACCAAGCCACCGTGCTGGCGTTGAAACCGGGGTCGTTGACCACCTGCAGCACCGACTTGAAGTCGAAGCCGGCGTAGGCCTGGCCCACGATGCCACCCGGCAGGGTGTAGCTGTTGAGCGTGACCGCGATGGCGCTCTGGGAGAAGGTCTTACCCTTGACGGGCGTTACCACGTAGTATTCCGCGGCGAAAGCGCCCAGGGAGGCAGAAAGCAGCGCAGCGGCGAGGATTGTCTTCGTGAACATCTTGATTTCGGAAGTTGGTTGGCTTTCGAGACGGTAATCCTCCGCTCCAGCGTTAGATGTATAGCTCCAACCGTCACAATGAAAAACCTCCTGACGAATCAGGAGGTTGAGTTCTGGCTTAAAGCCAGCCGACGGCGGGCTGGACGTTGACGGGGTCCTTGACCGCCTGGGCACAGGCCTCCTCGACTTCATCGTCGGGCAGGTCGTACCAGTCGACCTCAGTCATCACATCGAACTGCTGGCCGTCCTGACGGATGCGCCCCCAGCAGTAGCCGTTGTTGCGCATCACGGCCAGCTTGGCAGGTTTACCGTTGAAGTCGATGTCGACCTCGTGTGACTCAAGCATGGATACCTCTGGGGGGCCACTGGCTCAGCGCCAGCTCTTGGGAACAGGGCCGGTGGGGGACACCAGCTCGATGGAGAACCCTTGCATCGAAGCAGGGGTCGGGCCGAGAACAGCCCAGGCGCGGGCACGAGCGTCCCACTCCTCATCCGACACACCGTCCGGTTGGTCGGTGTTGTTCCAGTACCCGAACTCTTCGACGCCAGGCAACTTGCACCAAGCGTCAAACCAGGCTTGGCGCTCGGTGTAGACAATGCCAAGCATCTGCTCGCCCGCTGGAATGACCAGGACGGTGAAGTCCGTGTCCACCTGCGGCACGCGCTGTTGCTGGACTCGAATCAGGCGCCGAAGCTCCTGCCAGGTGTCGAACGCCTTGATGGCGTCCGCGCCCTCCTTGCTCATGTTGTCCATGAACGTGTCGAACGCCTGGTTGGCCTGCTCCTCGACCCAAGGCCGGAAGCTTTCCACCAGGGCCAGCAAGTCGGCGAGCCGACTCATGTTGAGCCGAAAACCCTTGTAGATGCGGGTGCTCATGAGCCCACCCGCTTCTGCAGCGCACGCGCCGTAGCCCAGGAACCCTCAATCGCCGCGTCAGACCGTGAAATCGTCGTCCCCAGCCCAGCGAGCTGGGTCTGCAGCGTCGAAATCAGGGCCCGGTGTGCCGTCAAGGCAGCACGAGCACCCTCTCTCGACTCGGCATCCCCGAGGATGGCGTAACGGTCGATGGCCGCACGCGCCCCGGTCTCGGACAGCGACAGCTCTTGTTGGAGCTGCGCCAGCGTCTTGTTCTGCATGGTGAACTCCTTAAGTGAGGTCGCGGTGGTCGAAACTGACGGCGTGGTGTCCCTTGAGCTTGGCCGCAGCCAGGGCGTCCGCCAGGAGGCGGCGCTGCTCGGCAGTCAGCCCCTTGATGAACGCCTTGCGGGCGTCTTCAGCCTTCTGCTGCACCGCGAGCCTTTCACGGCGCTCGGTGCTCAGTTCGGCCGCGACGTCATCGAGCAGGTCCCCGATGCGGCGAGCCGGCCAGGTGGCCACACCCTGCTCAGGCTGGGGAACGAGCACCTCAAGGTCGGCGATGCCGTCCCCGAAGTAGAGTTCGCGCCCACCCCCGTAGCCGGAGAGGACCTCACGCATGCGTTGCCGCAGCATGTGGAACTTCCGGCGGTACAGCAGCTGCCCGGCGTCGCCCCCCGTGACCGATTGCTGAGCCACGGAATGCAGCGCGCGAAGCAACGGCACCAGGTAGGCCAGCCGCGTTTGGGCGACCTTCATGCGGTCTTTCGCCGACGTGTCTCGGCGGGATGCCCGGTACGCGTGGTCGAAATGCGCCTTGTTGTACTCGGCTGTGAAGCTGTTGACCTGCTGACGCAGCACCACCAAAATGGCTTTCATCGTTTCAGTCATAGATGTTTCCTTGTGAACAGGATGTCCTGCAATCGGTATAGCCATTTGCCGTAGTGCTGATTTTACGCTATAATTGAAGCAACTTTCAATCACCTAACACCATGTCCAACAAGCGTTTCGTTGAGAATCAACTGGGTCTTTACTTCGCAGTGGGTCCTGCAGGCGAGGCGAGTGAAGACCTGTGCGCCCAGCGCCATGCTCAGAGCTACGACCTGTTGGACAAGCTGTTCAACACCCGAGGCATGGACCTTTTCGGCATCGCCGACCGCACGGTGTCGGAAGACTTCCGCTACCTCCCCATGGAACTGTGTGAGGTGGAGTGGGACGGACAGGACCTCGACGGGAAGGCGGTGTACAGCGTGTGGGTCCACAGCACGGTGCCGTTCGATGCGGACACGGCGCGCAAGGTTCGCGAGCTGGCTCAGCAGGCCTACAGCGAGGGCTGCGGCACCGAGGCGACCTTCATCCGGGCCGAACTCAGCACCAAGTGGGAAGAATCCGAGCGCAAGGCCTTCGACCTCTGAGCCGCGCGCCAGCACGCCGTGACCGCCGACCAGCTCATCCTCAAGCTGCAGGACGCACTGCGCACTGCAGTGCGTGACCCCAACTCGGCCGCTGCCCCGTGGCTGGCGCAGGCCCAGCACGCCTTGGCGCAGTCCGAGGGGCACCACCCCCAGGACCCCAGCCCGTTCGAGGTGGCAAAAAGCGTGGGCCTGCGGCTGGACTGGTGTGCCCTGTCGCTTCGCGCTACCGCTGACCGCGGTCGTGCGCAACTGGGCGACGGCTACCCGGAAGTCCTGTCCGTGCTGGGCGCCATCAACGCCTCGCGCGAGTGCCTGGACCAGCTGAAACCGTCCTGACTCACTGGCGCGGGAGCGCCATTCGTCAGAGCTTGAAGTAGACCGACAGGACGTCGTCCTGCATGCAGCCGAATCGGCCCGGCAGCTCGCCTTCCATCGGCGTCTGGAACTCCAGCAGGTTGGTCTTGGCCGGGCGGCCCGCCATCACCTCCAGCGCGTTGCAGACCTTCAGGCCCCCGTCACCGGTGGTCATGCCGGGCAGCACCCGACTGACCAGCACGGGCCCGGCGAAGCCGGAGCGAATCCCGGCGGCGTAAGTCGCCCAACCCCAGTCGACGTCCCCATACGGGGGCAGGCTCTTGAGGTAGCCCTTGGACACCAGCTGCGGCAAGGTCAAGTGCTCCCAGGAGCCCAGCGCCAGGTTCATTTGGTAGCCCGCTTGAATCTGTACGCCTTCATTGACCAAGCCCACCGCGATGGCCTGCGCCTTGGCGTCGGAATAGGTCGCCGCACCGCCGTGAAAGAGGGTGGACGTGGCCATGGCAACGACGAGAACGAGTGAAAGGACGGTGATGGTCAGCGTGTACATGCCGACTCCTTCATGGTATACTAACGAAATCGACCGGCAGTATACCTACAATAGCTATGTTTGTCACCAACACCGCCAAAGAAGTTCTCGAGCAGGCCGCGTTCTGGACCCACGCCGAGTGCCCGTTCCAGATGCGGCTGCACGAAGCCGACCCCTCGCTGCTGGTCATCGCCGGCCCGAACGCCTCGGGGAAGTCGCTGTTCTTCCAGTTCATGGCAGCCTGGTCCAAGGATGACGCCCTCCCTGTGACCATCTCCATCCGCGAACGCACCGGCTCGGGCCTGTACGAGAGCGCGAGCATGCGCCGCGCCTTCATGTTCGGCAACGAGGGCGAGCAGTCCACGGGCGCCTGCAGCGTGAAGGTCACGCTCACCGGGTTCAAGAACGTCATCGACCGCAAGGCAGTGCTGATGCTGGACGAACCGGACATGGGCCTGTCCGAGGACTACGCGCACGCCTTCGGCCGGCTGATTGCCCAGGAACACGAGAAGGCCCGTGCAGCAGGGGGCGAGAACTACCGCGGCCTGGTCATGGTCACGCACAGCCGCAGCCTGGTGACGGGCCTGCTGGAGGAAGGAGCCAAGCCCTCCTTCCTGGCGGCGGGCATGGAGTCCTCGCTGGCACAGTGGCTGGAGCAGCGGCCCCACCGCTCGCTGGAGGAGCTCCTGGCGCTCGACCAGGTGAGCCTGGCGCGCTGGCGCACGACCAACCGGCTGTTCAAGACCTGATGGCCGGGCGCAAGGTCACCCTCCCCGATGAGGTTCCCCAGCTGGACAAAGTCCCGGTGGCGGACCTTGTCAAGGGGAGGGAGTACGTGCTGACCGGCGACTTCTGGCCGCACGGCGGGAGCCTGGTCAAGCTGCACAAGCGCGTCCCCGCCAAGGCCACCTGGCCCGGCACGCGCGGCGACGCCGTCATCGTGCGCGACGACGATAAGAGCGAGTTCATCCTGCATCCACGGGCCTTCCTCTTCGTCAGGAAACCCGTGGACGTGAAGGCGGTGCTGACCCGCGAGCTGGCGCGCGAGGACCTGGGCATCTACACCGTGGTGCAACTGGCAGCCAGGGACGTCACTGCCGGCGACATCCAGGGTGCGCTGGCCCGGCTCAAGGTGGATGCCGACAAGATTCGCATGCACAGCCCCGAGCTCTACGCGCTCATCCAGCGCTGAGGACCCCGATGATTTCTTCCCTGCACCTGTCGGACACGTTCCAGGCGGTCCCGTACCTGGCCTCGAGCCAGCTGTGGCGCCAGACGGGCAAGAAGCAGCAGTTCGCGCTGTCGACCACCAAGCCCAACGTCATCGTGGGCCCCAATGGGTCGGGCAAGTCGGCCCTGCTGACCCTGCTGTCGCTTCAGACCCTCACCCACTTCACCGGCGAGACCGCGCTGGATGACAACTACACGCGCGGCCGGGACTGCGACGCCTGGTGGTCGGAGCGGACCTGGCGCGCGGGACCGGTATTCCTGCCGGGCGCCACGTTCGTCACGGACAATGCGCCGGCGGTCTTCTATCGCCCTGGGCACATCAGCGGCAACGACGACAGCATCACCGCGGCGATGATGACGGGCTACTTCGAAGAGGCCAAGGCGTATGCCGCGGCCGTGGAGCAGAAGTCCTCCGGCCAAGGGTGCCAGGCCCTGCTGCACCGCCTCCTGGCTGCCCTGCAGGAACCGACCGCACTGACCTACCAACGGACCAATTGGTCCGGCGGCACCGAGCCCGTCGACCTCACGACCCGCAGTTGGTGTGGCCCTTGGGACTACAGAGCCGAAGTCCTCAAGGCGCGCGCCCGCGCCGTCGCGGCCGACGCGATTCCGCTCATCCTGATGGACGAGCCGGAGCAGTCGCTGGACACCCGCGCGCAGCTCCAACTGTGGCGCGCCATCGCGGCCGCGGACTGCGCCACCCGCCAGGTGGTGGTGGCCACGCACAGCCTCTATCCGTGCCTCCACCCGGAGGCGTTCCACATCATCGAAGCCACGCCAGGCTACCTGGCCAGCGTGCGCGAAGACCTCGCGGCCTGAACCATGCACCAAATCGAGACCGGGCTGCGCAGCCCCGACAACAAGGACTGCGTCTTCCTCTGGCTCTACTGCC
>JACCDQ010749501.1_pt1 | contig 13432 bp, 14 predicted proteins | sample 7446031 | NCBI WGS metagenome assembly JACCDQ01 (sample SAMN15323442, study PRJNA562643) | freshwater metagenome | isolation source: river surface water | place: USA:Blue River Watershed | collected 2017-08-17 | reverse complement strand
CGCCCATGCAAGCTGAAAAATTCGGCGGTTTGTGTTGAATTGTGGGCTATATTTGAAACCGCAGTCGCCAAACAGGCGACAGAGGAGCATCCATGAAGGTCAGTGATATTTTGCGTGTCAAAGGCGGTACTTTGTACACCGTGTCGCCCGAGGAATCCTTGGCCCGTGCCATTGAAACCATGGTCCAGCTCGACATTGGGTCGCTCGCGGTGATGGACCATGGCCAACTGGTGGGCATGTTGACGTTTCGCGAGGTGCTGCACACCGTGGCCAAGCAAGGCGGGAACCTGGGTGCGGTTTCGGTGGGGGCTGTTGTGGACAAGGACTCCAGTCGCTGCAACCCTGATACCGAACTCGATGAGGTGCGCCCTTTGATGCTGGAAAAGCACACACGCTACATGCCAGTCATGGACGGCTCGGTCTTGATGGGTGTGATCAGCTTCTACGATGTGGCCCGCGCCGTGGTGGACAGCCAGAATTTCGAGAACAAGATGCTCAAGGCCTACATCCGGGATTGGCCGGAAGAAGAAACCAACAAGGCTTGACGCCACCCAGCACGCGCCTGCGCGTCGCGGGTGCAGGCAGCCCCGGCTGAGAGGGGCTGCCGGGCGGGGCGGTTCTGCTCAAGGCCGCATGATGGGCGGGCTGGTGGTCGCCGCGTTCTGGCTGGCTTCGTAAACCAAGAAACTGCCGGTGATGTTTTTGACCGTAAAGGTGGTGCTGCCCACTTTGGTGTTTGACAGGCCGGAACTGGTCAATTTGCATTCACCTGAAGAAGTTGTCAGACAGGTCTTGTCACCGCCCGGAACAAATGAACCGGACACGGTGGCGTTGGGTACCGGGCTATTGCTATTGCTGAGGTCACGTACCTTCACCGTTGCATAGGCGGTCCAGTTTGCCTTGCCTTTTGTGGCGCTTGTTGTGATCGATTCCACCGACACATACAAAGTGACGGGCGCCACCGGTGCACCCGCTGCCAGGGAATACACCAGCCGGTTGGGCGAACCGGTGCCCAGGCTGCTCAGTTTGTTGGCCGAGGCATTGTCAAGCAGGAACTTGGTCACGGCGTAAGGCAACGCGCTGCCGCCGGTGGCCAAGGCCAGTGCAGCCACCCCGGTCACATGGGGTGAAGCCATGGATGTGCCGCTGATGGTGTTGGTGGCGCTGTCGCTGGTGTACCAGGCCGATGTGATGCTGGAACCCGGCGCAAATATGTCCACGCAGCTGCCATAGTTCGAGAAAGAAGAGCGGGCATCACCGGATGTGACGGCACCCACGGTAATGGCGCTGGGTTCAGACGCCGGGGAATAGTTGCAGGCGTTGGCATTGTCGTTGCCTGCTGCCACCACCATCGTGACCCCGGGCACGTCGGTCTTGCCCGCGACTGCGCCCGCCACCGCAGCATTGACCGTGGTGGACTTTGCGCTGCCCAATGACATGTTGGCCACGGCAGGCCGCAAATTTTTCTGGCCTGCCAGCCAATCCACGCCTGCCACCACGCCGCTCAGGCTGCCTGAGCCGGTGCATCCCAGCACCCTGACGGGCACCAGCGACACCCCTTTGGCGACCCCGTAGGTCAAACCGCCCACGGTGGCTGCCACGTGGGTGCCGTGGCCGTTGCAGTCGTCGGTGCCTTTGCCATCCAGGACGTAATCGGCCCCCGCCAGTACACGTCCCACGCCTCCAGTGCCAGAGGCAAATTCGGTGTGGCTGGCGCGTATCCCTGTGTCCACAATGAAGGCAAATACACCGCTGCCCTGGTATTGGTACTGGTAGGTGCCACTGAGGGGGCGGTCCTGCTGGTCGATGCGGTCCAGGCCCCAAGTGGCCTGGTTTTGTGTGGCAAGTGGGTTGAGCGCCGTTTCGTTGACGCTGACCGTGGCATCGGGCTCAAATGATTCCACATGGGGGTTGTTTTCGAGCGCGGTTTTCAGTCGGTCGACTGCTGACAACGGCACGCGCAAAGCCACGCCTTTGATGGCGTTTTCATAGCTGTGCAAGACTTGACCGCCCACGTTTTGGGCAATGCTGCGGCCCAGATCACCCGCGTTGCCCACAGTTTTGTTGAAAACTATCAGGTACTGGCCGGGAATGGGTTGCGACGCGACCTGACCCACAACAGGGGCCTGGGCCCAAGCGTTGCCAGAAACGGCACACACCGCAGCCAAGGCCACGGACGACAGAAAACAGCGAAGCGGAGATTGGGCCATGACGAACCTCGATCCATGCAGATGAAACACCTTCTCATTTTCTGCGATATGGGTACGACAGCACAATAGCGTGCCTCGGCGTCCAAACCCTAAGTGCCCACGTGCCGTGGCAGGTCTGGGATAATCCCGCCCATGAGCGGCAACACATTCGGCAATCTTTTCGCAGTCACCAATTTCGGTGAATCCCACGGCCCGGCCATTGGCTGTGTGATTGACGGCTGTCCTCCGGGGATGGCCTTGACCGAGGCCGACATTCAGCACGATCTGGACCGCCGTCGGCCGGGTACCAGCAAGTTTGTGACACAGCGCAACGAACCCGATCAGGTTCAAATCCTGAGCGGTGTGTACGAAGGCAAGACCACCGGCACCCCGATTTGTCTGCTGATCCAAAACACCGATCAGCGCAGCAAGGATTACGGCAATATTTTGCAAACCTTTCGGCCGGGGCATGCCGACTACACCTATTGGCACAAATACGGTATCCGTGATCCCCGGGGTGGTGGCCGTTCGTCGGCCCGCTTGACGGCGCCCACCGTGGCGGCGGGTGCTGTGGCCAAAAAATGGCTCAAGGCAGAATTTGGTACCACCTTCCTGGGCTGCATGACGCAAATCGGCGAGGTGGAAATCCCATTTGAAGACTGGAGCCATGTGCCCCACAACCCTTTCTTTGCGCCAGTGGCCGATGTGACCATGCTGGAAGATTACATGAACGCCTTGCGCAAGTCAGGCGATTCGTGTGGTGCCAGGTTGCGCGTGACCGCGCAGCACATGCCCGTGGGGTTGGGCCAGCCGCTGTTCGACAAGCTCGACGCCGACATTGCCTACGCCATGATGGGGCTCAACGCGGTCAAGGGCGTGGAAATTGGGGCCGGCTTTGCCAGCGTGGCCCAACGGGGCAGCACCCACGGTGATGCCCTCACCCCGCAGGGTTTTGTGGGCAACAACGCGGGTGGTGTGTTGGGTGGTATCAGCACCGGACAGGACCTGGAGGTGTCGATCGCCATCAAGCCGACCAGTTCGATTTTGATTCCTCGTGACACGATCGATGTGGAGGGGGCCGCCACAGAAGTGATCACCAAAGGGCGGCACGACCCCTGCGTGGGCATACGTGCCACGCCGATTGCGGAAGCCCTGCTGGCCTTGGTGGTCATGGAGCATGCTTTGCGCCACCGTGCCCAATGCGGTGATGTGCGCGTGAATACCCCCGACATTGCGGCCCAGCTGCGCTAAAAACCCGCCGCAAGCGGTGCGGGCTCACAGCATCTGGCGCATGGCGCGGGCGGTTTCCTGCAGCACGGGCAACACGCGGGCCACGGCATCGGCGCTGTTTTCGTGGTTCATGGGCATGGTGATGCTCATGGCGCCTTGCAGCTGGTCGCTGTGGTCGTACAAGGGCACGGCAATGCCGCGGTAGTTCATTTCCAGTTGTTGCTCTGACAGCGCCCAGCCTTGGTGGCGCACCTGCTGCAGGGTTTGCCGCAAGGCGTCTTTGCTGGTCACGGTGAAGGACGTGAATGGGCGCAGCTCGTGTTCTTGAACCCAGCGCTCTGAAAACTCGGGTGGCAGGTGCGCCAGTAGGGCCAACCCGGCGGCCGTGACCTGGGCTTGCACCCGCGAGCCCAGGATGTACCCGGTGTTCATGTGCCGGTGGGCCCCGCTGCGGGCGATGTACACGATGTCCTCGCGGTCCAGCACACCCACATAAGCCACTTCGCCCGTGCCCACGGTCACCCGTTGCAAAAAGGGTTGCACCGCACGCGGCAGGCGGGCCGAGTCCAGGTAGGACTGGCCCAGCCTCAACACGCTGGGTGTGAGCCAGTAGCGTTTGCCGTCGGTGGCCACAAAACCCAGATGTGCCAGTGTGAGCAGGTGGCGGCGGGCGGCGGTGCGTGTCAGGCCGCAGCGTTCACCCGCTTCGCTGGCGGTCAGGCGGGGGTGGTCGGCATTGAAAGCCTCTATGATGGACAGGCCTTTTTCGAGGCCGGCAATCCAGTCACGGCGTTCCAGTTGTATCGCGGCGGGCGTGTGGGACATGATTGGTAAAAACCCTTGATTCGTTCGCTGATTGGACGTCAATGGCCGATTGTCGTTCAAATTTGAAGGTGCAGGCACGCGATCGAGAGGTCGAGCGCCTACAGTGGCGTTTTATTTTGGGGCAAACAATATGAGCGATTTGTTGGTCAAGATCCCCGCAGGGCGCGAGCCATTGCAGGCTTCCTTCAGCGATGCGGCCAACCCGGTGGGGTTGGATGGGATTGAGTTCATTGAATACGCCACGTCCAAGCCCCAGGCCTTGGGGCAGGTGCTGGAGATGATGGGCTTTCGGCCCGTGGCGCGGCACCGTTCCCGCGAGGTGCTGTTGTACCGCCAAGGCGATTTGAATGTGGTGGTGAATGCCCACCCGATCGACGCCAAGGGGAGCAGTCACGGCAGTGAAACACCCAGCATCTCGGCGATTGCATTGCGGGTGCGCGATGCCCGTGCGGCGTACGAGTACGTGTTGGAGCGCGGAGCCTGGGAAGTGCCCACCCGCGCCGAAGTCATGGAGCTGAACATCCCGGCCATCCACGGTGCGGGCGGCAGCCGCATTTACTTTGTGGACCGGTACAAGGAATTTTCGATTTACGACGTCGATTTTGTTCCAATTCCGTCGGTTGAAAAGCACCCGCCTGCCACGGCAGGCATCCATTTCTTTGGCATTGTTCAGTACATCGGCCCGGAGCGCAGTTACGACTGGATCGAGTTTTACAACGAACTGTTTGGCACAGAGCTGATTCCGGACGAAGAGCGTTTTGGCATCATGCCCAAGGGCAAATTGCTGCGCACCCCTGCCTTGCAGGCGGGCAACCGCTTCATGCTGCAACTGGTGGAACCCGAAGTGAACGTGCACGACGCCGACGAGCGCCTGCAGCGCATCGGGCTGGGTGTGCCCGACGTGTTGGCCGCCGTGAAGGCCCTGCGCGCTTTGGGGGTGGAGTTTGTGGAAACCCCGGCGGCCCACACCGAGGTGCGTGGCGCCATCACCAAAACCTACCTGGGGTCGGTGGTGTTTGAACTGGTGCACAGTGAACCCTCGGTCAACCAAGGGTGATGCCATGATCCGTCGACTGACTTCCGATCAGGCCATCACCGGCTTTGGCATGGACACCATCACGCTGGCCGGCACCCTGGAGGCCAAATTGGCTGCCATGAAGGAAGCCGGGTTTTCTCAGGTGATGCTCAAGGCCAACGACATCAACGGTCACCCGCGTGGCATCGAGGCCGCGGTGCAGGCGGTGAAAGACAGCGGTCTGCGGGGCACCGGTTTTCAGGTGTTGCGCGACTTTGAAGGGCTGAGCGGCCACCTGCACCACTACAAAGTGGACATCGCCAAAACCATGTTGGAAATGTGCGCGGCGCTGGACTGCAAGGTGTTGTTGGCGTGTTCCTCCACCTCGGTGCATGCCAGCAGCGACCTGGACCACATTGCGCGTGATTTGCGCAAGTTGGCCATGCTTGCCATTCCCTACGGCATCAAAATCGCTTACGAGGGTTTGAGCTGGGGCCGCACGGTGAACGAATTCACCACCGCGTGGGACGTGGTGTGTCGGGCCGATTGCCCCAACCTGGGTTTGGGCATCGATTCGTTCCACATTTTCGCGGCCAAAACACCGCTGGAAGAAATTGACTACCTGCAGCCAGACAAGATTTTCCTGGTGCAGTTGGCCGACTTCATGTGGCAGGAAACCAAGACCTTTGAAGAGCGCATGACCACCGCGCGCACGTTCCGGGTGTTCCCGGGCGAAGGCGTGCACAGTGAGCAGCTGGTGGAATTGGTGCTCAAGCTCGATCGCCTGGGCTACGCGGGCGATTACAGCTTCGAGGTGTTCAACGACGACTACCAGCAAATGCCTTTGCCGATGGTGGCCGAACGGGCCCGGCGCTCGGCATTGTGGCTGGCCGAAGATGTGTTGCGCCGTTCCGTGCCCTTGCCCAACCAGATGCGTTTGAAATCGGTGGGCTGAACCTGCCCCAAGCGGGTGGACGATGCCCGTTTTGCGGCTATGCTAGACGGCAGGCTCACCTCCGTTTTTGCAACATGACGCTCTCCCACCTCCGGTATGTGGACCACTTGACCAAAGTCAAGAAGCGCGCCACGGCAGAGTCGGTGCTGGTGGAAGCCATGGCCGACTTGTGTGAACCGGATGCAGTCACCTTGTTCGAGGTGGCCGGGCCACCCGACGACGTGCGTTGCCTGGAGCGCCTGAACTGGGCCAAAGGGGGCGTTGCACCCAAATCCACCGGGGCGTGGGTCGCGTGGGACATGGCGCGGCCGCTGTCCTGCGTGGACGGCGCCCAGGATTGTCTGCAATCCGGGCTGACCCGGTGGCTGTCGGTTGCATCGGGTTATGCCTTGTTGCTGCCCATACGCAACGACAACGGCGAGCGCCGTCTGATACGGTTGGTTTTTGCCCGCACCATCGATCCGCAGGTTCTTCTGCTGGCCGAGGCTTTGGTCGGCATTTATCGCAATTTTCTGGATTTGCTGGACTACAGCGAGCGCGACACTTTGACCGGGTTGCTCAACCGGAAGTCGTTTGACGAAACCTTCATGAAAGCGGCCCATCAATTGCCGGTGATGCCCGCTGAAGACGAAGAGAAGGCTTCCGGGTTGCGACATGCCCGTGCAGGCGCATCGTTTTGGCTCGGTGTGGTGGACGTGGACCACTTCAAGCGGGTGAACGACGGTTTTGGGCACCTGATCGGTGACGAGGTTTTGTTGTTGCTGGCGGGCGTGATGCGCAGTTCCTTTCGTCAAGACGACCGGCTTTACCGCTTTGGGGGCGAGGAGTTTGTGGTGCTGCTGCGTGCGGCTGAACTGGCCCAGGCCGAATCGGCGTTCGAGCGGTTTCGGCGCAATGTGGAAACCCAGGCGTTTCCGCAGGTGGGGCGCATCACAGTGAGCATCGGTTACACCCATCTCAACCAGAACGACACCCCTGCGGCGGCATTTGAACGTGCCGACAAGGTGGTGTACCTGGCGAAAAGCAGCGGGCGCAACCAGGTGCAAAGCTATGAAGCCGCACTGGCCACGGGGCACATTGCAGAAATCAGCGTCGACTCGGACCTGGAAGAGTTCTGACGACGTGGCCTGACACACGGGCCTCATTCAAGGGTTTTGGTTTTCTTAACCCACAGGTAATTTTCGGCGGATGTAATTCATTGTGTGGACAGAAGGCCCACTTCAATGACATTTTCTACGAAAGTTTTTATGAAATTAAAATTTGCCACGGCTGTTTTTTCGTTTGTTGTTGCAACATCTGCATTCGCTGGTCCGACTTGCAATGTGCCTGAGGACAAGTGGATGAAAGAATCCGATTTCAAATCGCAACTGGAAAAGCAAGGTTACAAAATCAAGACATTCAAGGTAAGCAAAGGCAAGTGTTACGAGATTTATGGATTTGACAAAGGCGGAAAAAAGGTCGAGATTTACTTCGACCCAGCAACAGGCGCTGAATTGAAGCGGGATTGATAGCGGGCCCACGCCTCGGATTTATTCAATCAGCAAGGTCTATCATGAATGCAAACACAAGTACCCGATCGGCACTGCCGGCCAAGGTGTGGGACCCTTTTGTGCGGTTTTTTCACTGGGCGCTGGTCGTTTGTGTGGTGTTGAATCAATTTGTTCTGGAAGACGGCGAGGCACCCCATGAATGGGTGGGCTATGTGGCCACCGCATTGGTGCTTGCTCGATTGATTTGGGGCTTTGTCGGCAGCCGACACGCCAGGTTTTCGGACTTTTTTCCAACCCCGTCAAAACTGGTGCTGCACGTTCGGTCCATTCTGGCGGGCGAGCACCCCCAATACCTTGGTCACAACCCGTTGGGCGCCTTGATGATGCTGGCATTGATGTCTCTGGTGTTGCTGTTGGGATTGACGGGGTGGCTGCAAACCACCGACGCCTGGTTCGGTGAAGAGTGGCTGGAGGAACTGCACGAGTTATTGGCCGATGGTTTGCTGGTGGCGGCTGGGGTTCATGCCGCTGCGGCCCTTGTGATGGGGCGGCTTGAGCGTGTTCGCCTGGTTCGTGCCATGATCACCGGCGTCAAACAACCGTACTGAAACGGCGGAAGGCCCCATGCGTTTGCTTTTGTTGGAAGACGACCGTACCTTTGGCGAGGGTTTGCGCGACTACCTTGGCAGCGAAGGCCATGTGGTGGATTGGTGCACCACGGTGGCCCAAGCGTGTGTGGCGACCACCGAACCCTATGACGCCTGGTTGCTTGACTGGAATTTGCCCGATGGGTCGGGCATTGAATTGCTGAAGGCCCTGCGCAACAAGGGGCAGCAAACCCCGGCCTTGTTGTTGACCGCGCGTGACACCCTGGGCGAACGCATACAAGGCCTGGACAGTGGGGCCGACGATTATTTGGTAAAGCCCTTCGCGCCGGAAGAGCTCAGTGCGCGTTTGCGTGTGATTGGCCGCCGGTTGGCCGGTGGCGCCGCCCGGCGGTCTTTTGGGCGGGTGGAGATTGATGTTTCTGCCAAGGCGGCATGGCTGGACGCGCAGCCGGTCGAACTGACGGGGCGGGAGTGGGCCATCCTGGAGGCCCTGGTGTTGCGCGCTGGGCGCCTGGTTTCCCGCAGCGATCTGGAAAAACTGGTGCTGGGGTTTGACAGCGAATTGGCCAGCAATTCGATTGAGGTTCACATCTTCAAGTTGCGCAGCAAACTGGGCAAACAATTTATCGAGACCGTGCGCGGTTTGGGGTACCGCGTGCCCAGTCCATCGGGTTGGCAGCCCAGCACTTGAATGGATGCCATGACACCGCCCTCCATCCGACGCCGATTGACGGCGTCTTTGCTGTGGATTTCGTTGTCATTTGGTGTTTTGACCGCTGCGGTGGTCTGGTTGGTGTTGGGGCACGAGGTCAACGAGCTGATGGACCAGGAGCTGCGCGAGACCGCAGAAATCACCCACAACATCATGGCCTCGCAGCCCGAATCGATGTGGTTCAACCCCAGCCGGCAAGAGCATGGCGAATACGAGGAACACCTGGTCTGGCAGGTGGTGGATGCCAGGACCGGTGCCATCAAAAGCCGCTCCCACAAGGCGCCCGAGCAGGCGTTGTTGACCCAACCCACCTCCAGCATCACACCCACGGGCGATGGGCGGTGGCACACGGTCACATTCGCCTTCAAGCACCAGCCGCAGTATTTTTTGCTGGTGGCGCAAAGTGTGGTGGAACGCGAGGAGTCGCGCTCGGAAGCCGTGGCGTTCACGTTTCTGGCGGGCTTTTGCATGAGCCTGCTGTCCACCTTGGTGATGAACTGGCGGATTCGACAGGAGCTGCGTCCTTTGGGCGATTTGGGGCGCAGTGTTCAGCGGTACGACCCCTTGCAACCCGACAGTGCCCCGCAGGGCGTCCCGCGCGAAGAGCTGGTTCCGATTGAACAGGCCATCAAAGAGCTGGGGCAGCGCCTGGCGCAACGGGTGATCAGCGAGCGGGCTTTCAGTTCACATGCCGCCCACGCATTGCGCACCCCCGTGGCGGGTCTGGACATTCAATTGGCCATGGCCATCAAGGAGGTGCCCGACCCCTTCAAGCCGCGTCTGCAGCGGGCGCGGGAAGCCACCGCACGTTTGCGAAGGGTGATGCAGGCGTTGCTGATGATGTTTCGCAGCGGCGTGGACCCGGCGCGTCAGGAGGTCACGCTGGACCAGTTGTTGGTTTCGTTGACGTTCAGCGACTTGCAGGTGGATATCTTGTCCGAAAGCGCCATCCATGTGGACCCCGACTTGATGGCGGCTGTGTTGCTCAATCTGCTGGACAACGCCCAACGGTTTCAGGCCCAAAAAGTTTGGATAACTGCCGGGCACCAAGATGGATGGTGCTGCCTGCGCGTGCAAGACGATGGCCTGGGGTGCTCAGAGGAAAAACGGGCGGACTTGCGCGCCGCCTTGGCGCACCAAGACTACGCGCCCGGCAGCGAGTTGAAAGGGCTGGGTTTGATTTTGGCCGATTTGGTCATCAGGGCGCACGGTGGTCACGTGTCTTTGCCGACGGTACCGACTGGATTTTGTGTGGAGCTTTGCTGGCCGGACGAGGGGCCTTGATTCTGCTGTGCCAAGGCGGCATCTGACAAAGCCGTTTCCAGGACGCGGCCAATGACGGCAACAGGGACGCTGTGTTTCAACAGCATGCTGGCGGCCAGTTCGGCCGACACATCTCCACTGCGAACGCAGTCCAAGGTGGCGTCAACCAGTCGACGCATGGTCGGGCGGCGGCGGGCGGTCATGGGGTTGTTCTGGTTCAACCCATGCGCGCTTCTCGGGCCCGGCGCAAGCGTGTTTCCAGGAGGGCTTGCTGCCGTGCGTGTGTGTCGCGGTAGCGTTTGCGCATGAATCGAATGTGCACGCCGGCCACCGCAAGCGCAAGGCCCGACAGGGTACCAACGAGGCCTTCACCCCCCAATGCAGCACCGATGCCAACCACCAGGTAGATCTGCGGCAGCATTTCGTACAGCGGTTTCGGCAAGTTTGAGAAAGGCATATACACCCCCGACCGACAAAATGATATGTAAGTTGATTTTGTCGGTTGGAGATTAAGAAGGTATTAAGAAAATTCCTTTTTCTATCAATAAAGTGTTGTTTTTATTGTTTTTGAGGCATGTCGCCGAAAAGCCCGGCCCGGCGTTGAGCTTCAGCGCAAAAAGCCCAGGCTGAACACCTGCGGGCGTAGTTTGTCGGTGAGCGCCTGGTAGGCCAGCTCGAACGGATCGAAGTTCACCGGGGCTGTGTCGCCGCTTTCGTTGCGGGCTTTTAGCGCGTTACGGATTTGGTACCAGCCAACGTCCGGGCGGTTGAGCTTGTAGTTGTCGCGCACGGTGCGCACGTCGGTGTGGGCGAAGTAGGCCCGCCAGAGCGTGCGCCCTGCGTCCAGCACGGTTTGCGCTTCCGTCGAACAGCATCCACAGCAGGCAGTCGGTTTTGAATTCGTCGGTCAGCGGTGCGGTGGGCTGCAAGAACTGGTCGCGGTCATTAAGCCAGGTCGGGCGAATGGTGCGGCGTACCGTGAACATCACTGCTACTTGCCACAGGTTGTCCGGGGTGATGTAGTAGCCACCGGCGTGGCCAATGCTGTGCACGGAGGAAAAGATCGCCGTCATGGTGCTGGCATTTTGCAAATCGTTGCCATTGCAAAAAAAGTGCCCGATGGCGCCGTCTGACCAGTGCGTGTTGCGGATGCCCTGGGTCTGCCGGGTGGGTGTCACGGCGTTGATGAGCGGAATGACCTCCTGGGTGTTTTTGCGCTGACGAGGCATCCAGCTGTTGAGGGATTGGCTGGTCGGTACGTTGTGGAACTGCTTTTCTCCGATGGACAAGGCATTTTTGTTCAGCACTTCGGTGGTGATGCTGTCTATGGGGATGCGCCGGTCTTGTGCTGTGTTGCGCGTCTGCCAGAGCAAGAAGCCAATCGGGAAATTGCCGCTCAGCCCGTCAAAGGCCTTGCTGTGTACGACGAAACCGCCCAGGTATTTGGCATTCCAATGATTCCGGAATTTTTCGAAATTGGGGGCATTGACGTACTTCAGCGTGCTGAACATGGCCAGTGTGGCTTGGGGTATTTCCTTGGCAATCCGAGCAACAAACTGGACGAACAGTTCGCGTGCAGCGTAACCGTAGTCGGCTTGGGCCATGAGGGTGCCAATCTGGGTCTTAGCGACATCGGTTTTGCCCGCATTGCCTTGTGAGTTAGCCGCCTCCGCATACGGCGGATTGATCAGCACCAGTATCTTTTTCCCCGTCGCAATCGCATCGCGCAGACCCTGCGGCACTTTGTTGGTCAGGCTGTAGTCGATCTGTCCGTCGTCGGTGATGTCGTCATTCAAATAGTCGTACTGGAAGCGCTGCGCCGCCACGCAGGTCTTGGTGGCCTTCATCACGTCCACGTCGGCCTGGTCGAGCGTGCTCATGTAAATGTTGCGCGGGTTGCTGTGCTTGACCTCCAGGTTGCCCACGCCGCAGCACATGTCCCAGACGATGTAGTCCTTTTGCCAGTTTTTGCCCAGGGTTTCGGCCAGTTTGTCGTAGGCCTTGTCCACCACATGCAGGGGCGTGTAGTAGGCACCCTTGAAGCTGCGCTCGTCCAGCGGAATCAGGCTGTCGCGGCGTTCCAGCAGGTAGTCGCGGTATTCGCTTTTGGGCGGGCGGTGGTAGATCGCCCAAAAGCGGCGATAGCCTTCCTTGTTGCCCAGTTCAAAGTTTTTGCCGCCCAGGCTAAAAACAGGCGCCCCGTTTTTGTGCAGCAGTTCGGCGGGCAGGTTGGCGTGGGTGGACACGGTGCCATCGTGCATGATGTCTGCAAAGAACAGCAAGGCGTAGTCTTCTTCCGCCACGCCGGATATTTCGCGGCCTATCATGCTCACCCACTTGTCGAACACCTGTTTCAGGTTGTCCGGGGTGATTTGGGTGCGGATGATGTCGCCGCTTTTGATGGCCGCCTTGACGGTTCCGATGAACTCGTCTTCGTGGGTGGAAATCTTGAACGAGACGAAGTGCGTGCCGATGTGCGCTGATATTTCGTCCAAGGCCTCTTGCGTGTACTGGCTGGCGGACTTGCCCCATTTGACGGTTTTTTTGGCCAGGAAGGGCAGCACGTCGGTGCTTTTCATCAAGGCTGCCTTTTCGGTGTCGATCACGGCCAGAAATGGTGGGACTTTTTCTCCTTTGTTCAATGCCACCTGCACGTAATGCAGCAGTTGGGTGAACATGGCATAGCTGGAGTGTTTGCCGGTGTCCTTGGCCTCGAACCAAATTTCGTCGGTCTGGATGTCGATCAGGCCTTTGGTGTACCCCTTGAGGCCCAGTGCTTTGATGTAGGCGTCTTTAACGTCTTCTTCGCTTTTTGCTTGCTGGAGTTGGGTGTAAAGGGTCACGGCCTGAGTGAATGTTCTGGAGGTGGCACATCATAGTGCCGCCTGTTGTTCACCCAGCTGTGAAGTGTGCTGCGTCCATCACTTTCAGGTCTTTCGCTATCAGTGGTGCGAAGTCCATCTGATCCAGAAGGTCGCGTTGCAGATCAACACCCGGGGCGATCTCGAAAAGTTCGACGCCTTGTGGGGTGAGGCGGAAGCTGCCGCGCTCGGTCAGGTACAGCACCTCTTGCCCGCGCACCAGGCCCTGTGGGCCGCTGAAGGTGATCTGGTCCACCTGTTTCACCAGTTTTTTCACGGCGCCT
>JACCDQ011962330.1_pt1 | contig 13434 bp, 15 predicted proteins | sample 7446031 | NCBI WGS metagenome assembly JACCDQ01 (sample SAMN15323442, study PRJNA562643) | freshwater metagenome | isolation source: river surface water | place: USA:Blue River Watershed | collected 2017-08-17 | reverse complement strand
GCTCTTGCTCATGGCCGGCGCCTTGGGCTACACCGACGCCCAGCGCCACAACTTGGCAGCCGTGGTCGAGTTCATCCACACGGCCACCTTGCTGCATGACGATGTGGTGGACGAATCCACCCTGCGCCGAGGCCGCCCTACCGCCAATGAATCGTTTGGCAACCCAGCCAGCGTGCTCGTGGGCGACTTTTTATATTCCCGAGCCTTCCAAATGATGGTGGATTCCGGCGAAATGCGCGTCATGGAAGTACTGGCCGAAGCCACCAACGTGATTGCCGAAGGTGAAGTGCTGCAACTCATGAACATGCACGACGCTTCGCTGGACGAGGCGGGCTATTTGCGTGTGATTCGATCCAAAACTGCCAAACTCTTCGAAGCCAGCACCCGCTTGGCGGCCATCCTGGCGAAATGCTCACCCGAAGTAGAAGCCGCCTGCGCCGACTACGGTCAAGCCTTAGGCACAGCTTTTCAAGTAATTGACGATGTGCTCGACTATGACGGCGACGCCAAAGAGCTCGGCAAAAACTTAGGCGACGATTTGCGCGAAGGCAAAAACACTTTGCCGCTGATCATCGCCATGCAACGCGGCACGCCTGCACAACGCCAAACCATCCAAAGTGCCATTGAAAACGGCGAGATGGATGCCTTGGCTGACATCGTAGAGATTGTGCGCAGCACAGGCGCTCTAGAAGCAACGCGTGCAGCAGCCAGCGCCGAAGCTGAGCGCGCGATTGCCGCTCTGAATATTTTGCCCATCAGCCCCTACCGCGACGCCATGCATGCCTTAGCGGCGCAGCTGCTGGACCGCCGCAATTAACTTAATAATTCCCCGAATGCACGATTTAGACAAGCCCTACACCGACAGCATTCAGCAATGGGATATTGCTTGTGACTGCTTCAAGTCCGAATTCAAATTCGACCCCAATGAAATCGTCACGATCGATACGATTCGTGAAATGTTTGCTGAGATCGTTGACGACCATGAACTGTCGCAAAACGCGTCAATTTCACTGATGTTTGCTCTGTATTTCTTGGGGTATGTGACGCTGCTAGAGATCATGAAGGCCAAAGACGAAACCTTCGAAATTGGCGACATGAGCGACTTTTATTTGATATTGGACCGTGCAGACCAATGGGCGCATCAATCATTGGATGCAAACAAACTCGCTGAATCTGCTGCACCTATTATTCAGGCCACGCAGCAAATCATGCACAAGCTAAATTTAATACGCCAATAAGTTCGCGCCAATTACTCGTACACCAATTTGCATGGCATTTTGATGTTGTTTTCTTTGCGTTTCTCTTCGCAATAACGCATTGCACGGCGCTCACCCTCAGCTGCCATCTTGATATGAATTGAGCAGCGGAACGCCATTTTTTCGCCATCCGAATGGCTATCAAATGCCGTGGCACAAGCGCTCATGGGCGTCATTTCAGGCTTGAGTTCCTTCCAAACACCGCGCAATGAATCGGGTAACTCACTGAGGTGAATGGATGGATAGTTGCCAATCGGTTTTGCCAGAGCAGCAAAACCGATCAGCGCCAAGGCACAAATCAAATATTTAGAACGATTCATGATTTTTGTCTCGGCTATTTACGAATCAGGCAACCACTGGCTGGCTGATCAATGCTGACTCCAAAGTGCCTGCTGCTTTTAAAGCTTGCACCCAAGTTGGAGACACACCGCGGCCTGTCCAAGTTTGCTCTGGGTTCGCTGGATTGCGGTATTTAGGTGCTACTTTCTTACCGGCCAATGCTCCTTTCTTGGCAGCTTTAGGGGCTTTTACAGCCTTGGCTGGTTTACCAGCACTCAGGGCTTTAGCAATATCTGCAGCTGACAAGCCAGCATCTTTGGCCATCGCAACGATTTGCGCCAATACTTTTTCGTGCGACTTGGATTTAAGTGCCTGTTCTTTTTTATCCAATAATTCGCGCTGTTTACGAATAGCTGCGAGTTGGTTTGCAACGGTAGTACGTGCCATGTGAAATATTCCTATTCAGTATGATTAATGAAAACAAGCTTATTCTAAACATACTATTTGAAATACAAAAGCCCGCTATTGCGGGCTTTTATTAATTTGATTTAAATTTAATATTAATTCAAAGCATCTTTCAAACCTTTGCCGGGCTTGAAGCGAGGCACCTTGGCAGCTTTGATCTTCAACGGCGCGCCAGTACGTGGGTTGCGACCTGTGCGTGCAGCACGCTTGCTGACGCTGAATGTGCCAAAACCAACCAAAGTCACGGTATCGCCCTTTTTGAGGGTCTTCTTGACAGCCTCAATGATGGAAGCGAGAGCGCGCGTGGCAGCAGCTTTAGAAATGTCAGATTTCGTTGCGATATGTTCAATCAGTTCGGTCTTGTTCACGGTCTTGTTCCTATTGTTGATTTGGATACCAGCAATGCTGATTTGATCAGTTTACTTAATTTATTTAAAAAATAAATACGCCAATTGGCGTATTTGGGGTTAGCGAGCACAAGGCCAATTGCGGTCTGTTTTTGTAACGATGACTCTCACCCATCCTTTGCCAGTCAACTAAGAATGCCACCATATACACATGAAGAAAGCCACGTGGTGATGCCTCCAGACACGGCAACAAAAATACTGGATGACTTGCTGCATCAAGCCTTGGCATTGGGGGCATCCGATGTGCACTTTGAAAGTGGCGAAGATTTCTTTCGTGCACGGTTTCGCATTGATGGATTGCTACGCATAGCTGCTACGCCAGCTTTGCCGCTTCGTGATGCCGTGGTGTCCCGCATCAAGGTGCTGGCTCGCATGGACATTGCAGAAAAGCGTTTGCCACAAGATGGTCGCATTCAATACCCGTATTTAGATCAAACCATCGATTTACGCGTCAGTTCACTGCCGACTTTGCATGGCGAAAAAATCGTCGTGCGAATTTTGAACTTCAGCCGCGCGCGCCCAGGCTTGGCTGCTTTGGGCTATGAGCCTGATGACCGAGCCAAATTGATTCAAGCCATCGGTCGGCCACATGGATTGATCTTGATGACGGGCCCCACAGGCTCGGGGAAAACTCTGTCGCTCTACAGCTGCCTTGAACTTCTCAACCGAACGGAAGTGAACATTTCTACAGTGGAAGACCCCTCTGAGATTCACCTACCCGGTGCCAATCAAGTCAACATCAATGAACGGGCTGGATTGACCTTTGCCACCACCTTACGCGCACTTCTGCGACAAGACCCAGACGTGATCATGGTGGGTGAGATTCGCGATTTAGAAACTGCCGAGATTGCCATTCAAGCGGCACAGACTGGGCACTTGGTACTGTCTACTTTGCACACCAACGATGCACCCGGAACATTGGCACGCTTGCGCCACATGGGGGTTGCGGCATTCAATGTGGCGGCCAGCATAAGCCTGATCACTGCACAGCGTTTGGTACGTAGGCTTTGCGAACACTGCAAACGGGTTATGGATGATGAAGAGGTGAATTTTTTCTTTCACAACCTGAGTGAAACAGACCATAACGCCGTGCCAACCCATCTTCGTGCACAAGCCACTCTCTACAAGGCTGTTGGCTGCGATGCATGCGACAAAGGTTACAAAGGTCGAATAGGTATCTACCAAGTCATGCCCATCAGCGAAGCGATGCAAGCACTCATCATGCGCGATGGCGATGTGCAAACACTGACAACCCAAGCAGCAAGCGACGGCGTACGCACCTTGCGCCAATCGGGCTGGCTGAAGGTTTTACAAGGTGTCACCTCCGTTGAAGAAGTGATGGCACTCACCCATCATGGCTGAGCCTCATTACGCTTGGCGAGGCATCGACCGTGAAGGAAAAGTTGTGACGGGTGACATGGCAGCCACGACTCCTGAAGAGGTCAGGCAACGGTTGAGAGAACAACGTATTCGGGCCACGCGCATTCAGCGTCAATACACATGGCCTGCTGGGCTGACTTGGCGCAGCACACCACGCACAACCGCACGCCACATCACGCAATTCACTCGGCAGCTGGCCACACTGCTGCATGCTGGCGTGCCTTTGCTACAAGCTTTTCAAATTTTGGAACGTGGCGAAAACAATGCAGCACTTCAAGTCATTCTGCGCTCACTGCATGCAGACATTGAAAGCGGTATGGCGTTCAACTTGGCTCTGCGCCGGCATGTTGCGTTTGACGTCATGTATTGCAACTTGGTTGCGGTGGGGGAGGTTGCAGGCATGCTCGACACCATGCTGGAGCGATTGGCAAATCACTTAGAAAAATCAGAGGCCTTGCGCACCACCGTTCGCACAGCACTTGTTTATCCGGCCGCAGTGCTGGGCATTGCAACGGTGGTGCTGGTGTTAATTTTGGTGTTTGTGGTGCCTGCATTTCAAAACATCTTTGCCTCGTTTGGGGCAGAACTGCCATGGCTCACACGATGCGTGATTGCGCTGAGTGACGGTCTTCAGGAATACGGCTTGTATTTATTTTTTGCATTGATGAGCCTTGCATGGTGGCTGCGGCGACTTATCCAAAAACACATGCACTGGCAGCGCTATCTGCATGGCCTGCTGCTACGCGTGCCGATAGCTGGCACGCTCACGCGCAATACCTGCACCGCCCGTTGGACACGTACGCTTGCCACCTTGTTTGCTGCAGGTGTGCCACTGACCAAAGCGCTCGAAGCTGTGCAGGGCGTCACAGGCCATCTGTTATTTCAATCTGCGACACAAGACATCCAAGCCCAACTCATTCAAGGACGAGCTTTGTCGGAAGGGCTAGACAGCACCCACGGCTTATTTCCAAGCATGGTGGTGCAAATGTGTGCCATCGGAGAAGAGTCTGGTGCGCTCGACCACATGCTGAAAAAAACGGCCGAACACTACGAACGCGAAGTAGAAAGCACCGTCGCAAGACTGTCTACACTCTTAGAACCCTTCATCATGGTGGTGATGGGAGTGCTGATTGGCGGCTTGGTAATGGCTTTGTATCTTCCAATTTTTCAACTTGGGCAAGTGGTATGACTGGTGACTCCACCTGGGATACAGCTTTGGTCTTTGGACTTGGTTTGGTGTTAGGCAGTTTTGTGAACGTCATCATCCATCGCTTGCCCCTCATGATTTTGGCTACATCAGTAGCCGATGACGAAGCACCGCGCTATGACTTGAGCTGGCCAGCTTCACACTGCCCACACTGCCACACACCACTCAAGGTTTGGCATAACATTCCCGTGCTGAGCTACGTTTGGCTCAAAGGCCGGTGTGATTTTTGCCAACATGCCATCAGCTGGCGATACCCCCTGATTGAAATAGCGACAGCACTGATTTGGCTGGCTTGTACTTGGCACTGGGGCATCAATGCCGCGGGCTTTTGCTGGGCTGGTTTTGCCACCTCGCTGCTGGCTCTGTCTGTGATCGATTGGCAAACCACTCTGCTGCCGGACGACCTCACACAAGCCTTGGTTTGGGCGGGGCTTGTCGCTAGCGCCGTGGGGTGGTTGGCTCTACCGCTCACACAATCGGTTTGGGGCGCGGTAGTGGGTTATGTGTCGTTGTGGTCCATCGCCACCCTGTTTGAGCGCATCACAGGCAAGCAAGGCATGGGCGCGGGCGACTTCAAACTGTTGGCTGGTTTAGGAGCTTGGCTGGGTCCTTTGGCGCTGCTGCCTGTAGTGATGGCCGCCAGTATGGGGGGAGCCATTGTGGGTTTAGCTTTGAAATTCTGCCACCGCTTGCGCGAGGATGGCTACGTGCCCTTTGGTCCATTTTTAGCCATCGCTGGCATGGCGGTTGCTGTAATTGGCATGGATGACATCGCACTTTGGATGGGCTGGTATTTTTTTGCATAGACTCATGCCCATGACATCAAGCACCCCATTTCGCATCGGACTCACAGGTGGCATCGGCAGCGGCAAAAGCACCGTGGGTCAAATGCTGCAAGAACGTGGTGCAGCCTTGATTGATGCTGACGCGATTGCTCGCAGCGTCACGGCGGCCCATGGCACGGCCATGCCCGCCATCGCCCAAGCCTTTGGGCCTGACTTCATCACGCCAGATGGCGCACTCGACCGCGAGCGCATGCGTGCACATGTTTTTAGCCACCCAGAGGCAAAGCAAGCCCTAGAAGCCATCATCCACCCCTTGGTAGCCCAAGAAATACAACGCCAAGCGCAACAAGCCATTGCCAACGGCCATCACACGTTGGTGTTTGACGTGCCCTTGCTAGTCGAGTCAGGCGCGCGCTGGCGTGCGCAAGTCGACCGCGTTTTGGTGGTGGACTGCAGTGAAGAAACACAAATTCAACGCGTGATGGCCCGCAATAGCTGGAAGCGCGAAGCTGTGCAAGCCGTCGTCACAGCACAGGCTTCACGCGCCCAAAAATTAGCCGCCGCAGATTGGGTAATTGACAACGAAGGCATCTCGCTGGAAGCCCTGCGCAAGCGCGTGCTAAGTCTGCCTATTGAGCTGACGTAATTCAAAAGAAAACACCTTGTGAACAGGTATGATTCACGCAATTACTAAAGTCAACTCATAAGACGTATTTCGCGTGATTCTGTACGAACATCCCTTCAACGAACGTGTGCGCACTTACCTGCGTTTGGAGCACCTGTTTCAACGCTTTGAAGAACTCACGACACGCGACCACGCCGTTGACAATCACTTTGCGCTGACGACACTGTTCGAACTGGTTGAAGCAGGTGGCCGCACCGACCTGAAGTCCGATGTACTCAAAGATTTAGAGCGTCACAAACAGCAGTTCAACGCATTGCGAGGCAACCCTTCGGTCTCTGAATCTGCGTTGCAACAATTGCTCGACAACATCGATCATTGCTACAGCGGACTCAATGGCGCGATTGGCAAGATTGGTCAAAACATCACCGATAACGAATGGCTCTCCGCCTTGCGTAACCGTGCCGCCATTCCAGGTGGCACATGCTGTTTTGATTTGCCTGCGTACCACGCGTGGCAACAGCAAAGCCCTGATGTGCGCCGTGCCGACATCTTGCGTTGGTTCGAAGTATTCCAACCCATGAAAGATTCGGTCAACCTGTTGCTCTCACTGATGCGCGACACAGGCACGACACAAAAAATGTTGGCCATGGGTGGTCAGTTCCAACAGTCATTGGCACAAGGCAAGTTTCAACTCATGCGCGTGGCGATTGACCCAGCTTTGGGTTTCATTCCTGAGATCAGCGGCAACCGCTTGATGATTTGGGTACGCATGATGCGCCAAGACGGCGATGGTCGTTTGCAGCACAGCACAGACGACGTGCCTTTTGAAATGGCTCTTTGCGTTTAAGCCATGAACGACGCAGAGGTTCGCATCGTCGTATGCCCCCAATGTGGTGGTCCGAGCCGCTACGAGACTGCTAACAAGTACCGCCCCTTTTGTGGCGAACGCTGCCGCAACATCGACCTCGGTGCTTGGGCCAACGAAGAGCATCGCTTGCCCGACCAAACGCCGCAAGACGACGCAGATTTCGAAAACACACCTTTGCAATAAAAAAGCGCCTAGTCAAAGACGCTTTTTTAATGGTTACAAATTCCTGCTCAGGCTTGGGTGTTGTGCGTCTCGCCCACAAACTCGCGCTCTTGCGCAAACCATTGCAGCACCGGTACTGTGCCTGGCAACACAGGTGTCACGGATACTGGCAGTTGCTGCCACGCAAACGCCTGAGACTCCAACATTTGCAACTCACCCGTCCATTGCGTGACTTTGCAAAAGTTCAGTTGCACCAAGGCATGTGGATAGTCGATGCGCTCGGTCTTCCATAGGGTGCAGTTTTGGATGGTGATGCCAATTTCTTCTTGCAGTTCGCGACACAATGCTTGCTCTACCGTTTCATCGGCTTCAAGCTTGCCACCTGGAAACTCCCAATAGCCTGCATAGGCTTTACCTTCGGGGCGACTGGTGAGCAAAAAGGCTTGGTCATCTCGTACCAGAACGCCCACCGCCACTTGCACCAAGCTTCGATCAGTAGAGCGCGGTTGGTCGGCATCGACCACGCTCACAAAGGTTTCAGTCATATCGTTGGCGCGCGTGATTTACGCAGCGTGCTTGCCCGCATAGTCGCGTGCAAACTGATAGGCCACACGGCCACTGCGCGAAGCCCGCTCTAGCGCCCACACCAAAGCTTCAGGCTTAGCAGCCTCAATCTCGGCAGGCTTGAAACCAAACGACGACAGCCATTGCGCAGCAATGGTCAGGTACTCGTCTTGGCTGAAGGGGTAAAAGCTCACCCACAAACCAAAGCGCTCGGACAAAGAAATTTTTTCTTCTACGCCCTCGCCTGGGTGCACCTCGCCGTCGTCGGTGTGCGTGTACGTGAGGTTTTCTTTCATGTACTCGGGCAACAAGTGGCGGCGGTTGCTGGTGGCGTAAATCAGCACATTGGGCGTCGCTGCAGCAATCGAGCCATCCAAGATCGACTTGAGTGCTTTGTAGCCGGGCTCGCCATCTTCAAAACTCAAGTCATCACAAAAAATCATGAACTTTTCGGGACGCTCTGATACCAACTCAATGATGTCGGGCAAATCAGTGAGGTCGTCTTTGTCGACCTCAATCAAGCGCAAACCTTGTGGGCCATACTCGTTCAAGCAAGCTTTGATGAGCGACGACTTACCCGTGCCGCGCGCCCCCGTGAGCAGCACATTGTTGGCGGGCAAGCCCTTCACAAACTGCTCGGTGTTGCGTTGGATTTTTTCTTTTTGGCCGTCGATCTCTTGCAAGTCAGCCAAGCCCAGCTTGGCCACATGACGCACTGGCTCTAAACCACCACGACCGTTGTTACGCTTGCGATAGCGAAAGGCCACGCTGGCGGACCAGTCAGGCCACACCATGGGTTGAGGCAGCACCTGTTCGATGCGTGCCATCAAGGCCTCGGCGCGTTGCACCAAGCGTTCGAGAGGGTGAAGTGCATCAGTCATCAGCTGCGGTAGTCAGCATTGATGCTGACGTAATCGTGGCTCAAATCACAGGTCCAGACGGTGTCGCTGCATGTACCGCGACCCAAGACCACGCGCACGGTAATTTCGGATTGCTTCATCACGCGTTGGCCGTCCTCTTCACGGTACTCGGGATGACGGCCGCCTTGAATAGCGACATGTACATCGTCCAAATACAAATCAATCGCAGTTTGGTCGAGGTCTGTGATACCGGCATAACCCACTGCCGCCAAGATGCGGCCCAAGTTGGGATCGCTGGCAAAGAACGCTGTTTTTACCAAGGGCGAATGCGCAATGGCGTAGGCCACTTGACGGCACTCCGCGCTGGTGTTGCCACCTTCCACGCGAACAGTGATGAACTTGGTTGCACCTTCACCGTCGCGCACGATGGCTTGCGCCAACTGGCGTGCCACTTGCAACATGGCTTGCAACAAGGCTTGACCTTCTGCACTTTGCAAACTGGTGATGGGCGCATGTTGCGCTTTATTGGTGGCGATGACTACAAACGAGTCGTTGGTTGAGGTATCGCCATCTACGCTGATGCGGTTGAACGAACCTTCGGCTAGAGCCAAAGACAGTTCCTTCATCAACACAGGGGCCACACACGCATCGGTGGCCACATAGCCCAGCATCGTGGCCATGTTGGGGCGAATCATGCCCGCGCCTTTGCTGATGCCGGTCACGCTGACTGTTGCATCGCCAATCTTCACTTGTGTGCTGGCTGCTTTGGGCACGGTGTCGGTGGTCATGATGCCTTCGGCAGCATCGGCCCACTGCTGTGCAGAACCAGTTTTACCTGCCGCGGCAATGGCAGCTGGCATGCCCGCGATGATGCGGTCGTGCGGCAGAGGTTCCATGATGACACCGGTCGAGAACGGCAACACTTGATTTGGCGAAATGTGGAGTTCCTCAGCCAAAGCCACGCAAGTTTCACGGGCACGCTTGAGACCCTCTTCACCTGTTCCTGCATTGGCATTGCCGGTGTTCACCACCATGGCACGAATGCCTTGGCCTGAATCGAGATGCTCACGACACACCTGAACAGGCGCTGCGCAAAAACGATTTTGGGTGAAGACACCGCTGACCGATGCACCTTCGTCGATCAACACAACCGTCAAATCTTTGCGGCCAGCCTTGCGAATGCCCGCTTGGGTAACACCAATGCGCACGCCAGCAATGGCATGCAAATCTGCGGGATTGGGGGGATTGAGATGAACTGCCATGTGATTTAAGCCAACTTACCGTGACATTGCTTGTATTTTTTACCGCTGCCACATGGGCAAGGATCGTTGCGTCCGACGGGCGGCATTTGCGCTGTAAATGTGGCTTCGTCGGCAGTGGTCACTGCTTGACCTGATTCATCAGGGGCCGTATAAGTCACGTTGTGCAAATTCTCTGCACGGTCTTCCAGCTCAGTCGCAGCTTGTTCGATTTGATCAGTTGATTCGATCTTCACTGTCATCAACACGCGAGTGACTTCGAACTTCACCAAGTCGAGCAACTGACCAAACAACTCAAACGCCTCGCGCTTGTACTCTTGCTTGGGCTGCTTTTGCGCGTAACCGCGCAAGTGGATGCCTTGGCGCAAATAGTCCAGCGCTGCCAAATGTTCGCGCCAATGGCTGTCGATGTTTTGCAGCAAGACCACGCGCATGAACGGAGTGAATTGCTCCACACCCACGCGGTCCAACTTGGCTTGAAAGGCTGCATGCGCTGCTTGAACCACTTGCTCAAGAATTTCTTCATCCGTGATGGCCGAGGCTTTCTGCACCGTGTCTTGCAACGGCAACTCAATGAGCCACTCATTCAACAGAGCACGCTCCAAGCCAGCGATGTCCCACTGCTCTTCCACAGATTCTTCTGGTACGTATTGGCGCACTAGGTCGGTGAAGCTGCCTTCGCGCAAGTTGGCGATTTGAGCTGTCAAATCAGTCGCATCCAAGATGTCGTTGCGCTGTTGATAAATCACGCGACGTTGGTCATTGGACACATCGTCATACTCCAGCAATTGCTTACGGATGTCAAAGTTGCGGGCTTCGACTTTGCGCTGTGCGCTTTCGATGCTGCGTGTGACGATACCCGCTTCAATGGCTTCGCCTTCTGGCATCTTCAAACGATCCATGATGGACTTGACACGCTCACCCGCAAAAATACGCATGAGCGAGTCATCCAAGCTCAAGTAAAAACGTGAAGAGCCTGGGTCGCCTTGACGGCCAGAGCGGCCACGCAATTGGTTGTCAATGCGGCGTGACTCGTGACGCTCGGTCGCGATGATGCGCAATCCACCCAAGGCCTTCACTTCATCGTGGTCCTTGGTCCACTGCACACGCAGTGCATCGATTTGCTTTTGCTTTTCAGCGGCATCCAATGATTCATTGGCTTCCACTTCCGCAATATCTTTTTCAACGTTGCCACCCAAAACGATGTCCGTTCCACGACCCGCCATGTTGGTAGCAATAGTGATCATCTTCGCGCGACCTGCTTGCGCAATGATGGTCGCTTCGCTGGCATGTTGTTTGGCATTGAGCACTTGATGAGGCAACTTCGCCTTATCCAGCATCTCTGCAATCAGCTCTGAGTTCTCGATTGAGGTAGTACCTACCAACACTGGCTGGCCACGGTCATAGCACTCGCGAATGTCGTCAATCGCCGCCACGTATTTTTCAGCCGTCGTTTTGTAAACGCGATCCAACTGATCTTCACGTTTGCTGATGCGGTTAGGTGGAATAACCACGGTTTCCAAACCGTAAATCTCTTGAAACTCGTAGGCTTCGGTGTCGGCCGTACCAGTCATGCCGCCGAGTTTGTTGTACAGACGGAAATAGTTTTGGAAAGTGATGGAAGCAAGCGTTTGGTTCTCGGCTTGAATCTCAACACCCTCTTTGGCTTCCACCGCCTGATGCAAACCATCGCTCCAGCGGCGGCCTGACATCAGACGACCTGTGAACTCGTCGACAATGGTAATTTCACCGTTTTGCACCACATAGTGCTGATCGCGGTGGTACAGGTGATTGGCGCGCAAAGCAGCGTACACGTGGTGCATCAAGCTGATGTTGGCGGGGTCGTACAGCGATGCACCTTCTGGCAACAAACCATTGGCGCTCAGCAATCGCTCTGCGTTTTCATGGCCTTGCTCGGTCATGAACACTTGGTGTGATTTTTCATCGACCGTGAAGTCGCCCGCTTCGATGATGCCTTCGCCTGTGCGTGGATCAGCTTCACCGATTTGTCGCTTGAGCATGGGCACAACGCGGTTGATCGCCACATATAACTCGGTGTGGTCTTCGGCTTGGCCGCTGATGATGAGCGGCGTGCGTGCTTCATCGATCAAGATCGAATCCACCTCGTCCACGATGGCGTAGTTGAGTTTGCGTTGCACACGGTCTGCAGCTTCGTAGACCATGTTGTCACGCAAGTAGTCAAAGCCGTATTCGTTGTTCGTACCGTAAGTGATGTCGGCGCGGTAGGCGGCTTGCTTTTCAGCGCGAGGCATGTTGGGCAAGTTAATGCCCACCGTCAGGCCCAACCAGTTGTACAAACGCGCCATCCATTGGGCATCACGATTGGCCAAGTAGTCGTTCACTGTGACCACATGCACACCATTGCCAGTGAGGGCATTGAGGTAGACGGGCAATGTCGCCGTGAGCGTTTTGCCTTCGCCTGTACGCATTTCAGAAATCTTGCCATGGTGCAAAGAAATACCACCCAGCATCTGCACATCAAAGTGGCGCATTTTCATGACACGCTTAGACGCTTCACGAACCACGGCGTAGGCCTCTGGCAACAAGGCGTCTAATGTTTCGCCATTGGCCACACGAGTTTTGAATTCTTCGGTTTTCGCACGCAAGACCTCATCACTGAGCTTCTCTAATGAGGGTTCCAGCGCGTTAATTTGCGCGACGGTTTTGCGATATTGCTTGAGTAGACGCTCATTGCGGCTACCAAAAATTTGAGTCAGGAAAGAGAGAGCCATGCGCGCACTGCGAGGGTCTTGTCGTCACATGAAAACAAGGGTCGCAAAATCCTTTTGAAAGGCTTGTTAGAAGCTGCGAATTTTAACCGTCTGCAGCCTCATAATTACCCCATGGCCACCCGTTCTACGCCTCACCCAGACACTCTTGCCGCATATCGTGCGCTGGGTTACAGCACGCCCCCGAAAGCCAAGGTGTTTTCGCGTGGCAAGTCGCAAACGCTCGAGCAAGTTGTGAGCTCTGCTCCGTCTTTGGCTCATTTTTCAGCCATTGCACGGGATACCCAAAACAGGCTGAATGCCATTGCCCCGTTGCTGCCCGCCTCGCTGCGGCCCTTGGTGCAATCGGGCGGCGTGGAAGACGATGCATGGTGCCTGTTGGTTCCCAATAGCGCCGTGGCAGCCAAACTGCGCCAAACATTGCCTGCTTTGTGCGCCCATTTGCGCACAAAGGGGTGGAATGTGAACACCATTCGCGTCAAAGTCAAATCACCTAGCTAAATCACAAAGTGGAATGACAAAGAAAAACCCGCTACGCCAAAGGCGTAACGGGTTTTATTTTGGTGC
>JACCDQ011602557.1_pt1 | contig 13434 bp, 17 predicted proteins | sample 7446031 | NCBI WGS metagenome assembly JACCDQ01 (sample SAMN15323442, study PRJNA562643) | freshwater metagenome | isolation source: river surface water | place: USA:Blue River Watershed | collected 2017-08-17 | reverse complement strand
GCAAGTCTGGACAAGCGGGAAGTTTAGGGAAAATTGATTTCCGCTACAAACCCTTGAAAAGCGATCAAAGTATTTTGTTGAGTGAAGCATTGAGTGCTAAATCGGAACAACTTTCGGGCGATTATCACTATGCTTCGTGCGTGGTAGAATTCTGTTTGGCACTGAGAGAAAGCGAATACCGTGACAATGCAAACATGGCGCGCGCTATTCTGAGAGGAAGACAAAACTTGGGGAATCCTGGCAATCATTTGAGCTATGACAAGCGTGTGGAGTTTGTGGGACTCATGGAAAAAGTTGCTCCTTGGTGGACAGAATACGTTTTTGAGGATGCACCGAAACTCACCGAAGAGAAATTAGCTAGTTTGAAAGTCTTCCCGAATCCAGTTACAACAACTACCACAGTGGAAGTCCCGAAAGAATACAGTGCCGAGTGGAGTGTGCAAGTGCTCACGATGGATGGCGCTCTAATGAAAGTGGAGCATTTCAAGGAAGTGCAACAAGGAACGATATCCATGGAAAACTTACCTGCTGGGGCATATTTGTTTAAAATCTATGGAGGTGGTTATGGTTTTGGGTATGTGAGAGTGGTTAAGGTATAGGGAATAGGTGAAGTTTCAATGTGACTTGTCCCGCATTTCGGGAGAGGCGCAGAGGTCGCAGAGCTTTTGCTACCCTTAATTTTCTATTTTACATGATTGAAACGCATTCTTTGGTACTCGCGAAGTAGAATAAATTGTGTCAAGGGTAATCATTAAAAAAACAATATATTTTAGATTTTATTTTTAATTAATTTTTTTATAAGTTTATCAAAATTTTAAACTAAACCACATGAAAAATCTGATAGTAGCGCTTGCTATTGTATTAACCGCAACTGCGTTTTCTCAATCTCAAAAATCCGTATACGGTCAGTGTATTGATTCAATTGGGGTGAATGAGGATTACGTTTTAGTATTTTTATTGTTATCACCAAATGAAATAGCTTCTAAATTCATTGAAGAAAAAGATGCTAAAGAATACAATGAAAGTGTTAAGAGAAATGCACAAATTTACAAAGGAAAGTATGTGTTTATGACAACCGATGAATTAGATAAGATAACCTCAGAATCAAATTATAAATATATTTTTGGGGTGAATCTATATTTGACGTATGGCCGTAAACTGAATATTAGAGGTTGCGGTACAATGCTTGTCGAAACTGGTATTTATTACAATTTCACTAAACTAATCACTGGTAATATAGCGCAGACAGTGAAAAAAGAAATTAAAGGAATTGAAAATTGTAGAGCAGGAAATTCATCTAAAAAATAACTATATGAAATTTGGAATAGTATTAATGTTTGTGGTTGTAGGATTGACAACATTTAGTCAAGAAAAAACAGAACTTCCAAAATTAGACCCAGCGTTTCAATGGAATGTTCAATTGATTCCATTCGAAGATGGTTCTTATGCGGTAACAACGTATAGTTGGGAAACCTATATTACTACCATGTATTCTGCTTCACATGCAAAATTAAATTCAATCACTTCCAAAAAAGAAGATTGGCGTTATTATAAAGGAACAGGTACTACTGGAACGGGTCGGTTATTTAATGAATCGTTTGTGGATGAAAAATCAAAAAATGCATATACAGTTATTGCAGGTTTTAAAAAAATGAGTTTTTCTGTCACGAATGAAAAATTTGAAACTCAAACTTTTGAAAGTGCAGTAAATTTAGAAGGATTCGATTCTCATGGTGATAAAGTTTCGTTTTGTGATGAAAACGGAAATGCGTATTTTTTGTTTTGGCAAAATGTAATTAAAACAGGTGATCAAAGAAAGGTATTGGTTGTTTTTTATGATAAGCAATCAAAAAAGATGACAGTAAAAATGAATGAGCTAAGTCCTGTGGATGCTGCTTTCTTCAGTTTCTTAGGTTTTGTGGATGAGCGTCCAGTTTTTGGAGGTATGAAAATAGGAACTGTACAAAGTAAAGTTAACTTGCATTTTTATGGTTTGTCGAAAGAAGTGCTTTCTAAAACATCTGAAATTGAAATCCAATTGGACGAAGAAATTAAACCTGAATACATTTGTGGAATTGATTATGAAAAAATCGATTCTAAGAAGATGACGTTTGCAATTGGTTTGACTCAAATGGATGGACTGGTAAAACAAATTGGTAATGGTTACAAGTTCATTCAAATGGAAAATCTCGAATCCTATACTGATGTTGATTGGTGGTTGAAGGATTATCAAGTTAAAGGAAAAGTTCCAATGGGAAGTGTAGTGTTAAGTGATAATTTGGAACGTGTAATTTTATCAGGCGACATGTTTAAATTGGTAGTTGATGTGGATTTTCCAAATAAGAAGGTTTCAAATCAAAAGGTTATTGATGTTGATGGATACTTTAGAAATGTGGAGTTTTGGACATATTATTTATCAAGAGATTTCCAGCCATCAAACGTGATTCCTGCAATTGAAAAAATTATAAATCCTAATGATAGCGAAAATGCAATGATAGCAGAAGTACCACATCTTATTGTGTTTGATGATAGAAGCTATGTGATTGCTAGGGTTTATGGCCAACAATCTAGAAAATTAGAAATTATTAGAGGTAAATAAAAAATAAATTATGAAAATGAAATTAGTTAATTCAGTAAAAGTTTTCTTAGTTCTAATTACTCTTTTGGGAAGCGAACAATTGTTGTCCCAAGATTTTAGTAGGGGAATTGTTCCTGAGGGCTTTGTTAATAATGAAAAAATGCCGCTGCTTTGTGTATACAATGATCAATCCGATTATAAGAATATGAAAGATTATTTCCTTGAATACTTCAAAGGAAGTTATAAACTCGTGAGTTTGAATGAGTTTTTAAACGAAGAAGAATATTCAGATAAGAAAACTTATCGTTATATATTCTGTAAAGATGTGGGTGACGTCTATAATGAGAATGATGGAAAGTACCAAGGAGCAACTTATTATTGGTGTATCATTGATAGAGAAATACATATCAGAAATTTGCACTTATCCACATTTCCTGAAACAGAAAATCTTGAGGATATCGGCAAAAAGCTCGAGAAAAAAAGAACTAAGTAATTAGCATTTTTTTAGATTATCGATTTGCTAAGTTGAACAGCGTATTATAAACTTAAATGTTATCTACGTAATTTGAGTTTGACAGAAGCTTGTTCTAATAAATCTAAATTAGACGCTTCGTAAAAGTAAGATCCCTTCCATTTGTTCGGAGGGGATTTTTTTTGCGGAATAACTAATTAATCACGAATCACAAATGATGAATCACGAATCTTTCGTACATTAGTACAACAGTACAACAGCTAAACTGTTTCGCCTATCCAACAAACATCTGGGGTATAAGCGCGATGGAATAGCGGTTATATATAAGTTATAGTGCATGATGACCACTACCCAAATTGAACGAATTAAATGCTGAATAAAAACATTGATATAAAAACATCTTCCAGAGCAGACGAAAAAGAGTATTTCGGTTTGTGCATTGCGTATAATGAAGAAATACTTGTGTTATTGAACTTCAATGAAGAGACATCAGTTTACGATGGTTTTACAATATTTAGAAATTATGACGTGGAATTCTATAGAGAATGGGACTCTGTAGATTTTGCCAAATTAAAACAAGACAATTCAGAAGCCCTATTAAATGATATAGATTTATCATGTATCAAAAGTTTTGAATCAGCATTTCAATATTTAAATTCAAAATTAATAGCGGTTTATACTTACAATGATTTGGAGTCATATTATGTTGGTAAAGTTGAATCTCTAATTGGCAATGAACTCTCATTACAATTGATCACAAAGGAAGCTGAATGGATTGATTTTATTAAATTAAATATTGAGTCTATTTGGTACATTGGATTTGATTCAACTTATGAGAAGCAATTGATTAAAGACGCACTATAACACCAAATAAACAAAAGCGCCAAAACAATTATATTTGAAAAGGCGCCTTTGCCTATTTGGAAAACGTTAGCACACATTACAAGAATAACCGAATGATAATAACTTTAAATAAAATTATAGTAATTGTAGTTTTAATGTTAACAAATTTTGTGTTTGCTCAAACTTCCGTTGACTCTTTGAAGAAGAATTACATTGACAAATTAGATGGAACTTGGGTAAGACAAAATGAAGTTATCGATGGACGTGGTGCACAAAAGGATACCACTGTTTTCTCTTACGACACTTTAAGATTTTCTTTGAATCAGAATTATTACCATTGCCAAGGTGCAAATACTGAACAAAAATGGACCGGTGTAATAGATTCTGGAAATTGGGAAATAAATTCAATAAATGATTCCTCTTTCAATATTATTTTTTTTCAGAAGTATAGCAATTTACCTTTACTCTTGACAAATTATTCGTATTTCATTACAGAATTGAATGAGACCGAATTACATTTTGTTTATTATAATCGAAAATTTATTTATGGAAAAAGTGAATAATAAAACGTGTGCCAAGAGCACCTGCCCAAAAGTGGCGGGCTCAGAGGTTAAATCAAACTTTGTGCTTGTTTGACAGTCAAGTGCTTCGAAATTCGCTCCTTCGCCAAGCTGCAAAACGTTTTGTGCAAACCTAAAGAACAACACCAATTATATAAATCAAAAATACTTAAATGAGAATGAAACAGATTACCTTCATAATAATTGGAATTGTTATATCTCTTGTAAGTTGCAATTCTTCAAAAAAAGACAAAAAGAAGAATGAGCAGAAACCGTCTACAATGACAATGCATACTTCAGTTGTGGAGGACGATATTCGGATTGCATTGGAAGGTGTTGGTAATGCGGTAATTGATTGGGGTGACGGCACTCTTCGTGATTCAATAGCTTTAGTTCCGAATAGGTCATTCCATAAACACTTGTATAGCGACAGCACTACTTCACACACCATAACAATTATTGGTGATACAATTAGCTATTTGGATTGTTCATACAGCGAGTTAACATATTTGGATGTAAGAGCAAATAAGTCTTTAGAAACATTGGTTTGCGGGTGGAATAAACTAAAATCCTTGGATTTAAGTCAAAATAAACGACTTAAACGCCTAACATGTCACGCAAACAGCCTGTCTTCTTTGGACTTCAGTGAGAATAAGTTATTGGACGATTTGTTTTGCATCAACAATCGTTTAACAGTTTTAAATGTGGACTCTTGCAAAGAAATGCTTAAGTTGTATTGCTCTGGTAACCAACTTCGCAAATTGAATGTGAGTAAAAACACAAAACTGACGGAATTGAATTGTGGTGATAACAAACTGTCATCCTTGAATTTAGCTAAGAATTGTGATCTGAAAATTGTGATTTGCTACGAAAATCAATTGAAGCAATTGGATGTGTCGAAAAATACCAAATTGACAGAATTAAGTTGTGAAGGAAATCAATTAACAGTTCTCAACATTAGTCGTAATGAGGTATTGGAAAATTTGGATTGTGCCGAAAATCAATTGAGCTATTTAGATTTAAAAAACAACAAAAAAATTAATTCATTGAGATGTGCCAACAATCAATTGTCTACTTTGGATGTTGGCAAAAATACTAATCTTGGAACACTCTCTTGCGAATATAATAATTTGACAAGTTTGGACATAAGTAATAATGTGGAACTAGTAATTTTAGGTGTTGAAGGCAATAGATTAAAAACTGACGAGTTAAATCATTTGTTTTCAGCACTTGATGAACATTCCATCGAACATGAATCAAAAATGGTTTTTATTGCAGGTAATCCGGGAACGTTTTCTTGTGACCAAAGCATTGCAATTGGAAAAAACTGGCGTGTCAATTCCAACTTTCAGAAATTTTTTCAGAGATAAATGATGCTAAAAAAAAAATGCTCATAAGAGCTGTCAGGCGCCAACTATACAATCTCTCTTAGAAAAAACAAATAAAAGAGTTTAAAATAGATTTTTCTAGATTCATGTACAGAACATTCTAAAAGTGTTAATTAGAAAAATATGAAGTATACAACATACATACTGTTTATAATTTTGTCCTCAAACAGTTTTGGACAAATACAGAAAACCGGATATTCACCGAATATTCAAAACATGAATCTATACGGGAATGTGAAGACCATTTTTGAAGAGAGTTATTTAGGTCAAAAAGTGGGGGATACAATTGTCACGTTAGAAAAGAAATGGAATTATTCCTGGGAATCTGATTCACAACTGACTTTTGATTCTTTGGGTCACTTAATTGAAAAGCGAATTGTTTCTGTTGAAGGTGATTTTGAAATTCAAGAATTTTATCACTATAAAGCCAATCAACTAATTGAGTCAAAAACAAAGTATTTTCAACGGAGGTATGAATATGATGAATTGGGAAAAATTAGCAATGAAATTGTTCTAGATGCGCCCAGAGGTTTTATTTCATTAAATGGCAAAAAATCAAAGGATTCAATTGTCCCTTCAGAGATTCAATACAAGTATAATGGCAAAAATCAAATTCTTCGAAAAATAGAATATAACTTAAGAGGTGAACCGAATTATATAACTGAATTCAAATATGACAAGTCTGGTAAAATTAGCTCTGAAAAAATAAAATACTTTGATATACCATCCGAATCTCATGATTATAAATACGATCAAAATAATCAGCTTATTGAATATAAATGGAGAGATCTAGAACTAGACCTTTTCGAGAAAACTACTTATGAATACCTACATGGTCATTTGAGAATGGAACTTATGGAAAAATTTGAATTTGGAGTAAAAGAAGGATCAATAAATTACATATATCAGAAAGGTCTTCCCGTTGAAATAGTTGAAGTCGATGGTGATGGCAAAGTCATTAAAAAAGAAGCAATAAGGTATGAATTTGATTCAAATGGAAATTGGACTAAGAAAATAATTACCATAAATGAAAATGAAATTTTTATCGTTACAAGAAAAATTGAATATTTCAATTAAAATAGGTCTACCGGCGTTTCAAGCGATAGCACATGATATCATTTCGAACGCTATCGACTGCAGCGTAGCTGAAAAATGAACCTTTTGAACCAAAATTATTTTAACTTCGGAACAACAAATTTTAGAAGGCGTTGTGCCGATTGCCAAAGCTCAAACCGTTAACGACAACTAAACTGAACAGGAAATCAATGTAAAAATGAATAGATTTAATCCAAGAAAACTGATACTTATTTTCTTAATTATCGTTTTTATTTTTAGCGTATTGATCTATATTGTTGATTGGATAAATTACCCAATTGAAAACAAGTTCTTTAATGAATCAATAAATGACTTTTATTCAAAAATCTATTTGTTACTAATCATATTTGCATTATACAAAACCAACCGATTCACCTATTTTCTATGCATCATTCTTCTTCCGCTACATGTCGTATATATGAATTCGGGAATACTGTATTGTTGTACTACTCCATTTGATTACTCTTTTCCAATATCTGCAGAAATAAAAGCATATTCGGGAAACCAATCAGTTTTCAATGCGATTGCGAATTTAATTAGCGTATTGCCGATTTATGGTAATTTATTAATATTCATCATGCTACTACTGCCGAACACCAGGAAGGACTATTTTTCAGGGAAGAAAGCCGCTAACAGTGATCAAGAGCCAAACCAAGATTATCTTAAGAAACAATACTGATTTTGAAACAAATTGACACCATATTCGGAACAATTTTTTTGTTTAAAAATCAAAACGGCAATTGGCTGCAAAACGATAGGTATAAACATTTCAGATAAAATGAAAAGGATTCTTTATTTGATAATAATTTTTCTTGTCTCGTGTGAAAATGATAATTGTAAAAAATGTTCAATGAACTTGGAAGAAACGAATGTTGATAAAAACGAAATATTAAAGAAAGTAGAAATTATTGATCGTAAAATTCAGGATGAATTATCCGCAAAGGTTATTCACTATTATAAAGGTCTTTATTCGGAACATTCTAAGGTAGTTGAAAGGAAAGAAAAAGGAATTGTAGAGTTAATCTTCTACAATGTTTCATCAAAACACAAACCAAATAACGGTTGGACTTGGTCAATCAATATTCCTGAAAATATTATTCTCGGAGATATGAATAACGATGGTGCCAAAGATGCAATTGTAGATGTAATTAAAGGTGGAGGTGGAGAAGGTGGGAATGTTGAAGAATATGAAATGTTCTATTTTGAAAATTTAAATGGTAAATATGAACTAAAGAAAGTAATTATGTCTAAAGAGTTATGCAATTGTGAAAATGGAAATTTTTTACCTGAGAAGATTGAAAACAATATCTTAATTGGTACATCTTTATGTTTTAAGAATTCAGATCCTTCCTGTTGTCCATCAATTTCTTTTCGTACTAAAATAGGATATAAGAACAATAATTTTATTATCTTAAAGAACATTAAATGATATCAAAATATGGAATCAATAGATATTGATTGGGCTTCATTTTATAATGATTCTCTGAGTAATTTTTCAAAAGAATTTCAAACTGAATTGTCAAGTCAATTAAAAAACAGATTTGATTTAATGCTAGGAATTGAAAATTACGCTGACGAAAATAAGTTTCAATTATTCGTTGGTATGATTCCTTTGAAGTTAATGTATCAAGATGGCTATGGCTTTGGTCTTGTTGAAATAATTGATAAATATAATTTTAGTAGAGCATTGACATTTTATTGGAAATCGACAGAGGAAAACAACGAAAATGCAATGAACTCAACAAAAGTTAATTCTCAAAACATAGAATTTGGCTGGTGTGCCGACTTTGAAAAAAATATCTTTTTAAATATCGATAGAGACAAAGTCGTTTCAGATATTCAAAACAAAATTCTAGGATTTCAGTACACCGCGAATTTTGAATCATTTCCTGACCTATCATTCAATTTCACATTTAATGTTACTCCGACTCGATCTCATCTTGGGGAGATTTTTAAACTGATGAAAAAGAATTTTAAAAAATCATACGTTTCAGAAGTTTCAGGTGAGAACAATCAATGTCACTCAATAGTAGATTTTCAAAGTGCTAAAATCGAGAATGCGATCTTTGAAATCGATCAATTTATAAGAGATTATATCTCAAGTAACCTAAAAGCAATAACGAAATCAATTTCAATAAATTAAAAATTCTGAACACTTGATAGCTTTTCAACTGCTCGAACTTATACATAAAGATTTTATCAAATATTTAGTCTAATTTTGCATTTGATGCTAAACTTGTAATCATAATGTTAACACTATGAGATACTTAATTTATCTATTTGTTATAATTCAACCCTTTTTTTCGTTTAATCAAAAAAGATCTGATATTTCTGTTTATTCAACTGGTGATACATCCTTGTGGTATTTCGAAAGTCGAACAATTACAAATAAAATTGAACTAATTGATATGGAAAAATCTAAAAGTGATTTGATGTATCGATTTTGGATAAAGAATCAGATAGTTGAAATTTCTGAAAGCTCCAATGGCACTATGAATGGGAATATCACCTATTGGTCAAATGAAGTCGTCCCAAAAAAGGAAAAACCAACAAATCGAGTGTATTTCAAAAAGTTTCCATTGGATGGAAGTCAAACAGAACGATTATTTCACTTAATAGATTCAATGAAAATTGACAATATTCCAGATGAAAACGAGATTATCCTATGGCATCTAATAAAGGATGGAATTACGTACATAATTGAAAAATCAGACTCTTCAAATTACTCTTTTAAAACATATGAATCACCTTCTTCACAACTTGAATTTTATGAATCTAATCAAATTGACTATTTTTTAAATGAAGTATATCGAATAATTGCCAACGACAATAATGAAAATGATTTTATTTCTTCGATTCCTTTTGAATGCTTTAATACGTGGGGTACCATGATGGCTTGTAAGGTTGTATATGGAAGAGAAAAACGAAAATTTAAGCAAGAACGAAGACGGTATAGACACAAAAATTAAAGAAATGAAACAGTTATTAATTATATTGACATTTGGTCTTCTTTCCAACCTATTCGGGCAGAGTTATCCTGCTTTGGACAAGGTATTGAAAAAGGAATTTTCGCGAAATTCCACAACAGATGGAAGGTGGGTTTATTTTCCCGACAAAGCAGAAATAGAAAAAATTGATAAGCCACTTGTAAAAGCTGTACTTCCAAATTACGACTTCTATAAAGTTACAATGACAAATTATTTGGGTTATCACATTAATCAAGGGACTTGTGTTGTTTTATTTGACTCTTTGAAATCAAACATTGTTTTGGTTCAACCAATTTGGTACGGAGGTATAAGTGAACAATTGATAAAACTCGTTCTTAAAAAACCGTTTGATAACAAAGAAAAACTCATGGGCTTTTTGAATGAACTAAATCAGTTAATGGAGATAGGTTCAGAATATAAGTTTGTAAATACAAGTTCCACAGACAACTTAATAAAATATGACTTGGTCTATTTTACGGGGGATAGTTATACAACAAGTGGTAATGGTATAAGTTCAACTGTTAATTATAACCATGACGGAGTTTGGCGACAAATGGAAATCAAAATAAAAAACTTGAAAATGATAGAATATGTATCAATTAATCCCGCACTTACAGACAATAAAGAATATAAAAAGGACTATAAAGAAATTATCAAATAAAAACTGCTTATAACAGGCGTTTGGCAAAAAAGCGGGTTCAGTGCTTAAATAAAGATTTGCGCTTCGTATCAAGTTCAGTGCTGGCAGAAAGTTTAGTGCTTCGAATTCCGCTTCTTCGCCAAGCGCCAAAACGTTAGGTACTATTTAGGTTTGGTTAAAAACACATTTAATGAAGACTATATTTCTCATTTCTTTCACTCTAATCACTTGCATTCTTAATGCGCAAGATTCAATGCGAGTAAAAAAAGTCTATGTTGAATATTCATACAAAAAACCTAAAAAGAATAACTTTACTTTCGCTTGGTTCAAAGAATACGACCAATTTGGAAATCTTATCGTTTATTCTTCATTAACAAATCAACCTGATAACTCGGTGGAAAGGATTGAATATCAATATGACTCACTTAATCGAATCATTAAGATACAAACATTCTCACAAAAGGGACGACGGAGAAAAAGACTCAAAACATTGAATTATGAATACGCGCAAGACACAATAATAAAATGTGAATATCCTAGTCAAGACTCAACTATGTTCAGCTGTGAAAAGTCAGTCAAAAAATATGATAATCAGGGCAGTCTTGTTCGTAAAGTGCTCTTAAAAAGTGATTCACTAAGTAGATTTGACATTTATTCATTCGAGGAACATAAATACGTCTACGATTCTCTTGGTCGAATATTAATTGACTCAAACTGTGTCGCCTATCGCGATTGTAAACCCTCATATTACTTATAAGGTAAAAACACCTTAAGTATTAAAATATTGGAACATATAAATGAAAGTCATATATTCCATACACCACAGGACACAGTGTATACAATGAGGAATTACACTTATCATACTAATGATTCTATTTCTACATTGGAAGTATACAGATACTCAACTTTAGCTAATGGAAGAATTGATATGACACAGTACTTTCAATATGATTCTTTAGGAAATATTATTGAATTTTATGTGGTAGACCATCTAAGCAACTCTCAAAAAAAATCAAATCATCAAAAATATCATTATGCTTATGGTGAAAAAGGGCTAGTTTTAAGTATGTTTCATCAAACTTTCTTTCCAAAAAAACAAAGAAATAAAATTTATTATAGGTACACTTATGATTATTGGCAGTAAACAGCACCTAACCCGGGTTTAGCTCCGTGCCTTTAATCTCGCTTCGAAAAAACGATTTTTATGAAAGAAAATAATCTAACTTCGAAAAACTAATAATATTAAAAAGTGGGCTGATCGCCTTGGCGCGGGCGTTATGATTAATTGTACATACTTGAAATGATAAAAATAAATATTATATTATTGACTCAATTTTTACTGAGTATTTGTTATTCTCAAGTGAATAGAATTCCTTTTTGTTATGTGTTAAACCAATATTCAGATAAAAAAATTGAGTTATTTGAAAATGGTGATACATCGAAAATTTTTCGATGGCTTAACGAGGAAACCCATGAAAGTATTTGTTTTTATCCAAACGGTGATACCCTTCATTATGAAACAGAAATTTGCGAAAACAAAAGATGTGAAAAATTTGAACACACAAAATATGAGACTGGGCAAATTGCATCCAGACATCATCGACTCTATCTGCTTGATGGACAGGGTTTTAGAAAACTCTAAACCTTGACAAAAAAGGAGATACAATTTATTATTCTTTTGTACAGAATGACAAAACTGAGGGGCGTCAAATCGAAGAGATACATGGTTATAATGGAGATACTCTAAAACTAATAACCTATTACAAAAATGGCGTTTTAATTGATGTCATTAATGTTGATTTCATTTATGTGAATAATAAATTTGAAATTATTAGTAAGGAAGAGTGGTTCAAATATAAACCCGATGCAATATGCGTTGAAGATTTTGGTGAAAAGCTAATAATTGATGGGAAGCCAGTTACATTCTACATTTGTTGTGATGCCATTTCCAAAAGAAAAATGCATTATCGATGGCAAAAAAAAATGAGAAAAGGATACGGAAATAAAAAACACGCATAACGGCAAGCAAGCGCAAACCCTCTAATCTTGCTTCGAAACAACGCTAAACTTGAATGAAAATTAATTTTAACTTCGGAGTAACGAAAATTATAAAGAGTCGGGCTATGCGCCTGCTTGCCGAACGTTATATCCAATAACCCCACAACACTAAATCACATGATTAGAATCGTATTTTTCTTTAGTTGTCTGTCAACATTCGTTAGTTGCACTGCATTACTTGAAAGTCCAGGAACATTGGGCGTATCTTCAAGTCACGAGTTCAATTGTCCTAGCTCAGATATTGATTATGCACTATTAAATCTTTCAGATGTAAATGAATTTAAAATAAAGGATGCTGATTCAACGATTGTTCAATGGTGGAAAGAAGGTGGTTTTGACTTTCTAAATTATAAGTGCCTAAAAATAAAAAAGCGATTATTCATGCTTACGCTGGATGGAAGCACTTCTGAATCGACATTAAGTATTCGAGCATACTACAATAGAAAAAAGAAGGATTGGATTTTTGCCAAGGATTTTAATCATGATGAAAGTTATTGTGCAGATATAGCTCTAGATCATTTGTTAAGTTTTTTACCAAGTTGCGAGTAGAATTAAAATTAATACTTTTAACCGCAGTCAAGCATCAAACCGCTAAAACACTTAATTGAAATTGAACCAAAGTTTGAAAACATTCATCATCCAAATATTCTGTTTGTTTAGTTCCTTAGCAGGACAATCCCAAACATTTACGCTCAGTGACTCACTTTTTAATGTCGGTGATGAATATAATATCAATAACCTTCGTTTGGGATTCGATGGCGATCGCTTGGATGATGAATCCAAAATAATTTTGGATTCAATTGTCAAATTTCT
>JACCDQ010574302.1_pt1 | contig 13438 bp, 12 predicted proteins | sample 7446031 | NCBI WGS metagenome assembly JACCDQ01 (sample SAMN15323442, study PRJNA562643) | freshwater metagenome | isolation source: river surface water | place: USA:Blue River Watershed | collected 2017-08-17 | reverse complement strand
GCTGCTCGACAAGGCCTAGAAGCCAAGAAGAAGTACCTTGACGACATCAAGAATGGCATTAGTCCAGCGACTGCGAATGCATTGCTGAATCAGGCGAATGCAGCCATTGCTCTAGCTCAAGCACTTCGCAAGGCAGCTGATGAGCAGAAGGCCTATGAGGATGCTAGTAAGTCCATCGACGAGTACCAAGCTGAAACTCAGCTGATGGCTTATGAAGCATCCCTTGTTGGCAAGACGGCTGATGAGCGTGAGCGCCTGATGACGACGTACCGAGAAGAACTTGCACTTCGGAACACCATCGCTAACCTTGGTGAAACGGATGTCGAGGAGATTGCGAGACGCACTCGTGCTGCACAAGAAGCTCGTGCTCAGGTTCGTGCTGCGCTGGATGACGCTAACCTTGTGAATGAAATCACGAGTCAATCCTATGCAGCCATCACGAATGATGTGCAGCGCAGAATGCTGGCGGCTACCAAGCTCCTTGAAGATGGCAAGATTACGGTTGATGATTACCTGAAGTACGTCGAGGACCAGATGGGTCGCTTTGCGGACAACACCGAAGCTCAGCTGACTGATGTTCAATCATTCTGGGCTGAGGCTGCTAAGGGCATTCAGGGCGACTTCCAAACGTTCTTCTTCGATGTGATGCAGGGCAATACGACGTCATTCGCTCAATCCATGAAGCGCACCATTGACGGCGTCATCGCAAACATTCTTGCCGCTAAGGCAGCAACTGCGCTGTTCGGCTCATCGTTTGACAGGGGCAACGTTGGTGGACTTGTTGGTTCAGGCGCATCCTGGCTTGGTGCTTTGTTCAGTGGAGCACGGGCATCAGGTGGCCCTGTTTCAGCTGGTTCAGCGTACCTTGTTGGCGAAAACGGACCAGAGCCATTCATTCCGAACACCTCTGGCACCATTCTGCCGAACTCGTCATTGAAGAACCTTGCATCGAATCAGTCCTTCAACATCTCGGTCACGGCCATTGATTCCAAGGACTTGATTGCCAAGATGAGCACGATTGAGAAGGAGATGGCACGCATGGTGAACAATGCTAATTCAACGTATCGAGTAGGAGCTCGCTAATGTTCGTATCTGACATCTTTCCTAATCCACGGTTGATTCACAACCTTGAGCGCTCAATGGCTGCTGAGACGACCATTGTGACGAATGGCAACATCGAGTACCGCTTGCAAAAGGATGCGAACTATCGCATTCGTTGGAAGTGGCCAGCTCGGTCCATGCTGAGCACTGATGCGCAAGTGATTGCTACGTTCATTGCTGACAAGGCAAAGTTCGAGTTCGCATCCTTCCGGTTCAAGGACCCGTATCATCACTCGTGGGACAATGTGCAGCTCGCCTATCAAGGCACTGGCACTCGCTACAAGGTGACTGCTCGTGGTGCAACGGATAATCATCCAGTGTTTCACCTTGGCGATGATGTAGTCGTCAAGTTGGACAACGTGGTGACAACGTACTCAACCGAGGTGTACAACGGCGTGCCATGCATTGTTGTTCCGACGGCTGGCACCGTGACAATCAGCGGCACGTTCTACTATGCTGCTCGCATTGCGAATGCTGACTTCAGCCAAGTGATGGCTGCTTTGACGAATACGAATGCACCACTGGCTGACACAATTGGTGATGTTGATTTGATTGAGGTCTTCGAGTACTAAGATGAGAACAATTCCAGCACCACTTCAGGACGAGATTAACAATGGCCGCATTGCTCGCCTGCTCAAGATTACATGCACGAATGGTGATGTGTACGCCTTCACGGATTGCGATGTGCCGCTGGTTGTGGATGCGGTCACGTACAATCCTGCGCCTGGCTTGTCATCCATTCGCCTGAATGCAACTTCGGATAACCAAGTCTCTAACCAGAGACTAACCGCATCAGTTGTTGATGTGCCAGAGGACCAGATTCTTGGTGGCGCTTTCGATGAAGCCGAAGTCGAGGCAGCCTGGACATCGTGGGTTGACCCAAGCCTTGGTAAGGTTGTCATCTTCAAGGGCACGTTTGGCCAGATTAGCTGGGACGAGACGAACTTTGAGGTCGATGTTGTCTCGGCTTCTAAGTTGCTTGGTCGTGTCCTTGGTTGGACGTACACGAGCACTTGCCGGCACAAGCTGTTCGGCACCGCAGAAAAAGGACGACTTGGCTATTGCGGCTTGTCCTCTGCCACGTACACGAGCACTGGTTCTGTGTCATCAGTCACCGTGCCAAAGTGGAAGCTAGGCACGGACTTGACGAATCCAGACGGATACTTCAGCGCTGGCGTATTGACTTGGACTTCAGGTAATAACGCAGGGTTATCAAGCACCGTCAAGAAGTACGCATCCGGTAATATTGACTTGTTCGTGCCAACGGCCTTTAGCATTCAAGTTGGTGACACGTTCAGCATTCAGGCAGGCTGCGACAAGACGCTTGAGACGTGCAAGACGAAGTTCAACAACGTGAACAACTTCGGCGGCTTTCCACACATTCAACCAGATGTCAACTATCGTTAACCTAGCATTAACCTGGAATGGCACACCGTACCATGACCAGGCTCGAGTTCTTGGCGTTGGCGTTGATTGCGCACAGCTAGTGGCAGCCGTCGGCGTTTCTCTAGGTGTTTTGGACGAGACCAAGATACCGATTGACTACAATCCACAGTGGCACTTTCACAATCGCCGTGAGCTGATGCTTGAGTATTTGATTGGATTTGGCTGCGAAGAGACGGATAAAGTCGCTCCTGGCTGCATCCTGGCATTCAAATTTGGCCGTGTTCTAAGTCATCTTGGTATCTACTTAGGTGACTCACAATTCATTCATGCCCGTAAGGACAAGGGCAAAGTTGTAATAAATACCCTGTCTGGCGAATGGCAAGAACGCCATTTGAGGACATTCAATTACCCAAAGGAGATGAGATGACATACGGAACCAGCGACATTGTTCAAGCGGCTGCACTGAAGATGCAGGGTTATAGCCTTGAGCGCATTTCGATTACCCAGCTGCCAAGTGGCCTAAAGCGAGGTGTCTTTCACTTTGCTGATGTCAAGGAAGAAGATTTGTTCGCCTTTGATGCGGGCAAGTTCCTTGTTGAGCCAGTGGCATTCAATTCTGAGATTCGAGCCCTGAATGCGGCTTTGAAGCGCCTAACCGGAGTTAAGTGATGTCATCTCTTGTGATTTCTGGCATTGGAGCAGCCGTTGGCTATATGGTCGGCGGACCTACTGGCGCTCAGCTTGGTTGGGCGCTAGGTTCTGCCTATGCCGCATCACAAGAGGTTATTGACCAGCGCCAGCTTGGTGAGCTCAAGATTCAAACATCCAGCTTTGGTGAAGCCATTCCATATGTGATTGGCCAACAACGGCTGGCTGGAAACATCATCTGGGCAAGCGACAAGAAGCCGTACGACATTGAATCCGGTGGCAAGGGTGGTCCAACTACGGTGTCCACAGGATACAAGATTGACATGCTGATTGGCATCTGCGCAGGTCCAATTCTTGGCATTTCTCGTGTCTGGGCTGATGGCGACTTGATTGTTGATGCACGCACTGCAGTGACGCCATTGATTGGCCAGCTTTACTTGGGTGACATGACGCAGTTGCCGGACCCAACGTATCAAGCTGCGGTTGGTGCTGATGCGCCAGCTTATCGTGGATTGGCGTACATCTCGTTGAGCGACTATGACTTGGGTGCTGTTGGCCGAGTGCCACAGTTCAGCTTTGAGGTTATTCGTGGGAGCACCCTATGAGCGCAAACATTGACTTGTACGAGGACACTGGACCAGTGCTTTCTGGCCGAGGCACAACGGTGACGCTGTTGGATTCGTGGGACCTCAAAAGTTCTTCGAATCCAACGGACTTTTACTATCCAACGAATGTTGGCGTAGGTGCTCCGTTGATTCGTCCTGTTGGCACTGCTGGTGCGCAGACATTGAGCTACAAGAAGTACTTGTCATTCAAGATTGACGGCACGTACAAGCGCTTGAAGAACATTCGCATCAAGCTTTCAGCCATTGCTGGCGACAATGATGCGCAGCTGTTCTATAAGCTCACGAACACGTATGCTGAGCCGGATAACCTGTTTGATGGCGACATGCGCCTGTGGGCAACTGGAGCAAGCATCACGAATGACACGCTGCATCCAATGCTGAGCACGACAAGCCCGAACACAGCAACAAGTCGCTCAGTCATCTATGGACCGAATGAGACGTTGTACACCGAGTTCCTGGTTGTGCAGCTTCGTGTTCCAAATAACTCAACCATTGGCAATTCAGCCGAGTTCAACCTAAAGCTTGAGGCGTACGACTATGATTAACCTGCACCTTGAGCGAGTTTACCAAGATGATGGCACTGAGCTGAACACGGCTCAAGTTCCTACATCCATTGCTGGCGTGGACCAGATGCTGTACGATGGCCGATATGTCTGGGTGACTTGCACTTCAGGCATTGCCATCTACGAGTTCTGGGGTGCATCAAGCGACAATGAGCCAACGTTTGAGGAGCTGGATGAGCTTGTTTATGCACGGTACGATTCGGGTGCAAAGAAGAAACTCCGTCTAGTGACGTTCATGTCCTTGGGTGCTCAGCTGCAGCGAGTGACACGACACGCATCATTGAGCCTGCGTCCTGACATTCTAAGCACAACGCCTGATGGCGCAACCACGGTTGGTGATGTCACGGCTACATTGACAACCATTCGCAGTGACCTTCGAGTAGTCACCGAGGTAAGTACGAACTCACTTGGCTCATTGTCACCGAAGTGGATTGCCAAGATTGGTCGCAAGATTTACGTCACCAACGGTGCGAACTTCACCAAAATCTTTGAGTTCGATGCGGATACTCAACGGCCTGTGCGCACCATTAGTCTGCCAATGCGAACAACGAGCATTCAAGAGGTGGCCAATAGCAACCTGTGCGCTGCTGGTGGATACCTTTGGATGGCGAACACGTTCTATGATGACGGAACGCTGCAGAAGCTTTATCGATATGACCTGACAACCTTCACGGCATTGTCGATTCCTGTTCGGCCACAATCAGCTCGCATGTTCATTGTCGACGGACATAATGGGCACGTGTACTTCACGAACTTCAACAACGTGTCCATCTCCAAGGTGTCGTATGACAACACCTTTGTCTCGGCTATTCGCACCAATGCTTTGCCAACGCAGATGTGGAGCGACCAGAACCGACGCATCTGGGTGAACTCATATGCCGGCATGCTAACCTTGGTTGATTACGATGATGACGGCGTGCACAATGACTGGAGCACGGATGACGCAGCACAAGCTTTGGCTTTTGACCCAAGTGATTCTACAAAGCTTTGGTGGTGCGACGGAGCCAAGCTTGTCAAGCATGATTTGACCACGAAGACGCAGCTTGAAACGAGCCACAATCCAGACGAAACAGATGACTGGTTCTTCGATGGGAGCTTTCCAGCAGGCAATGTCGTATCCATGATTTCTGTTCCAAGCCAGGTTATCGGCTATGATGGTGGCGAAAAGACGATGGCTCCGTACCTGATTCTTGGCTTCGACAATCACCTCGCCTGCATCCGGTTGGATACATACCTGATGTACCGCAAGAGCTATGCTGAGCTGAATGGCCAAGGTGCCGTTGTGGCTGGTTCAGTGGCTTACTTTGGAGAACAATAATGTCGTACTGCCCACGTCCACCTAAAAAGACAAAAACGAGCTATGGCACGGCTGCAACTAAGACGGTCAATGCTCCGCCACCACGAACTGAAGCTTGTGCTCCGGCTTCAACAACCGTGATTACAGGCGGTGGCTCAAGCACATCGAACACGGTTTATGTTCCAGGCCCTGCTGGTCCAACTGGCCCTCAAGGTCCGGCTGGTGCTAATGGCGCAGACGGAGCTAATGGACTTGGATTCATGTGGCGTGGCTCATGGGGCACTGGCGCATCGTATGCTAAGCAAGATGCACCAACCTCGTATGTTGCTGATGTGGTGTCAAACGAAGGCTGCACCTTCATCTGCATTCAAAGCCACACGGCTGACTCAATGAATGAGCCGCATCATTCATCCTTTGTTGGTCCAACGAACTGGACGGATTACTGGTCCTTGGTTGCAAATCGAGGCGACGATGGTGCAGGTGCATTGCCTGCCGAGGACCAGGACTTCTTTGATTCGCTCAAGGATGACATCTTTGACTGGATGAGCGCAGCTACGCTTGGTGAAATCGTGGCTGCCGGCGTAGCCGTAGCCGGTGTCATCTATGCTGGCTCGCAGATTATCGACATGTACACGGATGATGGCGAAGGCGATGGCCAAGCTGATTCTCGATTCACTGGTTCGCCAGGGTACGTGACAACTGGCTATGTTCCGCCGGACATCAAGGACGTGATTGCTGAGCTATGCGAGTACGCCGGCATTGACTATGATGTGGCGCAGCTGCCAGATGAGCCATGCCAGATGCTGATTGGCCAGATGACGACGGTTGATGAGATGCTGAAGATGCTTGCTTTGGCGTATCAATTTGACCGAGTGGACACCAGCGGTATTGTCAAGTTCATTCCTCGCTCAGCCACTGCCGTGAAGACGTTGACAATGGACGAGCTTGGCTTTAGCACGCAGCAATCTTCGTCTCGGTACACCTCAAAGCGCTTCCAAGGCATTGACCTGCCACGCTCAGTCACGGTGAACTACATCAGTCCGGACACGGATTACAACAAGTTCACTCAGGTTGCTCAGCTGCCAACGTTTGATGCTGGCCAGGACGTGAACATTGACCTGAGCCTGACGTTGAGCCATGACAAGGCGAAGCAGATTGCTGAAACGGTTCTTGTTCAAAGCCACGTTGAGCGCAATCAGCACGTGTTCACGACGACGTACAAGAACGTTGACTTGGAGCTTGCTGACGTCATTGACACGCCAATTGGCCTTGTGCGCATCACTGAGGTGAATGAGCGAGATGAGGGATTGATTGAATTCACGGTGACGGATGCAGGCGTTCAAGCGGCTATTGCTGCAAGCGACTTGGCTGCTACCTTGCCGCCGGCTAGCTCGAATGTTCCAGTGACAATCGGGTATTCACAGGGCTTGTTTGTTGACCCGACAGCGCTCAATTCAAGCGACACTGGCTGCCGCATCTACGTGGCTTGCCATGGGTATGATGCTGCAGGTTGGCCAGGTGCAAGCATCTTCGTTTCGAACAATGGTGGAGCAAGCTATGAGCTGGCTAAGAGCACATCAGTCGAGGCCACCGTTGGTTTGGTTGAAGCGGTTATTCCGGATGCTGACTATCATGTCTGGGATGAAACAACGACGATTACGGTTAAGCTGAAGACGAACACGCTGACTTCTGCTTCAGCAAGTGCCGTGCTGAATGGCACGAACTGGGCGATGATTGGCCAGGAGATTATTGGATTTAGGACTGCGACATTGACTGCGCCGAAGACGTACACTTTGTCTGGACTCCTTCGTGGCCGTCGTGGCACCGAGCAATTCACTTCAAGCCATGCTGCGAATGAGCTGTTCGTGATGCTTGATGGATTGACTCGCATTGACTTCACGATGGCTGACAGAACCACGAACAAGAAGTTCAAGGTTGTCACTCGTGGCTCGTCATTGGACAAGGTTGATGCCGTGGATGTGAACATTCAATCGAACAACCTGCGTGCCTGGACCGTCGAGAATCCAAAAATCCTCAAGGTCGGCTCCGATTATCAGCTCAGCTTTGGTGAACGCGTGCGGTACGATAACCTGCTCAAGGACTATGCTGAGCTGACCCATGATGCTGATTGGGCAGGATTCGGCATTGCCATCTTTGAGTCTGATGGCGTCACCTTGAAGAAGACGTACACCACAACCAGCGAGTTCTGGACGTACACGGCTGCCATGCAGACGACTGATTTTGGCTCATTGCAGGCTTCGATTAAAACTCAAGTTGTGCAGATGAGCCAGACCGGCGTGCCAGGCTATCCGATTTCACTAAATAGCTAACTTGCAGGAGAACACATGACAACTACGACTAACCTTGGATTGACCCAGCTCGAGGTCGGCCAGAAGGAAAAAGAAGTCACGATTAACACGAACAACTCGCTGTTGGATTCAAAGGTTCCTCGTGCTTTGGCTGATGCAGCTTCGGCTCCGGTGACAACTGGCCTTGCACCTGGGACGACGTACTTTAATACAACGGACTCGAAGGTTTACTGGCTTCGTCCGAATCTGACTTGGGTGGCGTTGAACTAAGATGGCACAAGCAACTAATACTACACTTGGCGAGGTTGTCCTCGGCGGCGACCTGGGTGGCGATGCTAATCTGCCAGAGCTTCGGGCATCTGGAGTAACGCCTGGCACGTACCCTGTTATCCACCGTGCTAGCGTGGATTCAAAGGGACGAATCACATCCATTGGCGAAGTCACATCAGCCGAAGTGCTTGCACTTTTGTCAGATGCAAGCACAACCACAAAAGGCGTGATGCGTGTTGGCTCCAACATTAACGTCCTTGACGGTGTCATTTCGCTGTTGAACGGTGATGTATCAACCAAAGGCATTGTGCAAGTTGGTTCTAACATCGATGTTTCGGCTGGCACAATCTCAATTGCTGATGCCACAACCTCAAGCAAGGGTGTTGTGCAAGTTGGCTCTAACATCTCAGTCACCTCTGGCACAATCTCAATTGCTGATGCCACAACCTCAAGCAAGGGTGTTGTTCAGGTTGGCTCTGGTGTTTCTGTTGCGGCTGGCACGGTGTTTCTAGCAAATGCCACTGACACATCTAAGGGTATTGCACGAGCAGGCTCAGGTCTAAGCATTTCATCTGGGACGTTGTCGCTTGACTCACTGCCTGATGCGACGACTTTGGCAGTTGGCATTGCTCAAGTTGGTTCTGGATTCAATGTCTCATCTGGCATCATCTCAGTTCCTGATGCGACAACTTCGTCTAAGGGCATTGTTCAAATTGGCTCTGGGTTGATTGACACATCATCAGTTGTCTCAGTTCCTGATGCGACAACTTCGTCTAAGGGCATTGTTCAAACTGGTACAGGTTTGACGTCTACTGCCGGTGTTCTTTCACTTGACACATTGCCAAATGCGACAACTTCGTCTAAGGGCATTGTTCAAGTTGGCGGAAACCTTTCAGTCTCATCCGGTTCTATTTCTCTAGCAACTGGCTCAGCAGCAACTAAGGGCATTGTTCAAGTTGGCTCTGGATTCGATGTGGCGGCTGGTGTCATCTCAGTTCCTGATGCGACAACTTCGTCTAAAGGCATTGTCCAAGTTGGCTCTGGACTTACAGTCTCCGGTGGTGTTTTGGCAATGGCTGATGCGACAACGTCAAGCACTGGTGTTGTCCAAATTGGTGGCCTTCTAAATGTCTCCGCTGGTGTTGTTTCAACCCAATCCGTTGATGCAACTGACCTTGTAAAGGGCTTTGCTCAAATCGGTTCTGGACTGGCAGTTTCATCAGGTGTTGTTTCTGCTGATTTGCCAGATGCAACTGACACAACCAAGGGTATTGTTCAAGTTGGCGATGGATTTACAGTTTCATCAGGCACAATTTCAGTCCAATTGGCATCAACATCAGACTTTGGTGTTTCGCAAATTGCTTCTACAGGACTTTCTGTTTCAGGTGGAACTGTTTCTGGAGAGCTAACATCAACAACCGTGTTTGGACAAATGAAGCCTGGTGCTAATTTGTCGATTGCGGCAGGCGTTCTCAATCTGGATATTCCTGATGCAACAACTTCGAGCACTGGCATAGTTCAACTTGGTTCCGGATTTGTTCTTCGAAGCAATGATACTGTATCACTTGACTCAGATGTCCATTATAATGGATTGAATGGCAAAAACCGTCTGTCACCATCGTATAACGGTGTTGACACTGTTGGCATTGACTTTGTCGGATTTGATAAGAACGTTTTGCAAGCCGGCACAGTTGTGCAAGCTAACTCATATGCTGACGGTTCTGTGACATACCAGTTGGAGGATAATTCAAGCTCACAACGTTTCTTGACTGACCAGTATATTCAACTTGGTGCTAATTCATTCAACAAAGTTGTAAAAGTAGTTTCATTTAGCGGATACTATTACATTCTTGTTTGGAATTCGAGCACGTCTTGGTCAGTTTGGCGTGGTACAAACGCATACAACATTGTGAAAGTACTTGATTTCTCTGCGGCTCCTTATACTACTGGTTCGCCAGTTAGGGCAGGGATTGCTGCAACTTCATCGGCTATTGTTGTCACTGATGCTAGCACATTTGTGAAGCGTTCTACTAATGGAACAACTTGGTCTGACATTTACATTGACCAAGGTGGATTGTCCGAAGGTTTTTCTTGCATTGCAGCAAGCACAACAAGATTTTGTAGCATTTCTGAAAGTGGCGAATACTACATTCACAGCGCCGATGGCATCACATGGACCTTTAGCTCATTCACAACAGGCCAGAACCCAGAAATCCATTTTGCAAACGGAAGATTTATTGTCGCAAGCTCAACAACCACTGGTACTTTGTATAGCACTGATGGCATTGTTTTTGATGTTGGTGGCACGCTGCCTGCAAGAACTGGATACACAGCAAAACGAATTTTCATCACTAACGATGGAACAAATTTTTGGATTACATCATTTGAAGATGTTTGGTCAACATCTTTAAATAGTGTTGCATACAAGAGCACTGATGGTGTAGCTTGGACACAGGTGACGTTGCCAAATCCAGCTGGAGGTTTTAACAATCACCCTGCTGGAATGTCAGGCGTCAGTGGTGAAATTTCGGTTGTTTCTGGTCATCCATCTAATGGATACACGTTGTACTATTCAACAAATGCTGGTTCATCTTGGAATACTGGGGATAATGCGTCTACGTTGTCATCAGGCACGTATTACTCAACTGACCTTATTGGGCCTATTGGTTCAATTAACTTGATGTTTAATACGATTGTGAGTTCGAGACGCCTAAAAACATCTATTTCTGGTGTTATTTCAGCGGCAGACACAACTGATTATACAGCGTCGGTCTATGCGCCAACAACGTCCCCACAAACACCAGGGATGATTTTTGACATCATTGTTGATTCGGCAACTCGAAACATTACGCTATCATTCTCTGGTGCTGAGTTTTCTGTTCACCCATCAACAACTCTAACTGTTACATCTGGAACAAAAGCGTATTATACGGTTATTGGTTATTCAACAACTGGTAGTACAACCCTTACTGACAAATGGCTGGTGATGCCGAGGACAATGTAATGACACAAGCAACTAATACTTCACTTGGTGAAATCAAGCTAGCCGGCGATTTGGCAGGCAACAATGATGCACTTGCACCAGAGCTGACAGCCACTGGTGTTACACCAGGCACATACACTTTGCCAACAGCCACGGTTGATAGCAAAGGCCGAATCACGAGTATGTCTAACGGGACTTCTGGCTCGTTGTCGGCTCTCATTCCTGAGGCGACTACATCGACTAAAGGCATTGTCCAAATTGGTGATGGACTAGCAGTCACTGCTGGCCTTGTGTCAGCCCCGAATGCCACAACCTCAAGCAAGGGTGTTGTTCAGGTTGGCTCTAACATCTCAGTTACCTCTGGCACAATCTCGGTTGCTGATGCCACGACAGGTGTAAAGGGTGTTGTTCAGGTTGGCACTGGTCTGTCAGTCACTGGCGGTGTCATCTCGGCACCCGATGCAACGACAATCACAAACGGCCTTGTTCAAGTTGGTTCAGGCCTGGCAGTCACTGGTGGTGTCATCTCGGCAAACATCCCTGATGCGACGACATCGAGCAAAGGACTTGTTCAAGCTGGTTCTAATGTCAATGTGACATCAGGGATTATCTCAGTTCCTGATGCAACTGGCGCATCTAAGGGTGTTGTTCAAGTTGGTTCTGGTCTGTCAGTCACTGGTGGTGTCATCTCAGTTCCTGATGCAACTGGCGCATCTAAGGGTGTTGTTCAAGTTGGTTCTGGTCTGTCAGTCACTGGCGGTGTCATCTCGGCAGATGTAGCCGATGCGACCACTTCTACAAAGGGTCTTGTTCAAGTTGGTTCAAACATTGATGTTTCAGCTGGTGTCATCTCGGTTGCTGATGCCACAACTTCATCTAAGGGTGTTGTTCAGGTTGGCTCTGGAATCTCGGTAAGTGCTGGCACAATCTCGATTGCTGATGCGACCACTTCTACAAAGGGTCTTGTTCAAGTTGGTTCTGGTTTGTCGGTCACTGGTGGTGTTGTTTCGTCCACCACAACTAATGCCACAACGACTACAAAGGGTGTTGTCCAAATTGGTGCTGGTTTGAATGTGGCTAGCGGTGTCATCTCGGTTGCTGATGCCACGACTTCATCTAAGGGTGTTGTTCAAGTTGGTTCTGGTCTGTCAGTCACTGGCGGTGTCATCTCGGCAAACATCCCTGATGCGACGACATCGAGCAAAGGACTTGTTCAAGTTGGCTCAAACATCACTGTGGCTGGAGGCACAATCTCAATTCCAAATGCAACAGGTTCTGTGTTTGGTCTTGTGAAGATTGGCTCTAACATTGATGTTTCAGCTGGTGTCATCTCTGTCCCATTGGCAACCGCATCAACCTTTGGTGTCATGAAGGTTGGCACAAATCTTTCGGCAACTGGCGGTGTTGTTTCTGCAACAATTCCATCTGCTTCAACTTCTGTGAAAGGCACGGTCCAAGTTGGCACTGGCATTACCGTGTCAAGTGGAACAATTTCACTTGGAAGTGATGTGCCACGCTTTTCAACAGGCGGAACATTCAACTCAGCAATTGTTGCTAAGCAGAACACTGTAACTTTTGCTACAGATGTCACGCTTGACCTGTCGCTGTCAAATGTTTTCTACATGACAGCGACAGGCAACTTTAACCTTTTGGTTCCAACTAATGGTGTTGCTGGTGGTGTTTATCGATTCATCATCAAGCAGGATGCCACTGGCTCTCGCACTTGGACGCCAAATGCTGCATTCAAGTGGGTTGGTGCTACTCCAACATTGAGCACAGCAGCTAATGCCGTGGACGTTGTGACGATGGTTTATGTTAATAGCTCGACCATCTACTCTCAAATCACTAAGGGCTTCGCTTGAACCTAAAGCCTAAAGACATCAAGCCAACTCGAGAAGCCCTGCACAAGCAGCAGGGCTACTTTTGCGCACTCTGCCATGAAAAACTTCTACCTGAACAAGCTGTTCTTGACCATGACCATAAGACTGGCCTTGTTCGTGCAACCCTGCATCGCCAGTGCAACTCTGCACTTGGCGCAATTGAGCGCTCTTATAGGTATGGCATCAAGGACATTCTGACCTTTGCTAAGGGCGCAGCCGAGTACTTGGAGCACCATTCATCTCCGCAGACTGACCTGATGCACCCAGCGCACAATCGACGCAGAACCAAGAAAAGGCCTAAGAAAAAGTCATAGGCGCCGACAGAGGCACATAAATACAAGTAGAACAACGTCGTTCTACTCGTATCACCGACTC
>JACCDQ010271563.1_pt1 | contig 13443 bp, 14 predicted proteins | sample 7446031 | NCBI WGS metagenome assembly JACCDQ01 (sample SAMN15323442, study PRJNA562643) | freshwater metagenome | isolation source: river surface water | place: USA:Blue River Watershed | collected 2017-08-17 | reverse complement strand
TCGCATATGTTGATTTCGAAATCTCTTAAAGACGTATTTTCGAGACGTATATATTGAAGTGAATCAAATTCATGATAAAAAAATGTGGTTTTTTTGTTAAAGTCCGGGCAGAAAACTACAAGATCTTTACTATGTGAATCATTTAAAATTTGTGATTTGATATTTCTACTTTTTATTTTAAGTAATTCAGGGTATTTTTGATTGTCTATATCAATGGAACTTTTAATGTAGTGGAGAGGGCTCTGTATGTGAAAAGCGTAGTATACTTCACCTTTAAAATATACTTTTGTTGAATTTAATTTAACAAAATATGTTCTTTCTTCTCGCTCATAATTAATTTTAGAATGCTCACAAAAATCTGGTAAATCATTTTTATCATCCCAAGTAGGTAAAGTTTTAGATTTATCAATAGTTTGAGGGTCAAACCTTAATTTATTTATCATTTTTTTTGTTAGAATGATATTATTATATGGTTTAATATTAAATGTGTCAATAAAAGTTTCATGACACACAAACCAATAACTATTTAGAATAGGTGTATCATAATAATAATTCTGATCTTGCAACTCCACGGTCAGAGCACCATTTTTATAACTAATGTTTGAATTTTCTATTAAGTTAATTCGATCAAAAAAATCAGTTAACTTTCCAGAACTATATGTTTCAGATTCTTTAAAAAAATATGGTCGGGTAAGTGGTGTTTGAAATACTTTTCGATTATCAAAATCAAATGGTTTTAGTGATAATTCTTTAAATTCACCATTAAGTAGATCTAAACAAAGTGACCCATTTTGACAGAGTGATTCAGTTTTATCAGGAACTAAGTCAGGTGGATTATCCAAAGTTTTAATCTGTAGTACTTGAGGTTCACTTCCATCCGAAACTAATTCGGAAGGGGTAAATCCATATGTAGGTAGTAAATTTTTACTAATAAAAAAACTTGGAAATCCATTTTCAGGCGTTTTTATTTCTTTGAAAACAGTAGAAAAACCAATACTCTTGACAGCGACTTCATAATCATTCACATCAAAATCCTCAGGCAATTTATTTCGAAAATTGGTTAATGTGTTTTTTGGAAAATAATTAGAGGACCCATTTGAAATTAAAAATAACGATTTACTCTCCATTTTGAGAATTTACTTTTTTTGAAATCCTTGCCTTAAGATATGTTTTCTAAATACCAGAAGCTGTAAATTGATTCTAATTTAATTTTGAACCTTCAGGGCGTAGTTAAAAACTCTGTTGATTTTTATGGGCAAAGATTAACCTCGAGCAAAAACAAATAGATTCTTTCCATGTCTTAATTAAAAAAATATGTCTTCAGTAGCGTACAAATGCGATTCAGCTATGTCTTAATTTAAAAATCTCGTGTAATGTCTTCAGCATCAATCCATGAATCATAATTTTCGTTAAATCCCTTCCAGCGTACAAAATGTTGAATTTTGCCATTAATCTTCCTTGTCTTAATTATCTTTTCAATTCTGAAAATATCTCCAGACACTTTAGTTAATTCAAAATCATAAAAACCTCCTTTTATTTTTTCAGATTTATCATATGTTTCCAAAAAATACATAGGAATTTTTGAGGTTGTTTTAATACTATAAATTCGAAAAATCTCAACATTACTTTGTTGTTTATATCCTCGCGCAAATTTCCCTTTTTGTATAGCAATTCTTACAGTGTCTCCTATTTCAAATTTTTGTTTTCTTTTCTTGATTTTTTCCTGCTCCTTGGCCATGCGCATTCGAATTTCTATGTGCGTACGGGGGTCTGTCTCAGCTAACAGGGGTGTTGTACCAATCATTCTGTGTTTTCTGTTATTATAAGATTCAACAATTTTAGAAAATGTTTTTGCATCACTACCATCAATTTGCTTTAAACTAACAAAACGATATGTTTCATATTCAGTCATAAACTTATAAATAAGGCTTTGTAGTGTTCTATTAAAACGTTCAATGAATGCTGCATGTATAGATGAATCAGGTGTATAGATTTTTATATTATTATCATGACAAAATTTGGTGAAATACTTATTTTGGAATTCAGTACCCCTGTCTACAACTAAAATTTTTGGTTTTTCCTTTGCTTCTTTCAACACAGACTGAAATGCGTTTAGGACTGTATCAGCTCTTTTGTCTAGTAACAAACGGCAAAAAGCATATCTAGTAAAAGTATCGATTACAGTCATGATATATCTAACACCATCGTTATATTGAGACAATTCTTGTATGTCTACAAGATCCATTTGAAATTGATACCTTTTGAAATGGGAAAATGATGTATTTCTTTGCCCTTTTTTGTATTCTCTATGTAAAGTATAATTTTCGATTCGTGATAAAATATCTTTTATTTTGTCAATGCTTAAGATTCCTTTATAATATTTGTAGATGTTCGTAATTCCACTAAATGCAACAGGGTGACCCACAAAATTATAATTATGTTCTAGATCTTTTTCGCATTCAATTGGGTCAGTTAGATCTGTGCCATACGCGTCCTCTTCACTATAAACTTCAGGATTTTCATATAAACTCATCGTAAAAGATTATACTTGACTTTTTTACACAATAAACTATTTTTAATCTCTTTTTTTCTTTTACGTTTTCTACAAGCCCCACTACCTCTTAAAGTGCTTGCAATCTTTTTCTTTGCTTCATCAAGTTGTTCTTGCGCACTTTCTTTAATATTTTTCCCTTCCAAAACATCAACAGCAATATTTGTTGCAGCTTGTTTACCAACATCTAAAGCTGTCTTACCTAAGTTTTTTGCGAAATCACTATTTATAAATCTTTTACCAGCATTAAAACCCATTCGTGCCAAAGGTTTAAGACCCCTCAATAACCCGCTAAATAACGCACCTATACCCCGCCCCCTTTGTTCTCTAAGACCGGAGTGAAAAATCATTTTTTATTATTTATTCTTCAGATATCTTTGAATAGAAACACAGCTTATTTTAACAGTTGAAGAAATTTTTTTCATCGATAATTTTATGTTTTTTTCCTTACAGTACGCATATATGGTTGCAGCAATAATTGTAAGTGGATTATGGCCGGATATATTTTGTTCTGGAAGTCTTTCCTTAATTACTGAATATGTTTTAAAATCTAAATTTAGATATCTACAATACTTTTCAAGTAAATCTTTGGGTTGCAGAATAATAGATTTGTTTTGTTCTTGCATATCATAAATATTTATATCAGAAAATCCTGAAATGCTTGAAATATCTTTAATCGAAATTGGGGTATTATTTTGTTTAAGAGTTTTATAAACAACGTAAGGCAAAAGTTCTTTTTTATTTTTTTTCACATTTTTTTCTTTTTTGAAATTCTCTACAATATTATGTATGTGAACATCAGGCAATTCAAGTTTTGAAAGTATTTCCTTGACTTCATTGACTATTGAGCAATCTTTTTCTTCGTAATTTGATTCTTGAAAATTGGAAACAAAAAACTTGTCTTCGAGCACAAGTCCACACTCAACACACACTGTACTCCCCTCTCTCTCGTCTATTACAGTATCTATATGTGAGCACAGATTTTCGAAATTAGACATTCTATATTTTCAATATTTTTACAACCTACAATGACAAGTTTCCCAGAATGAAAGAGAATTACTGTGCCTATCTTAAATTTTAAGAATACACCAGGGAATTTCTCGTTGTTATATTTAATATTTTCAAAACACTCACTCCTAGAAATGATTGCGAGGTTAATTCTTTTCTTTAAGTTTGTTGTTGCAATAATATTGTCTATTTTATATGAAATAGCAGTGCACTGTATAAGAGAAGTTATTATATCTATTGCAAGAGGTATTTTGTTTATACTGGGAATTTTTGTAATATTAATATGACTCTCAAATTGCTCGTCCTTTGATTTAAAAATAATATATGTAAATTCTGTTTTCACCACTATAAAGTTTTTGTAGTTTTTGAAAAAAATTTCTTTCTCTTCTGCAAAATTACAAACATTATCTAAGAATATTTTTGATGTTTTTAAACTAACTTTGACATTAGCAACGTTATATTCGAGCATCTTAACAATACTGAAAAAAAATCTGATTTAAAGACCTTATTATGGCTGTTGATGGAGCAGGTGTGGGTTCATATATTGAAAGTGCGCAAAAATTGGCCACAACTGGAATTGATTTGTTCACTCTCCCTGAAATTGAGGCATCCCTGATTGCGGGAACATCAATTACAATTTACCCTCAAAATGCCATCAACGATACAGGACCATACGATTTTTTGATTCCCTCGGATGATAATGATTATACTTTCCTACCCTTAACAAGATTATATGGCGAGTTAGAAGTTGTTAAAACAGATGGCACCCCTGTAACGGCTGCAGAGAAAAATGGGATCGTAAATCTTTTTCCACATTCCATTTTCAAGCAAATTGAGTGTTCTATAAATGGCACACAAATTTGTGATCTTTCTACACCTACGTACCCCTATAAAGCTTTTATTGAGACTCACTTGTCTTTTAATAAACATGCAAAAGAAGGGCATCTTTATTGTGAGTGTTACTCTAAAGAGACTGTGGGGAAAGAAAATAATTTTGAGATTAGTACAGCAACCGAAAAAAATCCTGCTTTTGATTTAAGGAAGAAAAGGTGTGAATCAAAAATATATTTTTCAATGATTTTACACATTGATTTTTTTCAAAGTGAAAGATTTCTACTACCAGGATGTGAACTAAAATTGAAATTTATTCGCAATGAAGATAAATTTTCCCTTCTCGGAAACACTCTTGTAACGAAAATTAAAGTTAATGAACTTTTCTTGACTATTAGACGCGTTACTCTTGATCCCCAAGAGGATTCAAAGATTATCTCAGATCTTGAAAAAGGACCAGCAGCGTATCCAATTGATCAGTCTAAAATTAAAACATTTACTATCCCTTCTCAACTAAGAAATCATAATATCAGTCAAATTTTTAGAGGGCAACTTCCAAGATCTTTAATTATCGGTTTCGTAGACACAGACGCGTATGATGGGGTGGTTAATAAAAATCCATTTGTTTTTGAGCATTTTAAATTAAACTATTTTAATCTATTTATCAATGGAGCCCCTGTTTTACCTACAGTTTTACAACCTGATTTTACCAACAAAAAAGCCATTAGAGAATATAGGTGGTTTATTGATAACATCGATATCCTACATTCTAACGAATCAAATGGTATTACTTATGAAGATTTTTTGTCTAATTCCTGTTTTTTTGCATTTGACTTTACACCTGATCTTTGCAATTCATTTCATGATCATGGAGCTAAAGCCGGAGTTATTGACTTGCATGTTGGATTTGCAGAGGCACTACCCAAAAATATCACTTGCATATGCTATGCCACATTTAAAGAAATCATCACAATTAATAAAAACAAGCAAGTCAGCCTCTCCATGAATGGACTTGTATAAATTACAATGAGTGGTCTGACTAATGGATATGTTGAGAAAATCGGGAGAAAAATATTGGGTGGAATTTTCTTAGGAGTATTCCCATGTGATTTACACCCAAAAGTTGGTAGGAGGAAGACATTTTGTCTTATATTTAATCTTTCGAAACATAATGAAAAAGGAACTCACTTTGTAGCCATTTTCGCATCAAAAGATGCTTTATTTTATTTTGACCCATTTGGTAAGAAAATAAGTAATTCTTATGTAAAAAAATTTATAGACCGAATAATAAGAACAAGACAATTGAAGCAAAATAAAAAATGTATTCAAAGCAAAACAAGTATATTTTGTGGTTTTTATTGTCTCAGTTTTTTACTATCTCAAAAAATAGGTGTATCTATAAAAAACTACCTTTCAATTTTCGACTCAGACCTTAATAAAAATGATGAAATAACAATAGACTTTATACAAGAGTACTTTTGAAATTCTTTATTCATTTTTATATTCATATATAATAATCAAACATACATTTCATGCATTAAATTCTATGTTTATTTCTTTATATATTGGAATATTAAAAATTTCTAAAATCAATTTTCATTTCTCATATTTCTTTTTCAAAAGTTGGGATACTTTGAGTTATTTTTTCGAATGAGAGAGAGATTTTTTTTGAGAGGCATTTTTCAGTTTTTGTAATTGTAAGAAAACTTTATGTCTTTCTTTTAAAATCATGGAAAATAATATATATGCCGCTTCAGTAGCTAATGGACAACCATTTTTGAAGTTACTGACATAAAGCTTAAAAATAAAATTTTCAATCTTTTTGTGGATCTCGAGTTTCTGTTCCGCACAACAGGTTTTTGTATGAACTGGAAAAACAGAAATTAGAAATTAAAGCTGTTTCAGTCCCTGTAAAAAATTATTTGTAAATCAATATTTCGGGTCTAATTGTATTTTTTTCATTTTCCAAATTCGCAAGTCAGAATAGAGACCAGAATTTAACTCGTTTAATTCCACAATTTTATCTAAGAGTTGCTTTTTTTGATATAAAAAGGCTAAAACTTTTTCGTTGTTTTCAAATATTTTCAATTTCAAAAGTGAGACCATTTCCTCAGCCTCTGAAAAAAAGTTAGGGGTAAAAATATTAATTTTAGCTATAAGGGCAGAAGTTTTTAAAAAAACAAAATATAGTTTTTCTGTATTCGATTAAACCATGCCTACAACCTGAAACAAATTTAGTTTGACATGAAAAATAAACTCATAGCGCATGGCAGACAAGTTAAAATTTGACAATCACAATAATAATCTCTTCCTTTCTCGATTTGCTCAGTATAATACTTCAAATATGCAACTTTTTCATTTTTCGATAATTTTGGCGACCCTGCAAGAAATTTTATTTCTTAAAAAATCTTGGATTGTCATTTATAATAAGTTGCAATCCCTCGATGATAGCGGGGGCAAGATTTAGAGGTAAATTAAATTCAAATGCTCTATCATCCCGCATCTTTCTAACAAAAGACAAAGCTGCATAATCAGAATAAGACATTGTGTTTGTCTTTCTCCCCTCATTGGCTTCAATCATTCGACAGGTTAAAATTAAATTTTTGTCGATCCTCACTTTCTTGCAAACAACATTATTTGGGTCGCCAGTATAAACATTATAGTCACAATTTTTATCATTAAAAACTGGTGTTTTAGTTTTTTTGTCAACTAGAGATGAAGGATCGAATTGTTTCTCACCTTGAAGTGATTGAGCGGGAGGAGTAGCATCCATGTTGTTGTTTGTGCTAGATTGAGCAACAACCTCTGTCGATGAAGAGGTGGGTGGAGATGGATTAACCAGCTCAGGTTGGGCTGAGGATGAAAGATCCATTGACTCAACCTTTTTTTCCTTCTTCTTCCTTGGAGTTTTAGGTTTCTCCTTTTTCTCAAGTTTCTGCTTTTTCATCGCCAATTTTTTGATTTTGATTGGGGTTATTTTTCTTTTGCGATCAGCTTCCAACTTTTCTAGTAAAGAAGTCTCCCCCTTGGCATTGGTAGCGTTTTCCCCGTCCATCTCCTCCTCTTCCCCGCTCGACTCTGAATCGGACCCATCATCAATTTCCGAAGAGTTTGGGCTGTAATTGTTGTCTTCAATTTCCTCGACCCCCTCGTCCTCCGTTTGCGAGAAGTCCTCTTCTTCGGAGGAGACCTCGACTTCCTTGGTCTTCCTCTTTTTCTTGCCATCAATAGCAACTAAAAGGAAAAAATAATTTTTTTTCTAACTTTGTTGATAATAATAAAAAGAAACAATCATATGCATTATGTTAAAGTAATTATTGTCTTTTAAATAGTGAACTTACGCTTTTTGGGGTTCTTGGTTTGTTGGCGAGGCATGATGTTTCGAAATTGAAGATCTTTCTTTCACAAAATGCGAATGAAAAGTGTAAAATTAATTTGATGATGGACCTCTTTTTATACACGCACAAGGATGTGGCAATTAGGGGCATATCTCGAGGATTTAAAAGGAGCGATCGCGCCAATTAAAAACAGTTCGTTTTTTGATTTGATAAGAAATAAAAAATGGAAGAAAAAGTTTTTTTAAAGTGCCCTGAAAAAAATTGCCCACTAAGTTTTCAAAAAAGATTCAATTTAAACAGACATTATGAAAGATTTCATATGAACTCTGCGATTGTTCAAAAATGTTTCCTTTGTGGACAAATTTTTGAAAACTCTGAAAAAATTCAAGAACACTACCTCACAAATCACACAGTTCATAAATTTAAAACTGTGGAATCGGCATTCAGAAAATCGGTCATCACATATCGTTATACGTTTAAAGAGAATGAATTTAACTTTGCACAAGCACAGCATAATATTCGAAAAAACATTTTTCGAACAATTTTATGTGAAGCAGGTCAAAAAGTTGTCTGTAAAGTGAGTCTGATCTTTATTGGATTAATGCAGATGACTGACAATAATGGTGAAAAGATAAGTACAGCCGCAATTCCCTTTCGAGCTCCTTCGTTCATCGCAAATGCATCTTTAAAAAATAATATTTCGAGAAATATTATTCGAAGTTTTAATCATCAAGCAAGAAGTCTTGAAGACTTTATTAACAGCGGGTCAAATTGGCAATTTGATAGGGCCCTTGTTTTTCACATCGAAGTCGCGGAGTTAAAACCGATAGTGACGGGCTCGGAAAATGAAGAAGATAGAAAAGTAGATATATCGGCAATCAACAATAGAAAATTTTTGTACAATCCTTGTAACAAAGATCAGAAATGTTTTCTTTATTGTGTGGCCAAGTTTTTGCATGAGGAAAAGAAAACAAAAAAGCCAATTGACATAATTCTTAAAAAAGAGATAAAAAAGTACAATATAAAAGGAATTGAGTTCCCAATTTCGATCAAAGGCATAAAATCTTTTTTAAAGCTCAACGAAAAACTCGACTTGAAAATTAATATTTTGACAAGAATATCTACTTCAACAGGGAAAGAAAAACTCTACCCGTATGAGTATGGATTGGGAAGTGGCAGTAAAATAATGAATATTTTACTTGTTCAAAAAAAGATTAGAAAAAGTGCTGTGAATCATTTTCTACTTATTGAAAATGTGGATAAGTATCTGAGAGCAGTGTACCTTAATCAGAAAAATGTCAAAACTTATCAAAAAACAAATTATTGTTTGAATTGCCTAAATTCATTTTCGAGTGAAAAACATTTAGAAGAACACAGCAGGATTTGTTGTATGAATAAGCCAAGACTCGAACTTATTCCTGAAGAAAAAAAACAATTGATCAAATTTCGGAACTATGAAAAACAGCATGAACTAGAATACATAGCATACCTCGATTTCGAATGTGTTTTACCAAAAGAATCGAATTATTGTTTTATTTGCTCGTCTTTAAAGTGTAAGTGTGATGCTTCCTTTACTGAAGTTTTGAGCAAACAAATACCAATTGGATACAGTTTTATTATTCTCGGACCTGAGGGAAATGCGATACATGAACATTCTTACATTGGGGAAAATGCAGGTGAAGTTTTTGTTGAACATTTACTTGAACAAGAAAAGGCATGGATTAAACCCTTATTCTCTGTAACTGAAGATCTTGTCATGACAGATGAAGACAAAAAAAATTACCATAAGGCAAAAAAGTGTTATCTATGCGATACAGAATTTTCAGACAGTGTTGTCAAGTGTAGAGACCACTCACATATTACGTCTCGCTTTATCGGTGCAGCTTGTCAAATGTGTAATTTGAGAAGAAGAAAACCTAAGAAACTAAAAATCTTCGTCCACAACGGCTCAAGATATGATTTCCATTTTATAGTAAAGTCAATCGAAAAATATGGGGAAGCAATTGAAAACATAAATGTTTTACCATACAATGGTGAAAATTTTAGAATGATTTCATTTAATTCTTTTGAATTTAATGATTCTCTCGCTTTTTTACAAGCTTCTCTAGCCCAACTTTGCGCTGACTTGAAGGAAACAGACCATAATTATGAACTGTTAAGAAACACTTTTATTGTGAAAACAAATGGCAAATTTGATAAAGAAAAATTTGACATGGTTTTGAAAAAATCGTTTTTCCCCTATGAATACTGCTCAAGTTTGGACTTAATGCGCAGCACATTATCCCTACCAAAGCGTAAACACTTTTACAGTTCTTTGAGTGAAGAGACAATATCAAAAGAAGATTACAAGTTCGCCAAAAAAGTCTGGAAAAAGTTTGAGTGTAAAAATTTAATTGACTACACTCTTGTCTATTGTAAAATTGACACAATTTTACTCGCAGAAGTGTTTCAAAAATTCAGAAAAGACATGCACAAATTTTCCGGTCTCGACCCTGCGCATTACATATCATTGCCTTCCTACAGCTATGATTCAATGTTAAAGCTCACAAATTGTGAGATTAAACTTCCTAATGATATCAACATGGTCCAATTCATCGAGGCTGGAAAAAGAGGGGGTGTGGCGTTTATTGGCAGTCGACAACTGACACCAAAAATCGAAAACAAAGAGGAGGAGTCAGAAATTGTCTACATCGATGCTAACGTAATTAAGAAATTTTTTTCATAAAAAGTTATTTTTTAAAAATGTGTGAGCAAACTCAAATAACTTGTAGTTGTTGTAAGACAAAAGTACTCAAAAAATATGATGACTATGTCTGTCTAGAACGTAGTTGTAATAAAATACTTGTCTCAAATTACCTAAGTAAAGAATGTCTCAAATGTAGAAAAAAATGTTTAGAAAATGTTTGCTCTTCAACTCAACGTAACTTCATTATTGTTTTTTACACTGAAAAAAGTATTCTCGAAAGAGTTCTTCACTATTTGGGAATAAAATATTTTTTTAGATACTACAATTCTACTTTCGATGGACTTGAAAATTACAAACTTAAAAATAATTCAGAATATCGAAGAAGTGTCAAAATGACATATATTTAATTTTTTTCAGAATTTATATGGAAATGCTATGATGGGAAAACTCCCGCAATCCGACTTCACATGGATGAGCGAAGAAGAAATCAAAAATTTTGATATTGATTGCGTAGATCTCGATGGGGAAGAGGGGTATATCTTAGAATGCGATTTGAAGTACCCCAAAAAACTTCATAAAAAACATGATAACCTGCCTTTAGCACCTGAAATCATTCAAGTGGGATTTGAAAATCTTTCACCTTATGCAAAAAAAGCGCTTTTGAAAACAGATAATAAAACTAAATACAAGGACACAAAATTGATTTCTTGTTTTCATAACAGGGAAAATTATGTTGTTCACTGCAAAAATTTAAAGCTCTACAAAGATCTTGGACTTGAAATAACAAAGATATCTAGAATTTTAAAATTCAAACAATCAAATTTCATTGCCCCATTTATCGAGAAATGCACAGAGTCAAGACAGTCTTCAACTACGAAATTTGAGATGGATCAATTTAAAAAATTGGTAAACAATATTTTTGATAAGCGATCCCATTGAGCTATCACAAAAGACAGAAAAAAACATGAATATTTTAACTTTTGTTTTCAGGCGAACAGCGTTTTTGGAAAAACCATGCAAAATGTAAGGGACTACGTCTCTGTTAAACTTCACACCTCAGAAAAAACACTTTTAAAAGCAATCTCAAATGTGACTTTTAAAAGTTATACAATAATTGGTGAGGATCTCGTGCAGACCAATCATTTCACACCTACTATCACACATGACAAGCCCATCGCAATTGGATTTACTATTCTTGAGTTGGTAATTATAAACTTTTTCTTGTCTATCGCGATGGCTCAATGGTTAGTGCGAGCAGCAGTACTACACCGGTTGGGATGACTGTGAGTTCGAATCCCGGCCAAGCCTAATTTAATATAATTCAAAGTGTAACCGGTGGGTACTGCTGTTCCCACCAACCATTGTCATTCGGTAGACACATTTTTTAAATGAACTTAAATGAACTTTTTCTTGTCTATCGCGATAGCTCAATGGTTAGTGCAAGCAGCAGTAACACACCGGTTGGGAAGACTGTGAGTTCGAATCCCGGCCAAGCCTAATTTAATATAATTCAAAGTGTAACCGGTGGTTACTGCTGCTTGTACCAACCATTGCTATTCGGTAGACACATTTTTTATTTCTTTTTTAAATTGTACGCCCTTTTTTTTTAACACTGATTTTTTAAGCCCCTTTTTTTTTTAACATCGAAATATACTCTTTTTGATTAAATTTTTTTATCTTTTTTTCAGAGTAAACACATCATGTTCGATTTTTGGTATAACAAGATGACAAAAAATTCACCCTGCGAATTCAATCTGGGAATGAGTGACACCGATTCTTTTCTGTTTGAAGTCACAAAACCAAAACTATTCTGGAAGAGCGTTGAGCCTTACATGGACTTCTCAAATTATGACAAAGATCACCCAAAATTTAGTGAGGGAAACAAAGCTAAATTAGGTTTTTTCAAAGATGAATTATGTGGGGGTAAAAAATGTGTTGAATTTATTGGCCTAAGACCTAAGTGCTACGCACTAAACTTAGTTGATAAAAAGTCAAATGTTGAAAGTGAGAAAAAAATTTGTAAGGGATTGGGAAGAGCTGCTATCAAAAACAGATTGCGTTTTTCTCAATACAAAAATTGTCTTGAAAATGAAATTACTCAAAGACATGAATTTTCCACTATCAGATCAACCAAGCATAATATTAAAACTTTAAGGCAAAAGAAAAAAGCACTGTCACATTTTGATTGTAAAAGATGGTTGTTTGATTGTGGAATTCATAGCGTTCCCTATGGATCAAAATATATTTCAAAATATTATAATCGTTGTATGAAATGTAAATAAAAACATTCTAAATTTTGAAGCGCTTCATTTTTTTTATTTTTTTTTGGACAAGGGACAAAACATATTAAAATCAGTCTTTTAGTTTCATTGAAAGCTCATTATAAAAACATACAAAAACCTTACATCTAAACATAATTAAACATAATGATCAAAATGCGTAACAATGCGTAACAAACTCAAAAAATAATATCAAAATTTCAATCCTTACAAACTAAATCTTTTTTCTTTTTCATTCCTTCTTCACTTCTGGGAACCCCCACCTCTCGTTAATCTCCCTCAACTCCTCACCCACCCTCTCTTGCCTTCTTTGGGGAACATAGAAGGCACCGCTTCTTGGTCGGGGTGGGATGTCCAAGCTAAGATCGAGAGTATTCCTTCTCGCTGCAAATGAACCAATTCTTTTCTGTTCAACCCCTCCTTCTCCTTCTTCAACTTGATTTGCACCTCCTTCTCTTCTGTTTTCTTCGAGCATCTCTCTCATAACCCTCGCCAAAACTTGTTCGTATTGCTGCCGTTCTCCTTGCTGTTGTTCTTGCTGTTGTTCTTGCTGTTGTTCTTGCTGTTGTTCTTGCTGTTGCTGTTGTTGCTGTATCTCATCCATACCAATCACCTCCTCTACATTCCCCGCATCTGATTTGCAACAACTGCAGCATTTTCTGTGGTTAGAGATACAGACACAACAGCAACCGATAGTCAAACAAGCAAAACAAAAACAACCCAAAATAGATATTACAATTGCAGTGCTCG
>JACCDQ010738040.1_pt1 | contig 13444 bp, 9 predicted proteins | sample 7446031 | NCBI WGS metagenome assembly JACCDQ01 (sample SAMN15323442, study PRJNA562643) | freshwater metagenome | isolation source: river surface water | place: USA:Blue River Watershed | collected 2017-08-17 | reverse complement strand
GTTCTAAAAAGTAGCATTGAAAGAACTTTCGTTTTGAAAAAAATGAAACCAAGCCAAGTGATTAAGAAAGTTTCATTAATTAAAAACGGTCAATTAGTAGCCGTCGACGCCCGCGACTGGAGCCAAAACGGAGCAACAGTCATTCTATCAAATTCACTCGAAATCAACGACGGCGATCAATTCAAAATTGATTTCGCGAATTACTAATTTTAATAATTGAAAATCGAAATTATAAAAAAGCCAGGTGAAAACCTGGTTTTTTGTTGGATGTTGATTTTTGCGCAGGGGTTGTGCAGGCGGTCTTCTTTAAAGTACCGCCACAGCTAGAATTAAATTAATCGCAACTATTTCAAAAGACTTTGAACAAAGTTAATTTCTTCAAGCAATTCTTTTGACTTTAAACCTTCAGGAAATTTTTTAATAGATTCCTGGCTTGCTAGTTTTCGATTTTGCTCAGTCATAAAATTAATTTCAACGAATTTGTCATTCTTGATCGAAGCTATATTTTCTTCTGCCTGTTTATAGATGGCTTGGCGTTCTTCATCGAGAAGGGCAGAAAGCCTATTCAGAAATTTTTCTCTGTACTTGGCTGGAATCATATTCAATTTCTTTTTTGAAATAAGGGTAATGCGGGCGAAGACTTTATTGTTGTTTAGGTCTAATTTTAATTTCTGTTTTATTTTTTGATCTAAGGCGTTCACGATATGAATATCGTAAAGTAAAATGTTACAAGGCAATGCCGAGTAAAGCTTTTTTTCTAGTGCCGAGTCTACTTTTTTTTCTTCGAACTCAGATAAATTACAGTAAGGTATTTTTTCAAGGTCTATATTGTTAGTGCCTTTTTTCGATAAAACAGCGACAAAACCGCCAGCATAAGAATAAGTTAAAGGTAGAACATTGTCAGAGCCAATTTTTTTTAGGTTTTCTTGGGTGTGTTGGCTGGCGATATATGATTCGACATGATCTTTATTTTTGATAACGAATGGAACTTCCCAAACGCTAAGCCAGTGCCCTTTGCCGTCTTTCATTTCTGTTTTTAGTAAAGAAGTTGGTATTTGATAAATCTGAATGCGGTCTTCGCTGACGGTTTTAAAGGGCTTATCAAGCTCATCTGAGTATAGCTTTAATGTTACCGTGACTTCTTTGTTGGTCAAAGATTCTATTTCTGACTTAAATTTATTACCAATTAATTGATAGGCACCAAGTTCAGAGCGCATTCCCCAAATAAAATCGACACTAGCGTAAAGTGAGTTACTAACTAACAGGGCTATTATCAAACATGCATATTTCACGTTAACCTCGCAATTGTTTAAAATTTGCCACATTATCGAATGAACGTCATTCGCAATAGGCTAGGCGCGACTTCCGTCGAGAAATTTTAAACATCGCGATGTGTGTTAATTGCAGTTAAGTCATTACTTCAAACATGTATAGTCAACTTCATAACTTCCGGCTTCTAAGAAGTCTGCAAATTTTAAGTTGATACCTTCTTGCACGTAAGGCTTGTTGTAGACTACGCCGTCTTTTTTAACGACGATCGGATACTGTTTCAAAGCTTCGCATGTTAAAGAAATACTTTTGCTCATGTTCACGATGCCGTTCGCAATTCCGGTTACTTGCGATGCATAGTCGGTTTCGCAGACTGAACCTACGATACCGCCTGTCATTTCTGAAAAGCGGGCTAAGCGTTCGCCATAGGCTGCACCATATGTTTTACGGCAAGCGGAATCGCCTGGTTTTGTAATGATTGAATGCCATGTGAAAACTTTTTGTTGATTGAATGAAGTTGAAACTAAATTGATTAAGTTTTTTGGATCATTTCGGAATTGATTGTCTGATTCGTCTTCGTCTGAAATGACTATGACAGCTAGGTTCGAATTTTCGCGAAAGAATTTTTTATAGGCTGTGTCTTTACCTAAGGCGCGTTCAATAAAGCGATAGGTTGCGTTGATGGGTTGTTCAGATCCGCTGCCTTTTTCTGAACGTTGTAATGTCATACCTAAATTGTATTGGGCTTCGTTGATATCCATTGAAGATTTTAATAGTAGTCCAATGTTGCCTGGGTAAATGGGTACTAAACGCCCGTCGCCTAAGTTGACATTGCGTGGGTCGGTTGTTGTCACTGCGATTTGCCAATCAAGATCTTTTATGACTTTCATCATGTTACCAACACGTTTCGCCATACTTTGTTGTTCGTATTCCATTGAAGTGCTGTTGTCGATCACCATCAAAATGTCGACTTTACGTTCATTTTTGATTTCGACAGATTGGTGAACTTTTTTGTACGAGTTGACGACTTTCCACGAGACAGATTTTTCTGAGCTGAATCCGTGAATATCTTTAGCTGATACTTTAAATGTGTAAGTGCCTTCGGTCATTGTAGTTAATTTCACGACACCTTCGCCTGAGGCACAAGGCTTCACGATATCATTCAAACTGCAATTGACCTCTTTAACAGGAGAAACATCAATTACCGAATATTTTAAATCAGTGTTTGCTCCTTCTTCTAAATTAGCCAGTGGATATTGACTAATTAGAACATCAGGGCCTTGATCATCTTGGGTAATACTTTTAACAACGCACGCCAGAACCTTTCCAGAAAAGCTAATAAATTGGGTGCTGACCGAGTTCACGGCGTTTCTTTTGAAAATGGGTTTTACGATTTCAGGTTTGATGTTTTCAACTGTGCCGTCGCTGCAATCGTTAGTTTGCCCGACTTTAATTGATTTAACAGTGAGTGGCGCTTCGATGGCTAGGTGAAGTTCTTGCCCCTGAGTGTAGGTTGCGCCGTTATTGAGTACGACTACGTATTGATTTTCAAACTCATCATCTGGATTTGTAGGATTCGTTCCAGGGTTAGTGCCCGGATTATTGCCCTGTGCCGGATCGTTGGTGGCAGGCGGAGTTACTTCAAATCCGGTTTGACCACCTGAATTTGAACTTTCATTCGAAGAACCTTTTCTTGAACAACCAATGGCGAGGGTAATAATTGCTAAGGTAATAGAAAGTTTAATGGCCAATTTATTTTTTAAAAAAGTATTCATTTCTTTAGTCCTTATTAATAGATAAAGACTTTTCGGAATTTGATATCTGCTTCTAAATAAAAAAGTCTGAGTTTAGTCAGACTTTGAAGAAATCTTCTAAATGGCTGCCAGAGCGAGTCTTAGGTCTTAAGCCAAGAAAAGAAAATCAGCTCGAACTGATGCTGTTCAACTGGACTTAGGTACGTTTTAAGTGGAAGTAAGTTTTTGTAAGTTTCAAGAAGTTTTGTTTTGTCGATACCTGTTTGCACTTCGTCTTCTGTACTTTGTTGATAAAATTTCATTTTATCTGAATAAAGAAGTCGATTCATCGAAAAGTAAATGTTTTTTGCAGTCCACAGATAAACGTCAATTTTAGTCAGTTCGTAAGCTTTAATTAAAGAGTCAATTGCTCGGGTTTGGTCTAAAAGTTCAAATTTCGCTAAAGGCTTTAAATTTTCATTCAACGCGATACTTTTTGACACAAGGCCATTGGGTTGAATCAATTGATTTGAAATAAAATTAGCAACAGCGACGACAAGAAGTTTGATTTGTTGGCGCGCACTCAAAGCGTCGTCAAGCATCGAGCGACCATTTTCATTTTTTTGCAATAGAAAATGAGATTGGGTTTTTTCAATTTCATTCGTGGCTTGATAAAAAAGGCTCATGGCATTTAAAAAGTCACCTAGGTCGCTGGCTTTAGCTGTTGGTATGCGAAGGCCTTTCTTAAAATCTGTTGCGGCGGCCAAAGCTATAGGACCTGTGGTATTCGAAGCTAAATTCTGAACAGGTAAAATTTGATTCTGATTATCAACAAGGACTAAGGGTGAATTAATTCCCTGCATAAGTGTTAAGACTTGGCTAGCTATAGATAAGGTGACAGCCGTTAAATCGGCCTTCGGAAAAAACGATCGATCTAATTCTTTAGATTTAAACTGAGTGATAATTTTGTCAGCTTTAATTTTTGATAGACCAGTGTCGAAAGTGCTTTCTTTCCAATCGGCTAGTTGAGCCAGCAAAGTTGAAGCCGTCATCAGAAGTTCGGACTGTTGTTTTAGATTAACCTCTGATTTATTGTTTGAAAGTGAATTTAAAAACTGACGAGGTTCTGGCTTTAATAAAAGTTCGACTAAGTCCGTCTGTAATGTTTTTTCATTTGTAATCGGAGATTGGCTGAATAGTGGTAAATTCAAAAAGCCTTCAATAATTTCAAATTGCGTTTGTAAAATTTTTGGTTTTTCAGTCAAAAACATTAAGGCCATCGTTTTATTTCTTAAATAAGAAGATTGTGTGTCTAAGTCTAAAAGCAAATTTTGTTGATCTACTAAAAACAAAGAAGAATCTTTAATTTTTTGCTTTGTGAATTCTTGTTCGAGGCCTTTTGATAGGTTGTTGCGTAAATTATCTTTGAAGTCACCCAGTTCGTCTCTTTTCTGTGAAACACTAGATAAAACCCTTTCAGAAATTGATTCACCAATTTTTTGCAAAGTATCAAATGCGACTTGATTTACTTTTTGTGTGACAAAGCTAAGGCTTTTTTGATTGATCAGGTCGATGATATTTTGCAATCCGAATTTTTCAATTTTTGGGTAAACGCCTAAGTTTAGAATAATTTTTGTTTTGAAGCCTTTGCAATTTTTTTCAGTCATACACCGAATATCTTCATTCGATTTTTTAGATAAAAAATCATAAAGATCATCATTGGCTTCTTTAAAATACTGAACACGTTGCTGTTCATTAAGCAAAGTCCAAACTAGTGCAATTGCTTGTAGGCCGGTTTGTGGATCTTTTAAAGATTCAAGCGTGCTGGCCAGCATTAACCCTTTCTGAAGGCTATCTTGATCTTCAGAGTTCAGCTGGGTTGATGTTTCTTTTACGAACCGAGCAATGATGTTTAAACTGTCGCCAAGCTTAGTCGCACGAACGAATTCATTGTCAAATGCGATCGTTGAATTCAGTAGGTCTTGCCCTTGCTGCTTAAGTTCAGCCAAAAAAGATTCTTTAAAGTCATTAATAATATTCAATTGTTTAACTTCGGCATTTAAAGTATTTAAGAATATCTGTGTGGCATCAAGTTTTTCTTTCAGCGTACTTTCTAATCTAAGTTGAAATGAATTTTTTTGAATTTGACGAATGAGTTCGATCACTTTTTTGGTGTCTGCTGCAATTTTTTTGTCTGTGCTTTTAACGGTTGAACTGACTTGGTCATTGATTTGCTGGTAAACTAAATCAAGATAGACCGACTTCGAATACGAAATTTTCTTTTTCAAAGAATTCTTGTCTAATTTTTGATAGCTTTGCTGAATCTGATCTAGCCAATCTGAAGTTGGACTAATTTTTTGAATTGCAAACATCATTTCAATTTGTTTCAGAGAATCTAACGTACTTGATCGTTTGACGACATTTTCATTCGCAAAGGCTTCATCTGCAAAACTTGTGATGATCGTATCTTGAAATTTATGGCCATTGGGTAAGTTAACCGTTGGTTTTTCTTTTTCTTCTAATTTTGGCGCGCAGCCCGAGAATAGAATTAAAAAAATAACTGGAAGAATCGAAAGAATGACAAGAGTTAAGTTAGTTTTGTTTTTCATTTTTTGGATTTCCTTAATTAGAAAAATAATGTGAAAGATATTTCTTGGCCAAATCGACGTTCGGTATTGGTACCTGCGATCGTGTCGAAAAAGTTGATGCTGGCAATAAACGGAATTGAACTTGAATTGCGAAAATATGATTTAACCGTCGAATATGTGAATTCTAACGCCGTTTTCTGCCAACGAGTCAAAGTGTCTTTTTCAAGTAAATCGTATCTACTTTTGCGGTTTCCTGAAAATTTGTCTGTGTCTTTTGTGCCGATGCGATAGTCTAAAGAAATTTGAAAGCTGTCTTTGATGTCGACTGAATTTTGTAGTCCGATTTCGTAAGCCATTCCGTCTTTGCGTGTTACATTTTCGGTCGAACTTTGATTGGGTAAGATGTCATCTTCATCTTCGGGAACTCGCGCATTTATTGTCTCGGGTAAAGTGTATTTCAACGACATATATGGTGTTATTTTCCAAGAGGGTTTTACCCATTTCGCTAAAGCAATTGCATTTTCTAATGATGTTTTATGAAATGAGTTATTCAAGGCTAGAAGATCGTCTGCATCGTAAGCAGGCCCTGTGGGTAAGGTCAGCGTTGATTGCAATATTACAGTCCAATTTGCACGGTCGTATAGTTTGTAAAGGCTTACAATTTGAGTGTCTCCTAAGAATTTTGAATCACGATCTTCAAGTCGACGGTATCCTTTGTTTTGAAGGACTTGTTGTGTTGATTCGCCTAGGTCGGTTTCTAGGGCGCTATCAAGTTCTTTTGATAGCCCAGAAAATTCTTGTCTGTAATAATTGATATTTGAAAAAGATTGTGAAAGTTGAACGCTATTTTTGTAGTGAATCACTGGAAGTGCCACGGCCAGTGTCCATCGCGCAGTTATTCCCTTTGCTAAAACGGGAGCCGTGTATTGTATTTGTGGGCTTGATTGAATTTCAAGGGTTCCAAGATTGAGAGAGTCTCCCATTTTGAAAGCTCCGAATCGGTTCAGCGAATTTATTAAATTTTGCGCCTGAGAATTAAATTTCGATAAGGTTTTAGCGTTGAATTCAATAGCGTTGACGTCGGTTAATGAAACCAGTGATCCATTTTCGTTAAACCTTTGGTCTAGTCCGGAGATATTTCCGTAGCGAATGGCTGGGCTGTAGATACCTTCAGGCAGAAAAGAAGTATTGATGGCAACAGAAATCGAAGAAAAAAATTGAAATGCAGTGATCATTGCAAAAAAGATCTGATAGCGACAAAAATTTTGTCTTTCGTAAAAATAAATCACGTCAAGGCCCCCCCACAACGTTTTTAATCTGAACGAAAGTCCGTAAAGCGAATTCAATACCAACTAAAGAAACCAAGTACCTTTAGAGAGGAAAGGCACCTGGCATCTTTACCCCAAGAAAGGTGCCAGGTACAATTTATAGAATGTGCTTAAGTTGGAGGCTAGGGTGGCTTTTCGCGTAATTTTAAGTCTGTTGCTTATCGTAGTTTTGGACGCGTGTATTTCGACGAAAATTCGATTGCCTTCATCAGCTCGGCAAGTGAATAAGAACGAAAGCATGCAACAACTTTTGCTTTTAGCAGCGCAAAACAATATTCTTTTTTATATTCCAGAAGCTACCACTCGTGCTGTTGAAAAAACTGAAATCAATCAAAAGTGTCGCGAAATTGAAGAGCCTTTGTGGGCCGAAAAATTGTCGGCTTATCTGAATGAATTTCGTAAACGTCCCGAATATTTGACGCGTTTTCATGTCATCGAATTGAAACGCGGCGACACGCCACAAGTTCAGATTCAAAAAGATTTAGACGGAGCAGTGACCTTATCTATTCAATTCGTTAAAGTAGAAAGCCGCGGAAAAGTAGGAATACAAACAAAGCTTCCGTGCTCGAGCTCTATCGCTGAATACATCAATCGCGAAATTGTAAAAACAGAATATGAATTTCCGAAAAATGAGGCTTTGAATTTAATATTGCAAAGTTTGTCAGAAAGACCAGCGGTACCGCGTTTTCAATTTTCAAATCAGTTTTTATCTTACCTAGCCGAGCGCGGAGTCATTTTTAAATTTAGTCATGAGATGTCTTTCGAAAAAACAGCTAAAGGCCAATATGTGATGGCAGATATTTTAAATAAACTGGGTGAAGAGACCAAACAGCCGTTTCATCAGTATTTAAATTATTGGTTTAAGCAGATTTCTGAGCAAAGTACGCAGGCTCAGGTCATTCAGATGTTTGCTTTGATTCAAGATAAAGATTCACTTTCTGGAGTTCGAGTAGAGTCTGAAGGTGACCATGCTCGGCGCGTGCTGGGTGAATCTGATCTGACATATCTTTATACGAGTTACAACGTAGAAAATGACAGTATTCATTATGTAGGATTAAAGCAGCTTGATGAGTGTTTAAAAAACTTTACTACAGATATGAGCGGAGTTCGTATTCGCAAGCCGGCCGCTACAGAAAAAGAAAGCTACTTGCGACCTGGTTACACTTGCTCGGGCAATCAGCCGACGGCTTCTCTAAAATTAGCCCCTGAGTCTGAAGATAATTAAAATTTGAATCGCTGAAGGGCTAGCTTAGAAATTTTTTGTTTTGCTGGACGTTCAGTTGACGACCGTATCGCGAAAATAAGACAATAATTTCATGAAAAAAAATCTGTACTTCATGGTTTTGTCTTTGGGGTTTCTTTCATTGGTTTATTTGGCTTCTCGGCATCAAATACCCATTGGTCGATTAGCTTGGTTTTTTTGGTCTGCTAGTTTTGTTTCATTACCTATTTTGACTATTTTTGCTGGTTTCGAATACTTTTTAATTTATTGGCCGTCAGTCAAAAATAGCCCTTCAATTTCTCAGTCATCGAAGGCTTTTATTGGTGCTCCTATAAAATTTATTGTTATCACAATGCTAACGCTTGCGATGAGTGGGATATTTCATGTGGTGATCGGGCTGTTTCTTTCGATCATGGTCCCTGTTGAGCCTTATCAGAGCTTTGCGATTGAAGGCTTTAATAATAATTTTGGAACAGATTTAATTTTATATCATCTTCAAAACTTTTCGATTTTATGGCCTTCTTTTATTTTGTTAAAAGTGACTCTTCTATTTATCGAGCCCGGCGTAAGAATAAAAGGTCATGGGTTCATTCGTGACGGATTGGTTCCGCTTTTGGCTGGTTTTTTGTGTAGTCTAATTTTTAAAAATATTCTTTCGATAAATGCAATTTTATTATTCAGCGCTTTTATATTTTTGCCTTGGACAGCTCTTTTTGGCAAAGATCGCTTTGACAAAGTGGCCACCGGAGAACCTGAATTTAAAATTCCGGTTCAAATTCCGGTTGAACATACGTATCGACCAAATGTTTCGCCGTTTTGGGGGATTTTGCTATTGTTTGTAAGCGTTTTGATAATGGGTCTTTGTCTTAATTCGGCCCTTCGAATTTCGCAGGCGAATTCGAATATGTTTATTGGATCAGCTTTGGTTGTTTTGATTGGAGCATTGGTTTCTGCAGGTTTTATTTTTGCTGCCATGAATATGCTTTTTGCTTATCGAAAAGTCATGATTACTTCTTACGAAGTTGAGGTTTTTGAAAAAGCCTATTTTATTGTTATTCCTAAAATAAAATCTTGGAAGTCTTCGTTGTCTGATTTTTCTGACGTCAAAGGCATTAAAAAAATATTTGGTTCGAATTCAGATACCAATGCCTATTATTTTGTTGTTCAGCTTATTAACGGCAAAGATTCGAAGAAGAATATTGAGCTTTATCGAGCCAATCACTCTGACGAATATTTGAATGTGGCTGATCAATGGAAGAAGCTTCTTAATCTAAAAAACTAATCGTCAAATAAAGAAGCTCCTTCTGGAGTTTCAAGTTGGGTAATGACAGCTTTTAATTTCCAAAGCATATAAAGGCCCGGAAATGCCATGATTGTAGAAAACACAAAGAACACTGACCATCCGATGACATCCAAAAGTGTACCTGCCAATGGGCCAACCCAAACGCGACCCACAGCTGAAAAAGCTGATAGCAGTGCGTACTGTGTCGCCGTAAATCTTTGATTGCAAAGGGCCATTAAGAAAGCAACGAATGCAGCTGTACCCATTCCGCCAGTTAAATTTTCTAATCCGATAACAAGTAATAGAAGCCAGTCGACTTGAGTGGCTTCTTTAAGAGAAACAATCATGATGTCAAAAGCAGGTAAAGTAAATGACCCCCAAGCGCCCTTTCCCATCACAGCGACAAGCCAAAATCCTAAATTAGAAAGCATCTGCAGTATTCCGAAAAGCATCAGTGATTTGAATAAGCGAAGCTTCACCATGATGATTCCGCCTAGAATGGCTCCGAAAATGGTTAGCCACATTCCGATGACTTTATTTACAACACCAATTTCAGCTTGCGAAAATCCGACACCTTTTATTAAAAATGGAGTCAGTAAAGAACCAGCAAATGAGTCGCCAAGTTTATATAAAATAATCAAAGCTAAAAAACTAGCTGCGCCCTTCATACTAAAATAGTTAGATAAAGAAATATTTAATGTTTCAAATTTAGCTTTCTTAGAAGCCCACCAAGCTAGCGGTAAAGTAAAACCTAATCCGATAAAAAGTGAAAGCAGATCAAGCCACTTTTTAATATTGGCTTTCGATGCCGCCATCTGAGCCACAAGTGCGGGGTCAGTTGCTCCTTCGGTTGCTGGATTTGGTAAAAATAAATGATCTAAAAGCGGAGTCGCTAATCGAGTTGTGAATTGGTACCCTACAAAAACTGCGGCCACTAATGCTAAAAAACCAATTAAGTCATTTTTCGCATTTGTTTGAACGGCAACATTAGATTTCGAAACTGAAGGTAAAAGAAATAAAGAAATAACTGAAGCGCCAATCATGATGAACGCCATAATCATATAAATCTTTGACCAAGGCCAACCGCTGCCACTTGCGGTGTCGGCCCATACAAATGCAATTCCGCCCGAAAGAATCATTGCTAGTCGGTAGCCAAATACATTGAAAGAAGAACCGATTCCGCGTTCTGAAGGTTGAAGAATATCTGTTCGGTAGGCATCGATTACGATATCTTGTGAAGCCGAAAGAAATGCAACCAAAACGGCGATCAATGCGAAAGTTTCAGTGTTCTGGCTTGGAGAAACTGAAGACATTAAAAACAAGGCACCCGCAATGGCAAGCTGAGATAATACCAGCCAGCCGCGGCGGCGTCCTAGCAATGGTGGTTCAAAGCGATCCATCAAAGGCGCCCATAAAAACTTAAAAGTATAGGGAACGCCAACCAAACTAAAAAAACCAATTGTAGCAATATCGATTTTATCAACCGTCAACCATGCTTGCATAGCTTGGCCGGTCAAAGCCAATGGAAGGCCGCTTGCAAAACCCAAAAGAAAAATGATTCCGATACGCCAATAAGTTTTAAAAGATTTTGTCATACTAACTTAAACCCGAATTTGCGTTAACATCTTTACGCATTTTCCACATCAATTGACTGATGAAAGGTCTGCGGGTTTCGCCGGTGGTAACCATCAGTAGTTTTGTGATCTTCAAATTTGAAGGGTCGGTTAAAAGAACGATAAGCATTTCTTGAATAAAATTTGTATTCAATGTGACATAGTTATCAGTTCCGACACCAAGCTGAACATTTTTCTTTTCCCACCACGAGAATGGATGATCTTTGTAATCATCGAATTTTCCGGTTAGTTTATTATTTGAAGAAGGTAGCGAAATTAACGAAACATCTTTTTGAATCAAACGATTTAAAACGTCGTGCTGATATTGTTCGACTTCGCGTGCAGTATGAAATTTTGCTTTTAAAAACTGAGTGCGATCGATTTCAGTTAAAACTTCTCCAGAAAGAAGTTTTAAAGATATATGTCTGTAATTACCCCAAGTCAGATCCACCAGCTCGTTGTAATCTAAAGAGCCTTTTTCAACTGGAATTCCGGAAAGGTTATTTTTAATGAGGCGTTGATATAACTTATGAAAGTAAAGGTTAGGATTAATACCTAAACTGATTCCGTGTTCAAGCGTGTCGATTTGCCAAATATTCATAGCGTTATCTACGGCTTGAATGCCTTTCTTTAAAGTGTGCCAAGTTTCGCCGTGATGAGATTTGACTTTGAATCCACGAAATTGAAGTTTACGGAAGCCATGTTGTAGTTCAAAGAAATGTTCTTTGCGGTACATATCTTTTTCATCACCGACGGTGTCGACTTCATTCAAATGATTCGCTAAGAATGGAAACTTATCAAGCATTGCCAATATTTGATCGACTTGATTCATAAAGTGTTCTTTTCGAGATTTAAATTTTTCTTCATCAAAGAAAGTAATTTCTTTTCGGAAAGACGGAGACAGAATAAAATTAAAATCTTTATTTTCGGTTTGAAATTTTTTAAAACCGTCATAAAGCCCTAAAACGACGTCTTCAGAAGTCACTTGATCTAACCCTGGAATTTTGTCGTCAGATTTTGAAGTGGCCCGATTCATCGTGAATTTCAAGCGAATAGAACCCACATTGTGTTTGTTGTAAAGTTCGCTGGCCATATGGTAGGCGGCATCAGCATGGGCTTGCTTCGAAATAAAAATCAAACTGGGTAGAAACAAAATTTTGAGGTAAGTCAAAAACCCTTCAGATTCTTTTAAGCATATAAGTTTACGAACATCTTCAGCCGAGCGAATTGGCCATGAATCATTGCCATAAACAGTTTTGATCTTGCGTTCATAAATGCTTGCGTGCGGACCTTCAATTAAGGGTTTTAATTTTGACCAAACAAATTCAGGAGTTAAAGAGCCTGATAAGTGAATGTGTTCTTCACGGTATTTCAAAGGAAAACGGCGAAAAAATTCTTCGAGTACGAGGTTGAATGGATGCTTTCTTAAAGTCGGCATATTGACTTCATTCGTAATGAATTTATTCAATAGGCTTTTAAATTCAACGACCCAAGTGTAGGCTTCAGCGCTTTTGGTTTTTAGCGAAGAAGATAGCATAAGGTCTAAAGTGTCTGTCAGAGAAATACCATTTGTTTCGGATACAATTTCGATAAATTCTTTGACCAATAATTTGTGCGTGAATGATATAATCATCCGCTTATTTTACAGAGAGCTTTTGCAAATGTACAATCATTTAGTATTAAGCCACTGGTACATGACTTTGTGGGGACCGATTGTCGGGATATCGAAAATTTCATCAATTTTTTGATAATCTAGTTTTTCATAGAACTTTTCGGCAGAAACTCGAGCATTAAACCAAATCAGATCACAGTTTTTCTGTTTCAAAAATACGAGAGCTTCTTTGAGCAGGGCCGAACCTAAACCGCGGCCCTGATAATTGATGTCAGAAGCCATTCCTCTAAGTCGATAAGGGTAAACCGCATTAGAAAAAGAAGCGTGGCCTTGTTGTATAAAGGTTCCGTTGCAAATAATTTTATCTTTTTCGAAAATACCTAGATGAAAAGTTGTGGGTAAATTATCTTCAGAATAGCGACACTGGTCGATTCTTTGCCCTGGTCTTAAAATGCGTGACCGAAGATCAATTGTGTCTTCGGCCTTAATGAGCGTTACGACAGGTTTTGCAGACATTACTTATTAAAATCAACTTTTCCGGTTTCTAGGTCATAGACGGCTGTCGAAATCGCAATTTTATGATCTTTTAACATAGTGTTTACAATTTTAGATTTGTTGGCTAACTCAAGGGCGGCCCCTTTTGCCGTGGCCCAGGATTCATCAACATAATTTTTTGAAAATTCTTTTTTGCCTTTAAAATCTTGCAAACGAGGATGAATATCTTGAACTAAAGCATTTAAGCTTTCAGAGCCGGCATCACCTCCGGCCAAAGTTCCGCAGGCGGCTTTAACCGCACC
>JACCDQ011471344.1_pt1 | contig 13453 bp, 11 predicted proteins | sample 7446031 | NCBI WGS metagenome assembly JACCDQ01 (sample SAMN15323442, study PRJNA562643) | freshwater metagenome | isolation source: river surface water | place: USA:Blue River Watershed | collected 2017-08-17 | reverse complement strand
CAGGGACGCGACTGTCAGCCGTTAATTTTATACCCAATGGCAATTTTGAAGAAGGCGCAAAACGTTTCAAAACAGCCTACAAACTCGCTACTACCAAAAACGGCATGGTGCCAGAAGGAACGTATGCCGTTGCCAAAGAGATAGGCGACCTTCATCACGACCTCACCACCTGCGGCGACCACACCTCAGGCAAAGGCAAGATGCTCCTAGTCAATGGCGCGATAGATGCCGAGCGCGTCGTTTGGGAACAACAAACCTGCGTACCGTCCATGACCCTGCTATCGTTTTCCGTATGGGTTAGCAACATGGGCAGCAGCGCGCCTTGGCTCGAAGTGCGCGTGAACGGCAAAGCCATGACCAATAGCAAAGATGTCGTAATAGACGAATGCGATTGGGTAGAGCTATATTTTCAATGGCATTCCAACACCGACACGACCGTTAATATCCAAATCGTCAATCTCAACACCAACGCGGGCGGCAATGATTTTGTACTTGATGATATTGCCCTGATAGGCTGCTTTCCAGAGTCGCAGAAAGACATTCCTTGCGGTATGAACCCGTTTTATAGCAAAAACGAAATTCCTCACCTCAACGAAACTATCACCCTCAACAACGTTCAATTTGCGCAAAGCAAATACGACCTCGATAGCCTATCACGTACCGACCTCGACCGCGTAGCCGCGTGGCTGCTACTCAATCCCAAAATGCGCATCGAACTCAGTGGACACACCTCCAACGAAGGTTCGGACGCCAAAAATCTCACCCTTTCGGAGCAACGCGTACAAGCCTGCAAAGCCTACATCGTGCAGAAAGGCATCAATGGCGACCGTATCCAAGCCGTCGCACATGGCGAAACCAAGCCCGCGCACCCCAATACAACGCTCGAAAATCGCAAGAAAAACCGTCGCGTAGAACTCAAAATACTAGCCGAATAGCACAAAAATGGGGTACTTTCAGCACAGGAAGTACCCTTTTAGCCAAAAAAAGTACCAAATACCAACACGACGCTTATATTCGGGGCGTGTCCCTCGCTACGCTTACGGGTCGCCACCTTACAGGCTTCGCGGACGCTCGGTGCTACGCACGCGCAGCACTTCGTTGCGCGCCCTTCCAGTTGGCTCACGCATACGCACCATGCCCAAATTCAAACCCTATGCTGCCCAAGTTCATTTTTTAAGCACAACAACCAACATACATTTATAGCTGTTTATCAACCAAAAAAGAAAATTCTATGAAATACATATTGGGGCTACTCAGCTTGCTACTCCAAGCGCAATCACTCGAAGCACAAGCGCGTTTGCAAGCCAAAACCGAAATACAATATCGCTACTCCAATGCAGATTCCGTTCTCATACACCAAAAAGAACGACATTACGACGAAGCAGGGCGATTGACCTACCGCAAAGAATATTATTATGGCGTACAAGGTGGCGAAAACAAACTTTGGAAAGAAGAATCTTCGCAATGGGAAGCCCCCATACTCACCAACCGTACCACCGTGTACCATTTCAACCAACCACCCGTATCCGAACGCATCGAAACCAACTACATCGTATATAGTGCCAGTGCCGACAGTTCCAAATTTATTTGGAGTCGCAAATACAACAATACCAACGATTTAGCCAAAGAAGACACGTGTACATTTAACGACAAACAACAATTAATACGAAAATGCACGTACGATTTTCAGGGCAGTACCTCGCTCATGTGCGACAAATACAACTACAACCGACACGGCAAACTCAAACGCCTCCGTACCTACGTCAAATGGACAACCATCAATATTTTTGGAAAGGTCGTAACCCGACAAACCAAACGGTTAGATTATCGTTATAAATATTCGGGAAAAGGCTTGTATATGGGCTGCGAAGGCAAAAATTATGCAACCCAACACGAAGATATCCGTAAATACGATAAGCAAGGGCGACCGACTTTGATGCGAAGCACGTCCACGCGCAAGCTACGCACGTCCAAAAAAGACCGCGAGAAAGACCCCAAATTGGGTAAATTCGTCTATCTCAAAGACATCAACGAACGCGTATTTGCCAACGGTTTGCTAATGGAAGAACTCGTCGTAGAGAACAGCCAAGAGCGTCGCAAAGTCAAAAATGTATATCAAGATACCCTGCTCGTGTCGCATACAGCCTACACCAAAGGCAACATCAAACAGGAGGAACGTATCTATACATACAACGCGCAAAATATTCTTACACAGCGTATTATCAATAAATACGACGACAAAGGCAACCTGCGCTACGTGCTAACAGCTACGTGCGACGACAAAGGCAATATTCTCCGCGAGGAACAAAAATCAGGCGATAAGTTGTTTTCTATTTTGGAATTTGCATACGATGCGCACAACAATCCAACCGTGCAGCAACTCTATACGCCTAGCGGATACATGATTGAAAAAGTCGTATTTACCTACAAATACTATTGATTGTCCCAAACAAAATTTTGAATTTTGTAGGTGGACAAACCACGAAAATTTACTATCTTTACCTAGTATTACATTGCAAAAGAACAATCCTTTCTTTCTCATTTCAATTGATTAATAAAAATGCTATATCTTACCATGAGAAAGCTATTCACGTACACCGTCATAGCAGGAAGTGCAGCAGGAGCAGGCATTGCACCGCAATCCGTATTTGCACAAGCTGCCCCAACCATGAAAACTTGGGAGTATAAAGAAGCCGAACGCAAAGAAGAAGACCTTGCCGTTTTGAAACAAGAATTTAAAGAATTTAACCAAACGGGGCAAGTCGTCAAATATATTTTGCAAGTTTCCAATCCTATCATGGAGTTGGTGAAATCGTTGGAAATCGAGCGCGGCACAGACACACACGGAGCATTTGAGAAAATTACCAAATTCGATGAAGGCGGTGAGCCGCTCCTAACGGAAAAAATCTACATGGACGCGGCTGGTAAATTGCGCCTACGCGTAGAATTTACCGACTATCTCAAAAATCCCGACGAAGTCTTCACTCGTATCCACAAGTACACCGAAACGGGCAAACCGTTGGGAACTACCACCACCGATTCCAAAAGTACCAAAGTAGGCGCGGAGGAGTGGAAGTACAACAAAGAAAACGAAGAAACGCGTTACGAAAAATGGGAACTGCAAGCCGACGGCAACAAGCACACCGAAGAAAAAAATATTGAATACAATCCCGACGGCACATTGGCGCGCTCCTTGCTTGTCATCAAAGAAAATGGCAACGAACTCAAAGAAGAAATTATCTTTGAAAAAAATAAAGTCAAAGAGAAAAAACGCTTCAAAAATGGGGAAGTTGTAAGTTCATTCGGTGGCAACAAAGCCAAATACGACCCCAACAAAGGCAAAGTTTTGGTCGATTTTGGCAACAGCGACCAATTTGAAATGGGAATGTGGGACGTTCAAGACGAAATGGACGACAAAGGTCGGAAAGTCAAAACCGTCAAAACGGAAGGCGTGGAAGTGGTGGAAGAAATCCGCTACGAATACGATAACCGCGATAATCTCATCAAAACGAAAAAAATATTCTACGCAGCTGGCGAACCTTCTGGACAAGAAGAAGAACAAGTTTGGGAATACGACTTGCACAACAACAAGCTCCGCGAAGCCTCCTACAATAATGGCGTGTTGATGCAAGAAAAAACCTATGCGTATCAATATTATAAATAATATTCGTATAAACGCTTAAAATAGTTGGGCTATGAAAAACCTTCGGAAATATAGCAAACTAGCGTTTTGGGCAATAGCTGTGATGGCGTGGTGGGCATTTCAGGAGCCTGCCACGCTATCTGAATCTAAACCCAAAGTGAAAAAAGAAGTGCGCAAAGATTTTGCAGTGCAAAATGCTGCCCGCGTTTTGGAAAAACAAACCGAAACGGAATTCGATATATACGGCAAAATCGTTCAGTACAGCGAGTTCGACGTACTGCCCGAAGGGCGCACCATTCTCAACCGCCAAACCGTGAATAAGTATAATGCTGCTGGGCGACGGATTGGAACAGTCGTGTACGATGCCGATAATACGCTGCTTTGGAGCGAAGAAATCGAATTGGACGACGACAACCGCACGACGAAAATCACCCAAACGGATTATCTCAAATCGCCCATCAATCGCATTTATACGCTGCTCGAGTACGACGAATATGGCAACGAAGCCGTATCCCGCACGTTTAGTAATATCAACGAACAAACAAGCGAAAAACGACGTACCTACAACGACGCAGGCGAATTGCTCGTATTTCAACAATGGTTATATGTCCAAAATGCTGAAAAAAAATGGGTAAAACGCAGCGTTCGTACCGAAAACGAATTTAATAGTCGCGGGCATATCATCAAATCTATCTCCGATTATCAAGAAGGAAAACGTAAATGGCGCGAAGTCAAACATTTTGAAAACTGCGCAATCGTGGAATGCGACAAATACGAAAATGGCAAACTCGTGAGCCGTTACCGTCGTCAAGAACGCGACACCTCCGCCAATAGCCCCGCTTACGACGTTGTACCCATGCCCCGCACCGAATACGATGATTATTCCGAACGCGATGTATTTGCAGGCGTGGAGCATACCGAATACCGAACCGTTACACTCAAAACTGACAAAAATGGCAACGTTTCCAAAAAAGTTGTGCGCGAATATAACCAAGTGTACAGCGTAACTTATTACTTTTATGACGACGCCAACAATTTGATAAAAGAACGGACTATTCTAAAATCGGACGATAGCAGCGAGGAACGTCAGTACACGTATGATGAATATAACAATCTTGTGCGTGAAACCATTTTGAAAAATGACCAACCCGTTGAAGAACACGCGATTGTATATGAATATTATCCGAATTAACACAGCTAGAATATGAAGCGTACACTTTACACCCTGTTATCTCTTGCCTTTGCCCCGTTGTATCTGATAGCGCAAAAACCTGCTGTCAAGTTCACGCAACATCAAAAATACGTCGTAGCCGAAGGCGGTGTTCTTAAATTATCATTCCAAATTGAGCAATCGTATAGCAAATTTGGGCATCTTATCAAACAAGAATACCTTTACCCCAAACCCAATAGCAACCAACTACAAACCGACCGCAAAATCGTACACAGCTACGATAACAATGGCGTTCATCATGGCACATTGGAATACAATGGCGATAATATTTTGGAAGCTGAAACCAAAATCACGTGGGACAATAAAGGCAATAAAAGCAAAGTAGAAGAAATCCGCTATGCCAATGGCGAACAAACGTCCAATATTACATCGTATTTGCTCGAATATGACGTACGCGGTAACAAGCAGTCGGAGCGATATTTTACCCCCGAAGGCGAACAGGAAAAAATTCGCACGTGGGAATACAATGATAAAGATGAACTTGTGCGCACGGTGTTTCGCATTGATAAAAAAAATCAACCCAAAAAACGCAGCACCGTAAGCTACAAACGCGACCACGAAGGCAACCTACTCAAAGCCGTTAGCCGCGAGGAAGTGAACGGCAAAGAATACCGTCGCGATGTGCAGTATTTTAACAACAACCAAGTAACTCGCTGGCGCAAATATATCAACGGCAAATTTGAGAGCGAATTTATCAACGAATACCGCGATAGCGTGGTCATTCGCACCACCAAACGCAACACGCGCAAAGTGATTCCACTCGAAAAAGTCCAACGCCAGCAAGCCAAAGAAGCCAAGCGCACCCAACGCGCCAAACGACGCGCCCGCAATTCCGAGATTTGGGTAACCAACTCTGAGTACGACGCTTACGGCAACATTGTTATCAGTACGCAAAGCGTGAATAATAAAGTCGTGTTTGTATCACAATTTGAATACGACGAGTACAACAACTGCATTCATTCTACCAAAATCAACAAAGAATCAGGCGATAAAGAAGAAGAAATGACCGAATATGAAACGTATGGCAATATTTCACGCCAAACAATTTATAAAAATGGTCAAATTCTATCCGAAGAACGCTACCTATACGAATATTATCCAAAGGAATAGCCCGCTCGCTATCCCAACACAAGACGAAAGGTAAAGAATGCACGACGCGCCTATGTTTTTAGCACGGCATTGCTGTATTTTTTAACGCCTTTCGTCTTTTTTTATTAACAAAAACCTAATTTAAATCTACATAACTATCATTTATTCATGCGTTTAAAAACCATCTTATCGTGGATACTTGTAGCCGCAGCCGTTCCAGTCATGGCACAAGGGCATTTCAAATTGGATAGCGTCCGCCTTGTAAAACAAAGCACCTACGAGTATAATCCCACCACACAAAAAAAATACTTAGCTTCCTACAAGGAAAGCAGTTACGATACCAATAAAATCATGACTTTTCAGCAGCGTTATACATACTATCCTGCTGATACAGGGCTAGTTACGATTTCATATTATGCTTTTTTGTACAACGCTTTTTCTAAGCTAGGCAGTTACTATACGGAGCGATTCCCAACGCCCAAAAATCCCAAACAAAAGTATTCCAAGCTGGAAACAAAATTCAAATCTTACAACCACGAGGACGAACGCGAGTGGATTAAGCAATACAACGAAAAAGGCGAATTGATTAGCGAAACATCGTATGCTTACGACAATGGCGGCTTCCGTATTCGCACCCAAACGCGCGATTTGAAAAGTCAAATTATGAGTATTGACAACATGGAGCGCAATAAATTGGGCAAAATTCTCACGTGGCGCGCCTACGATGAGGAGAACGGCAACCAAACCCAAGTCCGCGAAATGCAATGGTCGTATCTCAACGATTCGCTTATTCTCACGAGTTCGGGATATGTTTATAACAACTATACGGAAACGGTGAACGAATACGACAAGAAAAACCAATTGGTAGAAAGTGTTATGTATTCGGGTTATCGCCAAGACGGTGGCAAGGTTATCCGCGAAAACAAAACCGTAACGGCATACAAAGACGGCAAGCCGCAGAAGACAACCGTTTATTTGGCAGGCAAAAAAGTATCCACATCGCAATTTCGCTACGAACCCAATTTTATAGAGGAAACCATCGACGCGAAAGAAGACAATCGCAAGATAAAAACTATCAAAACGACCAAAGAACTCTATCAGGGCGATAAGCTAACCGACCACACAGAATTGGAAAACGGTGCGCCCAAATACAGCATTCAGCACATTTACGTTGGCAATGTTATCGTGAAAACGACCGAAATTGAGTACAAAAGCAATCGCGACGAGTGGAAAACTATCATTGAATTTAATGACAAAGGCAATCCCGTACGCAAAGCATTTTTTATTCAAAATCAATTGCAACAAGAAGATTTATACGAGTACGACTACTTCAAATAAAACGTTAAGACAAACGTTTTATACAACAAATCCAGCAATCAATTGTATAGTGTACGCAACTTTCCTAGTTGGGTACACTTTGCTTTTTGGTACGATACCTTACATCTAATCTTTCTATATTATGTTCACTCGCAAAGAAATCATGCTTTTGGCAGCATTGGCTTGCGCCAAATTCACACACATTCTTGATTTTATGGTAATGATGCCCCTTGGACCTCAATTAATGCGAATCCTCAATATCTCCACGCAGCAATTTAGTTTTTTGGTATCTTCCTATACGATAAGCGCAGGCATTTTCGCCATCGTAAGCGCGTTTTTTATCGACCGTTTCGACCGCAAAAAGATTCTTTTAGCCGTTTATGTAGGTTTTATTGTAGGGACTGCGCTTTGTGCCGTAGCCGATTCGTTTGCTCAATTGATGTTGGGGCGCATTGTGGCGGGAATGTTTGGCGGCTTGCTCAATACGTTGATTTTATCCATCGTGGGCGATACGTTCCAACTCCAAAAACGCGCCACCGCGACGGGCGTGGTCATGTCCGCCATGTCTGCATCAGCCGTTTTTGGCGTACCCATTGGCGTATATTTTGCAGCTACTTATTATTGGAATATGCCATTTAATATCGTGTTAATGTTGTCCGCGCCTGTCTTGTTGGGATTGTATGTGTATGTGCCTAGCACCGTCAGCCCTCAGCCCCAACAGCCGACCGCGCCCGCCATTTTGGACGCAGAACTTGCCCAGCCCGTTGCTGACACGCCTGCGCCCGCCATCGCGCCATCGCGCCAAAATCCGATCCAACTACTTAGCACTATTTTTACCAATTTCAACCACGTCAAAGCCTTCGGGTTGAGTATGTCGTTGATACTTGGACAATTTATGATAATACCATTTATCAGCCCTTACATGGTCAAAAATATCGGTTTTTCGGAATTGGATTTGACCTACATTTATCTGACAGGCGGGGCATTATCGTTGATAACAAGCCCATTGATAGGGCGTTTGGCGGATAAATTTGGACATAAACGCGTCTTTATGCTGTGCGCTTTCGGTTCGATGCTTCCGTTGCTGTTGGTTACCAACTTGCCACCCGTGCCGATGTATGTCGCCTTGTTGTGTACGTCCTTATTTTTCATTTTTATAGGCGGTCGTTCTGTGCCATCTATGACGATGGTTGTATCCAGCGTTCGCAACGAAAATCGAGCAAGTTTTATGAGTTTCAACACCGCTTTTCAGCAATTTGCGGCAGGCATTGCAGCACTTTTGAGCGGTAGCATCGTGGTAGAAATGAATTCATCGTTACAAAATTATCAATACGTGGGGTACGTTGCCATTGGATTGACTATTTTTGCCATGTTTGTAGCGTCGTCGTTGCGACCCGCCAAGCAATAACATAACCGAAATATCATTTTTACCAACCAGTTATTATTTTTTACAATGAACCAATTGATATACATCGTTTTAGGTGTTCTAATGAGCTGCCCACTACTTGCCCAATCTACGATGGCGCAAGGCGGAATGGCGTGGGGCGCAAAAGGCGGATTTACCATTGCTACACAACGTTGGAACGGAGCAGATGCCCAGCAAGCTCTACCATCGTATCACGGAGCGGCTTTTGTGGAGTGGCTAGGCGCGTGGAAAGGGCGCGATTCGATTCGCCAAAAACGTTCTTCGTTTGGACTCGAACTTGGTTACCATCGCAAGGGAAATGGCGTGCGCGTGCAGTACATCAACGCCAATGGCAACAACGTCCGCACGTTGCTCACCAACGAATTTCACAACGTATCGCTCGTCCTATTTGGCAAAGGCAACTACCGCACAGGGCGCAACACCGAAGTATATTATACGCTTGGCATTCGTGCCGACTATACCGCCAAATTTTCCATTTTGGCGACCTCATACGCGCCCTACGTTAATTCGTTCAATTACGGTGCGACGCTCGGCGGCGGCTACGTCTATCAGTTCAATAATTCGCCCATCGCACTCTTTATCGAAGCCTCCATTTCGCCCGATATTTCCCGCCAAATCTATGTGCCTGCGGGCATTCCTACCGTTTATCAAGTCAATGGCTCGACGTATCAATATCCCAGCACAGAACAAAAAGTCAATAATTTGATTGGTGAAATATCCGTTGGTATTAAATTTCTGCCACGTCCTACTGAAAATCTGCCAATAGACGAAGAATCGTTTTAAAAACAACATTCATTTAAAAAATAAATCAAGACAAGCCTCCCAACCCAACTATTTCGTATATATTTGCGCTTAATAATCTCGTTACAACTTACATTTCTATATTTAATCTCATAAAAACCATGAAAAAAATTATGTTTGCTGCAGCCGCAGCCGCACTTCTTACAGCCACAAGTTGCACAAGCCTCAACCGCGCTATGCACACTCCAAATCACCGCGTAGAATTTGAAAAATCCGACTTTGAATTTACTGGACAAGTAACAGGCGAAGCCCAACAAACCCGCATTTTGGGTATCGACTGGAAACGTCTTTTCAAAACCGAAAGAGGCGACATTCGCACGAGCGCAACCCCTAGTTTGGCAACGCTTCCCATCGTGGGCAGCCTCGACCCGCTCACACAAGTAGAAGGCTTTGCTTTGTATGATTTGATGCAAAAAAATCAAGGCTACGACGTAGTTTTCTTCCCCACATTCGAGAAAAAAACTACATGGTTTGTAGTGGGGCGCAAAACCACTGTAAAAGCAACCGCACGTTTGGGCAAATTGAAATAATCGTCAAACGCTCACACCATACAACACAAAAAGCGTAAGGGAATCAATCCTTTACGCTTTTTTTATGGGGCGTACCCGCGCGCTTCGCTTGGGTCGCTGCCTTACAGGCTTCGCTATACGCTCGGTGCTACGCACGCGCATCGTTCCACTTCCGCGCCCTTGCAGGCAGCTTACGCATTTACTTAGCTAATATTTTATTTTCGACGGGTTCGACGGTGTAGCCTGCTGCCCGTAGCAATCGAATTACACCCGTTTCACCGCCCAAGTGAGCCGCGCCTACTGCAAAAAACGTTGGTTTATCCTGTGCTAATTTGATAATAAGCGGAATCCAATTTTTATTGCGTTGTACGAGGAGCGCGTTTTCCGAATCTTCGCCCATTGCCGAAAACGACGAATCCGTCGAGGCTATCAGCTTATCCACATCTTGCGAACGGTACATTTCTACCATCTCTGCAAACGATTTTTTGGACGCAGACGAATCCGATTTCATATCCTTGACCATTTCCACGAGCATACCCGCTTGCTTATCGTATGGAATGGAAGCAAACGCATTGATTTGGTCTTCGATAGTTTCCAAGCCGCCCAATTCCATTTTACGTTCTTTTGCCAACCGCAAAAACTCCATCTCATAAGCCATCACAGGCTTCGCAATAATATCGTTATACAAAAACGATTGTAGCAACATCGGTTGCCATGCTTCAATCATCGAAAACGGCATCATTTTCACCTCAGGCGAAGAACTTTCTTTTTCAAAATAATTCTTCACAAGGGCGTAATCTTCTGCCGATACGAGTTTTTTCAGCGTATTGCCATTTTTCATAGGTGCGAGGCTCAACATCTGCATACCCATTTGCATTTGGTTGCTCATGTCGATTTCGAGTACAAGGCGTTTAGTTTTGCCCAAAGCCTTTTCGGTAGCAGGCGTTAAGAAAAAATCTTTTGCGCTGATAACGTGAATCGTGCCATACAGATACGAAGGCTTGCGAATGCCTGCGCCTGTTATTTTCCAAAGCAACGTTTTTTCCAATTGTCCATTGGCGGCAACAGTAGGGGATTGAGGCGCGTCAGTTTTGGGCTGTGCTACCGACGGGAAAGCCGTAGCGACCAGCGCAACGAGCCAGCACCACCAAGCGATGTGTCTTTTCATTCGATTATTTAAATATTAGGTGAAAAAAATCAACGTCCAATCCTATACAAAAATGTTGCCTTAGTCTGCGTACCTGCGTCCAACGCAATGCAATAGCAGCCCATTTACAAACTATAAATAGGTGTTGAATAAAAAGTATATATAGTTAAACTATTTACAACTCGTTGAGCAATTGGGTTGCTTGCTTTTGGTAATTGTGATTGGGTTCATTTATGATAGCTTGCAAGAGCGATTTGCATGGAGCAATTTCGCCTTTGCGTAGGTAAGCGAGTGCCAAAGTCCATTGGGCTTCGGCTCGGCTGGCTGCCAAATTGTCATCAGTACTTTGCGCTGCCCATTGCAAATCCGCCACCGCCGCATCAGTTTGCTCTAAGGCTAACTTGCATACGCCAATATACAACGCCAAACGCACATCTTTGCCGTGTGCTTGCGCATACGCCTCCAAAAGTGGCAATGCTTCCGAATAGCGATGGTCGTTGTAAAAATGAGTTGCTTTGGTAAGCTGTTCGATACCGTTATCCACCGCAGATGAGTTGCGTTGAGCCTCCATGACGATAGCAGCCGCAGGCGCGAAATGTGCGGCAAATGTCCGTTGGTGCTGAGTTTGGTGCATAATACCATAATAGGCAAGCGGCAAAAATAGGCAGCAAGCCAATGCAGCCGCAGCATACCAACGTTTGGTGAACGATAGAAAACTACCTCCTTTTTCGATACGGAGTTCGGGCTGGGCGTTGGGGGTGTGATAGCGCGCTTCCCATGCTTGCAGACGCGCTTCAAAGTCTTCGATGTGGAGCATATCAAGTCCGTCGAGCAATTCGTCGTATGCTCGTACTTCGGCTGCAAAATCGTTATCAACTGCCAACAATTCCTCAAATAGAGTTTGCTCCTCTGGGCTAAGTCGTTGATAATGATAGGCTTCGATAAGCTCGATTTTTTCTACTTCATTCATCATAAGTTTTTTAAATACAATTTTGCAATGGAGGAGGGTTTATAGGCGCATCACATAGTCGGTTAAGCACATTTATTCATCGTCTTGGTTTTTACGTTGCTCGATTAGCAATTCGCGGAGGTTTTTCAGCCAGACGGATATTCGTTTGCTGACAACGCGCTCGTCGCTATACCCCAGCTCGTCCACTATTTCTTTTGGTGTTCGGTCGTGAATATATACTAGACGCAAAAGTTTGTTGCAAGGCTCTGGCACTTTGCTCAAAATATCGCGGATAGTTTCTTTTTGATGCACATTTTGATATTTATCCAACATCGACGTATCAAGATTATCGTCTAACAAATTGGTATTCAGGGCTGTATCTATCTCAATGTGCGTGGTTGAATTTTTATTACGCAAAAACTCACGAAACAAGTTTTTGCCAATCGAAAACATATACGTTCTTACACTACTCGTTAGTTGGGTAAGGCGTCCTTTTCGGACGTTCAAATACAAAATTGTAAATGCTTTTTGGAACATTTCGATAATGTCCTCCTCATCGCAAGTATAAGACTGCGTAGCCCAAGCTATGAAGGGCTTGCGGAGGTCGCCATACAATTTCTCCATTGTCTTCGGGTCGCCCCGTTTGATGGCTTCCAACAAATCAGTATCGTTATTATGCTCTTTTTCCACGTTCAATGTATGCTTGTTTTCGATTTATTACCACGTAGATAGAAATTTTTTTACAAATCACCAACAAAAATCTATATGACTTCCATTGATTTTTTGCTAAAAAACGCATTCATGAGTTGTTACTTCCACTTTGCGGGCGGTTGGTAGGGCTAAAAGGGGCGGTTGTCGAAAAATTGAAAAGCAAACTAAACTTTTTGTGTAACTTGCTTCGGCAAATTTACGTCTTTTTTAACATTCTTAAAAATCAAAAAACGCATGAAGAATATTGCAACGTTTTTGAGCGTTTTGGTCATGGGTGGCGTGGCTATTTGGTCGTGCAAGCCGTCAAACCAAACCGCTTCAAACAGCAACACTTCCTCGAATGTCAAACCTACATTGGTTGCCAACTCTACCACTACAACGGGCAATCTCGTAGCGGGTCTTAATACGTTGTTGGCTACGGCAGACACGACCGACCCTGACACCAAACGCGCACCCCGCACGACGACGACCGTCAAGTCTGGCGGTACTATCAAGGAGCAAGCCTCAGGCATGGACGCACCATTGCCGCTCAATCCTGATGTTCGCACAGGTACGTTGCCCAACGGTATGCGTTACTATATCCAACGCAATGCCAAGCCCGAAAAACGCGTCGAATTGCGTTTGGCAGTG
>JACCDQ010616019.1_pt1 | contig 13453 bp, 10 predicted proteins | sample 7446031 | NCBI WGS metagenome assembly JACCDQ01 (sample SAMN15323442, study PRJNA562643) | freshwater metagenome | isolation source: river surface water | place: USA:Blue River Watershed | collected 2017-08-17 | reverse complement strand
GTCCTCCTGCTGAACCTGAATGCCAGACTCCCAAACTCCCTCTTTGAGGTAGTTGAAGTCCCAGGCCCACTGCTTGCCGATGACTTCGATCTTGACGTCAGGGTTAGCAATTGGCTTCTCGATCTCGGTCATGGTCTTTGCGGTGAGCGCAAAGAATCCGATTACGAGGATTAGCGGGACGACGGTAAACAGGGTTTCGATCGGGTTGTTGTAGCGAAGCTGCGGAGGAACCGTGTTGTCACCCTTACGGCGGCGGTAAACGATTAGCGCCCAAGCCATTAGGCCCCATGAGATAAAACCGACGATGAAGAGAACGATCCATGAGACATTCCAGAACTCGGTGATCGGGCCGGTGTGGTTGGTTACACCCTTGCTAGAAACCGGTAGGTAGCCATTAGCGAAGTCTTCGCTCGAACAACCTGCTAGAACAAGCATCAGGCCTGCCGCAATCGGCAAACTTAGCCATCTGAATCCACGCTTTGAACGCACAATAACCCTTCGAAAGTTGAATCGTTACCCACTAAGTCTAAACCCGCGAGGGCGCGCGAGACCGCCAAAAACAGGCGTTTTTACCGCTTTTTTAGTTGAAAGAGTCGCCGCAGGCGCAGGTTCCCTGCGCGTTCGGGTTGTCGATCACGAAACGCTGGCGCATAACTGTGTCTTCCCAATCCAAAGTCGAACCATCGAGGTACGGGAGGCTCTTTTTGTCAACGACAACCTCGACCCCGTCGAACGGGTAAACCACGTCGTCAGAGTTAAGAGTTTCGTCTGGGAAGAAGTCGTATCGCAGCCCCGAGCAGCCGCCTGGCTCAACGTAGAGTCTGAGGCGAATCTCGAGGTCGGTCTGCTCTGTTTCAAGCAAAACCTTGAGCTTGTTTACAGCAGGTTCGGTTAGGCGAATACCTTCAAAAGTGGTTTCAGACATGTTTACAGTTTACCGCGACTCAGTTAGGTCATTGGCTTTGATCAACATCAACGCTTCGGCAACCATTGCCTTCTTCAAGGATTCGACTTCAACAGATTCATTGGGGCTGTGAGCTCGGCTGTCGGCGTCTTCCACCCCGGTAACCAGGATCTGAGCGTTCGGGAAAACCTCCATCAGATCGGCAATAAACGGGATCGAGCCACCAATGCCAATCAGCGCCGTCGGGTTTGCGAACGAGGCTTCGAGAGCAGTCTCAGCCAGGCTCTGAGCCCAACCAGAGGCGTCAGCCTGGAATGGCTTTCCCATTTCAACATCGTGATAAGCGATCTTCGCGCCGAACGGCAGGTTGGCCTCTAGGTGAGTACGAAGCGCGGCAAGCGCGTTCTCGGGCTGCTCCCCCGGCGCGATGCGCATCGAAATCTTGGCCTTCGCCCTAGGGAGCAGAGTGTTTGAGGACAGCGCAACCGACTGACCGTCAATGCCAATAACTGTGATCGACGGATGGGTCCATAGGCGATCAAGTATCGAACCGGAGCCGATAAGTTCAAGACCCTCAGGCGCACCAGCGTCTCGTCTAAGGTCCGCTTCGGTGTAAGGAAGCTCGGCTGCCTTACCTGAAACCAGCCCGGCAACAGCCACGGAGCCGTCTTCGGCGTGAAGAGAGGCCAGGAGGCGAATCATCGCAGTCATGGCATCGGGCACCACTCCCCCGTACATACCGCTGTGCAGGGCGTGATCAATGGTCGAAACCTCGATAACCTGCGACACCAAACCGCGCAAGGTGGTGGTTAGCGCCGGTATTTCGGCCGTCCAGTTACCAGAATCGGCAACCACGATGGCATCGGCTGCGAGAATGTCGCGGTTCTCATCTAAGAATGGTCGGAAGGTCCGTGAACCCGCCTCCTCTTCACCCTCGATGAAGACCGAAAGTCCGAGGTCGAAGTCCTCGCCCAGCACCTTCTTTAGAGTTTCGATCGCTGTGAGGTGGGCAACCACTCCAGCCTTGTCGTCGGCCGCTCCACGGGCGTAAATGCGTCCGTTTTTGAGTGTCGGTTCAAAGGGTGGTGTGTCCCAATCGGCCTCGTTACCTGGCGGCTGGACATCGTGGTGTGCGTAAAGCAAAAAGGTCGGTTTGCCGTTTTTCGGAGCGCGATGCGCAACCACAGCGGGCGAGCCAGGCACGCCGTCGAGTTCAGCACGACGGATTTCTACGATGTCGAAGACTCCGGTCTGGCGAAATAGTTCGGCCACAGCTTCGGCAGATTCCTCGAGGTTGGCGGCATCAAAAGCCTCCCAAGCGATACCTTGAATTTTGACGAGTCGGGTGAGATCGCCGATTCTCCGAGCGAAGTCTCCGTTAACGATTTCGCGGACTTTTTCGACTAGTTCTGATTCGATGCTGGTGACGCTCGGGAAGTTGTTCATGAGAGTAATCTTAGGAACAGAAACCTGAATCTTTAGGACATAAATGACTGACCCAAAAAACGCCAAACCCGCTGGTAAAGGCCGCCCGACACCGACCCGCAAGGAGCGCGAGCAGGCGAACCTCAAACCCATCGTTGGCAATAAGTCACCCGAGGCAAAGAAAGCGGCGAAAGCCAAGCTGGCAGCCGAGCGAGCAGCCATGCGTCAGGGCGTCCTAGCCGGTGACGAGCGCTACCTCGGACCACGCGACAAGGGACCTCAGCGTCGCATGGCTCGCGACCTCGTTGACAGTCGCCCATTCACATTGGGTGAAGCGCTGATTCCGGCGCTTTTCATCGTTATCATCATGAATTCGATCAATGACCGCACCGTCGAGATCATCGGCATCCTTGTTCTTTACGGCCTACTCTTGGGCATCATCATCGACTCGATTTTTATCGGTCGCAGTGTGAAGCGAAACATCAAGAAGCGCTATGGCGAAGTCGAACGCGGAATTGTTTGGTACGCGGCAAGCCGTGGCTTCCAGATGCGCCCGATGCGCCTTCCTAAGCCTCAGGTAAAACGCGGCACCAAGCTCAACTAAAACTCGAAAAACCGCGCAAGTTCACAAGGGAGTCAACTGTGGCGCAAGAGATAAAACTCACCGACCTAATTCCTCAGGTGGTCGGGGCAATTGGCCAACTCAAGTCGTCATACGGCGAATTTGAGGTACATCCGAGCCAGCAGGCCGAACTTAGTCGAGTGCAAGACGTTCTTGGTGAACTAACCGATCGACTCGAAAACAATTTTCCGTACTTTCACCCGAACTATGCTGGGCAGATGCTTAAGCCACCGCACCCGGTTGCGATGGCCGCGTACCTCGCCACCATGATGATCAACCCGAATAACCATTCGATTGACGGAGGCGCCGCCACCACCGAGATGGAGCGCGAGGTTCTGCGCGAAATGGCAAAAATGTTTGGCTACCACGAACAGTTTTTGGGCCACTTGCCCTGGAGCGGAACCACCGCCAACCTTGAAGCGCTTTGGATCGGGCGCGAGATTAATCCCGATAAGGGAATCGCCCACAGCGCGGACTCGCACTACACCCACTCTCGCATGAGCGAAGTTTTGAACATCGAGTCAATCAGCATTCGCACAGACTCCGCGGGAAGAATGGACCTAAACCATCTCGAGGAAGAGCTTGCTAAGGGCCGCATCGGAACCGTAGTGGCCACACTCGGAACCACTGGTTTGGGTGCGATTGATCCGCTCGCCGACATCATTCCGCTAGCCCGCAAGTATGGCGCAAGGGTCCACGTGGATACTGCCTACGGGGGCTTCTTCAAACTGATCGAGAATCACCTGGACCCCGAAGGCGCAAGACATTACGCGGCTATTGCACAGAGCGATTCGGTGGTTGTGGACCCGCACAAACAGGGCTTGCAGCCCTACGGCTGCGGTGCTGTTTTCTTTAGCGACATCACCATCGGACGTTTCTACAAGCACGACTCGCCCTACACGTACTTCGCTAGCGAAGAGCTTCACTTTGGCGAGATACAACTCGAATGCTCGCGCGCCGGTGCCTCGGCAGCCGCCCTGTGGGCAACCCTGAAGGTGTTTCCGTTGACCGAGCAAGGCCTGGGCCAAGTTCTTCTCGCTGGAAGAAAGGCGGCTTTGAACTGGCACAGCCTCCTCGAAAGTTCGAATGTGCTCGCTGCATACCAAAAGCCAGAGCTCGACATCGTGGCCTACCTGCCACGAGTGAATTCGATGAGCGAACTGGATCGCGTTAGTCACGAGTTGTTTGTTCGCGCCGCTTCAGGTGAGCGAAGCGAGCAGGTGCACCTGGCAACCTATGTCGTGAAACCAGATGCTCTGGCAGCCAGAGGATTTGATATGGTTGCGGACGCCGACAAAGCACGCATCATGCGAAGTGTTCTAATGAAACCAGAACAAGAATTTTGGGTGGGAAACCTCCACGCCAAGGTAGAAGAACTAACCAAACAACTGATCGGTGGAAACTAATGGAATATCGCTACCTAGGAAACTCGGGTTTCAAGGTTTCTGAACTTACCTACGGCAACTGGCTTACGCACGCGATGCAAGTCGATGACTCTGCAGCAATTGCCACGGTGCACGCCGCACTCGACGGGGGCATCACCTCCTTCGACACCGCCGATGTGTATGCCAACCAAGCTGCCGAGACCGTTCTCGGCAAGGCTCTAGCCGGCCAGCGCCGCGAGGGACTTGAGATTTTCACCAAGGTTTACTGGCCGGTGGCTGAGCGCATGCCAAACGACACAGGCTTGTCACGCAAGCACATCATGGAGTCGATCAACGGTTCTCTGAAGCGAATGAACCTCGAGTATGTTGACCTCTACCAAGCCCACCGTTTCGATGTAGAGACTCCGCTTGAAGAGACCATGCAGGCTTTTGCCGATATTGTTCGTGCGGGTAAGGCTCTCTACATCGGTGTTTCGGAGTGGACCGCAGAGCAGATCGAGGCTGGGCACAAGCTCTCCAAAGAACTCGGTTTCCAGCTCATTTCGAGCCAGCCGCAGTACTCGATGCTTTGGCGCGTAATCGAGTCGAAGGTGATTCCAAAGTCTGAAGAGCTCGGTGTCTCACAGATTGTCTGGTCGCCAATGGCTCAGGGAATCCTGACCGGTAAGTATCTACCTGGACAGCCGGTACCCGCGGACTCCCGTGCAGCCGACGAAGCAGCCGGCAAGTTCATCCGCGAAAAGCTTAACGACGATGTCTTGACCCGAGTTCAGTTACTCAAGCCGATAGCGGACGACCTTGGCCTCACCATGGCCCAACTGGCATTGGCCTGGGTGCTTCAGAACAAGAATGTTTCGTCTGCAATCGTCGGTGCCAGCCGTCCCGACCAGATTGCCTCAAACATCGCTGCCGCAGGAGTAAAGCTCTCGGCCGATGTTATGGCGAAGATCGACGAAATCACGCTGCCAATTGCAGAGACCGACCCAGCGCTAACCACCGCACCAGAAACACGCTTGGTTTAGCGAACCTTTTTGTTGATCTTGCGAGCCCAAAGTGGGCCGCAGTAGATGAAGCCGGTGTAGCCCTGAACAAGAGTTGCGCCGGCTTCTAAGCGTTCTTGGGTTTCAGCGGGAGTCTCTACTCCCCCGACCGAAACGATGGCCATCGAGTCGCCGAGCCTAGCTTTGAGAAGTTTCAAAACTTCTAGCGAGCGGCCCTTGAGCGGAGCCCCCGAGAGCCCACCATCGCCAATTGCCTGAACCTTGGCAGCGGGAGTTTTCAAACCCGCACGAGAAATAGTTGTATTTGTGGCAATCACGCCCGCTAGCTTCAACTTGGTGGCGAGATCTGCGACAGCGAGGACGTCTTCATCGGCCAAATCCGGAGCGATTTTTACCAAAACGGGCTTGGACTTCGACTCGTCAAGAACGGCGCGCAGAATCGGCTCTAGAGCCGTTACGGACTGGAGTGAACGCAATCCAGGGGTGTTTGGTGAAGAGACATTCACGGCAAGGTAGTCGGCGTGCGGAGCCAACAGACGTGCACTTTGACGATAGTCATCGGCAGCATCCTCGACTGGCGTGACTTTGCTCTTGCCGATGTTCACGCCAATAACCGGTAGGCCCCGGTAATTCTTGGCACGGAGACGTGCGAGTCTCTCGGCGACAGCCTCTGCACCTTCGTTATTGAAGCCCATTCTGTTAATCAGCGCTCGGTCGTCCAGCAGCCTGAAAAGACGAGGCTTTGGGTTCCCTGGTTGAGGCAAGGCTGTTACGGTGCCGACCTCGACATGCGAAAAACCGAGTTCGCCGAGGGCGCGAATCGCGATTGCGTTTTTGTCGAACCCGGCCGCGAGACCAAAGGAACCGTTGAATTTGAGCCCGAAAGCTTGGACTTGCGCGGTCTGCTTGGCCTTTAGTCGTAGCGGCTTCAGAAGTCCGAAGGCGCTAGCAAAACGGATACCCGCGACAATCACGTGGTGAATCCACTCGGGGTTAAACCGAGCAAAGACTAGGCGCAAAATCAGACTGTAGAACACCTCATAAGGCTACCCGAAGCCGATAAGCCGAAAGGGCCGACACCCTTACGGTGTCGACCCTTTCAACGCTTTACGGTTTAGCTGCAACCGCTGGTCGAACCACAGCCTTCGCAGACGTGGCACGAGCCAGATGGGCGCATCTTGATTCCACAGCTGAAGCACAGTGGAGCGTCCGATTCCTTGCCCTGAAGCAACTCGAACAACTCTGCCGATGAGTGAACCTCGCGCTTTGGCTCTTCGACCGGGGTGATCTGCACTGGTGCAGCTACCTCGACGATTGCCTCAACTTCGGCGACTGCCTCTTCAACAACCGGGGTCGAAGCGATCTCGACAACCGGTGGGTAACCGCCGGCTGCGTCTAGGGCTGCCGAGCGCTCTGAGGCGCTGTGGATTCCCAGGGCCGCACGAGTCTCGAACGGTAGGTAGTCGAGAGCTAGACGACGGAAGATGTAGTCCATCAGCGACTTAGCCATACGGATGTCAGCGTCATCGGTTAGACCGGCTGGCTCGAAGTTCACGTTGGTGAACTTCTTGACGTAGGTCTCTAGCGGAACACCGTACTGCAGACCGATCGATACAGCGATTGAGAAGGCGTCCATCACGCCGGCAAGGGTCGAACCCTGCTTGCCGAGCTTAAGGAATACTTCACCGAGCTGACCGTCTGGGTAGCTGCTGGCGGTCATGTAACCCTCTGCGCCACCGACGGTGAACGAGGTGGTTGACGATGCACGCGACTTTGGCAGACGCTTGCGAACCGGGTGAGACAGACCTGCTGGCTCTACGGTCTCGGCTGCTGGCTTCGCCTCGGTCTTGGCCTTGGCGTCACTTAGCGGCTGACCAACCTTGCAGTTGTCACGGTAGATAGCTAGAGCCTTTAGGCCGAGCTTCCAACCCTGGTAGTAAACGTCTTCGATTTCCTCGACGGTTGCTGTCTCAGGCATGTTGACGGTCTTCGAGATTGCTCCCGAAAGGAACGGCTGAACTGCTGCCATCATTCTGACGTGGCCCATTGGCTCGATTGCGCGAATACCAACGGCGGTGTCGAAGATTGCGTAGTGCTCCTGCTTTAGACCTGGGGCGTCAACCACGTGGCCGTGCTGGCTAATGTGGTCGATGATTGCCTCGATGGTCTCCTGCGAGTAGCCGAGACGGTGCAGTGCGAACGGAATGGTCTGGTTCACGATCTGCATCGAACCACCGGTCGATAGCTTCTTGTACTTGACTAGCGAGAAGTCAGGCTCGATACCGGTGGTGTCGCAGTCCATCATGAATCCGATGGTTCCGGTCGGTGCAAGCAGCGATGCCTGCGAGTTACGCCAACCGTTTGCTAGACCGATCTCGGTGTTGCGTGCCCACTCGCGGGTAGCTGCCTCGTGAACCTCACGGTCGATCTGGCTGACCGGGATGATTGCTGAGTTGGCAGCCTCGTGCTTTGCCATGACGCGGTCGTGACCGGCCTTGTTCAGCGCGTAGCCGTTGTAAGGGCCAACGACACCGGCAAGTTCTGCCGAGCGACGGTAAGACGCAGCAGTCATCAGCGAGGTGATGCTCGCAGCAAGTGCGAAGCCTTCGCGGCTGTCGTAAGGAACACCGATGGCCATGAGTAGCGCACCTAGGTTTGCGTAGCCGATACCCAGCTGACGGAAGTTGCGAGTGGTCTCGCCAATCTTCTCGGTTGGGAAGTCTGCGAAGCAGATCGAGATGTCCATAGCGGTGAAGATCAGCTCGTTTGCACGGCTGAAGGTTTCAGCGTCGAACGAACCGTCTGGGTTCAGGAACTTGAGGAGGTTCAAGCTGGCTAGGTTGCACGACGAGTTGTCGAGGTGCATGTACTCCGAGCAAGGGTTCGAACCGGTGATGCGGCCCGACTCAGGCGAGGTGTGCCAGTCGTTGATGATGTCGTCGTACTGGATACCTGGGTCTGCACACTCCCAAGCGGCAACTGCAACCTTGCGGAACAGTTCGCGAGCATCGACTTCTTCGATAACTTCACCGGTGGTGCGGGCACGAAGACCGAACTTGGTTCCGTTCTCATAGGCCTCCATGAATTCGCGGTTGACGCGAACCGAGTTGTTGGCGTTCTGGTACTGGACCGAGTTGATGTCCTTGCCACCGAGCTCCATGTCGAAGCCTGCGTCGCGGAGTACGCGGATCTTCTTCTCTTCGCTCGCCTTGGTCTCGACGAATTCCTCGATGTCTGGGTGGTCGATGTCTAGAACAACCATCTTTGCTGCGCGACGGGTTGCTCCACCGGACTTGATGGTTCCTGCCGATGCGTCTGCACCGCGCATGAACGAGACTGGGCCGGAAGCCGAGCCACCCGAGTTCTTTAGGAGTTCCTTCGAGGAACGGATGCGCGAAAGGTTTAGACCTGCACCCGAACCGCCCTTGAAGATCATTCCTTCTTCGCGGTACCAGTTGAGGATCGACTCCATCGAGTCGTCAACCGAGAGGATGAAGCAAGCCGAAACCTGCTGCGGGCTCTTGGTGCCTACGTTGAACCAAACTGGCGAGTTGAACGAGAAGATCTGGTTCAAAAGCATGTGGGTTAGCTCGTGCTCGAAGATGGTCGCATCTTCTTCCGTGGCGAAGTAGCCGTGGTCGCGGCCGGCCTGGGTGTAGGTTAGGGCAACCCGGTCAATGAGCTGACGAAGGCTGAACTCGCGCTCCGGGGTGCCAACTGCACCGCGGAAGTACTTGGTCGTGACGATGGTCGAAGCGTTGATGCTCCAGAACTCTGGGAACTCTACGCCGCGCTGCTCAAAGATAACCTCGCCGTTCTTCCAGTTGGTCTGGACAACGTCGCGGTACTCCCAGTTGACCAGGTCGTACGGGTGTACACCGGGGGTGGTGTAGATGCGGTTGATGGTCAGACCTTCACCGTTTCTGGTGTTGTGGGTCGTGAACGTCGTGTCGGTCATGGTGGTACCTTCCTTGGTTACTTTCTAAAGATCCGCTGTTGTTTCGTTGCTTGCTCGTAAAACATTGATCGCCGCTTCGAAGTCATCCAGAGATTCCCAACCCTGGTAGACACTGGCGAAACGCATGAATGCGACTTCGTCCAGCTTTCGAAGCGGTTCGAGTATTGCTAAACCGACTTCGTTGGCCTCAATCTGTGACGCTCCAGTGGCGCGGACCGTGTTTTCCACGGTTTGAGCAAGCAACGCTAGATCGGCTTCTTCAACCGGTCTGCCTTGGCAGGCCTTTCGCACACCATTGACGATTTTGCTTCGGCTAAATGGCTCGATGACTCCACTTCGCTTAACCACGGTGAGCGATGCGGTTTCAGATGTACTGAAACGCATGCCGCATTCGGGGCACTGGCGCCTACGGCGGATCGATGATCCGTCGTCGGAGGTTCTCGAATCGGTCACGCGAGAGTCGGAGTGCTTGCAGAATGGACAGTGCATTCCAGGGCTCCCTCTCTCTCACGACCACCCCGAAAAGCCCTATATGTGGGTTATTTTTCGTAGGTGGTCCCTATATCTTGTGTTTAAGGGGGTCCTAATGCAAATTTTGCAGTTATTCGGCGTGTCGCGTTTCGGTGGCGCGAACATTGATTGCGTCTCCGTGCCCGGGCAGGCCTTCGGCGCGCGCAAAGGCATCGATTCGGCCGGCGATTTCACCCAGGCCTTGACTCGTGTAGCTAATCACCTGCTGAGCGCGAAGGAAGGTGTGCACACCTAAACCGGAGCTAAATTTAGCTTGCGCGGCGGTCGGTAACACGTGATTCGATCCAGCCATGTAGTCGCCGAGACTTACTGGCGAATACGAGCCGACGAATACCGCCCCGGCATTAGTGATTCCGGCTAGAGCAGCGTCGTTGTCCTTCAACTGGAGTTCAAGGTGCTCGGTCGCGTATGCGTTGGCGATCACCAGAGCGTCCTCCACGCCGGAAACGAGGACGAGAGCCGACTGCCGGCCAGCCAATGCCGTTGCCACTCGTTCTCGGTGGTGGGTTGACTCCAATTGAAGAGCAAGTTCGGCCTCAACTGAATCGATGAGCTGCTCCGACGTTGTCACCAGGACGGCAGCCGCTGACTCATCGTGTTCAGCCTGACTGATCAAATCGGCAGCGACGAACGCAGGATTTGCCGTCTCATCGGCCAAAATCATGATTTCGGTGGCCCCTGCCTCGGAGTCGATACCGACGAACCCGCGGACAGCCCGTTTGGCTGCCGTAACGAAGTTATTTCCTGGGCCCGTAATCAGAACCACCGGTTCAAGGTCTAGTTCTGGGATTCCAAAGGCGAGAGCGGCGATGCCAGCCGGGCCTCCGATGGCGTACACCTCGGTTACGCCCCAAAGCGCGGCGGTAGCAAGCACAGTGGGGTGCGGGCGCCCGCCGAAGTCTTTTTGGGCGGGAGTGGTCAGGACCAGACGCTTCACCCCGGCAACCTGAGCGGGAACCACATTCATCACCACGCTGGACGGGTAAACCGCCTTACCACCCGGCACATAGAGACCAACAGATTCAACCGGCATCCAGCGCTGAGAAACCTCTGCACCCTCGGCTAGGTGGCTCGTAGTTGGTTTGGGCATGTTTGCTTTAGAAACCTGTCGGACGCGCTCTATAGCCGTCTCAATGGCTTCTCGGAGCTGCGCATCAAGACCGACTAGCGCCTCGGTCAGTTCTTTTTCTGTGACGCGAATAGGCTCGGGGTTCAACCCGTCAAACTTTTGCGCAAACTCAACCACGGCTTCGGAACCGCGCTGTCGAACCGCTTGGATGATTGGTTCGACTGCGGCTACGGCAGCGTCGATGTCCGAGACAGCGCGAGGCAGAATTTGGTTCACTTGTTGCGCGGTCAGCGACTGACCACGAAGATCCAATCTGCGCATCCGTAACCTTTCGCCGTAAACCAATTCTAAACTTGCCTTTATGACCTCTCCCTCCCCCAGCACCGGCCCCGCCGAAGCGTTGAAGGCGGCATTTCACACCCACGCTTCAGGAGTGGCCATAATCACAACCGTTGACGCCGCGGGTGAGCCGGTTGGGTTCACTGCGACCTCAGTCACTTCACTCGGCGCAACTCCGCCGCTGCTGACTTTCAACGTGGCTCGCGGCGCATCATCCTGGTCGGCCCTGAGTTTGCACGGTTACGTGGCTATTCACATGCTTGCAGCCGACGACGTCGAGCTTGCTCGAAAACTCGCCGGGCCAAAAGAGCTTCGCTTTACCGCTAACGATTGGGAGCTAGGTCCACACGGAGCGCCGGTCTTCGGTTCGGCAACCGCTGTGATCATCGGCAAAATCCGCCAAACAGTTGAGGTCGAGTCAAACGCCGTAGTCATCGTTGACGTTCTCGAGGGTTTACTCGGTGCCGAGAAGGGTGGACTCCTCTACCACCAGCGCGCCTTCGTCACCGTCGGCGAGATCCTCGACTAGAGATTCCCTCAGCTTCTGCTCGGTCATGATGCAATCCATGCCGAGCAAAAACTTAATTTCTGCAAATAACTCGCTGGAAACTCGGACGCGCTGAGGCAGCGCAAATGGCTTCGGCTTGCCACCTCCGAGGAGGTAAATGGTTACCTCACTCGGACCCGGATGAGCACCCAGAATCTCGCTAAGTGCCTGAAGGACTCCCCTGGTTGCTTCACGCTCATCGAGCTTTAGACGAAGGCTCGCAACCTCGTTATCGGCCGACCCTTCCAGCACCGACATCGTATAAAGGTTGATGGTGCGCCCATCGTCTCGCTCGGATACACGACCGCGCACACTCACGACCAGGTCTGGTTGCAGAGTTGGGCCGACCTCGGCGAATGCCTTGCCGGTGAGCATGAATTGGAGTTCGCCGTCTAGATCTTCGATGGTTACCAGAGCGTATGGCTTGCCCGAATTCTTACCGACGCGGTTTGTGACACCCGTCACCAAGCCCGCCAAAGTGACGGTTTCGCCGTCCTTGATTTCGTCCTTCTCCTTGGTTAGGAAGGTTCCGATCGAAAAGTCCGAATTGTTTGCTAGCTGGGCCTCTCGCCCACTCAGCGGGTGGTCGCTGACATACAGACCGAGCATTTCACGTTCAAAGTTGAGCTTGGTCTTGGTTGGCCATTCGTCTAAAACCGGCACCTGAACCGAAATCGGATCGTCTTCGAAGAGATCACCGAAGAGATCAACCTGGCCGGTTGCCTCGTTCTTCTTGACGCCGGCCTGCATGTCAACAGCCGCTTCGTAGATCTGGTGCAGAGCTCGCCTCGTGTGCCCTAGCGAATCGAAGGCCCCGGCCTTGATTAGCGACTCGATGGTTCGCTTGGTGCAAACCGAGGCGGGCACTTTCTTCAAGAAGTCTCCGAAGGATTTGAACGCGCCTTTTTCTTGTCTGGCTCGAACAATGGCTTCGACCACGGCTTCACCTACACCCTTGATGGCGGCCATACCGAAGCGAATCGAAGAATCCTTACCGGTGAATCGAGCACCCGATTCGTTGACGTCTGGCGACAGCACATTGACACCCATGCGACGACACTCGCTCAGGTACACAGCGAGTTTGTCCTTAGAGTCACCGACGCTGGTGAGAAGCGCGGCCATGTACTCGGCGCGGTGGTTCGCCTTCATGTAGGCGGTCCAGTACGAGAGGACGCCGTAGCAGGCGCTGTGCGCCTTGTTGAAGGCGTAGCCAGCGAACGGCAACAGGGTGTCCCAGAGAGCCGTTACAGCCTCTTCTGTGAAGCCGTTGGCGTGCATGCCTTCACTAAACGAGGCTCGAAGTTTGGCTAGCTCTACAGCATCCTTCTTACCCATCGCTTTACGCAGAACATCGGCCTGACCGAGAGTGAATCGGGCGACCTTTTGAGCCGCTGCCATTACCTGCTCTTGGTAAACGATCAAACCGTAGGTTGGGTCGAGAATCTCGGCTAGTGGCTCGGCAAGCGTCGGGTGAATCGGCACATTGGCCTGCAGTTTGTTCTTGCGCTTGGCGTAGTTGGTGTGCGCGTCAACACCCATCGGACCCGGTCGGTAAAGCGCGATAGCTGCGGAGATGTCTTCAAACCCAGTCGGCTTCATTTGGCGCAGTAGCGCTCGCATCGGGCCACCGTCGAGCTGGAACACACCGAGGGTGTCGCCCGCACCCAAAAGC
>JACCDQ012054274.1_pt1 | contig 13455 bp, 17 predicted proteins | sample 7446031 | NCBI WGS metagenome assembly JACCDQ01 (sample SAMN15323442, study PRJNA562643) | freshwater metagenome | isolation source: river surface water | place: USA:Blue River Watershed | collected 2017-08-17 | reverse complement strand
GAATATCATGACACTGGTGATATTGGAACTAGGATGGATTCTTCTTGGGGCTTAAATTGAATGGAACACATATACAACACATATGACGCACAAAAATGAGACAAGACTAGACACATCAGACTTAGACTCCCGTTCCATAACTAAAACTCACTATGCGCAATAAGGAGGTGATACCCCTATGTAGATGCACCTATGATGTACTAGTATGGACGCATCAGTTTTCATTCCATCTTGAACTCGATATTATTAAGTATATAAGCAATCAGCTAAGCAATCCAATGCAATCTACAAGCAACCAATCATCCTGCGAGCATGGCCGTACCACGTACATGCACCAAGGTGAGCTGTTCGGGTGTGATGCATGTTCAGCTCGCTACTGGGATGAGATGGAAGGAGATGAGGATGAGGTCGAGTATGATGATGAGGCTGAGTATGAAGCATGGCGTGATCGGATGGAGTGGGAGTTCGAGCGTAGCCTTGAGGATGCAGTTGAGGAGCATCTGAATGCGTACGAGTGGGAGGGTGCCTATCAAGTCGTCATGCAGGAGCTCGGGGATAGGTACTCCATGCTCGTCTTCAGGAGTAGAGTCATCCCGCAGCTCATCGAGATTGCCAACCACCCAGCTCGTATGAGCAAGCACATCAGTCATTACGATGACTTTGAGGTAGCACTTGAGAATTGGTAGGCAATCAATACCTATTTTTTTTGTATCGCGTTCGTGTCGCAAAAAAAAAAGACTGGATGTACATATGACCATTATCATCAAATCGTATCATTGAATCAGTGATGTAGCGGAATTTATTGTATTATTTATATATATTTTAATAAAAAAATGATAGCCACAAATATAAATATGAACGCAGAAAGAGCCAAGGATTTCGAACTAGCCGTGATTTACATGAGAAAGCATGGTATCAATGCCATTCACTACGTGGTTTCATGCACGAAAGAAAATCCAAAACTTACCACAAAGGCAAATATCAATCCATTATGGATTAGTATAGTAAAGAAAGCATTCGGGATTGATTTTAGCGATATCGATATTCCTGAAGCTGAACTGATCATTGAAAAATCCAAGAAAATTTGTTCATTGATTGATGATGAAATTCGTAATTTCAAATCGCAACTATCTTAACAATCAGACAAATTAGTTATTTTTTTTTGATAAGGAACATAGCGATAAAAAAAAGGAGCGGTGATACCTTTAACCGAGCACGAAAGTCCATCCCTATATGATATAATACTATCGACTAAAATACTAACTCGCTATAACACTTTTAACGTTTTTTACACCTTGCCCTCGGTTGTGTTGTTATGACTGCTCGTACATTAATCATATTATTAAAATATCAATGACTAAATTATTTATTTAATTATACCAACAATGCGGCTGCCTCCTAACATAACTGAAGAGATCTACGATAAGTTTGAGAAATGCTATCTCTACATGGTACTTGCCAACGTTAATCATACCCTTACTTCAACAACGCGATTTAGCCCGAAGTGGGATTCAATTATTGAAGAGACAATGGGTATCGATGTAAAAAAACTCGGCATAGATGCTGATGATATGCAAATGATAGCTGACTCAATTAACGATCAGCTTAGCTGCATTCAGGCAGAGATTATGAGGCAAGAGTACCTTTAAACTACTTACTCTTTATTTTTTTGTTTCGCAACTGGATTGAGAACCACTGGTCTCGAAAGGAGAAGCGCAAGCTGATCTTTAAGTTCCTGTATCTCTTTAGCTTGCTCATCTAGTCGCTTATCTTGCATGAGAATATACTTATGGAGCAATGCAGGTATTTTTTGATAGGCCACGGTAAAGACAGTGTCTTTTGGACTAACAAATCCATCTTCATCTATTAATTCTTGGAGTCCTTTTTCCTCACGGCAAACGACGAGTGTATCTAAGCCAGCCTTAGCAACATCCTGCGCAAGGTATCCATATTGCAATTCATTATTAGACTCGTTTTTGAAGCAGTAGTGCTTAGGCATGCATCTAGTGATAAATCGCGTAGCTTCATCTTCACTAATATCTCTAACACCTTCCTTGACACGGCAATCACTTAAAACATCCACTTCTCCTTGCACAGCTATACGTCCCTGGAAATAAGCACTAAATGCAACACTCCCACTGCTACCACTGGTTCCAACACCACCTCCACTGTTAAGATAACCATAACTGCTTACGTTTTGATTATTCGTCCCGACCTCGAGTCTCCAACTACTAGCAACTGCGCCGATGCCAATCGATGTATTACCACCGCTAAGATAGACTTCATTGCCAAGGTAGAGGCCTCGAAATAGTAGCGTACTTCGATTATAAGCATAAATTTGTCCATATGAGCTATAATGCAATTCCAGACCGGCACCACTGAAGCCAGCAGTATTGAAACCACTTGCTCGGATTGAGCTACCTACTGTTAAAGAACCATTTTGAGTAAGTTGCATATCATAGCTGCTTGCAGTGTATCCAGAACCTCTTCCAAAGTATATTCCATTCGTTCCTCCGCTAAGTAATTGCAGAGCATTGTCAGCAGCTGTTATTCCATAAGAGCCTCCGTAAAGATTGACTTGGAAAGCATGGCTTTCCGTTCCGAAGTCCAGTAGGCTGTTCGAGTTGCATGAGCCGATTGGGTTAAAGTTGCTTCGATTAATGAAAAGGCCATTCTGATTATAATTGTAATAACCATACACTGATGCCAGACTACCTGATTGCATGTAGCACGAGCGATCGCTCGTTCTATAGGTTAGTAAGCCACTTGATGAAGAGTCCCCAGCTAGAAACAAAGCGGAAACTTGATCCAAATAACCGAAAGACGATAGAGTGATATTCCCACCGCATTTAATATCCTTAGAACAACCAATGCCGCCTAGCGTGGTAATAGACCCAGTAGAGGTACTAGTTGAGTTTGTTGATGAGTTTATCTTAACCGAATCGCAATAAACCAATTTGGACACGGCGAGTCCTCCATTTACTTGGAGTGCGCCAGTGCTATAAGACGATGACTGTGTAGAGCTTTGGATACTAATATCACCACTCGAAAGGCTCATGAGCAGCTTATAACTGCCATTGCTGTACCAGTAGTGTGTCCGTGGGTTTGCTGCTCCCGATGATCTAATGCCCGATTCCAGATAGTCGCCCGAATCATTCACAAATTTAACATTGGATCGACCAGACGTACTCGAATTGCTAATTAAGATGCTGTCGTTAGTATTAGACATAGTTAATATCCCAGTTGAGGTGATATTGTTCATATTGGTTATATTCCGAGATGCGTCAAGAATAATTGCATTGCTAGCACTTGCAGTTCCAGGAATTGTTCCATTGAGATAGTTAAGCTCTGTAGCGGTTGTATAAACAATTCCTCCATTGAGAATTAAATTACCACTAACCGCAAGTGAGTTCTTACAAAAAAGTAGGCCGGAGAGGCTGCCTCCTGTTAATAATAAGTACCTATCATCTGCTTGTTCTAAAGTGATCGATCCGCTACTATGGTAGTAATCGGCAGCATTGAATAGATTGGGTACATACGGGTCCGGCATTAAATTTCCAGACATTTTTATCTATGATTTTTTATAGAAAGGAGATGAATAAGCCTATTTCTAACCATTATACTAAGCTGCCCAAAAAGTATGCTGTCAAAGTGCATAACCCTGGGTTTAAAAAACATGGTCTAAATCTACCAATGAGAGCATTTGTATTAGGCCCCAGCGGATCTGGTAAAAACAACATGGTGATGGAGTTATTGCAACGATTTGGAGCAACCTTTCATCGAATAATCATCTGTTGTCGTAATAAATCGCAACCGCTTTATGAGGTATTGGAAGATAATAACCCAGATATCGAGTTTCATATTATCGAAGAAGGAAATGACATCCCACCAATGTGTCAGGATAAAGATCAAAAACTAATCATATTTGATGACTGTCTTGCTCTGAAAGATCAAAGTAAAATCAAAGACTATTTTATTAGAGGAAGGCATTGGAACTACTCCTGCTTGTATTTAACTCAATCGTATTACTCGACAAATAAAGATTACAAATGCTTCCGAATCCAATGTAATTATGTGTTTATTCTGAAAGTAAGATCCATGAAAGATCTCAATCTAATTTTATCAGATTTTCCAATAAATAAAACAAGGGCTGAAGCTCAAGCTGCATATCATCTAGCTACTAAGAAGCCAATGGATTTCTTGCTTGTAGATTGTGATAAAGAAGAATTAAGACATAATTTCGGTACTATCTTATAATCAGTCATAAAAAAATGGAAGGCTTAGTTGATACGGTCGTATTCAGTAAAGAAAACTTAATTCCGAGTCAAGCTCAAAATCAATATCAGTATAACTGGCCAGGTGGTATGAAATTAAAAGGAGCACGCGTCGGTATCAAAAATATCACTATTCCATACTCATGGGCTAATATTAAAGCATCTTATGGTAATAATGTTTATCAAATTAAGTGGCCATTGTCGCAATTAACAGGTACTACCTGCTCGATGAGCACTTTTACAATCACTATGCCTGATGGTTTTTACCAGTTCCAAGGTAGTAATCAGTTCAATACATATCTTCAACAATATTGCTTAAATAACGGACTTTATCTTACTGGCACGGGTAATACTTCAAGCCAAGGAGTGACGACAACTGCTGGAAAAATTTACTACTTCATCAGTGCTCAAGCTAATGTCTCGTATTACTCGATTGAATTTGACTTCTATCCATTGCCTCTTTCTGCGGATATAGCAGCTGATACTAGTAAGGCATATAAATACCCATCTGGATGGCCAACAACCACTTCTGGCTTTACATCAAACTTTTCACCACAGCTTGTAGTACCAGCGATCACTACTCAATATAGTTTCTCTTCATACATTGGGTTCCTACCGGGAACGTTCCCAAGTAATAATTATACAGCTACAAACTCTATCGTAGGTGTTCAAAGCACATTTTCTCCGCAGGTAACACCAGTTCAATCAATCATTGTTTGTTTATCAATTGCTTCTAATCGCGTCGGGCTGAACCCTAACGTTATTGGTACCTTCGGTATTGCAAATACAACTTATGGTAGTAATATAATCTATCAACCATCGTATGCGTGGTACGCCAAAGTCTTGGATGGAACATTTGCTAATTGTGTCATCTCGTTTTATGATCAAAATTATGTACCACTACCGATATACGATACCGCTATTACCGCCGAGCTTGGTCTTTTCATCCCAGTATCTGAATAAAAAAAAATGGTTGGTTTGGATACCATATTCTAATTACGATATCCGAGCTTTACGGCCATGTATTTTTTTGGCCTTTCCTTGGGCGCATTAACGACACTTAAATGCGTTAGTTCTTTTCTAAGCTGCTCCGCATTGGATTCGTGGCTATCATGATGAATAGCACCGCCTCTTAATTTCAAATGATGTGATCGCGTATGGCTAATATGCTTAGCAGATCCTCCAACGATTCTACCTCCTCTATGAACTCTAACTCGGTGAATCATGTTTTATATTAAGAATTCAAATATTTAATCTTTTTAGTAAATATATACAATCAATAATGGTAGCCTTTTCTAAACCAATGAAGCCAATCGAGACCAACGAGCCTCCACCATTAATCCAAAAAATGGATAAAGATATTCTCAAAGCGATGCTAAAGCATAAGTTAAAAACAATCGCGATGTTTATTGAGCATCATCCTAACTCATCAAAATGTTGTGATGGTGTATGCGATCATACCAAATATGGAAAACTTGTTAAAAAAATCACGGTCGAAGGAAATTCGATTAGTTATGTCGAATGCGATGAGTATGAAGGATGCCTTTATATCATGCCTATCATCGGTCATCTGATTGATTATGAGCTATTCGATTCATTCCTACTACCGGAGGAAAAAGATGAAACGCCAAAGAGACGAGCAGATCACGTAGCTAAGTAAATTAGATACTATTTTTTTTATGTTTTTAATACCCAGCCGCTGCGAACGATCCGCCCTTGGCGTGGTGCAATGCTGCCCGTGCTTTAGCAAGATTGGCAAGGCGTTGCTTATGAATCTCTTCCTTTGATTTAGGAACACCCTTGCCCGTAATATTGCGTGCTAGCTTGCGTCCAACATCGATAGCTGGTGCAAACTCCGGTGCAATTACTTTGCCCACTGCCGCAACACTGTCCAAAATTTTCGTACCATTTTCGTCAAAGAAGTTCTTAATCGAATCGAAGATACCAGAACCATGGAGAGCATTGTGCTTAATTTCATGATGAGTCATATGAAGACGAACACCTCGGCGTGCCTGCTTTGCGCGATGAGCTTTAGCATGCGATTCTGGATGAAGATGAAGTTGATGATGATTACCAGCTAAGTCATCGGCAGTGAGGTTTAGAGTGCCCGTTTTGAGCATCTTCATCACTTTGTGATGAGGAATATGCCCAACAGAAATTGTATGGTATGAATGTTTTGGATGATGATGAGGCGCCATTTTTTACTTATACTTTAGAAGACCATCTTCTTTGAGTTTTGTAATTAATTGTCTGGTTTCTCTTATCAAATCTGGATTATTATTACCCGCTATGATCTCTCCTTGACAAATCTTGAAGCGACGAATAGTTTGATCTTTTGACTGATGATCAGAAATACCTCTTCCTTTGATACGACGAAACCCTTTTCCAAATGGATGATCATTAGTATCATGTTCTAAAAGTGATTTCTTTAAAAGATTAACATTATTTCGAAGTGTTGGACCTGATTGTTTAGATATCTCTTTGCTCGAATTGTATTTTAGCCCATGTGGGAGCATTATATTGAATCTTTTATGAAAATTAACAAGCCTGAGAACACTATTTGATTTATTTTGGTCCATTCCTTCTATTTCACTTCTAGATAATTTAGTAAAATCAACTGGTTTATCATTTTCTAATAACAATACATTATCATCAATTCCACCACGCTCAGAACTTTTGATAGGCAATGGTTCATATTCTGGTAGGTTAAATTTATCTTCATTAATTTTAAGATTAGCTTCATACTCCGTTTTTTCTTCTGGTGTGAGGTATAATATTTTGCTACTACGTTCCCCAGATAAGTAATCGAGGAATTGATGCCAAAGATTGATAAATTCAATATAACTTAGTTTTTTATCACCAATAAATGATTTAAATTGACTCCCATATTGGTTGAATTCAGCAATTTGATCATGTTTTAGTAAATCGCCAAATGCTTGATTAGCATCCTTGGGGTACATGAATGTTTCAAGCATAAGAACTGCTTTTTGGTTAGCATGAGCTAAATCAGCTGCGGCTTCGGCTGCGCTTTGGAATTGAGCTGGTGGTGGGATAATGCCCAATTGTTGTTCTCTCGATGCTTGGGACTTTTGCCGACCAACGGTCTCAGATAACGCTTGCGCAAGAGCTAAATTCTCGGCAGCTTTTTTATCAACTCTAGCCTTATCGGCCCAAGATGCATACGATGCTCGACTCATTGGGAAATGAATATATTAATGATACAATTGTTATTGTAGTTTTTTTTATGATTCGATTAGTCATCTAGGTATTTAGACTTCAATAACACCAGTAGCTGTATGGATCTTAAATTCGGCATCGTACATTAAGAAGTGATGCAAATCCATCGCAGTTGCTGAATTATTAATTCCCAAGCAATTAACTGACTTGGGTACATCGACGTTTTCAACGGGGACTCGTGATAAGTCAGCAACGTAAAACCGCATACCAGTAGTCCACATATATGAATTAATTAATCCGGAGTTGAGACGATCAGAAACACCACCATTAAGTGCTTCGATACGAGAAACGTTGTTCAAGAAATGATCGTATTCGTAGGTAGCAGGCGTGCTAAAAACAGGAGTTGTATTAAGATTAACCTGATACTGGCTGATAGATGCCAGTGGCATAGTAGTACCAGGAAAGCTATCAAAGCACGATTGAGGCTCACTTACAGGAATAGCAGCACTAGTAGCACCTTCCGTACCAGCTGGTACTGAGAGTAGCCACTTAGGACGTCTAACACTTGGAATGACTTGAGTGTTGAACGCGCCGCCAGGTGAAATATTTCGTTGAACTTGGTAATAAACGCGCTCGTATCGAACAGTTTGCACTGGATGTGTTTGTAATAGCTGAGCTTTGTATTCAGGAATAAGTTCATATTGAGGGATCATAAGAGTACAACCGGTAGTGATAGCATTAGTTCCAACTTTCATTACAATGGTGTTATCAACAGCTACATTAAGGCCAGCCCCACCATTATTACTGGCAGAAGAAGCAACCATAATTGGACATGTATTACCAAATTGAAGACCAGATGATGCTTGTGTAATAGTTGGGCCAGTAGAACCCGTAATTGTTGGGTTAAAATGATTGTACCAAAGGTTTAGCTCCAAAGTGCCAACTTCACATAATGGCATCTTTTTGAAGATATCACTGAGATCCGGTAAGCGTGTAGTTAGCATCAAATTAAATGTCGATGTATTACCTGTAGTATCTGCAGACACTACATATGATTTTTGGACTTGAATAAGATTATTAGCAGGGATACCTGGAGAGCCCGATCCAGACATATTACCATACCCAAGGGTGTTATATGAATTGATAAACTTCTGACGATTGTAAAATCCAGCATTGAAATAATCTGGAGCCGTATTATAAGCTAATGCACCAGAATTTACTGGATAGTTAATTGTATTACAGAATCCAATACCATTAGCCGAAGCAGCTGATTGAAACTTAATGCTACCAGTACTATCCGGCCAAAACCCAAAAGATGGTCCTAATTTTTGAAGAGTATCATACGACCAAGAGGCAAGCATGATAAAAACACATGGAACGTTGTTGAATACTTGTGGGGTAATGAGTGATTGTCCATTGAGTTTAAATTCAATTTGATCATACAGATTTACTGTTCCGTTTTTAAGACCGAGGCTCCATTGGCTCATCTTTGCTCCCGTTCCAGCCGTAGCGATAATTTGAACAGGGGATGTGACTACTCCCTCTTGGAAAGAGGTCATTAGACCCGAAAGAGCATTCGTATTAAAACGAATCACACCATTGTAAGACCCTTGGTTGATATCAGTAATTTGCGTAATCACCCGCTTTGAGGAAATTGCTTGGTAATCCAACGGATTTTCGCCCATAAGGGAAGCTTCATAAATCGTTTTCTCAGCCATGGTGAGCAGAATATATCTGCATGGATATAATAATTCCAAAAATAATTACAAAAAATGCATGGAACAACATCAGATTACGACTTAATCCGATTAGCGCATGATGTTAGAGTTCCTCTTCAATGGATTGGATTTAAAAATGAGTTAAAGCATTGCACTCCACGTAAAGGTAATTTTATAATTAATCTAGCTTCGAGTAATGACGGGTCAGGTGGAACGCATTGGACGTGCGTTCGATTAGAAAAAGGTAATGCTATGTATTTTGATCCTTTTGGTATTCCGCCACCAACTGAAGTGCTCAATTGGATTTACAAATATATCGGGCATAATCATTCTAAATTAATTATCAATACTTGCGACATTCAAAATATCAACTCAAATTGGTGTGGTCAATATTGCTTGTCTTGTTTGATAGCAATGGAATCATCTCCTGGTACGATGAAACAAAGATTAAACCGATTTGTATCATCTTATAGAATATACCATTAGAGTAGCATGCCAACTATTACTAGAGACGAGGCCATTAGACGTAATTATCCTGTAAATCACTGGTTTGTACAGACAATACTATTGAGTGATGCGATATTCACTAAAACACGAGCAAAGAATTGGTTAAAATCCCATGGGTACAAATTTGGAGACTTTAGGCGTACGCGTAATTTTCATAGGTTTATGCAAACAAATCCAGTAAGGCATAGTCGGTATTACACTGAGATACCTCAACTGGGAGTAGAAGTAGTATATCAACGATTTGCTTAAAATTTCATGCAATATATATAGATATGTCGACACAAGTTTTAACATTTGGATGCTATCATGGGTTATCGGTAGAAGAGATTGCTATAAGAGATCCAGCCTACCTTGGCATTCTTATGTATTCGGATTGGTTTCGTGTATTAGACATATACCCAAGCTTAATCAATGAAGGGTATGATCGTTATATGCCTTTGATTAAAATAGGTAATGGAATGATATTACCTATTAATAAGATACGCGCTTCTTATCCGTCGATATATACGCAAATTTGTGAAGATAAAAGACTCCTAGCAAATAACTCTCACATAGATAATTGGATTACTGAGCACAAATACGATGAATTAACGAACATAAAAAAAGACATACCAGCTAGAGAGATTGGTGATATTTTATACACCGATTGATGCATTATTCGAAAGCTCTGCTACTTTTTTTTCCAATTCATCTATCTTCTGCTGATTGAGTTTAGCTTGGGCTTTCTTGATCCAATATGTATCTCTATTTTTAGCATTTCCGCTCTTGTATTCAACCCCTCTTTCGTGCTTGCGTTTTTCAAAAGCAGCTCTCTCATCAGCTACCATTGCTAATAATAGTTTTTTATTTTCATTATGGGAATGTTGTTTTAATATCTTTTTAGCCTCTTTAACGATCTCCGAGTAGTCCTGAATCATTTGTTCTATCTTAGAAACGTCCATATTTGGCGCATATATATGAGCATTAGAAAATTTATCCATACGCATTTTTATTTATAATTTCAGTTCCATTTAAAACTCATCTTGAGATTTTTTGACTAGATATATATATAACTTCTACTATGAGTTCTTCTCTCAGCAAGCTCTTTAGCCATCTCAGCGAAGGTACATCTAAGCCCCGTATTAGATTCTTGAACACCCTCAAGGTGAGCCCTAGTCAGTACAACCAGCTTAGAGATACCGACAAGATCATGAAAGACTTCATATACACCAGCGAGAATCCGACTACCCGTAGCACCAGGATGTGGCATATTATCACATTCTTGGAAGCGATTGGGCAAGCAGATCTCGCTGGTGTGTATAGAGCACTCCTATCTCCCATAGCAGATGCAAGTCGTGCTAAGCAATCGGATACGACCACTACGGTACGTGCTGACCGCTACGAAGATTCTCTTCAATCACTACGTGATAAGCTCAAGGCGAGCGTTCCTCCATTCGAACGCTCTACTGACTACAATCGTACCGTTGATCAGATCAAAGCCCTCCAGAACTACGTCATCCTCTGCATGTACTGCATTGAGCCACCATGTCGCAACGACCTATGGGAACTCAAGGTAGGCAAGAAAGCTGCTGACGTGACCAACTCGGGCAATCACATCATCATGACGCCCAAGACAGCCTATGTTGTCCTCAATCGGTATAAGAATGCTAAGCTGCTCGGGCAACAGAAGCGTCCCCTCAGTGCATTCACGGCACGCCAGGTACGCAACCTATTGCTATTGTACAAGGATATCCTAGGGTCATCCCCAGAGTATCTCTTCAATCAATTTGAAAATGACGAGTTGGTCCCTACTAGCTCTGATACCATGAGCAAGCGGGTGTCTCTCCTCTCTAAGCACATGTTCAACAAGCCTATCTCCATCAACGACTGGCGTCATCTCTACGAGATCGATCTCCAAGCATCTGAGAAGTACAAGAATATGAGCTACGATGAGAAGAAGGAAGCTCATGGGAAGCTCATGCACAGTGTGGATACAGGGTTGAAATACAATCGTGTCAAAGGCTCATCCGAATAGAACTCACAAGCGAGTGTCCAGGCGTACTAGACAAGCGATGACTAAATTAGTCATCAATATTTTTTTTTATTAATTAATAAATTGATCTTGATAATTTCTTTACTAGAATATATCATTCGTCATTCCAGACAGAACTCGCCTCACACGCACTAAAATCCGCACAATGCATTCTATCAACTACGACGCTATCATTCAAGCAGATGCTGAATCTTTCCGTAATATCAAGGTCTTCCAGATCTTAAGCATGATTCCAAAGGACTTCGCCGCGAAGTCTATCATCACTACTGAGCATGTATTCCATGCTCTATTGAACCACCCATTCGACGTTGAGCTCTACAACCCAGTGTCTATCCGGCTTAAGCTATTTCGTTATGCTTATTACCGTTTGATGAACACTTGGAACCGACATATCGAATTCAAGACTATTGAAATCATTGGTGATTTAATCAAGCATGAGTTCTCATGCAACTCTCACCGCGATGAGACTGAATCCGAGAAGCTTGCATACAAGAAAGCTCATCGAGCAGAGTCTAATCGTATCCGAGATATCACTGATTGCGCTAAGGCGACCAGACAAATTCTCTCATTCTCCGTATGCAGCATCGAGCGTCTCCTCAAGGAGCACAAAGTGCCTGGGTACGTTGAGTGGAAGCATGAGACTGTTAGTCGAGAGCTCAAAGCCAAACGTGATGTAGTGTCGCGTGAAGCATTCATTGTCTCATCTGAGTACAGATTCTTCTGTCAATATCCAGATGCGTCCTATGGATCAATTGCTCCAAAATCATTGTATGAGATGTATGTATCATTTTGCAACGCCAATAGTATCACCTCGATCACTACGAAGCAGTTCAGTATTCGATACGCTAATGTATTTCAACCAGGCAAGCGCACCGCGAAGGGTCGTAGTATCATTGTTGATGAGTCGTCGGTCAAGTCATACTTGAACCAGTACTTACCAATCAAGGAATATATCATTGAATCAGTTGCTACACCGACCGTTGCGCCAATTGTTCATACTCATCAGCATGAAGAGTTTGACTATGAGGCCATTGAGAAGCGGCGTAAGGAAGATGAGGAGCAAAGAAGATTGACTGAGATTCGTGAGCGAGAAGAAAAGCATCGCATCGAGAAAGAAGAGGCGCTCCAATTCTACATGACGCAAATGAAGCTAAAGCTGAAGCAACGGGATACATACGATGGGGATAGTGATGACGACTACGATGAATCCGACGAGTTTGACAAAGATGACCCATTCTTCAAGGCAATTGATTATGAAGAGTACCGATCTACTATTGAAGCTTCCAAGAGGCTTACCGAGTCGCATGAAGACAGCATATCCATTGAAGCCATTCAGGAAGCTAAGCGTGAAATGAGTGAATTTTCCCATCTCATCGCTCAATCAAAATCTCAAGTAAATGAGCTCATCCGGCTTGAGAATATTGAAGCTCGTGAGCGTAAAGAAGCCGAGCGCAAGCGACGTGCAAAGTTGTTCAAGTAAGACATGCATTGACCGCTTGTATGAAGTTCTTTTTTTGTCTCAATCCGATGCGCAATTGATATGCATCCTCCTAAGAATTTATCATGGTGTCTTTTAAAGATATCGTATTTTTATGTTTCACAAAATCTGTCACTCTTTTCGTCTAAGTCTGATGTGTCTAGTCTTGTCTCATTTTTGTGCGTCATATGTGTTGTATATGTGTTCCATTCAATTTAAGCCCCAAGAAGAATCCATCCTAGTTCCAATATCACCAGTGTCATGATATTC
>JACCDQ012154316.1_pt1 | contig 13456 bp, 17 predicted proteins | sample 7446031 | NCBI WGS metagenome assembly JACCDQ01 (sample SAMN15323442, study PRJNA562643) | freshwater metagenome | isolation source: river surface water | place: USA:Blue River Watershed | collected 2017-08-17 | reverse complement strand
TCGCATTTGTTTTGAGAACGATGCTGAAAAAGAATACAAGGATATTTTTAAATACGGACATAAAAATCATGTACTTAGAATAGAATTACCCGCATTAACCTCTTCTATTTTAAATAACGCCGCCTACATTGAAAAGTATGATGCTGTATTAGTCGATGAAGGGCAAGATTTTCTCCCAGGTTGGTGGGATGCCTTGCGAAAAATCTGCAAGCCCAGCGGTGAAATGCTGTTGGTTGCTGATGCGACACAAGACATATACGGAACCGCCTCCTCTTGGACGGATGAAGCTATGACTGGCGCGGGCTTCTCAGGCAAATGGGCAGAACTGGAAGTGAGTTACAGGATGCCAGACATGGCATTGAAAATGGCTGCAGATTTTGCTGCGAAATATTTACCAGAAAGCGCGCGTATAGTTCCACGTTCAGCGCAAATAAATATGACTCTAGAGCCATGCCATCTGCGATGGGTCCAATACACAGGAACTAATGACGCGCAGATTTGTTTTGATGAAATACTCGGCATATTCAATATGCCTGGCACTGAGGGATTATCGATTGCCGACACTACATTTCTTTGCGATAGCAAACACATTGGTTATGAGGTTGTCAGAAGACTAGGCCGCGAGAAAATTCGTTGCGTTCACACCTACGAGGCAGATGAGAGGGAGTGCCGACGTCAAAAAGTGGGGTTTTATATGGGCGATGCAAAAGTAAAGGCCACCACTTTGCACAGCTTTAAAGGATGGGAGGCAAGAACACTTATCATTTATATTGAGCGAAGCATGTCACCTGAATCGCTTGCCTTGCTTTACACCGGCTTAACTAGGATCAAGCGACACACAGAGGGCAGCTATTTAACCATCATCTCCAAGGATCCTAAACTCATGGAGTTCGGAAAAACATGGCCTGATTTCGTCGAGGTGCATGATCAATTTACCTCTTGAAGTAAGCAATTATTCGCTTTATAGATCGCCTTCCGCCTCCCCGAATCCAATCAGTACTACTGCGGGCTTTGTTGCAGAAACAAAATCACCAACATGACCAACGATAAAAAACTCGACGCTCGCCAACTCGACCACGCCACGACTTTATCGCAATAATCAAAATACCAATCTAAGTCGCCGGCGGGCCGAGGTAGGCTTGCGAGATGAGTGACCGAGTGAGACCAGAGCCAGCCAAGTACAAGACGACCAACTGGAGGCGCTACAACCAGGCCCTGAATGCGCGCGGAGCGCTCATGATCTGGCTGGACCGAGACCTGCAGTGGTCAGGGCTGGCCAAGCTCGCTGGCCTGTCCTGGCAGGTGCCCGACTACAGCACGGTCTGCCGGCGCCAGAAGACGCTCAAGGTTCGGATTCCGTATCGGCCATCCGCACGGGGACTGCACCTGCTGGTTGACAGCACGGGCCTGAAGATGATGGGCGGAGGCGAGTGGTAGAGGAAAAGGCACGGTGCCGAGTACCGACGCCAGTGGCGCAAGCTGCAAATCGGGATTGACGCGCAGACGCTGGAGATCCGAGCCATCAAGGTCACGCCCAACTCGGTGGGCGATGCACCGGTGCTGCCCGCGTTGCTCGGGCAGATCAACCCGCATGAGGCGCTGTTGTCGGTCAGCGGCGACGGCGCCTACGACACCAAAGCTTGTCACGAGGCGATTGCGTTGCGCCAGGCCCAGGCCATCATCCCGGTGCGAAAGAACGCCAAGAGACCGTGAAAGGAGAACCGTCCTGGAGCCAGTGCACGCAACGTCCTTCGATTGAATTACTCAACAAAGCCCCGCCGTTACATATCTGAGCAGCAACGACTTAGCCCAGCGCTAAGGCTGGGCTAAGTCGTTGATTGTCTTGGTGGCGCTTCAGGGATTCGAACCCCGGACCTGCGGATTATGATTCCGCACTCCGAACCATTTACAATCATTGAAACTCATTGATCCAGTAGACTAAAAACAAGGACTTGGGTGTCACATGGAGCCGGAATCATTGAAGCCGCTTCATGAAAATTGATGGTTTTTGGCTACATGGTGGCTACATGGGCTGCACGACGGGGTAAAGCATGGCAAGACCGAAGAAGACAGACGCGCCGGACCTGACGCAACGCACCAGCCTGACTGCTGGCGCAATCGAGCGCCTGAGCTGCCCGACCGACAAGATGCAAGCCTTCCTGCGCGACAGCGAGGCCCCCGGCCTGCGCGTCAGGGTCACGGCAGCCGGAGCCAAGAGCTACGTCTATGAGGCCAAGCTGAACCGGCAGACCATCCGCCGCACCATCGGCGACGTGAAGCTGTGGAGCATCGAGCAGGCGCGCACCGAGGCCCGCCGTCTTGCCGTGCTGCTCGACCAGGGCACTGACCCGCGCGAGTTGGAGCAACAGCAGCAGGCAGACCGAGAGGCTGCGAAGACCGCCCAAGCCGACGCCGAGCTGCTGGCCTCCGTCACCGTGGGCGAGGCTTGGACCGCCTACCTGATAGAGCGCCGACCGTTCTGGGGCGAGCGCCACTTCGCTGACCATGTGAAGATGTCGAAGGCCGGGGGCGAGCCAGTCAAGCGCGGAGTCAAGTACGCCAGCGACGCCGAGCAGCGCAGCAAGAGCGCGAGCAAGGCAGAGCGCCCGACTACCCAGCCAGGCCCGGTCTATCCGCTGCTGTCCTTGCCGCTGCGTGACCTGACGACCGAGCGTGTCGAGCTGTGGGCCGCTGAGCAGGCCAAGACCCGCCCGACCTATGGCCGACTCTGCTGGCGTTGCCTCAAGGTGTTCCTGGGCTGGTGCGCCGAGCATTCGACCTACTCCAAGGCGCTGACGACCGCGAACCCGGCCAAGAGTAAGAAGGCGCGTGAGGCGCTGGGCAAGCCCAACGTCAAGCAAGATGCCCTGCTGCGCGAACAGCTTTCCGCATGGTTCGATGCCGTGGGCAAGATTCAGAGTCGCACCGCGTCCGCCGTCCTGCAGGTGATGCTGCTGACTGGCGCGCGTCCTGGTGAAGTCCTGGGCCTGCGCTGGGAGGACATCAATTTTCAGTGGAAGGGCCTGACCATCCGCGACAAGGTGGAAGGCGAGCGCGTGATTCCGCTGACGCCCTATGTTCAGCATCTACTCGCTGGCTTGCCCAAGCGCCGCGACCAGGACGGCCAGCCGGTGCCGTTCGTCTTCAGTAGCGCGACCTCCGAGGACGGCGCCATGTCCGCGCCGCGCAAGCATCACACCCAGGCTTGCACTGTGGCCGGCATCGAGGGTTTGACCCTGCATGGCCTGCGCCGCAGCTTCAAGAGCCTGACTGAGTGGCTGGAGATCCCGGCCGGCGTGGTCGCACAGATTCAAGGCCACAAGCCCAGCGCGACGGCCGAAAAGCACTACACCGTGCGTCCGCTCGACCTGCTGCGCCTGCACCACGAGCGCATCGAGGCATGGATGCTGGAGCAGGCTGGGGTGCAGTTCGACCGTGCGGCTGAGCCGGGCCGGCTGCGCGTGGTGGCGTGATGGATAATCATTGCATCTCGTAACGCTACACAATACAATCATCCTGTGATCAAGTCATTCCGTCACAAGGGGCTGCAAGCCTTCTTCGAGAAGGGCACCAAGGCTGGTATCCAGGCTGCCCATGCGTCCAAGCTGGCGCGGTTGCTCGCTCGCTTGAATGAGTCAAGTAGTCCCGACGACATGAATTTGCCCGGCTGGCGCTTGCATCCCTTGAGCGGTCGAGACCTTGGCGGACATTGGTCTGTGTGGGTGAATGGCAATTGGCGCATGACGTTCACATTCGAGGGCGTCCATGCCGTGCTGGTGGATTACCAGGACTACCACTGAAGGAGAACCGACCATGAACGTGATGTTCAACCCTCCCCATCCCGGGCTGACACTGCGCGACGATGTGCTGCCCGGTCTTGGTCTGACCGTGACCGCTGCCGCCGAGCAGCTGGGCGTGTCTCGCGTGGCGCTGTCCCGCGTGCTCAACGGGCACGCCGCCATATCGCCCGAAATGGCCCTTCGCCTTGAGGCGTGGCTAGGCAAGGAGCGTGGTGGAGACGCCCGTCTGTGGCTGGGGCAACAGACGGCCTATGACGTGTGGCAAGCCGGACTGAAGTTCAAGAAGTCTCCCATGCGCGTGCATCCAGCACCATTGATGGCCGCTTGAGTTCTGGCCCCAGCCAGGCCAGCAGGAACCATGCCCCGTACCTTGTAACCATTGATCGGCTGTGTTAGAGTCTGCAGCAGCAAGAAAGGCCGGGAGTTCCGGTCAGAATAACAAGCGGCGAGCCAGAGATGGTTTTGCACGCCTGTACTTTTCAAAGCCCCTCGGTATCAAGCCTTGGGGCTTTTGCGTTTCTAGCGATTGAGCACCATTCTCGCAGTGTTGCAGACATAGAAATCCAGTGATATAGTCCGCAGCAGCAACAAAGGCCGGGAGTTCCGGTCACAACAACAAGCGGCGAGCCATAGATGCTTGAGCTCGCCCATACATTTCCAAACCCGCCCTGAGCAATCACGGCGGGTTTTGTCATTCTGGAGACTCGACACCGTGATCTAGCGCTTTCCGCCCAACCTTCCCAGCACCCGCCCTGAGCAATCACGGCGGGTTTTTTCGTTTCAGCCGCTCGATGTTGACGCATGGGCAGCTTTTTCTTGCTCGAAAGGAGCCACCTTGATCGACCTATCCGAATTTGTCACCCTGTCCGGTACCACGCTTGTGACCGACTCGCGCCGCGTGGCGAAGCACTTCAAGAAGCGGCCTGCCGACGTGCTTCGGGCCTATGACCGCATGAAGTGCAGCGCTGAATTCAACCAGCGCAATTTTGCGTCGGTTGAAAACCTGGATGCCAAAGGCGAGTCGCGCCGCATAGTCCGCATGACCAAGGATGGATTCATGTTCTTGGTCATGGGGTTCACCGGCAAGGAGGCGGCCCGCATCAAGGAGACCTACATCAACGCCTTCAACAAGATGGCCGAGCAGCTTCAGCAACTGAGCATGGGCCTTTGGGAGCAGCGCCTTGCACTGGAGAAGCGCGACGCCGACTCCTTCATGTGGGCCTCATTCGGGGCCAAGCGCATGAACGACCGCAAGCGTGAGCTGCCCGGCCTGCGCGGCGACCGCGACCGGCTCGAAGCCAAGATGCAACCCATCCTGTTTCCCGTCTGACACGAGATCGAAGAACCTTAAATCCCACCTAGCCCGCCACTGAGCGGGTTTTTTCGTTTCTGGCTCGCCATCGCGCGGGCCTTTTTCATTTCAGAAGCAGAACCACATGGCACAAAGAACCCAATTCCCACCACTCGAAGAAGTGACGAAGCCGAGCTTGACCACGAGCGAGTTCTGTTATTACACGAACCTCGCGAAGCAAACGGCTTGGTTGTGGGCTTGCAAAGAGACGGGGAAGGTGCGACCCATTCGCATCGGGTCTCGGCTCGGCTGGCCGACCAAGGCGGTCAAGCAACTGCTGGGAGTCGCAGCATGACCATCAAATCCAACGGCCTGCTGGCCCGCGAAAAGGGCGAATCGCTCGCCTGCGACGTGATCGACGCCTTCTCCAACACCACCTGCCCCGAATCCCGTCGTGCGTGGTTTGAGGAAGCCTTGTTCGATCTGGTGGAGCTGCCGCGTCTCGATTCGGTGATTCCGGGTTTCGTCAAGGAGCTGGCCCCGGTCTTGGCTGCCGGGCATTCGGTCGAGGCCAATATCGGCGCCGCCGAGCGTGACAAGGAGCTGGTTGAACTGTATGCGCATCCAGATGGCGGCCGAGTTGCTTATTGCGAGAAGTCTTGCCGCCTGTTGATCTGGTCCACCGCTGACGATCCGGCCTACGTCGAAATCCCAATCGGCCAGCACGGTCTTCGCCAGTTGGCGGCCGACCTGCTCGATGTCGCGGACGAACTGGGGGCCGAGTAAATGAAAAAAAAGCCCGCCGCAACCGAAGTCACGACGAGCGTCACAAGCAGCGCCAAGTTTACCGGAGTCGGCCGCTTCCCGAAGCGCGTGAATACCGTGCTCGCTCAGAGCCTTGCCGACCTGCTCGCGGGCCTGCGACTGACCGGGATGGATTCGGTCTTTGACGCAAGCACGACTCGACTGGCACACCATATTTACGCCATAGGCCGGGATCACGGCTGGGTGATCGAACGTGTTGAAAAGGTCACGGGCACCAGCGACGGTCGCGTGCAGGCCATCAGCGAATACTTCATTACCCCCGAGCTGATCGAAGCAGCGTTTGAGCAGGGCGCACGCGAATGGATCACTCGTGTTCGCGCTGCTCGCCGCGCACGCCGCGCCCAGGCCGCCGAAGCCCGTCGCGCCGCCGAGCGTGCGAATGCAGCCCGCAAGCATCGCGTTCATCCTGGTCAGCAGCATCTGTTCGACGGGGCGGCAGCATGAGTAGCCCACTTCTGATCAACGAGCCGCCACTGCAAGTTCTGCCGTCCTTGGCTGTCGTCGTCGGACTGAACGAGGCCATCGTCCTTCAGCAGGTTCAATATTGGATGCAGCATGCCGATACCCGGATCGACGGGCATGTCTGGGTCTACAACTCCGTGACCCAGTGGAAGCAGCAATTCCCCTTCTGGAGCGACGACACCATCGCGCGCGCCTTGAAGTCGTTGCGAAAGAGTGGCGCTCTTGTTGCCGAGCAGTTGAGCAAAGATCCGCTCGACCGCTCGCTTTTCTACCGGATTGACTACCGGAAGGTCCAGGCACTCATGCAGGAATGCATTACCGCAAGATGCGGTAATGGACGACCGCAAGATGCGGTAATCCCTAATAAGAAGACAGAGACTACAACAGAGAGTAGGGGGGACGCGCGCAAGCTCGCGCCCACCCCTCCCCAGGCTCGCAAGTCATCCAAGGCGCTGACCTCCTTGATCGAGTGGCTGGCGCAGCTCGCAGCGGCCGGCGAGAAAGCCATCCCCGACGACGACCCGGTGCGCAGCTACGCCGCCAAGGCCGGCATCCCCGACCACTTCCTCACCCTGGCCTGGGTCGAGTTCAAAGCCCGCTACTCGGAGCCTGACGCCAAACGCTATCGGGACTGGCGTGCCGTATTCCGCATTGCCGTGCGCAACAACTGGCTGAAGCTCTGGTTCCTCAACCAGGACGGCTATCAGCTGACCACCGCCGGCAAACAGGCCGCGCTTCACCTGGAGAACGATGAATGAGCTACGAGACCTTTCCCCACATCGACAACCCCCCGCACTTCGTCGAGGATGAGGCTCACGCCAAGCCAGTACAGCCGACCCGTGCCAGCAGCATTCCGGCCGAGCACATGCTGCTGTCGTTCGGCTTCCTGAACCTGCGCGCCCTCGATGCCGTGGCCGACTTCCTCAAGCCCGAGCACTTCGTCGAGCCGATGCACGGCAAGGTGTTCGCCCTCCTCATGGCCGCCTTGAACCGTGGTGCCCAGGATGTTGACGTGATTGCCGTGGCCGATGAACTCAAGGACGACGTGACGCTTCCCGAGCTGGTCGGCATCAGCCACCAAGCCGAGGGCGTGTCACCAGGTCGAGCGACTTCCCTGGGGCACCTGATCCACGAGAAGGCCCAGGCCCGGCAGCTTTACGCCGCTTCGCAGCAGATTGCGGGGCTGGCTTTCGGGGATGGACCGATTGCCGGCCGCATAGATGCCGCTCAAGCCGCCGTATCGGCCCTACAGGCTCACGAAACGGAATCGGAATGGGTGGATAGCTACTCGGGCATGATCGAGCACACAGCGCTGCTGGAGCGTCGATTCGAGGGCCATGTCGTCGGCATGCCGACCGGGTTGCGCGACTTCGACGAACTGCTCGACGGCGGCTTGCAGCGTCAAAGCCTGGTCATCCTCGGCGCGCGCCCGAGCGTCGGCAAGACCGCCCTGGGCATGAACATCGGCTTGCACGTCGCGCAGACGCATGTCGTTGGCTTCTTCAGTCTGGAGATGTCGCACGCCGAGGTGTGCGACCGCCAGCTCGCCATGCTGTCGGGCCTGCCGATGGCGCACCTCAAGCGCCCCAAGCTGCATGACCTGGACTGGAATGGCGTGTCGCAGACCGTGGAGCAGGCGCGCGAGCTGCGCTTTCACGTCAGCGCCCGCTCTGGTCTGAACATCCTGCAGGTCCGTGCCCGCGCTCGTGCGCTCAAGCGCCGTCACGGGCTCGACGGGCTGGTGATCGACTACCTGGGCCTGCTGAGCGGCACCGACCCCAAGATGCTGCGCACCTACCAGATCGAGGATATCACGAAGGGCTTGAAGTCGCTGGCGAAGGAGCTCGACATTTGTGTCATTGCGCTGGCGCAGCTCAACCGTGCCGTGACCGACCGCCCCGACCAGACGCCGATGTTGGCGGATCTGCGCGACTCGGGCGGGATCGAGCAGGACGCCGACGTGGTGGCCTTCATCAACCGGCCCATCGTCGCCAAGCCTGACTTGCCCGACGACTTCAAGCACTACGCCTTGCTGCGTATCGCCAAGAACCGCCAGGGCCAGATGGGTGACGCGCATCTGCACTACCAGGGCGAGCAGTTCCGGTTCAGCGCCTGGGGAGGCATCCCGCCCAGCCTCAAGTTGGCCGCTGCGCCAGCGAAGCCCAGCCGCCTCAAGAACGAAATCTGACCGACCAGGAGGGCCGAACCCATGATTGACGCATTGATCGCCGGCAAGCTGCACGGCGCACCGCTCCAACGCACTGCCAAGACCGGCAAGCCCTTCACGACCTGCAAGGTCCGCGTACCGACTGGCGAGGACAGCGTGTTTTGCAACGTCGTCGCCTTCGACCAGGAAGCCCAGACCGCGCTGATGGCGCTGGGGTCAGGCGAAGCGGTCGCCATGACCGGCTCGCTCAAGGTCGGCGTGTGGATGGACAAGGAGGGCAGCGCGCGCCCGAGCTTGGATCTGGTGGCATCCAAGCTGCTGACCGCCTACTCCATCACCAAGAAGCGCCGCGCCATGCAGCCCGACCAGGAAGCCGCGACGCGATTCCATGAATGACCGTTACCAAGCAGTCAATTACGCCGACATCGGCATTTAACCGAAAGGAGCCTGACATGGCACGAGGACTCAATATCGGCGATTTCGCCAAGGCATTCAACAGCACCTACGACACGGCCAACAAGGTCGCACAGGATTTCGAGGTCGCCAAGGTCGTCAACGAAAAGCCCATCGACTCATTCGGCCTGAGCACCGACCAGAACGAGCAGGTGTTTCAGGCGCTCGCCGATGGCGGAACGGCCAAGGATGTGCGCAATGGCTTCGGCTTGTTCAGTGGCGTGGCCGTCTCCAACCCCATGCCCGAGGGTTTCGAGGGTCCGCCCCAGGCCAAGACCTTCACGCCCCAGAAAATCACGAGCTACTTGGGCAAGGAGTTCGTCGGTGGCCTCGATCCCGCCAAGGCCACGAGCCTGCGCAACCGCGCGCTGGCCGGCATCATCACCAAGAGCGACCCCATTCAGGGCATGAAGCTCGACGCATTGCTGACGCAAGACGAGCGAGCCGACCAAGAGTATTCGGAGAAGGAGCAGGCCAAGGCGTTGCGCCAGCAGTTTGTTGCCGAGCGCAACCCATTCAAGCGCGCCGACATCGGCCGGCAGCTGTCCGGGTTGACGGGCGGCGGGGAATTCCTCAAGGGGTTCGGCGACATCGAGAAGGCCAACCTGACCGCCGTGACCAATCATGCGCGCGGCTTCCTGGCTCGCGGGGATGTCAAGGGCTTCATGGGCGTCTATGACCACTACGACAATGGCGAGAACGGTGAAGTCGTCGATCTCCCTGGCGGTGGCTACCAGTTCAATTTCTACCAGGGCAAGTCGGGTGGCGACAACAAGCCCACTGGCAGCAGGCAGTTCAAATCCATTGATGAAATCTCACAATGGTTCAACGACATCATCGACCCGGAGGCTGCGGCGAAACGCAAGGCCGAGGCGGCAACTGATGCCCTGAAGTTTGGCCGCGAAGTCCAGAAGGCCATGCTGCTTGAGCAGGTCAAAGCGCAGACCAGAAAAGACACGCTGCGCCCGGGGTACAAGTGGGAAATCGACCCGGAGACCGGCGAGTCCACGGGCACCCAAGTCAGGCAGGGCGGTGCGGCGGCCTCATCGGGCGCAAGGGGCAAGCCAGCCAAGACCCCCCAGGATCAGGCTCAAGACAACTACCGCGAGATTGCCAACGCCTACGGCAAGGACTACGGATTCGATCCGGGTCGCGATGCGCTGGGCACCTCGGTAACGCGCGAAGCCATGCAGCTCAATCCCGGCCTCGACCCGGCCGTCGCCGCGCATGCCGGCCTGATCTACGCCGACCCCGAGACCCGCAAAAAGGGCGGCATCGTTCTGGGCTGGGACGACAACTCCGGTTCGTACCTGGAGCAGGTGCAGACACCGCAGGGGCTGGTGGCGGCCAATCGTGTGACATTCCGCAACGCCGCCGCCATGCAACTGCCACCCCAGAAGATCCAGGAAGCGGTCGAGTCCTCGATCAAGTCCCTCACGCTGGGTGATCCGTCCAAGCGGCAGCTCGCCATCCAGGCAGCATCCGATCCGGTGGCTCGCCGCACCCTGATTGACGGCATTGCCCGCAAGACGCTGGAATCCGACCAGCGATTCAAGGCGCTCAACCCTCAGGGGCAGGCGCTGAAGCTTAAGGAGCAGACGCAGCTTGTTGATCAGCAGCTCGCAGTCCCGCTGGGCTGGATTCTCAATTTCGGCCAGGCGGCCAAGCAAGGGGCGGCGTCATCGTTTGGTATCCCGGCAGCACAGCCCAATCTGGCGTCTGCACCAGCGGCGCCGGTCGAGCCGCTTCACGTTCGGCAACAGAAGGCTTATGACGAGTGGCAGCGGCAGCTATCGGACAGCAAGACTTGGTATGGCGGCCAAGCGACTCTTGGACCCGGCCAGAAGGAGCGCTTGGAGGAGGCCGAGAGGAACTTCACGAAGCTGATTTCACAGACGCAATGACGAGAGTCAAGCCCCAAGCCGTACCGCCGCGACGACTATGCGGCCGATCCTGGCGAGGACGGCGAAGGCATCCCGTTCTGACCGTCGCCTGATCGACCGACACCCGACCCGGCCAAGCGCCGGGTTTTCTGTTTCTGGCACTGGCTGGCGCAGGGAGGCCCGAGGCTATGCCGTGACATCACCCGCGTGGCCCGAGGCCCGCAGCGGCCCGGATAGTGGCCTTGCCGAGCGTGCGCGGCGCTGAATGTGTGAATGAAATGTGAATTTTTGTGTATCTCCGAAGGGGCATTCACGGCGCGTACACATTTACACAATGGCTGGCCCAAGGTTGGCAGACAATGGGCAAATGCTCACCGTCACGCTGTCAGTCCTGGCCGTCATCATCGGCGTGGCCGGGGTCATCCAAGTCGCCAGGCGGTATCAGCGCAAGGCCCAGGCGACATACGACGAATACTCCGTGCCGACTGCTGACGATATTTCAAAGGCTTTGGCCGAGCGCCGAGCCCTGGACGCAGCCGTGAGGCAAGAGCTTGAGCAATGCAGTGATGCCGGCCTGGATGACATTGCCCAGGGTCCGATATTCATGTTCAAGGCCGACTGTGACCCGGAGGTCAGGGCCAGGGTCACGACACGGCAGCGTGTAGCCAAGGAACTGTTGGCGGAGCGGTCCTACCAGCGCGGCAATGTGACCATCGTCTGCTCTCGTGATTGCCGTGGCAGCAAAAGCTTTCGAGACAGGCTTCGTGACTGACACAAACTCCGGCGTGACTGGCACCGACGACCATCTGCACGATAACGCCCTTGAGCGGCTGGACTTCCCCGCCGACGGTCGCGCCTTTGGCGGTCCCTGCACCTGCATCACCCATGTGGGCGAGGTCAGTTTCGCTGCCCAGGACGATGATGGACGCCTGACCAGGCTGTCCAACTGGTTCCTCGACCGCTTGCGCAAGATGTGCCTCTGACCTGCTGGCTTGAATCCCGTTCCGCGTGTGGGAGGTCCGAGTCGCGCCACCTGCTGCAACCGAAGTTGGCGAGGCGCATACGCCCGAGACGTTCGACCGCAACACTCCCACAGCGGTACGAGTGCCCTCGCCGCGACCATGGACACCGACGAGTATTTGGCCTGGATGACACAGCTCGCCAGACCGGCAAGGTGATTGCCTCCGTTAAACGAGGATGCGGGCAAGCTTTCGGCACCGCTTTGGCCGCAGGTAAAAGCGTGGCTGCCCGTTTTCTAGGCTGGCTGTCATCGTCAACGCCCTCTTGACGCTTTGCTTCTTGGTCGAGTTGGCCGGCTTTCTCCTGTTTCAAACAGGAAAACCCGCAGACGCCTACCCCCGTAAACCCCGAGAACCACCCGCGTGATTTTCAGAAAAGGGCCGGGGGGTACCCTACAAAACCTACGAAAACCCCTAGGCAGGCCGTAGCCGATGCGCCTGCTCAGGCGTGCATAGCCGAGCCCCCGCCGCGCCGCCGACCAGGAAGCCCAGCTCCAGCCCGGCCAGGCGTCAGGCATGCACGCCCATGTCAATCGCGCGGCAGGCCAGCCCGACGATTTTGGGAACGGGCCGGCTGCCGGTTCGGTACTGGCTGACGGTGCGCCGCGTCAGTCCAAGCGCATCAGCGGCGGTCGCCAAGGTGAAGTGATGGCGGTCTTGCCAGTGCCGGAACTCGACGGTGGCCTGCAAGCCGGCTTGTTCGAGCGCCATTTCAAGCACGCGGTCGCTGTCGAGCGAGGCGCCGCACGCCCATTCGAGCGTCCATCCCCAGTCCGTCACCTGCGCGGTCGCGAACTGGGCCGGGTCATTGAGGGGCGCGAAGGCTTCCAGCTCGGCGACCAGCGCCGACAGATCAATCACGAACTGCCGGCCGTGCGTGTAGCCGACTTCGATCTTGGTGCCAGCCAGCGTGCGGACCGATTCCAGTCGCGGGGCTTTCGATTTGCTCATGGCGCGCCCCTTCAGCAGACTCACGCTGCCGGCGAATGCGTCTTGAGCCAGTCCTTGAGCGCGTCGTCGATCCGGGTTTGCCAGCCCTTGCCAGTGGCCTTGAAGGCGGCCAGCACGTCGGCGTCGAGCCACAACTCGACCTCCTCCCAGTCGGCGTCCTCCTGGCCGGCTGACCGATCCGGGGAGGGCCGTGGGTCAACCATGCGCGAGCCTGGGCTGCGCCACCAGCTTCACGCCCAGCGCCTTGCAGACGCGGTTGATGGTGTCGAATCGCGGGCTGGCGTCGGGGCGCAGCGCCTTGTAGAGCGCTTCACGACCGATGCCGGCATCCTGCGCAATCTGGGTCATGCCACGGGCGCGCGCGATGTCGCCCAGCGTGGCCGCCAGCAAAGCCGGGTCGCCATCCTCAAGCACCAGGCTGAGGTATTCCGCGATGTCCTGCTCGGTTTGCAGCATCTCGGTCACGTCGAAGGGGCGGGTCTTGGGTTTCATGGTTCACTCCTTGAACAGGCGGGCCAACTGCACGGCGGCGGCAATGTCGGCGCTCTGACTGGACTTGTCGCCACCGCCGAGCATCACGATCAACACGTCGCCCTGCTGGATGT
>JACCDQ010198608.1_pt1 | contig 13457 bp, 10 predicted proteins | sample 7446031 | NCBI WGS metagenome assembly JACCDQ01 (sample SAMN15323442, study PRJNA562643) | freshwater metagenome | isolation source: river surface water | place: USA:Blue River Watershed | collected 2017-08-17 | reverse complement strand
GACAGCTGCCGCTTGATTTTGGCCAATAAATAAAACGGCAAGTGCCAGGGCGAGAGTGAATGGGATGAACCAAACTGCCCAGCGATTTGCTAGACGCACGCTGTCCGCCGATTCGGCCGAGGCTTGCTTCACCAGGCGAATCAAATTTGAATAGGTGCTCTGCTCTGCGGTGCTGGTTGCAGTGAGTTCAAGCGTGTGTCCGGTGTTGACCACCCCGGATGAAATCTCGCTGCCAACTTCGTGAGCCACCGGATATGGTTCGCCGGTGAGTGCGGATTCATCTAGCACGGCGGGGCTTAGCAGTTTGCCATCGACAGGAATTACTTCACCCGAGAGTACGCGAATGTGATCTCCGAGAACTATTTTCTCGATTGTTATTTCTTCGAGTCGCCCGTCGCTCGCAATGCGATGTGCGTTTTTCGGAGCTCTGTCGAGCAGGCTCTTAAGTTCACGATTTGATTTTCCGGTTGCCCAATTTTCTAGTGCGCGGCCACTGGCTAGCATGAGCGCGATGATGGCCGCCGCCAACCATTCGTTAGTTAGTGCCGCCGCAATGATTGCCAGCGCCGCAAGTGAATCGCTGCCAAATTCTTTCAGGCGCAATGCACGATAGGTCCAGGTAAGCGCTAGCAGTAAGCCAACTGCTGCCCCGAATAGATAGAAGTATGGAGAAACAGTGAGGCCAAGTATTAGGGCCAGTACGGTCACCAGTAAAAACCAATTCCGTTTGACCATTCCCGCCTGCATGACTCCAGCCTAGACTCGGAATATGAGCGAAATCGCAATCGAGTTTCTCGGAGCCGCTGGCACTGTAACTGGTAGCAGGTTCCTTCTTACTTCAGGCTCCACCAAGGTGTTGATCGATTGCGGAATGTTCCAGGGGCTCAAAGAGCTGCGCCTGAAGAACTGGAATCCGCTAGGAGTCGACCCGGCCGAGATCGATGCGGTCGTGCTAACCCACGCCCATCTAGACCACTGCGGTTACCTACCAAAACTGGTCAAGGACGGCTTCGCTGGCAAAGTGCACGTGACCGAGTACACGGCCAAGCTCGCAGAGGTAATCCTGCTTGACTCGGCCAGGATTCAAACTGAAGATGCAGCCTGGGCGGCCAAGAAGGGCTTCTCCAAGCACAATCCACCAAAGGCGCTCTATGAAGAGGCCGATGCCCAAAAGGCTGTGGCCGCTTTCCAAGTTGAGGAATACTTCAAGCGGGTCAAAATTGCCGAAGATACTTTCGTGACCTTCCACCCTGGCGGACACATTCTCGGTTCGTCCTTCATTGAGGTTGAGTTCTTCGGTAAGCGTTTGTTGTTCACCGGTGACCTTGGGCGCAATGAACATCCATTACTTCGTGCACCCGCGGCAATCCCATCAGGCATGTTCGATGCCATCATCACCGAATCAACTTACGGCGATCGAGAGCACGAGCCGACTACGACTAATTTTGAAGACGCCATAAATCGCACGGTTCAGCGCGGGGGTTCTATTTTGATTCCCGCATTCGCGGTCGACCGCACCGAAGTAATTCTGGTTCGCCTTCGCGAATTGGTTGAGCAGGGCAAGATCCCGAACCTTCCGGTTTTTGCTGATTCACCGATGGCACTTAAGGCTCTGGATTTTTATCGCAAAGCAATCGACGAGGCTGCTCCAGAGATTCGCGACGACATAGTTTCAATTTGGAAGGACAAAGATCCTTTCGACGCTGGAAACCTGCATCAGCTTTTGACCGTCGAAGAGTCAAAGACGGTAAACAACCCGACCACTCCATGCATCATCATTTCGGCGAGCGGAATGGGAACCGGTGGTCGAGTGGTTCATCACTTGCGCGACATGTTGCCTAACCCAAAACACACTGTGATTTTGGTTGGCTACCAGGCACTCGGCACTCGCGGTCGCAGTCTCGCCGACGGCGCTCAAGAGGTAAAGATGCACGGCGAATACGTACCAGTTAAGGCAACGATCGAGCAGGTTCAGTCATTCTCAGTGCACGCCGACGCAAATGAGCTAATCGAGTGGTTGCAGACCGCAGATCCAAAGCCGGGAAGAGTCTTTGTGGTTCACGGTGAAGCCGGAGCCGCAGACGTATTTAGCGATCGAATTCACAGTCAGCTATTGCTAGACAGCAAAGCGCCGAAACTCGGCGAGCGTATCGTCCTCTAATCGCCAACCGCATTTACCCTTAAGTAATGCGAATTCGATCCACAGCCCTAGCCGCCGCCTTGGTGCTGGCTCTGCTGCCAGCCGGTGGCGCATTCGCAGTCGACCCGACCCCGTCTCCATCCCAATCACAGACTCCGACCCCGTTGGCAACCCCGACACCAACTGCCACGCCGATTCCGAATAAGCCACGCAGTTGCAGCATTCGGCAGGCAGCGACCTCGCCAAATCTCGCCTATTTCTATGGCTACGCGGTCAATGCAAAGACTGGCGAGGTGTACTTAAATATTCGCGGTGACCAGCAGACTCCATCAGCTTCAGTTTTGAAGGTGGTTACTGCCGCCGCCGCAATTTCGACGCTACCTAAGGACTACTCGGCCACCACGACCGTCTTGACCGTTCCCTCTGAGCCGGGAACCTTGGTACTAAAGGGAGGCGGTGACCACACGCTCTCGCGATTGACTCCACCGTCATTCACCACTTACAAGAAACCGCCGAAGCTTAAGGAACTTGCCGATGCAGTTATCGCTAGCTGGCCAGCTGGTACGACCATCAACAAAATAATTCTTGATTCATCATTCTTTGATCAGCCGGCTTGGAATCCAGCCTGGAAAAATAGTGACCGCACCAACGGCTACATGTCTTTGATCACAGGTTTGCAAGTTGACTCAGATCGCGCCAATCCAGATTTGACAGATGTAAAGTACAGCGGAAGTCGAAGCACTAACCCCGTGCTATCTGCCGGAAAATATTTCAAGGCGGCCATAGGCGAAATAGCAAAGTCTGCGACACTCGTCGAAGCTAAGACTCCTGTGACTGCGATTGAAATTAAGGCGATTAAGTCGCAGCCGATCTCGGTGTGGTTGGATCACGCTCTGAAGTATTCGGACAACACCGAGACAGAATTCATCGCTAAGCACGCTCTGAAATACAGCGGAAAGAGCACAAGCTTTAAGAACATCCAGTCGATGGCTGTGGCCACCCTAAAGAAGTTGAAGATCGACGGCAAGAAGCTCGTCATGGTTGACGGTTCTGGGCTTGCCCAGGCAAACCGCGTAACTGCTCAACTTATTACACAAATCATGGCCAAAGCTGCGGATCCAACCTCGCCGTTGGCGGCCATGTTTGATTACCTGCCGGTCAGCGGTATTTCAGGCACGCTTTCTGCTCGATTCACCGGCGTGAGCAAGGCTGCTCGCGGTTTCGTCCACGCAAAGTCTGGCTACATCCCTGGCCTATACAGCCTGGCCGGAATCGTTACCGCGAAAGACGGTACTCCAATTGCATTCGCGGCATTCTCGCGAGAAGCCGGCGGCAAGAAGCTTTACTACAGTGCTCGCGCTGCACACGATGCCCTGGCATCGCGACTTTATGAGTGCGGAGCCGGAAGCTACTTCTAGTCTTTGGCCCGCTTGCGCTTTGAAGTCACCCAGATGGCTGCACCGAGCACGATGAGAACCACAAGCACCAAGATTCCTATCTCGATTGCGGTGTTGTCATTTGCCACAGCATCTACTGCACCCGAATAGGCAATTGCGCTTGGGTCATCAAGTGGCGCCGGTGCAATCAAGAGTCTCGGGCAATTGTTGATCAAGTCCGCGTCTATGTCAGCGCTGCCTGAGACGTTGAACGCGTAGCTACCTTCCGAAGGATGACCATCGCTCGATACAGAGTGCCAGTCGACTTTGTACTCGCCAGCTGAATTAATTGCCACTCTCGCGCCGAGCGAATTTCCGAGTGGGCTGATGCAACCTACCGGTTGGATTTCACCTTTTGCATTGGTGACCACTACTTCAAAACCTGTTGCTCCGTCTGTGGCGAGAATTTCCTCGTTGAAGACAATCGATAGGTCGATCATTCCCGCTTCGACAGTTGAGCCGGCTTCCGGCGATACACTCGCGACTTCATCGTGAGCGAATGCTGTGGTTCCACCGAAAATGCTTGAGCTGATCAGGAGTAGTGCGGTCAGAAAGGTGTATTTACGTCTCATGACTTCATTCTATTTCGGTCTAAAATCAAAGCAGTAAGCAACTCAGTCAGGGGTCCCCGTTGTCAGAAGGAAAATTTCCATATTTCAAGCAGGTAGCGCTTGGTGCATTAGCTGGAATTGGAACCCTGGCACTGATCATTGTCGGCTTCACTGTTTCTGGCGTAACCACCGGTAGCAACCCAAATCCGACACAGACTCAGGCGCAGTCAAGCGCCACCCCGACCACTTCAATTACTCCGAATGCGACTCGCACCTGCTCGGTTGCGACTCAGGCGGCAGACACCCGACTTGGCAGTTTTAGTGGCATTGTCATTAACGCAGATACCGATGAGGTACTTTTCGATCGCAATGGAAGCACCCCGGCCGCGACCGCATCGACCATGAAGCTTCTCACTGCGGTTGCGGCACTCAACGTGCTTGGGCCGAACTATCGCGTAGAGACCAAGGTCTACTCAGATTCAGCAGACCCTGGCAGCATCTACCTGGTTGGTGCGGGCGACCCGACCCTCTCTCGCTTGCCTGCGGGAAAGCAGTCGGTTTACAAGGATGCGCCAAAACTGGCAGATCTAGCCATTGGAGTGAAGGCAGCTCTCGGTGCAGCACAGGTAACCAAGATCACTTTGGTGTCGACAGCATTCGCCGGGGCAAGTTGGGAATCAAGCTGGGAGCGCAGCGAGCAAACTCAGGGTTACATGTCTGAGGTCACTGCGCTTCAGGTGGATGGTGACCGCGCGAATCCAGCCTCGGAAACTTCTGCTCGAAGCACAGCACCGGTCAACAACGCGGGTAAGTGGTTCAAGGCCGCACTAGGCGCAACCGCTGCGAACGCAACCGTTGTCACCGGTTCACTTCCAAACGGAGCCAGTCAAATTACCTCAGTGCTTTCGCAACCAATAAGTCAGTGGGTCAAGCACATGCTGTTAGTCAGCGACAACACCCAGGCAGAGTTCCTGGCTCGCTTGGTTTCACTAAAGCAGGGTTTCGATGGTTCATTCGGTTCCATTAGTCCTGCGTTCAAGCGCGCATTGAGTAGCACCGGCATCGATTCAAGCAATCTTGTCATCAAGGATGGCAGTGGACTTTCAGACTTCAACGCGGTCCCACCTCTATATCTTGCGAAACTGTCAAAGCTGATTATGTCTGGCAGTGGGAATTACCAGGTAGTACTTCAGGGTCTGCCAATTGCGGGCGAGAGTGGATCGCTTGCCTCGCGCTTCAAGGGCGACAATCTCGATGCGTCGGGCCACATAATCGCTAAGACTGGCTGGATTAAGCGCGGCTACACACTTGCCGGCATCATTAACTCTCCTGACGGCACTCATCTGGTGTTTGCTGTTTACGCTCTTGGCAGCGTAAAAGACGATGCCAAGCAGGCAATCGATGATTTAGTCACCGCCATCTACCGCTGCGGCAACACCCTTTCAAACCAGTAAATATCCCGCTGCGGGAATTTACCTGCGTCCTTTGGGGATTGATTCAATGCAAAACATTGAAGGGACTGCCACACAATGGCTAAATTGCTCTACCGCCTTGGCTACGGCTCCGCAAAACGGGCTTGGCTAGTAATTATCAGTTGGATAGTGGTTCTCGGCCTTTCGGTTGGGGCTATGGTGCTTGGTGGGGCAAAACTGAGCGAGAGCATCACCATTGACGGAATTGCCTCGCAAAAAGTTATTGATCAGCTCAAGGCATCGTTTCCTTCTGCAAGCGGCGGCTCGGCACAGGTGGTTTTCCATCGCGCAGATGAGAAGAAATTCTCAGCTCAAGATGAGGCTGCTATTTCAGCGGCCCTCCAAAAAGTCGAATCAATTGCGGGTGTCGACAAAGCAGTAAATCCATTCACTGCGAATGCCGAGCTGGTGAAACAACGTGCTGACGCGGTCGATGGCATCAAGAAACTGGACGATGCCCGCACTCAAATAGATTCTGGCCAAGCCCAGCTAAATGCGGGCAAACAGAAACTGGACGCCGCGTTTGCAGATTTGACCAAACAGTCGACCGAGCTTGAGGCAGGCATCGCGCAAGCGACAACTGCCGGTGCACCGGCGTCTGTCTTAGATCCGCTGATTGCAAATCGCGCCAAGATCGCAGCCGGTTTCATCGAAATCAAAAAGCAGCGGGCGCAGCTGGTAGTCGAGCAGCAAAAGCTAGACGACGGTCTTGCGACAATTGAACTCAACGCGAGCAAGTTGAAATACGGCAACGAGCTTCTCGCAACCAGTGCAAACTTTGGCACGGTCTCTCGCGATAGGGCGACCGCTCTCGCCTTCATTCAATTTGAATTACCCATCAATCAGGTGAGTAAAGCAACACTCGAAGAAGTTACTGCAACAATTGATGCCACTCCTATTTCCGGCGTGCAGGTTGAATACTCTAAGGAATTCACTTCAGGTGTTTCGGACTTGCTCGGCGCTGGAGAAATCGTTGGCCTGGTGATTGCGGCCATCGTCCTGTTCCTGATGCTTGGCACACTGATCTCCGCAGGGCTGCCTGTAATTGCCGCAATCCTCGGAGTTGGCGTGGCTGCCACCTTGACCATGGCTCTCTCCAGAGTGCTCGAAATGAACTCAACCACTCCGGTGCTTGGCGTCATGCTCGGGCTCGCAGTGGGAATTGACTACTCGCTCTTCATTCTCAACCGTCACATTCGACAGCTCAAAGCTGGGGTGGCCGTCCGTGAATCCATTGGTCTGGCCACCGGAACCAGCGGAAACGCAGTGGTGTTTGCCGGTCTGACTGTGGTCATTGCCTTGGTCGCACTGAACTTAACGGGAATCGGATTCCTCGGAATCATGGGCACAATGGGTGCGCTCGGCATTTTGGTTGCAGTGTTGGTCGCCCTGACTTTCACTCCGGCCATGCTCGGGCTGCTAGGCATGCGAGTGCTTTCTAAGAAGAACCGACTCAAAGCAAAAAGCGGGGAAGTCGAAGCACCAAAGGAGAAGCCTGCCAAAAAGGATCTACTGGTCACTCGTCAACCATGGTTAGTCGTGATCGCTTCGATTGCGGTAATGGTTGTGGCAGCACTGCCGAGCGCAACTATGCGACTCGGGCTTCCGGATGGATCTTCGGAACCAGTCGACTCCTCGCAGTATCGTGCCTACAAGTTGACCACGAAGGCATTTGGTGAAGGAGCCAATGGTGCGGTAATCGCCGTTGCGCAGATTCCAAAAGCTGTAAGCAGTTATCAAGAGCTCAAACTGCAGGCAGGTATGGCGAAGACTCTGTTCGAGTTAAAGAACGTTGATTCGGTTTTGCCAGGTGGAGTATCCGAAGATGGCACCACCTACATTTTCCAGGTGGTTCCAACTACCGGGCCGGCAAGTTTGGAAACGGAAAATCTGGTCTACGACATTCGAAAACTCGAATCAAAATTTGCCAGCGATTTCAAGAGCACTCTTGGAGTCACCGGACTGGCCGCCACGAACATTGATGTCTCCAAGAAGCTCGCAGACGCTTTGCCTCTATACCTCGGCACAGTACTTGCTCTTTCAATGTTGCTGATGATGCTCGTGTTCCGCTCGATATTGGTTCCAATTTTGGCAAGTGCCGGATTCCTGCTCACCGTTTTTGCAGTGTTTGGTTCAATCACCGCGGTCTTCCAGTGGGGTTGGTTGGGTTCCGTTTTTGGAGTGCATGATCCCGGTCCAATTTTGAGCTTCTTGCCAACCATCATGATTGGCATCCTCTTTGGACTAGCCATGGACTACCAGCTTTTCTTGACCTCCGGAATTCGAGAGGCTTTCGTTCAAGGCAAGTCAGCCAAGGAGTCCATCAACTTTGGAATTCGACTCAGTAGGTCAGTGGTCGTGGCCGCTGCCATCATCATGGTCTCGGTCTTCGGAGGCTTCGCCTTCTCGCACCTGGCGATGATTCGCCCGATGGGCTTTGGTCTTGCGGTCGGTGTGCTTTTCGATGCCTTTATTGTCCGTCTGCTGCTGGTCCCGGCCATCATGGCGATTCTTGGTAAGGCCGCTTGGTGGATGCCCAAGTGGCTAGATCGGATTTTGCCAGACGTCGATGTCGAGGGATCTGCGCTGGAGCGCGCACACCTGCACTAGGAATCCCTTCTGGCTCCTGCCGATGCTGTGACCGTAAAGGTGTTTGGCTGCTCGTAGCCACGCTTCGAGAACTCGGCGATGATTGCTTCGCTAATTGATTGAGTCGCAGACTTTGGCACGAGTGCGATTGCTGCTCCGCCAAATCCGCCACCGGTCATGCGAGCCCCAACTGCACCATGGGCCATGGCAATTTCTACCGCGCTATCAAGCTCATCGATTGAGATTTCAAAGTCATCGCGCATTGAGGCATGCGATGCGAGCATCAATTCGCCAATAGCCAATGGGCCTTCCGTCTTTAAAGTCTCAACAGTTCGCAGCACGCGAGCATTTTCGGTTACTACGTGGCGCATGCGGCGGTAAGTCACGTCATCGAGAATTTCTTTAGCCCTGGCTAGATCTGCTACTCCAAGGTCACGAAGTGACTTCACCTCAAAAGCCGCCGCTGCACGTTCACAAGCTGCTCGTCGCTCTGCGTATCCACCGTCCACCAGACGATGTGCTACTCGGGTGTCGATTACCAAAAGTTCAAGATTGTGCTCTGCAAAACCCAGCGGCACGTTTTCGATTTTTAGGGTGCGGCAGTCGAGGAAAACCGCATTGTCCTCCTTGCCGAAAATTGATGCGGATTGATCCATGATGCCGGTTGGCGCTCCGACGATTTCGTTTTCGCCAAGTTGTCCGGCGCGGGCAAGCTGTTGCTTGCTAAGTCCGGTTTCCCAAAGTTCATTGAGTGCCGTTCCAATGGCACACTCGATTGCCGCCGATGACGACAGACCAGCACCTACTGGCACCTCGGAACGAATATGAGCCTCGAAGCCCCGACCTGGATTGCCGCTCAACTGCTGGATTGCCCAGGCTACACCCAGTGGATAGGCGGCCCAGTCTTCACGTGGCTGAATCTGGTCTACCGGCACCTCGATGATTTCCGAGGAGAAGTCACTGGATACCTTGGCTAGGTTGTCCTCGCGAAGGTTTACCTCGGCAAAGGTTCTGCGGTTAATGGCGAAGGGGAGTACGTATCCCTCGTTGTAATCGGTGTGCTCACCGATCAGATTTACGCGACCGGGTGCCGACCAGATCAACTCAAAGCCTCGCGAAGTTGCGCCGCGGTGGTCTCGGGTGGGAAGTCTGCGATGAACGCGCCCATGGCCGATTCGGAACCGGCAAGGTACTTGAGCTTGTCGGCCGCGCGGCGCGGTGAGGTGATTTGCAGCTGAAGTCGTACGTTCTTGCCCGCATCGATCAGTGGTGCTTGGTGCCATGCAGAGATGTACGGAGTTGGAGTTTCGTAAATCTCATCGAGTGCGTGTAGCAACCTTCGATAGGTTTCTGCAAGCTCATCTTTTTCGTCACCGGTGAGTTGAGCAAGGTGCTGCACGTGTCGGTGTGGAAGAAGATGAATCTCGATTGGCCAGCGTCCGGCGAATGGCACGTATGCCGTGAAGTTGTCGGACTTGATCAGTTCGCGCGCCGAACCTTGCTCAAATTTAAGAGTGTCCGCAAAAAGCTCGCTCCCATACTTACCGATTGAATCAATCAGTTTGCTGGTTCGTGGTGTGACGAACGGGTACGCGTAAATCTGTCCGTGCGGATGGTGCAGGGTTACACCAATATCTTGTCCACGGTTTTCAAAGGGGAATACCTGCTTCACGCCAGGCAGCGATTGCAAGTGGTCTGTGCGATCGGCTAGTGCCTCGATAACCGTGCGCACGCGTTTGGTCGGCATGGCACCGAGAGACCCCAAGTGCTCTGGGCTGAAGACCACGACTTCGCAGCGGCCGATTGAGTCGCGCACCGAGCCGAGTTCAAGATTTGGCACTACCGCGTAATTTGGGTAATCACCGGTTAGTAGGTCGGGGCCGAAAGATGGGCTCTTGTTTTCGAATACGGCCACATCAAAGTTGTCAGGTAGTTCAGAGAGGTTTTCTGCCGTGGTTGGGCAGAGAGGGCAGAGGTGTGCTGGCGGCAGGTGGGCACGCCCGTGGCGGTGGGCAGCCACCGAAACCCACTCGCCGGTCAGCGAATCCAGGCGCATCTGCGCCACGGAAGGGCGACCAGCAGGTTCGCGGGTGTCGGCCTTGCGGCTGCTTGGCAGGGCAGAGCCGATGTCGTCAAAGTAAAAGAGGTCGCGACCGTCGGCAAGCTTGGCGTGCAGCTTGGCGATCTCGGTCATGGCCCCAGTTTACTTGACACGCCGAAGACACCAATAGGCTGTGTTTACCTTGCGTTCACCTGCGGTTTATATGGTGAACTCGAAAATAACCACCGGTTTTTAGATTCCCGCCCGAAAGGCTCAAATGGATTCAATGTTTCTAGTCGTGGCAGCGGTTGTCGCAATCGCACTGTTCTTCGACTTCACCAACGGATTTCACGACACCGCAAACGCAATGGCGACTCCAATTGCGACCGGTGCGATGCGTCCGAGAGTCGCTGTCGCTATCGCTGCGGTAATGAACCTAGTCGGAGCATTCCTCGGCACCGCGGTTGCTAAAACAATTTCTACCGGCATGTTTGTCGACGGCACAAACGTGCTGCCGCAGATGGTGTTTGCCGGTCTGACCGGAGCCGTCACCTGGAACCTAATCACCTGGTTCCTCGGTTTGCCTTCATCCTCTTCGCACGCGCTAGTCGGTGGTTTGGTTGGTGCCGGTATCGCGTACACAGGTTTCGGTTCGATCAACATTTCAAACCTCGTGGAGAAGGTTGCAATTCCTGCGCTCTTCGCACCGGTCATCGCGGGTGTTGCTGCGTTGCTCGCAACTCGCATCGCATACGCGATTACCTATCGTGGTGAAGATGCAAAGATCGGCACCGGCCGCGGAAAATATCGCGTGGGTCAGTGGTTCTCTTCTTCGCTAGTTGCACTTGCACACGGAACCAACGACGGACAGAAGACCATGGGTGTGATCACTCTAGGTTTGATCGCCGGCGGATTTGTCACTAAGGATGACGGCGTGCCTTTCTGGGTAATGGTTTCAGCCGCAATCGCAATCGCTGCCGGAACTTATGCCGGCGGTTGGCGAATCATCAAGACCATGGGTTCTGGCTTGGCGGAAATTAAGCCGGCACAGGGGTTTGCCGCGGAAGCATCTACCGGTTCTGCCATCTTGGCTTCTAGCCTCTTCGGTTTCGCACTTTCGACCACTCAGGTGGCATCGGGTTCGGTTATCGGTGCCGGGCTTGGCCGTAAGGGTGGAGCAGTTCGCTGGAGCAAGGCTGGCCACATTGTGCTTGCCTGGTTCTTCACCTTGCCAGCTTCTGCCGCAGTTGGAGCGCTATCTGCATACCTAACTCACCTTGGCACAGTAGGCATCATCGCAGACGCAATCTTGATGACAGCAGTCTCAATCGCAATCTTCCAGATTTCTCGTCGCAACAAGGTAAACCACAAAAACGTGCGCAGCGAAGTTGAGGTGGCTGCAAAGTCAGTGGCTTCACCTCGTCAGGTGCGCGAAGAAGCGAAGGCTGCCAAAAAAGCAGCGGCAAAGTCTGCCAAGAAGGGCGGTAAGAAGTAATGAACATCGACTGGACTAAGTTTTACGAGGTCGCGCTCGGCGCGATTGGCTTCACCGCATTCGTCGTCACCGTTTACTCGCTCGGAGTGCGCCTATTGACCAACGCTCAGCACGTGGCCCCTGCTGCAGCTAAGGGCGATGCCAAGGCTGCGCGCTCGGAGCTTTACAACCGTGTCGCTGCCTATGCGCTATTTGCTCTGGCTTTCGTGGCCTTGGCTTATGGAGTATTTCTAATGTTCGACAAGATGTATCACTCGAAGTAGTTAGATACCTAGAGCTCGAGCGGCTTCACGGAGTTCTTCTCTCACAAGCGGGTGCGCAGCCTCTTCAATGAGGTTGCGCGCTTGCTGTTTCTGGCTGTGTCCAAAAATATCTGCCACTCCGTTTTCGGTTACCACGTGACTGTGCTGGAAGCTGGTGACGTTTTCGGTAAGCCGCGGCACAATGGTGCTGACATCGGCCTTCGGATGCCAAGACTGAAGTGCCATAACTGACTTGCCGCCCACGGAGTGGAGCGCGCCAACGATGAAGTCGGTGGAACCTCCCCAGCCCGAGTAGATTTGACCCTTTACGTGGCTGGCATTCGCCTGGTCATATAGGTCAATCTGCAGCGCAGAGTTGATGCTGGTCATCTTGGCCTGACGCGCAATCTGACCGGGATCGTTGGTCTTCTCGGTTCGCAGCATTTGCACCTGACGATTTAGATTCAGCCAGTCATAAAGTTCTTTGCTGCCAAAGACAAAGGATGCAGTAATTGCAGAAGCTTCATCGAGCACGCCCTTGCGATTCAGTTGGAGCACACCATCAGAAAACATTTCAGTCCAGATGCGCAGACCTTTGCGATCTCCGAGCGCGGCAAGCACCGCATTTGGAATACCACCGATGCCTAGCTGCAGAGTCGAGCCGTCGCTAATCATGCCAGCGATTCGTTCACCGATGACTCGAGTCTGGTCCGAACTTTCTCGCTCTGGGCTTTCGGCAAGCGGCTCATCGACTTCGACCAGGTAGTCGATTTCGTGTTCATACAATTGAGCGTCGCCGTAGGTGTAAGGCATGTTCGGATTTGCCTGCACGATTACAAGACCACCGTATGCTCGGGCGGCTTCGATTGCGGCCGGAAGAATATTTACTTCGGTGCCGAGACTCACGGTGTCGTCGCGTTGACTCGAGGTGTGCAGCAAAACGACATCCGGCACATAGTGATCACGAAAAAGCACTGGCACCAGACTTAGGCGAGACGGGATGTACTCGAGCCTCGGACTGCGCCGCATGCCAGGACCGACGAATGCGCTTTCGAAGGTCACCCCATCGCGATCGGGGATGCCCACCTGGGCGTTGAGCATGTGTAGACGAAACTCTGCGACGTTTTCATTCAGGACTCGGAGAAGAGTGGTAGGTGCCGCGAAGTTTCCCGACGCCACGACTCTCGGGTTGGCTGGAAGTCCGGCAAGTATTGCGGCCAGCTGTGCTTCGGTTATTTTGCGCATCGACACCCCTTGCCTAAAGCCTAACTTTGGGGCTTTGTCGCAACAGAATGTGACGGTGTAATGTGATGAATGTGAGCGCTCTCAATAATCTGGTAATAACCCGCGAAATCAAGGTCAAGAAGGACATCAGCGACGTGGTTGCCTTCATGACGGGGGCGCCGCAGCTTGGTTCCTGGCTGAGTCCGGTCAAGAGCGTCGACGCCCGCGAGGGTGGCCGAATCGAATTTCGTGCAGAGGTCGGCTTTG